>Ga0187893_10009394_pt1 | contig 15038 bp, 16 predicted proteins | sample MA1701074metaG_FD_139574 | JGI IMG/M metagenome (GOLD analysis project Ga0187893, IMG submission 139574) | White microbial mat communities from a basaltic lava cave in the Kipuka Kanohina Cave System on the Island of Hawaii, USA - MA170107-4 metaG ... | reverse complement strand
CATTTCCACAATATTGGTAATTTGGTTGATCTCCTACAAGAATACCTCCTTCTTCATCATCTCCGAGACCCGCAAGATATGGTGCAATTGTTTTTGCAATATTAAGACCGGTTTTTACATATGGAGCTACTTTTTTACCGATTTCATAAATTCTTTTAGCAATAGGTCTTATTCTTTCCAAAATATTATGACCAAATTTGGAAATACCAGAAAAGAAGTTACCTCCGTTTACTTCTTGAATAGTTTCATAATCGACATAATCTGCCAAATGTTGTTTTGCATCCAAAATATCTTGAGAAGAAACAACTCCAATTTGACTGACTGATCTGTTATCGAGGATATTGAAGACTCCTTCTGAAACTACAATAATGTATAAGGTTGGAGTTATAGCAGAACTTTGATTAATATTTGTTACACCAACATTTATTTGAAGTTGATATGTACCTAATTTTCCCGCGCATTCAGTGTCTTCAAGTCCTATATCAGTTCCCATTTCAATACAAACAATGGAACCTACAGTACCTCCTAAAGTTGCCAATGATCCATTAATATAACTTGGACCTCCTGACCATTGTGTCCAAGATAAGTTGCAATGATTCTTAACGGACATTTTATAGAGATCGTATGCCGTAGCTGAACTGAACAAACCACTGTGGTTATTCCAGTTTACAACAATATTATTAATGCTCAAGAAAGTATCAGTAAAATTAGGACTTGATTGTAGTTCTGCATTGTTTCTACGAGCACAAATATAAATACGTCTTGGAATAGACTGCAACTGAATATTATTTGAAACCAGAGTAGTTGATACATTTGGTGCTAATGCTGGAAAATCAGTTGGATATCTGTCAATATTAAAGTAACTATATTGCATTGCAGATGGAATAGTTTGCAATTGTTGAGGTGTAATATAATTGAAAAGCAATTGGGGAACAACTGATCCAAATGAAAATGCTGGACCACTGAAACCAGAAAATTGAACTTGTCCAGTTGTAATTGCTCCTGGTGCAGCAGCTCCTAAAGCATTATGAGACCACATTCTATATGCTGAATTTGATAGGAAAGTAAAGTTCCAATCCATTGTTTGAACACCAATAAATGCTGTTGCATTACCACATCCAAAATAAAATGGACTCAAAAAGATAGGTTCAACAAAAATACAATCAATAACAGCTTGACCGGCTGTGTTTGATACTATTCTATAATTAGTAAAACCTCCTCTGCCCATTACAGATTCATCATTAGAATCTCCGTATTGTCCTAAAGGAGATCTAATAGAACCAAGCAAATCATTATATTCTTGGGATTGATCTAAACATGATGGTGTCATAGAATAATCATGTTCTTTAAGAATTTCATTAGTATTAAATCTCAAAAGAGTTTGGATAACATCAGACATATTCAAAGAAACTGCTGTGTTATTAATGTTTACTGTTAAAGTATTTAAAGAACTTGAAATAGGAAATGCTCTTGGTGCATCATATCCAGCTCTAAGAACAGGATTTGCATTAGGTGCAGCAACATTCAAAGTAATACGAACAGGTAAATAAATATACATTTTTCTATCAATCCATATTTTTGGTGAAGGTGGTGGTGTACTGAATTGAATTGATGAACTTGAAATACTTGTAGTTGTATAGGGTTTCCAGGATACTTGACTTCCTCCTTTCAAAAGCGCATATTCTTTGTTTCTTATAACAGTTCTTGGATCACGTACTTCTACTACTTGTAATGGAGTTAAATTAAGACTCATGTATTATATATTATATTAAGATATTAATAATTAACAAACCATTAATATCTATAACTGTAATTGGCAAGAGATTTTTTAATGAACATTAGTTTAACAGAGTTTGATTCATTATATGACATATACAATGGATATAAATTTTGGTACTGATCTTGCCAAAACATTTGTAAGTCTATTTTTCTTAATGGAATTTGAGAATGTAAATCTATTAATCTATATTGGCCACTTGGATAATACACGAATCTTGATCTAGTTGATCCGGCTTCTTCTAACGTTGGTACAAAATCTGTTAAAATAGGCTTAAAATTCGCATTAGAAACTCCTTGAGCTGTAATAATTGAACTACTTGGTATGTATTCTACTTGTACTGGTAAACTATTAGTTAAAAATACAATTGATTCTAATGAATTCCATGTCGAACTTATATTATATTGTTGTGTGTAGAAATAAGCATTAACCATAGGATCAGAATTAAAATTAACTGGTGTTTGTCTACATATAAATAATTGTGATTTAACCGGATCATCAAAATAAGTAAATGATTCTAATGCATCGAAATATGTAAATAATTGATTATTCATATAAAGATAAATTTTATTTACTGGTGGAACTGGTATAGGTTGATTACCTGCCATATTAATATTATTAGGTACAGAACAACCACCTCCACTAAATCCTACTGGAGCATTTTGATTATAATTAGGAACGCTATTTCCACAAGGAGGAGTACCTTGATTTCCCAATGGAATAAATGGAGTGATATAAGCAGGTTCTGTACCAATAACTACTGCAGAAGTGTATAAGGTTATTAATCTAGTGACACTATCAAATTCAAAATATGGAGCAAATGTGTCAGTAAATGCAGGTTCTGCAACTACTAAATTATTAAATGCTATTTGAATAGCATCATTTACCATTGCCACAAATCTTGAATATGTATAAACATAATAATAAGAAGTAGAAAGATCTTGTGGTCTAGTAGCTGTTGGAGGTTTTGGTAAAGGAGTTATATTACTTTCTGGTGAATATCTAACATTTTGTGAATAACTTGCTGTAGCAGTTCTTAATGTAACGACAAATGGAGTATAATTATAATCTGTAGGATTTAATGGATCTAGCTCATTTGGATTTGGAATGACAGGACATACAAAAATTGGTATTAGTGAACCATCTATCGAAAATCTTATAACAGACATGTAATAATCTGATGGATTATCAATAATAGCTTGTGTTCTTTCTTCATAAAAAGATGCTAGAGTTACTAAATTACTAGGATTTCCAGTCATTGTAATATTATAATAAACAATATCATCGCTGGATTTTGTAACAATTGATTTGTTATTCCTTTGCATTAATATATATTATACAAGCTAAATTAATTTATGATCTAATTTATATGTTAAATTATGAACAGCAATTATTAAGAAAAAAACAAAAAGAACAATATAATGCTGAGAATAAAGTTATTGAACATTATGAAAATGAAGCATTAACAAATTATCAAATAGAGAATATTTTACAAGGAAGGACTAAAATTCTTACATACAAACAACTTCCTCAATTTGATAATATTCATGATATATTAGAACCATTTGAGAACTTTATTATGCTTTATCTTGCACGTCCTAATTATGGTCATTGGATTTGTGTTCTTCAGCATCCTGACAGAATTGAATTTTTTGACCCATACGGAGGTGAAGATAACATACCAGACACAGTTTTAGATAATATTAATGAAGATGTTAAGGAAATAACAAATCAGGATTATCCATATTTATCTCAATTATTAGACGATTCAGGATATCCAATTGAGTACAATAATTATAAATTTCAAAAACATGCCAAAGATATTAAAACATGTGGGCGTCATTGTATAGTTAGAGTTTTCTTTAAGGATCTTCTTTTAGATGACTATTATGAGTTTATGACTTTATTGGCTAACAAAATGAAAATGAATTATGATCAGTTAGTCACATTTCTAACAGCCCCTTTAGAAAGTTATACTCATTAAACACTAGATCTCTTTCAAAAACAGATATACTTAAACTAATTTATTAAAAGAGCATGACTTTTTTAATAAATTAGGATTCCATTTATAATTCCCTATTAATTATTATTTTTTTTGAATACAAATATTTTTTTTAAGATTTTTTTAAATAGTTATTACTCTTTTGTATATTTATATATAGCATATCTGTTTTTTAAGGAGATGTAGAGGTTATAGAGTGTAAAATCAGTCTCATAGGGAAATGATATTAGTATACATAAATATTATGATTATTAATACCTTAATCGTTTTATTAACATTTGTCTTTTAGATAATCCTCCTCCTTTATTTCTATCTTTAATTTTGCTTAATAGTTCATTCATCATGGCTTCTCTAGGAGGAATCTTTCTTTCTACTTCAGGAATATTTTTAGGTTGTTCTTTATTTTTCTGTCTTCTTTCTTGAATTTCTATTTTTTCTTGTTCTGATAATTTAGGAATAGATGGCTGTTCAAATGGCATTGGAGGAGGTGGTGTAGGAATATTAAATATTTCTTCTTTCTCTACTAGTTCTTCTGGTACTTTAATTTTTTTATTATTTTTTTTTGGTACATATGTATTTTTAGTTTTTCTTTTACAATTATTATAATCTAAAAAATCTTCATAAACATCTTTAAATCTACGACTCCTAAGAAAATCAGTCCAACAAGATCCTCCAGTCATATCATTATCAAATCCTGATCCAGCTACTTTTTTAGTTGTAGGTGGAAGAATATGTCTTGTATTATATTGGCTATCTTTAGGAACGTAAGGATATGGAATAGTATAAATACCTACATGATCAAGATATTCAAGTGTAAAATAATTTATGTAGGAAACTAATGTTTTTTTAATTTTATCAAGTATTTCTATTTTAGCTTCTTTATCTTTTTCTTCATATGCTTTATTAAATAATTCAAACAGATATTCATCCTCATCTGCTATTTCTAATACATAAACTATTCTTGATTTTATGTCTTCAATTTGGTTATTTATGGTTACTTTAGGAAATGTCTTTAGTTTCTTTACCAAAACTATAATATTTTCAATTTCAGATTTTAATTGATATAATAAAGAAATATTTCCGGATATAAAAGGTTTTAGTTTTTTAATCATATCAAAATCTTTGTAATGTCTTGCAAGTGCCCATAACCTTTTAATTCCCTTAAATGGATTGTAATAATAAGCCGAATAAAATAACTTTTCGATTTCCTTTGGTAGTTCTCTTTCAATTCTTTTAGTTAATAAATCATCTGTTAAATTTGAAGCAAGATTAATGACATATTTCTTTCCATCAACTTTTTTTTCAACTAAAAATAGAAAATTTGTCATTTCTGTAAATCTATTATTTATATCAGTAATCATGTCTATTTTAACATGGCCTTCATGAGATAGAGCTTTTTTAAGAGTTATTTTAATATTTCCTGGTAGCATCTTCCATCCTTGTAAAATTTCCTTATCAGACCATCTAATAACTCTATGATTCCTAAATAAATTATAAAGAATATCATAATCATTTGTAGAATTATTTTGTTTACTTAGGATGTTATGAATTATATCATATTCATCTTCATCAATGAGTCCTTCATAAATCATTTCTTCTGTTAATTCCTCTAATTTTTTCTTTTGAGAATCATGGAAATAATAAATTCCTTTATCAATATAACCTATTTGTCTTGGTCCTACATCATATCTATCGTCTTCTCCAATCTTAGCTTCTATCATATAATGTTTCCTTTCTTTAACAATTTTTCTAACAATTGATTGAAACTTTTTAGCCATCTTATTAACAATATCTTTAATTGTACAACATTCTTCGAATACTTCTACTAAATCAATATCACCAGGATATTTTTGAACTTTATAAATATAACTTCCAAAAGGAACTGCTCCTTCATCACTGAAACTTAACATCTCAACATTTTTTATTACTTGTGGTGTATATGAATTTGGATATTTTCTAGTTGATAGCAAATCATCATAGTTAGGTCCATAATCATAATAGTTTGACATTTAATTATACTAATACATAACATAATTAAATTGATCCTTCTCTTCCTAAACATGCCATAAGTAATTGTTTTAATTGAGGTTTAGTATATTGTGATAAACCTTTGATTGATCTTAGATTTTTTACTGGTTTTTTTTGCGATACTTTCCTTTTAGTGACTGATTTTACAGCCAGTTTTCTTTTAGTTGCTGGTTTTCTTTTAGTTACTGGTTTTTTCTTAATCGCTGGTTTGAATTTCTTTTTAAATGCCTGATATGCTTTTTTATGTTTAACTCCTTCGAGAACACTATAACTATTTTGCTTCAAGAATTGATCCCATGGATTTTTTCTAGCTCCTGCTGCAGTTCCTTTTCCACCTACCATTGTTCCTGCTCCAGATTCATAATACAAATGTCTAATTTCTGGATCTACCATGGCTTCATTATAAGGAATTCCCATGTTTTGTTCAACATCTTTAAGAAAACTTATCCATGGACTTCTTCTTGCTGCTCTTCTGTTAGCCATATCTCCCATTCCAAGTTCTTCCATAATTTCACGTTTTCTAGTTTTAGCTGCTTTAACTGCCCCTACATGAGTACCATATCCACCTTTCATGGCAATTTGTTCTTGCAATATTTCTCTAATTCTGTCTTGCATATTATAACTATAAATTAGATATTTAATTTTATCGTATTTTATTATATATGCCTATACACATAGATGAAGATGCTTACGGAACTTTTGTACAGTGGGGCTCGCATGGGTCTAGATATTATTTTAATCCAAATTCTGAAAGATCATATTCCATCGCTCACAAAAAAGCTATACGGCAAATGGTTGCAGCCATGTATCATGGCTATAGATCGGAGAAATAAATACAGATATTTTTAAACATATAAGTGTGATTTTAAAATAAAAATATAATGTATTTTATATATGACTGAACTAATTATCGATCAAATTCCAGTACCAACTAAATTGAGTGTTAAAGATTTAGATTTTGATGCTCTTGATGACGATGAATTAAAAATGATTCATGAAGAAATAGCAGTAGTTTTAAAAATTAGAGAACTTAAAGCAGAAAGACTAGATTATGTTAAAAAACAAATCATGGAAGAAAAAGATCAATTAAGAACACAGATGTTAAAAGAACTTAAGAGAGAAAAAGATAGAATCTTAAAAGAGTACAAAGAAAAAATAGAAGAACAGGAAAGTGATGAAGATAATGAGACTGATGAAACTGTTGAATCAGTCATATACAATAAAAAAAATCCAAAAGGAAAAGTAACAACATCTAAGACAAAAAGGGCTCCTGCTAAGAAGAAATAAAATTCAAGTGCGTTTGAAAATGATATAAAAAAGTATAAAATAGAGTTATAATAGAGTAGAAATAGAGATGTCCGGTTCTAAAACTTTAAGAAAACAAACTAACAGCAATGGAGGAAAATGTAAATATGTCTTTAAAAAAGGAGACAAAGAAGGTGAAACATGTGGTCGTAATTGTAGAGGCGATTTCTGCAAGGATCATAATGCTCATCGTCAAACATATAGCAAAAAATATTATACTAAGAAAAATAATATTGCTAGTAAAAAGAACTATAAGGATAAAATTAGAAAACTTAAACGTATGACTGTAAATAAATTGAGACCAATGATTTACTATCAACTTCGTCTTAAGAAGATTGAAGAAGAAATGAAATTATTTGTAAAAACCATGCTAGGATTAGGATTATTTTTAAAACCAAAAATGTACCAGCCAAAAATTGATGATGCTCTCAAGAGAAGAGATGAAATAGGAAGAAATCTTAGTCCAGTTTATAAAGAATTTACTGGAACTAAAGAGCAAGCCGAAAAGAAATTTACCAAAATGACTGAAGATAAAGAGGTTTTGGTTAAGAGATATAAAAAATATAAGGAAATATGTGAAATAGTTGAACAAAAATATGCAACTTACTTTGAAGAAAATAAGGAATATCCTAAAAATTATTATTCTTAATTATTATTTGGTTATTGTAATAAACAAATAATAATTCTTTTTTTAATTCTATGAATTATTTTTTTTAAACGCTTACACATCTTTAATATTAGATGAGAAATTAAATTAATTCAGCACCCTTCTCATGCAATACATACATTGGATATTGTTTACCAATTAGAACCCATCTAGAAGGTAAATTTAATATCTTTTCAATTTTCTTATTATCAAGTCCACAATAGTTTTTAAGTGCATAAACCATTCCATGCCTATTACCTGATTTTGGAAATAATGTTACTGTGTGAGCTTCATTCCAGATAGTTCTTGAATCCTTTCTCTCATTTGGATTTATTAAATGTGAAGTTATGATACAATATATTTCATATGATCTTCCAATTTCCATTATATCATGCATTAATTTTGCAACTGCTTTTTTAATCTTATCGTCTTGAAATGTATTACAATCATCAAATAAAACACAAGCACCACCAGGTAATTCATTCATAATATCTGGAGGATCGCTTACTATAGATTCATCAATCATAAATCTTAATGGCTTCAATCTATCTAGTGCAGGATCAGTAGGTTTTCTACTAAAAATTATTATTGGATTCTTAGGAAATAATTTTTTATAAATTTCTATATATTTTGATGCCAAAGTTGACTTACCCGAACCTGATGGACCTGCTATAAAAGTAACTTCTCTTGTATCAATATTAGGAACTGGAATAAATTTACCTGATGGTAGTTTAAATTCAGTTCCTGCATCTAATCCTTCATCAGAATCATCACCTCCGCACATTGAACATCCACCACAACAAGGTTTTTTAATGCATTTCCTTGGATCACATCTTCCACAACAATCACAATCATCTTCTTCTTCTTTTTCATTTTCATCTTTGATATGAATTAATGCTCCATCTAACTTCCCTCCTTCAACTTTTCCTATCGGGCGACCACTTGAAAATGATAACATATGTAGTATAAATTTATAACATATATTAAATTCTCTTCTCGTTAATTATAGAAGAAATCTCGTCATGTCAAAAACAGCAAATGATAAAATAATGTGCAACTATTGTGGAAATATGTATTCTCGTACTAATAAATCTCGTCACCGTAAATCAAAAGTATGCCAATCATATCAGAATTCTATACAAGCCTTTAATAAAATACTTTTAGAAGATAAAATAAAAATAAAAACATTTGATGACCTAATAAAAAAGCCCTTCACTAACGAGCAAGGAAAAGTCATATACATGAATAATTTTCAGTTACGATTCCTAAATAAGTTAAAATAATCTACTCATAAAACTGTAAATCTCTTTAAAAAACAGAAATACTTAAACTAATTTATTAAAAGAGCATGACTTTTTTAATAAATTAGGATTTCATTTATAATTCCCTATTAATTATTATTTTTTTAGAATACAAATATTTTTTTTATAAATTTTTAAATTAGTTATTACTCTTTTGTATATTTATATATAGCATATCTGTTTTTTAAGGAGAGAATGTGTTTATAGAGTAAAAAGTCAGTCTCATATATCTAGATCAAATATCTGATTTGAATTTTTTGTTTGTGTATATGTTACCATCTGAGCAGTATTAGTGTGACCAACAAATTTAGCTACATCGTTTATAGGTCGCTTGAGTACGTATAAAGCATAATTTATAAATGCATATCTGAGACTGTGAGTATTACATTCATAATTAATTAAAAGGAAATCTAATACACGCTTCTTTAATCTTCCACTTTCAATTAATTCTTCAGTTATTTTATGATCATGTAAAATATCATAAACACCATCATTTAACCATTGAGGCCACATCATTTCTCTTGTTCTTACTTTAGTTTTCTTTTTCTTACCATCTTTCATTACTTTTATTGCCCCACTTTTAGAAATTTTAACTACAACACGTTTTTCAATTCCATATTTCATAAATAATATGAATGCCTTAACTGCTTCTGATACTCTTGATCCGTTTCTAAGTTGAATAGTTGCAATAAGAGCATAAACTAATCTTTTAACAGTAATATTTTTTTCTTCATTAATATATTTCTCATATAGTTTGTCAATACATTTTATTAATTTGGCTTTCATAGTATCATAATCAACTCCTCTATCAAAACCTGTTGCTACTTTTATTTCATCTTCTATATTATCCATATAATATAAGTGTGATTTTTAATTTCTAATATAATAATATATGGAAAAAATTGAAGAAGTTATTAATGACATCAAAGAATTATGTAACAATGCTAAAATTACAGATCCTACAAATTTGTTCCATGTTTTAGTAGCATATCTAAGAGATAATGAAATTAAGACAGAAGAAGATTATGCAATTAATGCTGTTGTATCTTCTCTTATTTATGAAACTATTAATCAAATCAAAGAAGATGAAATTAAGGTAAATAAGAAAGAATTAGGTATTTTATGTAGAGCAATTATGATTGCCGATGATGAGGAAGAGGAAATTATTATTGATGAAAAGAAAGATGAAGTTAACATATAAAATATATACTATTATTATAAATGAGCGATTGGGTCAATTTTGTTAAAATGTTTGCTGATGAAAATGATTTATCATATGGAGATGCATTAAAAGTAGCTGGTCCATATTATAAACAAGGACATCAAATGAGACGTCCACAAAGAAATAATAGGAGACTTGAAGATGAATTATATGGAATGGGATTAAGATTAGGCCAAATATTTCAAGGAGGTGCTGATCAACCAAAAGGTGCTTTGGCTGCCTTACTTTCTGGTCTTAATGCTCATATTTCCGTAGAATAATCACACTTATATATAGTCAAATTAAATCTCATCTAATTTAATAAAACTCCTATTCCGCATATCTAGAATATATATAGAACCATAAATATGGTTCTACATATTATAAGCCTACTAAAATCACACCTATGACTATAAGTGTGATAAATAAAACTGGAAAAGCGAACTGGATGTTTCCATAAAAATATTAATTACTAATATAACATGAGTATTTCTAATTTGTTCGCAGAAAATCCATACGATCTCTTTGCTAACTCAATAAAGCCTAATATAATAAAAGATTCAAGTGGAAATGCAGGAGCATCCGGTAAAATTTTATCATCTGATGGAGCTACTTTATCATCTGATGGAGCTACTTTATCATGGTCAAATATGTCAGTTAATATGAGCAATATTTCTGGCCTTAATGTAAGTTCTCCATCAACTAATCAGGTATTAGCATATGATGGATCTAATTTTAGTAATCAAACATTAAAATATCAAATGCAATATAATTCTGCTCTTACAATTATTAATGGATCATATATTGGCCAATCTGGTATTATTGGTTCTTATAATGGTTCTGCATTAATTACTAATGAAAATATCACAGTTAGCAAAATTGGAGCTCATTTATCAACTGATCCTCTTATAGGAAGTGTAACATTCACATTATATGTTAATGGAGTTGCTTCTGCATTAGCAACAACTATCAGTGCTGGAAATGTATCTAATTCTACTTCCGGAAATATCAGTATAGTTGCAGGCTCTACTTATGCTATTAGATGTTCTGTTACAGGATTAGCAACTTTAAGTATCGCACAAGTCTCTCTCAATTATAATTACTAAAAATCACACTTATATATAATGGAATTGGGATGGACATGGATAAATGAAATAAGATTAGGAACTTCAACTCCAAAAAAACAAAAAGGTCCTATAGGAAGACCTCGTGGATCAGTAAAACCTAAAACAAAAACAATAAAAGATAAAAAATATGGTACTGATCGTATCTATTGTTCTGCGTGTAATTGTTATATCCAAAGAAGAATTCAAGCACAACATAAAAGGACTCTTAAACATATTTATAATGATATTGATAGTTAATATACTAATAAATAATTATCTCATTAAATGATATAATTATGAGTACAAATAACTTATACAGCCCAAATGATAGTATTCTTTATTGCGATGAAATGCATTGTAATAATATAATTCCTAATATACCAGGTGCACAAGGAGATTTATATACAGTAAATTCATCAAATCAATCTGTCTTTAGTAAAATTATTGATGGGTTAGGTCCAGCTCAACCATTACAATTTAAAAATGCACCAGTACAAGTTTTAAGTGATAATGGATTAGCTCCTGCAATATTAGGAGTTGGTGCTGATCCAGCTCATGGATTTCCTGCAATATTAGGATTAGGAAATATGACTACACAAGATTCATTTTTCTTTTCTTATGATGATACTGCTAAAGAATTAAGATTGTCACAAAATAATGGAGCGATAAATGGTAATTATGAGATTAGTTTAGGAACAGGTAATTTCGGTCTCATTGCACAAAATGCTAATATGAGTACTGATGATATTGAATTTGGAAAAATAGCAGATCATCTTAATACATTTACTATAAATTCTGATCTTACAACTACAAATGGTTCTAACTTAGTTCATAATGATTCTAACATTACTATTGGAGGTAATAATTGTGTTGTTACTGCTCCAATCACTCTTCAAAATCAAGTTAAAGATTCAACTAGTTCTGCTGGTTTAATGGATCAATTCTTAAAAACTGATGGTATTAATGTAACTTGGTCAGATTTACCAAGCGTTGTTAATATTTATACTGCTGATGGAATAATTTCTGATGCTACTAGAACTTTAGATGGTAATGGAGCAGACTTAATTTTTAATAATATCAGTACATACACTGATAATAGTGCTAAAAATCATATTAATGCAAGTAGTGAAGTTGTTATTAATACTCCTACTTTGCAACTAACACAATTAACAAATGGATTACTACAAGTAAATGGTTCTGGTATAGTATCAACTGCTAGTAGTAATTATATTAGCTCTTATCTAAATACAACTCCAGGTGCTGGATCTACTATTGTTCCAGCTAATGCTAAAATAGCTAAAATATCTGCTGTTGGTGGAGGTGGTTCTGGTGCTAATGCTCCTTCTGTTAATGGTTTAGGAGGAGGGGGTGCTGGAGGAGCTATTGTTGAATATCCTATTAGTGTTGCTGCTGGCCAAACAATTAATGTTGTTGTTGGTGCAGGAGGAGCTACTAATAATACTAATGGAGCTAATACAACAATTAATATGGGTACTTTTACAATTACATGTACTGGAGGACAATGCGGACAAATTGCTAATCCAACTGGTGCTGGAGGTTTAGGTGGTTCTGTTGTTTTGCCAATTGCTACAACTGCAGGAGGAGCTGGTGGTTCTGGTAGTGTTGGTACTAATGGTAATGTTGGTGCATTTGCTTATTCTGGTGCTGGTGGTGGTTCAGGTACTGATGGAGGAACATCATTTGCAGGAGGAGCTCAATTATTATTTACAGGTGGATCAGCTAATTCTAGACAAGGAGGAGGTGGTGCTTCTGCATTTGCTAATGGAGGATCTTATAATGTTTCAGGTGGATCATTAGGAAGTGGAGGTCCAGCTAATGTGAATGGTATTGTTGCTGGTGGAAATGGTTTTATAGAAATAGCATTTTATTCTTAATTAAATTACAAAATATTGTAATATAATTAAATTAAATAACTGATAGTTAATGTATTTGTTGAAGGAGTCACAAGACCAGTTCCTATTGTAGTAATTCCTATTGACATTAAATCACCTGCAACAAATGTTTCTGAACCTGTAAATTGAGTTATTCCAACATTTCCTACTTGGCATACAAAACTCGTATTTGTACCGTTTCTTCTTAAAGTGTATACCCAAAATTTACCTGGTGTTTGTCCTGCATTCATGCTGATAGAAATTTGAGTCACTGTTAAATTTCTAGGACATAATACCCAAGTTTTACTTTCATCAGTGTTAATTCCTACATATCCCATAAATTGGCCATCTCTTGGTACACCATACGCATTATAAAATATTTCTTTTGTAAGAGTTTGATTTTGCCAAGCAGCACCTGTCCATACTAATGCTTGCCTATTTTGGGTTGATGATATATTAGTATCACTTAATTGATTTAACGCATGAAGTCCAGCCCATTGAACATCAGTAGGATCATAATAGGGACTTGTCATATATTTAATAATCCAATAATTATTTGTTTGGTTTGTTACTAAATAATACAATCCAATAGTGGAATTAAAAATACCATTAGCAAAATTTACAAGAGCACCTGCCGAAGTTGATGTACCATTATTAAGTAAAAATAAATTTCTTGATGAAGGAGCACCCCCTGGATTTATTTGAATTCCATTATTAGATGAAATATTTGAAATAACAATTTCATCACCATTAGTAGCAACATCTGGAAGATTAAATATCATTGTACCAGATTGAAAATTTGTCACATATTTAGTATTCATTGAGGGTGCTGTATAGTTACTTGTTGTCACATAAACTGTTGGAAAAACTCCTGTACCACCTCCTCCATTATTTGTTATTGTTATATCATTAGCATTATTTGTTAAGCTTATTCCACTACCAGCTACTAATGATTTAAAATTCATTGTACTTCCTACGACATTTTGAAATACACCGCTTCCTGAGCCATTATTATTACCATTAGTAATACCACCGCTACCTCCGCTATTTGTTATTGTTATATCATTAGTATTGTTTGTTAAGCTTATTCCACTACCAGCTACTAATGATTTAAAATTCATTGTATTTCCAGCAACATTTTGAAATACACCGCTTCCTGCGCCATTATTATTACCGTTAGTAATTCCACTTCCTCCATTACTTTCTATTGTTATATCATCTGGATTGCTAACTAAGGTTATTCCGCTTCCTGCTACTAATGATTTAAAATTCATAATACTACCAGTAACATCTTGATAAATTCCATCACCAGTACCATTATTATTACCTGTTGTTATACCTCCACCACCTCCGCCTGGATTTACCCATTGAACTTGTCCTGCACCAGTTGATTCAAGAACTTGTGATGCTAAACCACTAGAGCCATTATGATCAACAATAGATCCATTAAATATTCCTGTAATATTATCAGTTAAATTACTTGTGTTTAATCCATTAGAATATAAGTTATATGCATTGGGAGCAAATAATGATGCTATACTCATGATTTATAATAGTAAGTGATATAATTAATTCAAAATATCATGATTTAATTATATTCTTTTAAGTCTATTTCTTAATTTTGCTTTAGACATCATTTTTCCTCCGACCATACTTCCATTTCCACAATATTGGTAATTTGGTTGATCTCCTACAAGAATACCTCCTTCTTCATCATCTCCGAGACCCGCAAGATATGGTGCAATTGTTTTTGCAATATTAAGACCGGTTTTTACATATG
>Ga0187893_10009393_pt1 | contig 15039 bp, 10 predicted proteins | sample MA1701074metaG_FD_139574 | JGI IMG/M metagenome (GOLD analysis project Ga0187893, IMG submission 139574) | White microbial mat communities from a basaltic lava cave in the Kipuka Kanohina Cave System on the Island of Hawaii, USA - MA170107-4 metaG ... | reverse complement strand
CTGACGGTCGGAATCAATCTAGGGCTGGCATTTCAGTCTGCTAGGACCCATCTGCAACCAGTGCAGGAGAAGCAAGGGCGAGGGGTGCCGATTCTCGAGAGGGTGCAGGATCAGACTAAGCACCCCCAAAGGGGTCACTATAGTTTGTGGTTCTCAATAATTGCGATTCGTCAATTCTTGCCGGAAAGGTAACCATGAACCTCAAATACACAATTCTAGCTCTGTGCCTGTTTTCCAGCGCTGCGAAGGCCGCTGGTCCGGTTGCTTTCAAATCCGAGCCGGGAAAAATTGCCGTGGAAATCGACGGCAAACTCTTCACGAACTACTACTACAACTGGAAAACGGCGAACCCCTTTCTGCATCCCTTGAAGACCACGACGGGATTGACCGTCACCCGTGGGTTTCCCGTGGAGAGGATCGAGGGAGAGAGCTCTGATCACATCTGGCAGCACGGCCTGTGGTACTCGCATGGAGATATCAATGGCGTGGACTTCTGGCGGGAAATTACAGGCGATCCGGCACAGGACAAGAAATTTCCGATGCCGGTAGGCCGTCTCGTGCCGAAGTCAGAGCCAAAAACCGCTTCGAAAGGAAACTCGGGAACCCTTACGGCCGAACTTGACCTGATGACGCCGCAGAAAAAGTCTCTGGGCACAGTCGTGGAGTCGATTACGTTCTCCAGGCAGGGCGCCAACCACGTCGTGGATTTACACATCACGCTGCGAGCCGATCAGGGTGTCCCTCTAAAAATGGGCGATACCGAAGAATGTTGCCTTGGCTTGCGTTTTGCGGATGAGTTCCGGCAGGATCGGGGCGCTACGCTTTTGAACTCCGATGGCCTCGTGACCACCGAGAAGATTTGGGGCAAGAGCGCGAAGTGGGTGGACTATTCCACCACGCTGAAAGGCCAGAAGGCCGGGGTGGCCATTCTCGATCATGCGAAGAATCCCAAGCACCCTACCTATTGGCATGCGCGCGGGTACGCCTTCTGCGCCGCCAACCCCTTCGGCGAACATGACTTTTTCAACGACAAGTCACGTGATGGGAGCGTGACGATACCCAAGGATGGCAAACTAGAGTTTCGTTACCGCGTCGTGATCCATCCGGGCGATGCGAAGGACGCGAAAGTCGGGCAACTCAGCGCTGCGTACAGGTAAGACGAGAACCTAAGCCGAGAACGTGGGAGCCGCTCTCCGAGCGGCGATGGGTGATTCGGAGCTGGCCCGTTCGCCGCTGAGGACAGCGGGCCCACATTCAGCCTATTCGCAAGGGAGCAAGAAAAGGCTATGTCCCAAGTTGCCTCGCGCCGCCGGTTTCTTTCCACTGCCGCTGCAGCGGTGACGTTGCCGGTATCGGGGCTTGCCGGTACCTCCAGCACATCCGACGGGACCACAGGCGGCCGTATCGACTGTCAGAGCCATTTGTTCGTGCCTGAGCTCCTGGACTTCATGGAAAAACGCAAGACGGTTCCCTACGTCTACCGTAAAGGAAGCGATCGGTATGTCGTGGTTGGTGAATGGCATCGGCGTATCCTGCCGAAGCACACCGATGTCGCTGCCAAGCTGGCTGATATGGATGCGAATGGCATTCAGATGACGGCGATCAGCATCAACGATCCTGGACCCGAGGTCTTCGGCAAAGACGGATTGGCGATTGCCAGAATGGTTCACGATTATTTGGGTGGCTTGACGAAACAGTATCCAACGCGATTCTTTGGCTTGGCTACCCTGCCGTTGCAAGACATGGATGGAGCGCTGGTTGAACTGGACCGCTGCGTAAATCGTCTGGGGATCCGTGGGGTTTTGCTATATTCGAATCTGGACGGAAAGTTTCCTGACCTCGAAGAATTTAGGCCCCTATTTGCGCGTGCGCAGGAACTGGATGTTCCGCTCTTGCTCCATCCTGCCTATCCGATGACTTATGCCGCGACCAAAGGGTACGAGATGGTGGCAGGTCTGGGGTTGATGTTTGACACGACGATCGCGCTCAGCCGGATCATTCTGGCAGGAATTCTCGATCAGTTTCCCAAGCTGAACCTGGTTTGCCCGCATGTGGGCGGCGCGTTGCCCTACCTCATTGGTCGAATTGACCACCAGACACAGGTCTTGAAGCGCGGCGCTGAGAAGATTCGAAAGCCCCCAAGCGAGTACCTGAAGCAAGTGTATTTAGACACCGTGACACCGATTGCGCTGGGCGTTAGATACGCATACGACTTTGCAGGGCCGGAGCGCCTTTTGTTTGGGAGCGATCATCCCTGGGTGGACCCGAGGCTGATTGCCGGAAATATTGAAAGCCTGAAGTTTCCGGCTGCGGATGAACACAAGATCTTCTCGGGCAATGCTCGCAAACTGTTCAAACTCGCATGACGAAGACTACACATGATTGTAGCGGCGCATTGTTAGGATCTGCGGAAGTGATCGGTAGGCATCCCTGAGACGTTGGTTCAAAGCCGCAGACCTGCAAACTGCGCAGGTCTGCGCTACATGATTTGCTGGATCGTTCGTGAACCTAACCCGACGAGAACTGCTAACCAGCCTGGCCGTAGCCGTGTTGCCCCGAGTCTCCACTACGACGAACCACTTCCAGCTGGCGATCTGCAATGAGACATTTCAGGGCTGGACGTTTGCGGAAATGTGTCAGGGAGCCCGTCGGCTCGGATACACAGGACTTGAGATTGCGCCGTTTACGTTAGGCGATGACCCGGCAGCGCTGCCCGCCGAAAAGCGGCGCGAACTACGGCGCACGATGGCTTCGGAAGGAATCGCCTACGTTGGCCTACACGCCATCCTGACGGCGCCCAAGGGGCTGCATGTCACGACGCCCGATGCGGCGGTTCGGCAGCGGAGTTGGGAATATGTCCGCAAATTGGTCGATCTCGCCGCCGACCTTGGTGAGGGTGCCATTGTTGTGTTCGGCTCTGGCAAACAGCGTTCGGCAACCGGGGATGCTTCCGTGCCCGAAGCGACCGCCCGCTTTCAGGAAGGTCTGGCTCGCCTGGCACCCGCAGCCCAGGCTCGAGGCGTGACCATCCTGATCGAGGCGCTGGCCCCGCACCTGAGTAATGTGGTGACCAGCCTGGAGACCTCCGTACAGATGGTTGTCCAGATCGGCAGCCCCGCTGTCCAGACGATGTTCGATACGCACAACGCTGTAAAAGAGTCCGAACCCCACGGAGTTCTGCTTAAAATGCATGCCCGTCACATCAGGCACATTCACCTCAATGAAATGGACGGGCGCCATCCGGGCACGGGGACCTACGATTTCAAGGCCGTCCTGCAGGCGTTGAAAGAAATGTCTTACCGGAACTGGGTCTCACTGGAGGTCTTCGATTTCAATGCCGGGCCGGAAACCATTGCCCGTGAATCGGCACGCCTGGTGCGGCAGTGGGAATCTGAGTTGAGGTGAAATGTAAAGATCTTGCGTCAGCCATGCGTTTGGTGTCGCGGTGTGATGTGAGAAGGCAAATGACGACAGATTCCCCTCTCGGGAGGGGATTTCAAAAGAGGAGGACTTTTATGAATCGACGATACTTTCTGAAATCAACCATCGCCACGGCAACGCTGTCCAAGAGGCTCGTTGCCGCCAGTGACAAGGTCAACATTGCCATGATGGGCGTCCGCGGCCAAGGCAAGAACCTCACGGGAATGTTTGCCTCCCTTCCGGACGTGAACATTCCTTACCTCTGCGACATCGATCCGAGTGTCTTCGGACCCGCAGCGAAGATTGTCGAGGACAAAAAAGGCGTTAAGCCCCAACTCATTGGCGACATCCGCAAAGCGCTGGACGACAAGAACGTGGATGCCATCGTAATTGCTACGCCCGATCACTGGCACGGTCCGGCAACACTGCTAGGCTGCGCGGCTGGGAAGGACGTCTATGTTGAAAAACCCTGCTCACACAACCTGAAAGAAGGACGGCTGATGGTGGAGGCGGCGCGTCGGCACAAGCGTGTTGTGCAGCACGGAACGATGTATCGTAGTTTTCCAAGCTCCATCAGGGCCATGGAATACATCCATTCAGGCAAGATCGGTAAGGCGCTGATGGCCAAGGCGTGGGATGTGCAGCTCCGCGACCACATTGGTCACAAAGAAGATGGCCCGATTCCAGCGGGCGTCGACTTCGATACCTGGACTGGGCCGGCCCCGATGCTCCCATTCAATCCAAACCGCTTTCACTACAACTGGCACTGGCATTGGAATTACGGTACGGGCGATGTGGGAAACGACGGGGTGCATCAGATCGACCTGGCCCGCTGGGCGTTGGATGTTGAGACGCCGCTCGAAGTGAGCGGCATGGGCCGCAAGCTCTTCTTCGATGACGATCAAAAAACGCCCGATACGGTCAACGTCACGTTCGAGTACAAGAACAAAGCGCTCATGCTGGAACTGCGCATTTGGAACCCCTACGGCATGGAAGGACAGGAGAATGGCGTGGCCGTTTACGGCACCGAGGGCGTGGTCCACATTGGCCGCTGGGATTCGGAAAGGGGCGGCCGCAAGCACGGTTACCGTGTGTATGACAAGAAGCACAAGCTTGTGTTCGAAGACTATGACTACGAGACCCAACCCTGGCACAACCGCAATTTTGTGGAGTGCATCCGCTCGCGCAAAGCTCCCAATGCGGAAATTGAGATAGGGCACACATCCACGTTGCACGCTCATTTGGCCAACGTCGTCGTGCGTACTGGAAGGCCGGTGAAGTTTGACGCCAATCTGGAAACCGCACTCGGTAACGAGGCCGCTCAGAAGCTGCTGGGCCGTGAGTATCGAAAACACTGGGCCACTCCGAAGACGACATGATGCGTCTCTCCCCCTTCGAAGGGAGCTGCGAAAAATGCAATGGGTGGCAGGGAACGGTCGCCGTACCGTTCCCTGTCGCGGTACGAGGCCACTGCGAATGAGTGCGTTGTACGCATCGAGGAACGCTGCGGCGAGCGTTCCCTACGCCATGGTTCAAACGAGAGCACAATCTCACTTCCCGAGAAATTGCGGGCGCCTGCCTGGAAAAGCAGCAGACTCGCGGAAGACGCGGATCTGCGCTAGACGCTTTCTGCTCGGTGTTTTAGCCCTTGTCTCCTCGTGGACGCTCATTGCGGCTGAATCCCAGCTTCCACCTGCCGCAAAGTCCCGCGTCGATTTCAAGCGGCAAATAGTGCCGATCCTGCAGCGCTGCCAAATCTGCCACGGTGCCGAGCAGCAGTTGAGCGGACTTCGGCTTGACCGGCAGGACGACGCCATGCGGGGTGGTTACAGCGGACCTGTGATTCAGCCCGGCAACAGTGCGGGGAGCCGGCTAATTATTCTGGTCGCGGGCAGGGAGGAAAAGAAAATAATGCCCCCGGTTGGAGATAGGCTCACGGCACGAGAGATCGGTTTGCTGCGCGCTTGGATCGATCAAGGGGCGGCCTGGCCGAAGGAGACGGGCCAGGAAGTTGCTACTCCGCCTCCAGCAGTCCGCGGGGGAAAATCGTCCCATTGGTCGTTTCAACCGATCCGGCAGGTTGCCCCGCCCCCTGTGCGTAACCATGCGTGGGTGAGAAGCCCGGTCGATCAGTTTGTTCTCGCCCGGCTGGAATCCGAAGGCATCGAACCCTCCCCAGAGGCCGACAAAGTCACGCTGCTTCGCCGTTTGAGCCTCGACCTCATAGGACTGCCGCCCACACCTCAAGAAGTAGCAGACTTTCTGACCGACAACCGACCTGACGCTTACGAACGCCAGGTTGACCGGCTGCTCGACTCGCCCCACTACGGAGAAAAGTGGGCACGGCAGTGGCTGGACCTCGCGCGCTACGCAGATAGTGACGGCTACGAGAAAGACCGCGTTCGACCTCATGCGTGGCGGTACCGGCATTGGGTGATCGACGCATTGAATCGAGACATGCCGTTTGATCAGTTTACAATCGAGCAGATCGCCGGCGACCTGCTGCCCAAGGCCAGTGCCGAACAGAAGGCGGCCACCGGGTTTCACCGCAACACTCTCACCAACCGCGAAGGGGGCATCAATATCGAGCAGTTCCGGTTCGAGCAGGTCGTGGATCGCACGAACACAGTGGGCACGGTATGGATGGGTCTCACCGTAGGCTGCGCGCAGTGCCACGACCATAAATATGATCCGATCAGCCAGAAGGAGTATTACCAACTCTTCAGCTTCTTCAACAGCGCGGAAGAAGTCAACGTAGAGGCGCCGTTGGCAGGTGAAATGGGACCTTACCTGCAAGCGTTGCCTGAGTACCGCAAGAAACGGGCTGAGCTGACAAACCAGTATGGCGTGCCACCGCTTCAAGCAGCCTGGGAAGAGCAAATGCTTCAAGCGGCAGCGAATCCTGGCAAATGGACCGATTGGGATCATGCCTACGACGCGTTCCAGAAGTATCTCGATGCTGGCGACAGAATCCTGCGCACACCGGCCAGCCAGCGCACCGAGAAGCACAGAGCCGCCCTGACCGATCATTTTGTTGAGAACTACCACCGGGTCATCAGCAAGGAACGTGAGAAGGAGTTGAAATTCAAAGAGCTTCTCAAACAACTCCGCGAGCTGGACGCTTCCTTCCCAGCGCTCAGCGAAGCGCCGGCGATCACCGAAGAACCGACAGCCAGGAAGACGCACGTTCATATCCGAGGCGACTGGCGCAACGCCGGCGTTGCCGTTGATCCCGGCACGCTCGCGGTACTGCCCCCACTGTCGTCGGATGCACTCATATCTCGATTGACGCTGGCGAAATGGCTGGTGGCCCCTAGTCATCCTTTGATGGCGCGAGTCACTGTGAACCGAATCTGGCAGGAATATTTCGGGCGGGGGTTGGTGCGAACGTCAGACGATTTCGGCACGCAAGGTGAGAAGCCTTCCCACCCTGAATTGCTGGATGGGCTGGCGGCTGGATTTCAACAGAATGGCTGGAGCCTGAAAAATCTTCACAAGCGAATTGTAACTGCAGCAACCTATCGGCAATCTTCAAACTTCCGTCCCGAACTGCAGGGACGAGACCCCGGAAATACACTGCTGGCGCGGCAGACGCGTTTACGGCTGCAGGCTGAGCTCATCCGCGATTCAGCGCTCGCCGCGAGCGGCCTGCTCTATCCAGCGATCGGTGGAAAGAGTATTCGGCCTCCGCAGCCGGCGGGCCTGACGGATCTGGGCTATGCCAGTTCGCTGCGTTGGCAGGAAAGCCAGGGCCGAGACCGCTATCGTCGCGGGCTTTATATCCTGTTTCAAAGGACCGTGCCCTACCCGCAACTGGCCAATTTTGATGCGCCCGATTCGAACGTCGCGGCTTGCCGCCGCACCCGGTCGAACACGCCGCTGCAGGCGCTGAATCTCTTGAACGATCCCGTCTTTGTCGAAGCCGCGCAAGCCTTGGCAGCTCGAACGCTCCGCGAAGCGCCTGCCGAATTTTCGTTACGCGCTCAATATGCCTTTCAGCGTGTGCTGGTTCGTGCTCCTTCTCCGAGAGAGCAGGATTGGCTGGCCGGGTACTACCAGAAGCAAATGCAAGCGTTGGAGAAGGAACCGGCGATGGCCGCAGCGCTTGCTCCATCCGAGGTAGCCGGCGCCACTCCAGCAGAAGCGGCTGCCTGGACCGCACTATCCAGCGTGCTGCTCAATTTGGATGAGTTCATCACTCGGGAATAGGAAGGCAGTCGCGAGTAAGTACTGAAAGCGCAGAACCGTGTTGTGTAAGGGTCCACGGCTTTTCTTCGAGAACGAGGATAATATGACAAGCGGTGTTCTCCCTCGGGCTTCCGACCTTTCGCGCCGTGGTTTTCTGCGTGATTGCACCGGCGGGCTGGGGCTCATGGCTTTGGCGCATTTGCTGGCTGGCGAGGGACAAGGGGCATCTGCTGACCTGTCGGCCGCCAATCCCCTGTCTCCCAAGCCTTCTCACTTTCCAGGCAAAGCGAAGAATGTCATCTTCCTTTTTCAGGAGGGCGGGCCGAGTCAGCTTGATCTCTACGATCCCAAGCCGCAACTGCAGCGCTGGCACGGGAAGCCGTTGCCGCCTTCAATGACCAAGGATCTGAACTTTGTCTTCATCAAGCCCTCGGCCAGCGTTGTTGCCAGCCCGCGCCAGTTCAAGCCGTTCGGTAAATCAGGGACTGAATTCTCCGATTTCATTCCCCACATTGCGTCTTGCGCCGACGATCTTTGCGTCGTTCGGTCGATGTTCACGGAAGCGTTCAATCATCACCCGGGACAGTCATTGCTGATGACCGGATCGACGCAGTTTGGCCGGCCAACACTCGGCGCCTGGGCTACCTATGGGCTCGGCAGCGAATCGCAAGACCTGCCCGCGTTTGTTGTGTTGAGCTCGGGCCGCGGCACCAGTGGCGGCTCCAACAACTGGTCGAGCGGCTTTCTTCCCTCGACGCACGCCGGCGTCGTGTTTCGTAACACCGGCGAGCCCATTCCCTATCTACCCAACCCCGTTGGGTTCAACTCCGAAACACAACGAGCCCGCATCGATGCCATCCGCAAGCTGAACGAAGAGCGCTACCGTGAAACCGGGGATGCGGAGATCGCTTCGAGGATCCATTCCTACGAGTTGGCGTTTCGTATGCAAATGGCTGCGCCCGGCTTGTTGGACTTTTCGAGCGAACCGGCTTCCATCCTGGAGATGTACGGTGTCAATCAGGAGCTGACCCGTCCTTACGCCGTCAACTGCCTGCTGGCGCGCCGTATGGTCGAGCGCGGTGTGCGCTTCGTAATGCTGGCTCACGCGAGTTGGGACGACCATCAGGAACTGGACAGGAAGCTGAAGAAAAACTGCGACATGACCGACCAGCCGGCGGCGGCGCTCATCAAGGATCTTAAGCAGCGCGGCTTGTTGGACAGCACCTTGGTGATCTGGGGCGGCGAGTTCGGCCGGACGCCAATGGGCCAGTTCGAACGCCTTGATGAAGCGGTTGGGAGAGATCATCACCCCAACTGTTTCAGCATGTGGCTGGCTGGCGGTGGGATCAAAGGCGGCCAGGTTGTAGGCAAAACCGACGATCTGGGCCTTAATGTTGCCGAGGACAAAGTCCACATTCACGACCTGCAAGCCACAATCTTGCATTGTCTGGGCTTTGATCATACTCGCCTGACCTACCGCCACCTGGGACGCGACTTCCGCCTAACCGACGTCGCCGGTGAAGTGGTGAAGAAGCTGCTGAGTTAGTGCTCCGATGAGAGTCGTGCGCGTTGTTATCCTCGAAGAAAAAGCCGAGGACGACGACGCGAACGAGGTAGGGACGCGCTGCCGCGCGTCCGCAACCAGAACCGCAAGGCGGACGCGGGGCACCGCGTGCCTACCAGATCAAACCCCAAGGGACCAACGGAACTTTTTCATAGCTCCCCTTCTCAAGGGGCACAAACTCTCAATTCCCCAAAAGCTAAAGCTTCCTCAGACAGCGGACTCCTGCGCTGCTGGTTTAGGGACAATCGATGAACGCACTTCGCTTTGCAGACTACATGGCCATCCTGCTATATCTCTCAGTGGTCGGTTTTGTCGGCCTTTGGGTTGGACGCCGGCAGAAGACTACGGCGGAATACTTCGTCGCCAATCGCAGCCTGCCGGGCTGGGCGGTCGCGTTCAGCATCGTTGGTACAGTGATCAGCAGCGTGAGCTTCGTAGCTTTCCCCGGAGCGGCGTTTGCGGAGAACTTCCGCCTGCTGGTTCCCAACTTGATGGTTCCATTCATTCTGGTTTTTGTAGCCCTCATCATCGTTCCCTTCTACCGGCACGTGGTGGGCATGACCAGTTATGAGTATCTCGAACGACGCTTCGGCCTGGGGGCACGGATGTATGGTTCCTTCGGCTTTGTTGCCCTGCGCGTGATTGATCTTGGCTTCACATTGCTACTGACGGCAATTGCCCTTGAGGTGATTACGGGTTGGAATATTCAGTGGGTGATCGTGGGTATCGCCAGCTTCACGATTCTGTACACGCTGATTGGAGGCATTGAAGCTGTTGTGTGGAACGACGTGGTTCAAGGTTTGGTTCTGGCCGGTGGTGCGCTCACGATCCTTTTCACTCTACTGTTTCGGCCCGAAGGCGGGCCTGCAGCAGTGCTTGCCACTGCTTATGACGCGGGCAAGTTCAGCCTGGGAGACTATTCCCTGACATGGAAGAGCCTGTTCGAGGAGCGGCCAACGGTGTGGCTCTTTGCGCTCTCGGGGTTGTCCTCGTTCGGCCGGTCATACATCGTCGAGCAGAACATCGTTCAACGGTACCTGGTGGCCCGAACGGACCGCGAAGCGCAACGGGCTGTGTTCACCGGTGCTTCGTTCTGCGTTGTGATCTGGGTCACCTTTATGGTGATTGGCGCCTGCCTCTGGGCGTTTTACCATATGACGGGCGCCGCGGTACCTGCTGCCATCCAGCAAAAGCCCGACAACATTCTGCCGTACTTCGTAGCGACGCAGCTGCCGAGCGGAGTGGTAGGGCTGATTCTGGCTGGCATTCTGGCGGCCGCGATGCAGGCCTTCAGCGCGGACCTGACAAGTGTGGCAACTGTGAGTACGGAAGATTACTTTGCACGGTTCAGTCCGAGGTCCTCAGACCGCACACGGTTGCTGTTCGGCCGTTGGTCAGTGTTTGCAGGTGGCACTCTAGCCGCCTTGGTGGCTGTTCAGTTGACCAACGAACGCAACCGCGCAGTGTATGAACTGTTTCCAACGCTGCTCTCCATTCTGGCGGGGGGAATGCTTGGATTGTTTGGTCTGGGCTTTCTCTCTACCAGAGCCACTCGACGCGGGTCTTATATCGGGATTGCTGCCTGTGTCGTGTTCGTCATGTGGGCAACCCTTACTGGGCCGCTGAGCCTGGACCTGGGTTTTAACTTCCGCCTGAACCCTTTGCTCATTGGTATCCTGAGCCATGTGATCCTCTTTGTTGCTGGATACTTGGCTAGTCGCGGATTCGGTGGAAGTCGCCCGGACCTCGCGGGCCTTACGATCTGGAATCTTCGGTCGAGGCGGTCACAGGCAGCGAAAGAGGGCACACTAAGCGGGTGAAACCAAGCCGTCCGGGCAGTTGGTTCATCGTGCCGGTGTCACGGAGATTCGATTCTTGTGCTTTTATTTGGCGTGATCCGGATGCAATGTCTGGTGGAGGAGGAACCATGAAGTACGGACCTGTCGAGTTTTGGAGTCGCTGGATTAGACGCCTTTGCTGGATGCAACTCCAACTTGTGATGAGCAGTACCTTCGTCCTTGCAGGTGAAGTCAAATCCTTCAACCTCGCTGGGTTGAAGCTGATTCCCACACCTTGGGACAGAGCGGCTAACTTTGCCAAATTGGAGCACTACGCTCGCAAGGCTGCAGCAGCTGGAGCTGATTTCATTGTCACCCCGGAAGGCTATCTTGAGGGGTACGTGGGTAACGACAAGCTGACTCCGTCCCTTACGCTGGACCGCTATCGTGAAATTGCCGAGCCGGTGGACGGTCAGTGGATTAAGAAGATCGAAGGCTTGGCCCGAGAGTTGAAGGTTTACCTGCTGATTGGGTTTGCAGAGCGACGAGGCGACAAGGTCTGTAACTCGGCAATGATTGTTTCTCCGGCAGGCCGGCAGGTGGGAAAGTACACCAAAGCGCACACAGCGGGAGATGAGCCCTACAACCAGAAGGGCTCCGAGTTTCCAGTCTTCTCGACACCTCTGGGGCGGTTGGGCATGTTGATCTGTTTTGATCGGCAATTGCCGGAGACTGCCCGTATTCTCGCAATCAAGGGCGCTGAGGTCATTCTGGTCCCCGCTTTTGGTCTGGGGATTGAGGAGATCAATGAAGACATCCTGATGCGGGCACGCGCCTACGAGAACTCGGTGTATGTGGCTCACGTTCATCCGAAGAATACCTTCATCGTAGATCCGGGCGGCACGATCGTTGCGCAGAGCCGGGGGGAAACCGAAGAGATTGTCATGGCAAGAATCACGTTGGATGCCAGGATCCGTTCGCGAAAAGCATTTCGGGGTCGCCGCCCGGAAATCTACGGCGAGATACTGAACAAGAACCAAACAGATTTTCCGGAGGATCATCGGTAGAGGTCCACTCTGTCACTTCGCCAGCATTTCGTGAGGCGACGAAGCGAGAATCACAATCGTTGCAGGCGACACTCGCTCATCCCTGACATCCTGGCAACCCACTATGACGAAGGCGTTCAATCCTCGTTACGATTTCGTCCTCATGCCCATGAGAAAAACGCGGGGGTTCATTCGCTGTACTACCTGCACCTTGGCCCTATTGTCCGGATCGTTGCTCGCAGCAGCCACGTCAGTCGCGGAACCGCCTGTCCAAACCTTCGTCTACAAGCGCGTTGGATCGCTCGAAATCAAAGCAGACGTCTACCAGCCCCCGGTCGCCCGGACTCCCCGGCCTGTGATGGTGTATATCCATGGCGGCTCGCTGATCAACCTCGGCCGCGATGGTATTCAACGAAACCCATTGAAGGATCTCTTCCTGGCTGATGGCTTCGTTGTTGTCTCGATTGATTACCGCCTGGCGCCGGAGACGAAACTGCCCGGGATCATTGAGGACATTGAGGACGCGTTCCGCTGGGTGCGTGAGAAGGGCCCGGCTCTCTTCGGCGCCGACGCGGAACGCATTGGTGCGATCGGAGCCTCGGCCGGTGGCTACTTGACCCTCATGACCGGATTTCGGGTTCACCCCCGGCCCTGCGTGCTTGTGGCGGAGATGAGCTATGGTGATCCTCTGGGTCCCTGGCAGGCTAACCCCAGCAGACACTTGCCGCACTACGAGACCCACCTTTCCCGCGATGAAGCCTGGCGCCAGGTGTCCGGGCCGCCGATCGCCAACGGTGCCGACCGGAAGGGCAATGGTAGCGCGTTTAATGATTTTGCTCGGCGCAACGCAGAATGGCCTAAAGCCGTCTCTGGCTGGGATCCCAAGACTGAAGCCGAGAGGTTCCTCCCGTACCGCCCAGTGCGCAATGTCACGTCAAGCTATCCGCCGACATTCTTCATCCATGGTGAAGCCGACACCGACGTTCCGTTCGAACAACCACAGCGAATGGCCGCCGAGCTGGCTCGCCAAGGGGTTGAACACCGCCTTATCGGTATTCCCGGTGGCGAACACGGCTACCGCGGTGGCAACCAACGCCTCCTCGAGTCTGGCCGCCGCGAAGCGGCCGCTTTTGTTCGAAAGCACCTTACCGGGACTTCCTGCGCTCCATCCCGCAAGTGACTTCTCGCCACGTGGGGGTGGGGCTGGGGATGAGGGCCGATCAGAAGGTTGGAGGTTTTCGAACTGTTCTGAGATCCTCATCCAGAGCCGGGGTTAAACCACACTGGAGTTTAGCCGATGCACCGAAGAGAGTTCATGAAGGCTGCTGCAACTGCACCCTTGGCCTTGATTCAACCGGCCTCGACGCCTGAAGCTAAGATCTGTCTGTTTACCGATCATCTGGCCGATTTTGACTATCGAGAAGTCGCCACTATGTTGCGGCAAGTAGGAGTAGGTGGCGCTGACCTGACGGTCCGTCCTGGAGGTTTGGTCAAGCCCGAGCGTGTTGTCGAGGATCTGCCGAAAGCTGCAGCGGTGTTTAAAGAGAATGGACTTTCTATCTCGATGATTACTACAGCGATCGCGTCGGCGAGCGATCCAATGGCTCGGACGGTTCTGACCACTGCAGCCAGTCTTGGGATTGGATACTACAAGCTCGGCTACTATCCGTATGAGAACCTGGAGGAATGGCGCTCCAAGTTGGAGTCAACTCAGCAGGAGCTCAAGAAGCTGGTGGATTTGGGCCACCGACTGGGCATTCAAGCTGGCTTCCATAATCATTCCGGGCCATTCGTGGGTGGATCTTTGTGGGACTCCTGGCAGATTCTCCAGAATTTGGATTCGAAGTGGATCGGATTCTATTTCGATCCAGGCCAAGCAACGATTGAGGGGGGTAACAACGCTTGGAACTTGGGGTTCCGGCGCCTTTCCGAAAAGCTGAAAATGATTGCGATCAAGGATTTCATTTGGGAAAAGGATCGAGGCCAATGGAAAACCCGCTGGGTCCCGCTGGGTGAGGGAATGGTACGGTGGCCCGAGTTTTTCAAGATATTGAGGCAAGTGTCTTTTGAGGGTCCCATTTCGCTCCATATCGAATACGACCCCGGTGGCTCAACAAAAGCAGCTCGGTTCGAAAACAGCCTGGCGGCAGGAATCCAAGACCTAAAATTCCTCAAGCAGCAGTTGAGAGAGGCAAATTCCTAACCTCAGTTTATTGTGTAGGATTCAAAGGGGACAGGTTGGTAGGCCTGGAGGGAATCGAACCCCCGACCAACGGTTTAGGAAGCGGTTTTGACCCTGAACGCAAATAGACTTCAGCAAACGCACGAATCTGCAAAGCCTCTATTTGTCAGAAACTTCCCTTAGATCACCGCGTCTGCTCGTTACGCATTGATCTGCAGATGCCTGTCCTTTTCAACAAACACAAGTAGCACCAGAACTCGCACCAACTCTCTTGCTACTGAGCTCGTCCAGTTCCGCTTTCCTCCTCCATAGGAGGAAGGAGAGATGCCGCATGTCTATACTCTGGCCAACGCGAAGGGTGGTTGTGGAAAATCCACGGTTGCTCTCAACTTGGCCGTCTGCTTTGCCCGGGCAGGATACCGCACCCTCGCCGTTGATCTCGACCAACAAGGCAACCTCTCGGCTGCGCTCGGCGCCGACCTCAACAAGCTCAAGTTCACCGCCCATCGGTTGCTGATCGATGACCAGGCTGAGATGGGCTCATTTCTGGTAGAACCACGTTCCCGTCTCAAACTCCTGCCCAACACCATCGACGTTGAAGCCGACGATCTTCTCGAAGCCAAGAAGGTCAACCGTGAACTCTTGCTCCGCCGCAAACTACGACCGGTTCTCCGCGAGTTCGACCTCGTCGTCATCGACACTCCACCGGCCATGCGGGCCGCCACGCTCAATGGCCTAGCCGTCGCCGATACCGTTCTCATCCCCGTCGACGGCAGCAGCTATTTCGCCCTGCTGGGACTCAACCAGCTGTTACAGGTTGTCGCCGCAGTTCGAGATGCCCACAAGCCCGACATGGTCATT
>Ga0187893_10009392_pt1 | contig 15039 bp, 10 predicted proteins | sample MA1701074metaG_FD_139574 | JGI IMG/M metagenome (GOLD analysis project Ga0187893, IMG submission 139574) | White microbial mat communities from a basaltic lava cave in the Kipuka Kanohina Cave System on the Island of Hawaii, USA - MA170107-4 metaG ... | reverse complement strand
TGTAAAAATGAAATCCTTTTCCGTGGACTGCCCCTGTTTCCAATACAGAGTTTCGTCGGGGCTGTATCTGAACCCCTCATGCTTCGCCATGGCCGCGGCAAGCATGTTCGGGTTATACCGCTCGTCAATCACCCAATTGTCGTATTTGTCCTTTTTCAAAAGGCTCGGCGCCAAGTAGTAGTATCGGAAGCCTCCGCCACCTTTCCATTGAGTAGCTTCAGAAATGCCTCCTTGATCTTTGCCATCAATAACGCCTTTCAGCCGCGGAACACAATGAGTCTGGCAATGTTCGCCAAGCTCAATACCTATCCATTTGCGTTTCATTTTGTGCGCAACGGCTGCTGTACTGCCAGAACCAAGAAAAGAATCTAAAACCCAATCCCCTTCGTTGGAAAAATGTCGCAAGATAATTTCGAGTAACGCTTCTGGCTTTTTTCCGCCCCGAAACCCCACTCCTCCTTCCGTACGACAATTACCAAAACTGCCTGCTAAATCATAGAAGCTGTTTATGGGCGTCTCCTTAATTGTCGATTCGCTTTTTAACTGAGCGTTTGGTACGCCCTGGAAATACTTACCTTTCGTAGCTCCAACTTTAGCCGGGCCAGTAAAATATCTGTAATCATATCGATCGTCACCGATGCCATAAATCTTGTAAAGAACGCCGTAGCCGTCTTGTTCATACCGGCCAGCCAAATAATCTCTAAAAAACCGCCCTGAGGAATTCCCATCTAAAATGCTTCCTGTTGCCCATATTTCTTTTAGTCCAAATTCTGACCCTTCACCTTCGGCGATTTCAAATTCATTTTTTTGAAAAAGGATAACTTTTTTATTTCCGAGCTTAATTTCTTTCCCTTTGGTTTTTTCTTTTACGAAGAATTTGAATTTTTCAAAGGTTAATGCCTGCTTATTCAAATTGGGGGTCGCACCATATTCTTTACGATAAATATGGATTTGCTCAATTTCCTTATGATAGTCCATGTCCGATTTCAATGTTTTGTCAGGGTATCTAACTCTGATATAAAAAGTTGTCAGGTAATTGCCTCTCCCAAAAATTTCATCTAACACAACTTTAAGATAATGTCCTTCTGAATCATCAATGTGACAGCAAAGGAAACCATCACGCCTGAGGAGATTTTTCAAGATCTCAAGACGTGGTTTCATTAAGTTTAACCAAGTCGAATGTTCAAGGTTGTCATCATAATGTTCAAAGGCACTGCCCGTGTTATAAGGAGGATCGATGTAAATGCATTTAACCTTTTCGGTAAAATCCTGCTCAAGCGCTCTTAGCGCTAGAAGATTATCTCCATAAATAAGCATATTCTCAGAGTGCTTATCGCCGTAGGATTTGTCGGAGTCTTCGATCAGAATTCGCGGCTCAAGCTTCAACTGTTCGTCCTTCCCAATCCACGTCAGTTCAAGTTTTTGCTTTTGTGCCATTAAATGCTCTCTTCTGCAATTTTCCACGCTAGCTCCAAATCTACGGTGGCACTTCTGGGCTGCTTTTTCTCTTCCAGCAAATCAATATCAACTTTAACAGGAATATCCGAAGCCAGACCGGCAACAAAACAACTTCCGACAGACAATATCGGTATGGTTTCAAACGATAATTTATCAAGATACGCAACCGCTTTTTCAACGGCCGCAATATCATTGTCATTAATCAACCTGTGAATAAAATAATTATGCAGCTGGGAAATAATCGTCGGCGAAATATCAAAGGGTCTTTGACTCGCAATGGTCAAAAAAACCCCAAACTTTCTTCCTTCCTTGATTATTTCCTCAAAGGTTTCCAGCCTATAATCCTTCCAGGTCTCGCTCTCTCTTTGAGACATCATCGAGAGGATATTGTGAGCCTCGTCGATAATAATATGCAAAGATCTCTTGCTCTCAGATTCTTTTTTCTTTTCGTACAGCTGTTTACACACGATCAATGGAATAATTTTCTTCATCTCAATGTTCACATCCTTCATAGAAACAATAGCTAAATTCTTCCCTTCTTCCGCATCGGCGACTTTGATTAATTTCTCCAACATATCAAATTTTCTAAACATTCTGCCAATCAACGGCCCGATATGTTCCTGGTTAGAATATCCCATAATAATTTCGTGAAAATAGCTTAAAACAATCTTCAGCTTCAATTTGCTCAAGTCGTCATTTTTAAAATTAATAGCGTCGATTTCCCCCTTCAGATGACCGTCATATATAGGATTTGTATTGTTATAGGCTTGAGTATCCCGTGAATTATTCCCCCAGTAGTAATCAACGGACACTGAGTGAAAGTGCAAGTTACTTTCGACTTTTTTCTTGAGATCTATAATTTTTCCTTTATCAGCATCAGAGACCAAACTGGTAATTCTTGCAAATAAATCAACAATGACGCCTTCTCTTAAATTTTTATCTTTCTTATCAATGACATTCCTACAAATATCTTCTATTTGAGAAATCGCTCTGGCATTGAAAGTTGCCGTATCGTCTAGATAATCACTTCGCAACACTCTGTCTAAAAATGGTTTTTGGGTCTTCTCTGTCGCTTCGAGCAAAACAGACAGAACTTCAGCCTTATTTATGTTTTCTTTCGAGACTGGATATTTGCTTTTACTTCCACCCTTTCCGGTTGATAATTCATAGACAATTTTGTCACCGGTAATCATTTCATCGCCAACATATTCGCCATTAAAATCGATTACCACAAAATCAGATTTTTTTTTAAATTCAGCGCTTGAAGAATATTGCTTGAATAACTCTGTATATATTCTTGCCAAGGTATTAGATTTACCACTTCCGGTATTACCAAAAATCCCTATATGGCTAGCAAAGAGACTATTTATTCCCAATTGAATCTTTTGGGACGGTTCCTCTGTTAGCTTTCCTATAGTTATCTTACTCTCCCCGCTTTTATAAAACTGATGAAGCGTGTCAAATTCATCCCGATCCAGCAGATAACATTCATTATCTATGAGCGGCATCTCTTTGATGCCTTGTTTAAAATCAGCACCCTCAAAATGACCAAAAAGTGAAACTAACAAATTGCGATTAACCTTAGTCTCTTCCTTCCCATATTCTTTATTGAAATATTTTTCTTCGGCAATATATTCTCCGTCAACTTTTCCGATTATGCTCACAAATCCCTTAACGATTTTCAGATAACTCCCAACAGAAACATTTTTTACAGTCCTTCCATCATATAAAATATGGGAATGGTTCTTGTTTTTATTAACTCTCACCTTCACAATCCGGCCCTCAACAGACAGAACATGCCCTATTATGAAAATTGACTCGCGGGTAAACTCTTGTTTTAAATTTTTAACTTTTGTTGTCATGAGTCATGCTGTTCAGGATTTCCTTAAAAATTGATTTCCCAATTCTTTCGATCTTATATTTATTCGCTTCCGTATCATCCTCCGGCTCAATAATCTCCACATTTGAATATCTCAATTCGCCAAGCCTCATTTTGTCCCGCATCTTTGAACTGCTTGTTTTACTATGACAGAAATAATAAATTTTTAGTGACGGGTTCGAATTAGCGGTGCGAATCGTAATTTCTCTAACATGCTCGTCTTCCATCGAGAACCCCACAACAAATAAGACCGCATTTTCTTTCTCAAGCTCACTTGAGTACATTCTCAATAGCTCATAATGCGTTAGATCAACAACGGTTTTTTCAAATTTTTCCCGCTCCGGATTAACGATAGCCAACTTGCTGTATTCCCGTTCAAAGGTTTTGTTCCCCCTCTTAATCAGCGATCTATCCAAATGCTTTAACTTGGAAAATGAGATTTTGTCCTCGATCTTTTCCCATGATAGAGAACCGTGCATCTTTATAAGATTAAAACTCGGGACTTCAGATTTATGTTCGAAGTGCAAACTTCTCTTAAAAGTAGATTTCTTGAAATTGCTTAAACTAAAAACAGAGTTGAACCGACCAGAGAATCCATCGTTATACTCCAAATTGCTTCCTTCTAATGCGATCTCCATTAAGATGTCTATATTCGTCGTAAAAATATTGGCTTGTTTGCTGAGTAACGTATTTTTCCTTTTCAAGAGCACGAGACTAATGAGTTCAAAAAAATTCTTGTAGCCCTCCACTGCTTGGTTAAAATTGGATTGCGAAGTACCTAATCGACCTTCAATAATATCTAAGTTTGGGATTATTATTTTTTCGAAGTATTCTTTTTTTATTTTAATTCTTTCTGTTTTTCTTGTTTCGTTAGTGAGTCTAGTTTCAATATCTCCGAGAGACGGTAGAAATGGGGCGGATGTGCCTGCGCCCATAAGAAAATTAAGATGCGAGCTTTGAATTACTTCTTTTATCTCTTGAATGTCCATAGATATTCCTCGATTAAACGACCCGCCACCGAAGGGTGAAAAGTGGCTCGAGTTTTGTTTTTTGTTTCAACTGTGCCTCGACGTGGGCGATCAAATCTTCTTTCCGCACGTCTACTTCATCTTGGGCTTCATACAATTTCTTGCGCATTTCGTTACGCTTTTTTTCCATCTCTTTGATCCCGCGCTGGGTTTTTACCTTTTCCTCCAGATTAAGAATCCTTTTGGCCTGTGTCTTAGCGGTCTTTATGTCGATATCCAGTTTCTTTAAGTCAAGCTCAAGTGCCGTCTTCATATCATCCGCCCATTTATCCAGCTTATCAACCTCATCGTCAAAGAATCCGCTATTGCGCTCTGCGGTACGGGAAGCAACAAGGCCAATGGATTGGTGCTCCAAATCATCCAGTTTTCTTTTCTCGACTTCCGGAAGATCCACCCTTTCTGATTTTACTTCGGAAGGAAGAGAAAAAAGCTTCTTGGCAATATCCTGAATGACAGGTTTGTCTTTTTCGTCGAGCGCAGAAACTATCACATGGTCTTCCGCTTCAAACGCTTCTATCGTATAGTTGCTCACTTTCATGATGCCGTTTTTCCCCACAAGTGGTTTTAAGACCGAAATAATCATCGGGTTCCCCGAATAATTAAAAACCACCTCCGCTTTCTGGGCAGGTTTCCTTTTAATCTCATTAAGGATTTTTTGCGCCAAGGGATGCCCCGGACGATAAATATGCGCGTCTTCGATATTTTTGCCTATCCGGTAAGGTCCGGCGTCAATACCTTCCCCGGAGAACGGATTCCTCTTAAGCATAAAGGAGTACTCGTGCTCAGCAAAATCGGCATGATCACCGAGAAAATAACGGGTTACTTCCCACAGCCAACTTTCATACGTGTCAAGATAGGCCCGGCTTTCACGAATATTTATTTTTAATTTTTCATGCACTTCGGCATCGAAATTTTCCAAAAGCTTCTGGCGTGTATCGCGCAAATTATGCTTAATACTTTCGTCCATATCTCCCTGGAGAGCGTCGAAAGCGGTATTGATTTCTTCCTCGGACCGGCAGGCCTGGTAAATCGCGGCGATACGTTTTTCAAAATCGACACCGGACTCAATGCTTCCGAGTACTTCATCGCTTGCGCCGAATACACCCTTAAACAGATTGAATTTTTGATCAAGTAGCTCGTAGACCCTCTGGTCTGCCGCGTTCTTTCTGTTTACAAAGTTAATCACCACCACATCATGTTTTTGTCCATAGCGATGACAACGGCCGATACGCTGTTCAATGCGCTGGGGATTCCACGGCAGGTCATAATTGATAATGAGTGAACAAAATTGCAAATTTATCCCCTCGGCAGCAGCCTCGGTGCCGATCATGATTTCTGCTTCGCCTTTAAAATAATCCACAAGCGCGGCGCGTAAATCCGCTGTTCGGGAGCCGGTGATTTTATCCGTATCTTTATGCTTGGTTATCCAATCTTGGTAAATTTCTTTTGATCTTGCGTCGGTATTCGAGCCGTTAAAAAGCACGACTTTGCCACCGTAACCGTTTTTTGAAAACAGATCTAAAAGGTAGTTTTGAGTAATGGTAGACTCGGTAAAGATAATCGCTTTTTTCTGAGCTTCCAATTCGGCGGTCATCTCAAACCCTTTTTTGAGCGCAATCAACAGGGCTTCTCCTTTTGAATTTGTCCATATCTTCTTGGCCCAATCACGGAATTTTTCAAGATCAGCCCGTTCCTGCCTCATTAACTCAATGTCTTCTTTGATATAAAGAACTTTCTTGCTTTCTTCCTCCTCAGTACCCTCTTCATTATCAGACCACTCATCCGAAAGCTCATCATAGCTTTCAAAATTCTGATCAAGTCCGGCGATACAGATTTCCTCGGTGGCCTGTTGTTTCTCGGCTTCTTCAATAAGCCTTTTTAGTTTATAGACCAAGCTGTCAAGGGTACTTGCTATAGCAAAAGAGGAGGAGGCAAGAAGTTTGCGCAAGATAAGCGTAATTAACTGGCGTTGGCTTGAGGGAAGTGCAAAAAGCACGGGGCGTTGGAGATATTCGGACATACCGTTGTAGAGCTCTATTTCCTGCTCGGTCGGCACATAATCCTGCGTTAGAGGAATGCGCTTTGTGTATTTGATATATTCCAATACCTGGCGGCGAAGGGTACGAGTGCATACAGGTTTCAAGCGATTGCGTAAGTCGGTAAACATCTCCTGTTTTGGCTCAACAAGTCCGACTTCATTTTCATAAATATCTTGTTCGCGTGAGACGCGGGCATACTTTGCTTTGAAACTTTTAAGATCCCCGAAGAGATGGTCATCAAGTACGCTGACAAGCCCGTATAATTCGAGCAAAGAATTTTGGAGAGGTGTAGCGGTGAGTAATACTTTCGGAACGTCACTTAGGGCATTTTTTATTTCACGCGCTATCTTATTGCTGGATTTATAAACGTTACGCAAATGATGGGCTTCATCGATAACGACAAGATCCCATTGAGTTTGTTTAATGTAGGGCGATTTTGCGCGGGCAAAATGGTACGAGCTGATAATAATCACGTTTTCCTGATCAAATGGATTTAGGTTGCCGTTTTTTACGTATTGATTGAATGATTTTGTTTCCAGAATAATTGAAGGCAGAAAAAACTTCTCTTGAAGTTCCGCATTCCATTGCTTCCGCAAACTGGATGGAACAATGAGGAGAATCTTCCTCTTGCGCTCGGCCCACTTCTGCGAAAGAACGAGTCCGGCCTCAATCGTTTTTCCGAGGCCAACTTCATCGGCAAGAATAGCCCCTTTCGATAAGGGTGAACGAAAAGCAAAAAGCGCTGCTTCAATCTGATGCGGGTTAAGGTCCACTTGCGCATTGGAGAGCGTTGAAGACAGCTTTTCCAAGCTGTTCGAAGCGCAGCGCTTGGTTAGCTCATAAGCAAAGTATTTGGCGTGATAGCCGGTTATTATTTTCTTCGCGGTTGTTGCAGCTTCACTCATTTGTTCACCTTTTTCATCAAACCGGTACTGGCTTTGACTTGGAGACAGGAGCCGGCATTTCGCTTTCATTAATTAAGCGAACAGGCACATTATTTTCTTTAAAAAACTCAACACTCGAAGGATGGCATGTAAAGAATAGGATCTGATGGTCTTTTGCGAGTTCACCTAGAGCTTTGACCGCGCTTTTCGCCCTCTCAGGATCGCAACTGACCAAAATATCATCCATGATTACAAAAAAAGGCTCTGAGTGCTGAGCAAACTCCCGAACGAGGCCAAAACGCAATGAAAGATATAAAGGTTCAGCCGTTCCCCGGCTTAGAATATGAATTTTTTTTCGTTTATCGTTACAATCGATTACCTCTATGCTTCCATCGCTCACAAGCGGGGCAAAAATACTTTTATACCTGCCTGCGGTGATGGTTCCAAAAAAATTACCCGCTTTCTTTACCAGAGCCGGCTGGCGCTCCCGTTCGTATTTCTCACGCGCCCTCCGGATAAGGGACAAGGATATTTGTCGAACAGCCCATTCATTCGCAGCTGACCGGAAGCGTTCCATCAATATAGATTCGCGCATCCGCAGATCAGAGACCTCTTCTTCATTTTCGAGTCCTTCAACTTCTTTCTTCTTTTCCCCAAGGTACTGCCATGATGTTCCAATGGCTTGGGATAAATTTTCATTTTGCCCTTTAAGATTCGCTTCTTCTGAACTTAATTCCTCCGGATTTGCAGCGGCCAATTCTGCGGTAAATTTCTCATAGCTCTCACCATGCCCACATAGTTTTTGAATGTTTGCTTGGCATTGGCTAATTTTTACCTCCAGGGACTTCCTTTGCTGGAAATATTTTTCCCTTTCTCTCATTTCCGGCTCATTGACCGCACCACATGATTTCAAAATCTCCTTTAAGGCTTTTTCCATCTTTTCTATTTCCGCCGTGAGCGATCCCGTTTGATCCCGCATTGATTTCATTTCAAATTCAATATGGCTCGCGCGCTCCTGGGCGCTGCGGCTCTTTTTTAGCTCATCCATCAACCGATCAGCTTCGATAGAAGCCGGCTCTCCTTCGCGTCTTTCATAATCACAGGCTTTCAAGATCCGAACGGTGTGCATTTCGTAGGTCCGGATAATGCCTCTAATTTTCTCTATCCGTTCCTTCAATAGAGCACACTGCGCCACTTTTTCCCTAAGAGAGCTCGCGAGAGAAAACATTTGGAGGACACCGTCAGAAGTTAAAGTCGCGGGAAGCCCCACACCTTTGAGCCATTGTCCCCACGCTGCGATCTGCGCCTCTTTTTCTTCGATCTTTTTGCTCAGAGACTGCTCTTTTTTCTTAAAGTCATCCTCCTTAACCTCATGATTTTCGTTTGCTGAGGCTAAGGCTTCCTGAGCTGAAGTAAACTTACGGATCGCTTCATTTTCAGCTTCTAACTCCTGCATAATTGACTCGATCTCTTCGAGACGAGGCAAGCTGTCTTTTCCCAATATCTTTGCGAGTTTGCGAATCTCCTCCCCATCAAAATTTAATTCTTGCTCAAGTCTTTCTTGTTCTTGCTCCAAATTCTGAATTTCGTTCTCCAGAGGGACTGTTTTACTTTGGAGAGATGCCTTGAGGCCTGAATATCTTTTAGTTTGATTGCGGGAGAAAAACAGATGACCGATACCGAGAATAGATAAAATGAAAAGGCTGGTTAAACTTATAGAAAAATTGCCGGTTAGACCAAAACCTATTCCTGCAACAACACCAAGCGATATAAGTAGAATGGATACCCATTTGGAGGCGGGTTGGGGAAGTTGCTTTTGCTGAAGGCCCATGAAATCATTTTGATCTGAAAGTACCTTTACCTTATCTGCTATTCGTTCATGTTCTCGGTTTTTCTCAAGATAACCCGGCAAAAGTGAACGGATTTTTCGAACCGATGCGGATCGTTCATCAAAGGCTTTTATTTGCGCAGCCGGGATTTCAAGGCTTTTTACTTTCAACGCCAGAGTATCTCTATCTTTACCCGATCGAAGCAGCTCTTCTTTGATTTTAGTGCATTCTTTTTCCAGGTCAGAAATTTCGCGATTTACAGATTCGATTCCATCCCTGAACTTTCTGACTTCCTCATGGACAGGAATTGATGTATCAAAGGCCGAGATGCGGTCCTCGTTCCATCCAGTCCCGAGATCTTTAATCCCTTGATCGATGAGAACCTGTTCGTTTCTCAACTCCTGCTCCCGTTCGGGGAGATCAGTCAGCGCGGAGAAATATTTATCCTTTCCACTATAAAGTCTTTCGATTTCCTTGGCCTCTTTAAGAATTTTTTGATTAACGCTAAGCGCTTCGAGTTCAGTTTTGAGACGTTTCAATTCATCGTTTTTCTCTTTTAGCCGCTCCTGCAAATTTTCCAGCTTCGTGTTTAACCGGTCATACTTCCCCACTGCATCCTCTGGAAAGACGGTAATAACAGGAAATGACTCAAGGCCCCGCTCTGTTCCAATAAGCTCTGACCAGTCCTCCCAAGCCTTGCCCAGATTTTGTACATGGACTAAACGCCTTTGACTGGATTTCAATTCCTCTTCTTTCCTCAAGATGTCGGATTTTAGCTGGAGAATTTCTTCGGTAAGAGCGCTGTACCGTTCCGTACTGCCTTCATGGAGATGGAGTTTATCTTGGACCTCATTTAGTTCAGCAATAATTCTGTTGATTTCCGAAGCGCTTCGCCTGGATTTATAAAGTTTCGCATTCTCTTCTTCCAAATCTTTTTCAATTTCGGGCAACGATCTTTTCACAAGCCCTACGCCGGCACTGTAGATCCTTCCCAGGACCGTTTTATCGTGAAGTGAGTCGAAATCCCGGAGTTCGTCCATTCCAAAGGCGAAAATATTCTCAAACGTATCGCGGGAAAGACTACAAAGAACATGATGCAGATCCTCAGGACTTCCTATTGAGCCATCGGGCAAGGTCAGCGTCGACTCCCCGCCTTTGGGGCCCGCGTATCGCTCGATTACGAAACGCTCCTCGCGGCGATTGATAAGGGAAATCCTTCCGCCGTGTTTTCCACCATTGACAGGTTGATAGTCGTTACCTTTTGTGCGGCCATCCTTAAAGCCAAACATTACCGATCTAATAAATTCGAGAAGCGTGGTTTTACCGGATTCGTTAGGTCCGAGTAGGACCGTGATGCCATTTGGCAGGCTATCGAGATGGTAATTACAATGAATTCCAAAGCCCTCGATGTGAATATTTTCGAGTCTCATCTGGAATGATCCTCGGTTATTTTTTCAACGCAAAGTGCTTCTGCACTATCAAGGAGCGCCATCATTTGCTCCTGAGATGGTGCCTCCAATAGCTTGCGGGTCAGACGAGCTCCGTAGAGGACTTCGAGCTCCTGTTGGAGTTCTGTTAGGGTCTCGGGTGATTTGCGGTAGGTTTCAATGATTCGGAGAAGCTCTCCCAGGAAATCTGTTTCTTCCATGCGCTTTTCTATATCGATTTCAAAACGCGTCTTAACTTCAATGCGATTAAGCCACACAAACGGGCTCTCTGCGCCAGCAGTTTCCCTAAAATGCCGGACCAAATCTTCAACGTGATCTAGCTTTCGAAGGAGCTCATGAATTAAACCTGATCCAACCAGGGTGAAATTGGCTACAACATCCCTCCCTTCCCCTTCCTCCCGAAGTACATCAATTTGGGATTCTAGCAGCTGCATCAACGATTCTTCAGTGGCAACACCGTCTATTGATATTTCCTTATTTAGCCAGCGGACGCAGTCAACAGGGATAAAAGTTTCGTGCGGATTCCCTCGACCATCAACTTCAATTAAGTAACAGCCTCGCGGGCCTGTTTCTCTCGGATTTCTTCCTTGGGCGTTACCCGGATAAATAATCATGGGGTTCCGGGGATAAAGCTTTTCGCGTGTATGGACATGCCCTAAGGCCCAATAATCCATTCCAGATTTGACGAGGTCATCCAATGTGCACGGCGCATACGGTTCATGACCCGTGTTAGCTCCGACGTTACAGTGCAAAAGCCCTATGGAAAAAACTGAGCCCTTTTCTCTTTGAAACTCCTTGGCGAGATTTTTCCGGACGTCACGAGTCTTAAAGCTGATACCGTAAACTCTGGCTATCTCTTCGCCGCTTTGTGCAACGGAAAATGCCTGAACAGTGTCCCCACCAAAAATATGTGTTTTCTCGGGCCATTCCAGATTTGCAACCCAGCCGTCGAGGGGGTCATGATTACCATGAACGACGAACGAGGAAATACCGGCGTCCGACAATCGCTGAAGACCTTTGCGAAAACGCAGTTGAGCTTTCAGGCTTCTATACGCCCCGTCATAAATATCTCCGCCGACAAGAAGGAAATCGACTTCACGCTCAATGCATAAATCGATGATCCGGTCAAAAGCCGTTATTGTGGCATTCCTCAGCTTTCCAGCAATTGCCTGGTCGAGTTCGGTGAGTGAGGTAAAGGGGCTGTCAAGGTGCAGATCGGAGGCATGAACAAAGCGAAAGTTTTTCATTGAAATAGAAACGATTTTTGACCTTGAAATTGATCTTGAGATTTAAAAATTTTCTTATTGGGTGCTACATAGATGAGACTCAACTGTTGGAGTCTTACAACTAAGGCGGAAATAGTGACATCAACATCATGAGCGAACCGATAAAGCGACTTCCAATCAAACAAATTGTAGTTTGACGCGGTCTTGAGTAAAAGATCCCTGGGCATTGAAAGACAGCTTGCATAATAATCGACCGCTGATTTCACGTGAGGCTCGTCACAATTTTTGGTTAACTCGCGATAAGCTGTATAACTCGAATCATCTGTCCACGAATTTAAAACCACCTCAAGTAGAGTGCTTGAAGAGCTTCGGTAGCAAAAAACGGATTCTGCCTCAGTTGCAAAATTCAATTCGGTCTCATCCTTCGGGGAAAATAAATCCCAGTGTCCAACCTCATGTCCTTTAGTTGATCTTTCTAAACCGGATTTCTGCCGGAATAAATCCCTGTGTTTTTCATTCAGAACAATAATTTTTTCCTTCGTACTTAGTCCGCCTAAGATAGTCTCTCCGGGTTGTTCGTCAATTTCTTCCCAAAGAATTTTCAGGCCGTAAACATCTTCGATCAATTCGTCGATAGGCGTCGGAAGATTAAGCTTCCGGCCAGTTTTCATTTCATATTCGGCAAGACGCAGGTTGGCCAACTCTTCAATTTGCCGATACGAAGAGACTCGCTTCACTTTTTTCTCCGTTTAATATCTTCAAGCATTTCCCGAAGCTGAGAATCCGATAAGTCTCGGGCTGACCGAAGAATTTCTAAACCGAGTGGCTTTACCGCTAGATCCTCTAATTCGGGCGGTAATCTTTTAGCTAAGCTATAGAGTTTCAATCTTTCCGCCTCATTGAGACCTAGCGCCTTGGAAATACTCTCAATAGTTTCTTCTTTGGGCTGAACGCTTCGGTTGCTTTCCAGCTTGGAAAGATAAGTCACCTCAATACGAGTCGTCTTCGCGAGATCTTTCTGAGTGAGATTTCTGTGCTTACGAAGTTCGTATAAATAATGGCCAAATGTTTCTCGAATCATGGTCACGAGAATATCAAACTTGCACTTGTATGTCAAGTGCAAGTTAAAAACTTAATAGGCCTACGCGCCTGACTCAACTTGGCGATATAGGTAGCCCTCAGTGGGTAAAAATACGGCGAATCCGGCCTCGTATCCTGGGTGTGGTTGTCAGGTACATAGCGTTATAAATTAAACGTTGCCGCACGTGCTTGGGCCTATTGGCCGAGGGTTGGCTGATGGCCGAAACGCTGAATTGTCATTTTCCCTTTTCAGGGAAACAAAGATCAATTGTCCTGGCTAGGGAAAATGAGGGGCGGGAAAGGGGCAGAAAATCGCGGTCATTTTGAGGGCGTATATTTCTCGTAACTTCCTATCCTGCAAGGCAGTAAGCATTCATGATCTTTGGGAGCATGGTCATACCAAGCTCCATCCAATGGTCATCCGAAGGTTTTGATAAACACGACTGGCTTCTTTTTTCCGTTATCTGACACGTTTTCACCTCCTTTCCCTGACATTTGACACGGGACTGTTGGACGCCCTGATTTTACTGCAAAAGTGGCGGGGTTTCAGCCCAAATTTTCCAATGCTCCGAGTTTCTCAAGGACGTAGAGACGAATCTTTTTTTCGGGAATCCGCGCCACCCAACGTGCCGCTTTTTTGAAGCTGAATTCCGGCGGGAAATGGAGTTCCGGGAAGGATGCGAATTGTTTTTTCTTCCGGCTTGAGAGGTACAAGCTGTCGATCAAGGCCTTTTCCGGTTCCGCAATCAGGAATCGGCCATCCCCCTGATACCAATCAAATCCATCAAAAAAGACAGGTGCAATCTGATGTACGGAAAAGACGCCTGCTTTGGTGCGAAGGGTGCTCGTATGAGCGGTTGAAGCCAAAGTGATCACCTGCGGGATCTGCTCCACGATTCCGTGCAGGTGAAGCGCGCTGATAAACGAAACATAGACACGCTGGCGCGGAAACAAATAGGGAATAATTTCAAACGGTGAAATGGTCCGGGGTCCCGGCTCGGCCCACACGCCGCGGTAAATTTTCATGAGCAGGCCCTGTTTGGCCAGATGATTCAGGGACTGAACGACTGTGGACGGCGACTTTCCGGAAAGCGCGGTTAGTTCATGGGTTGTAAAAACGGACCGTCCCATTTTTCTTATGAAGGTCATGATATCCTGCCGTTTATTTGTTTTCATGTTTGACCTCTTCAAGAAAATGAGCGGTTTTAAGCTTGATTTCATCCCACACCGCCGGTGAGGAATGAGTCTTTTGATCCTCCGCGCCAAGATAGGCAACGACTGTGCCCCGGAATTGGGGAAACTCGACTAAGAAAATGTTGTCGTGGGCGGTTTGAAGGATAGTCCGGCTGATTTCAATCTTGCTTCCTTCTGAATCCTCGTATTGAGAATTCAAGACAAACAAATCAAAGATATCGCGGGCCTGCAACACCGTTCTTTGCGCCAGCGCATGAATTTTCTGTGCCACAGCCGAGGCCGCATCATAATGCGGCACCACGAGCGGCGCCATTTTATAAGCACGCAGGATTTCGCTGGATACCGCTTCCACGACTTGGGATCCTTTTAATCCCCGCCTTGAAAATTCTATTTTCGAGAAAAGGTCTTCTCCTCCGGAGGTTAGGAGATGGACTTTAAACCTTTGCGTGGTTTCGGTCTGCTTGGCTTTTGCGAGGTCCGGCAAAACTACCTTTTCGATGCCGAAAGACTTCAGGCTGTCCGTAAATCCACGAGCTTCCAAAATCTCCATGACGGTTTTTTGGATCTTGCCGACTCGGGCCCCCTTGACATCGATATCCATGTCTTCCGAATAGCGGATACTTTTGAAAAAGAGCCTTAAATTGACGCCTCCTTTGAGGACATAATGGTCCGCTTCCAGTTTCCTCGCAAACCAACGGAGAAACTCCAGGTGAAAGACCTCCCGAATCTGTAATGGGTTGAATATAGGCTGATTCATATTATGAAGTATAATTTAGTTATAACTAAATTTCAACTCATAACTAAATTAAGGGGGAATGGGGTTTTAAAGAGAAGTTCCAGAGTGCCTTTACTCGCGATAGAAAAAGAGAATTCCGGCGATCAAAAAATAAGGCGCGAGCGCGAAAAGGCTGACCAGCCGGCCGCCGATCCCGGCAGACTTCGATGACTCGGCCCGGCGATCGAGCCGCCACACC
>Ga0187893_10009391_pt1 | contig 15041 bp, 13 predicted proteins | sample MA1701074metaG_FD_139574 | JGI IMG/M metagenome (GOLD analysis project Ga0187893, IMG submission 139574) | White microbial mat communities from a basaltic lava cave in the Kipuka Kanohina Cave System on the Island of Hawaii, USA - MA170107-4 metaG ... | reverse complement strand
GAAGCTCCTGAACGGTGCGGATGTCATAGCCGTCCTCCAGGAGATGTGTCGCGAAGGAGTGGCGGAGGGTGTGGCAGGATGCGGGCTTGGTCAGGCGCGCCGCGCGAACGGCCTGGTGCATGGTCCGCTGCATGACCGACTCGTGCAGGTGATGACGCCGGCGCTGGCCCGTCACCCGGTCGGCGTAGATGCGGGTCGCCGGAAATACCCACTGCCATGGCCACTCGCGACCTGCGGCGGGATACTTCCGTGAGACGGCGTCGGGTAGCTCGACCCAGCCGGCGCCGTCTTGCAGATCCCGAATGTGCTGACGGCGTACCCGGTCGAGGTGCCGGCCAAGCGCGGCCTGCGCCGGAGCGGGAAGGAGAGTGACGCGGTCCTTCGCGCCCTTGCCGCGACGGACGACGATCTGATTGGCGTCGAAGTCGACGTCCTTGATTCGGAGCCTGGCGCACTCCATGAGCCGCAGTCCTGCCCCGTAGAGGAGTAGCGCCATGAGGTGCGGAACCCCGCGAAGGTGCTCCATGACCTGTCGGACCTCGCGACGGCTGAGAACGACGGGCAGGCGCTCGGGTCGCTTGGCATGTACGAGGTTATCGATCCAGGGGAGTTCGACCTCCAGCACCTCGCGGTAGAGAAAGAGGATGGCGGCCAAGGCCTGGTTCTGAGTGGATGCGCTCACCTTTGCATCGGTTGCGAGCCAGGAGAGGAAGCGACCTACCTCTGGTGCGCCCAGGTCTGCCGGATGTCGTTTGCCGTGGAAGAGGATGAAGCGTCGGATCCAGGCGCAGTAGGTACGTTCCGTGCTGCGGCTGTAGTGGTGCGTTCGGATCGCTTGGCGCACGCGGTCGAGCAACCTTGGTTGTCCGCCATAAGTGGCGCGTGCCTCGCGAACGCGGGCGGCGCCGGGAAGGTGGAGATGCGCCGGATCCTGCGGGGGAACCTGACGGGGAAGCGGGCAGGCCTCCGGCCGTGACCCTCCGGGGGACATGGCGGTGCCATAGTCCAAGCCACGAGTCGAGACAAGGCGGATGCGGAACGGACGGGCATCCGCAACGAGCCTCATCGGAAGTCGTGTCCCTTCGGCAAGGTTCTTGGCGAGTCTTCCTCGTACGTAGTCTCCCGTAAACCTTCTTCGTGCCTGGCTTCACGGAGCCCGATCGGTACGAACCGCCGTGCCCGGACGTGGATCACGCCATCGACCTTCTGAAGTGGCCCCTCGACCTGGAGTAGCGGCGCCGCATGGATGACCGCCCGATTGCGCTGGAAGACGTCGGGGGTGACGACGGCGTTGGCCATGCCGGTCTCGTCCTCCAGTGTCAGAAAGAGAAACCCCTTCGCCGTCCCGGGACGCTGACGGACGATGACGTGTCCGGCTGTCAGCACCCAGGCGCCGTCGGGGGCGGTCCTGAGGTCGATGGCCCGCAGCACGCCGCGGGCGGCGAGCGCCGGCCGCAGATGGGCCATGATCTGCGGGCCGGTCGTCACGCCCGTGCCCTGGTAGTCGGCGAGCGTCTCGTCGAGGGGCGACATGGGCGGCAGCGGCGAGTCGCCCTCGGCGGGCCCTTTCTCCCGCGGCGCCGTTCCCGCGAACAAGCTCCCCGGATCCCGCTCGATCGCCGCCACCTGCCACAGCGCCGCGCGGCGTGAGCGGCCGAAGGCGGAGAGGGCGCCGATGTGGGCGAGCGCGTCGAGCTCGTTGCGTCTGAGGTTGCAGCGCACGGCGAGGTCGGCCGCCGAGGCGAACGGGCGCGCGGCGCGCTCGGCCTCGATGAGCTTAGCTGCGTCGTCCCGTAGACCTGCCACGTAGCGGAGCCCGAGGCGCACGGCAGATCCGCCGGGATTCGCCTCGGCGCCTTTCTCGATCGTGCACCGCCACCCGGACCACGCCACATCGATCGGCAGCACCGTCACCCCGTGCCGCTGCGCGTCCTTCACCAGCGTCGCCGGGGTGTAGAACCCGAGCGGGTAGACGTTCAGCATGGCGCACAGGAACGCGGCCGGATGGTGCGCCTTGAGATAGGCCGACGCATAGGCGATGAGCGCGAAGCTCGCGGCGTGCGATTCGGGGAAGCCGTAGAGGGCGAACGACGTGATCGCGCGCACGATGTCGTCGGCCTTGCGACCGATGATGCCGTTCTTCGCCATGCCGGTGCGCAGGCGCTCCTCGATCTGCTGCATGCGCTCCACCGAGCGCTTGAAGCCCATGGCGCGGCGGAGCTCCTCGGCCTCGCCGCCCGAGAAGCCGGCGACGGTCATGGCGATGCGCAGGAGCTGCTCCTGGAAGAGCGGCACGCCGAGGGTGCGGCGCAGGATGGGCTCGAGCAGCGGATGCGGATACGTGACGGGTTCTTTTCCATCCCGCCGGCGCAGATACGGGTGCACCATCTGGCCGACGATAGGGCCCGGGCGGATGATCGCGACCTCGACGACGAGGTCGTAGAAGTGAGTCGGCTTGAGGCGCGGCAGCGTCGCCATCTGCGCCCGGCTCTCCACCTGGAACACGCCGACGGTGTCGGCCTGCTGGAGCATGGCGTAAACCGCGGGGTCGTCGGGCGGCAGGTGGGCGAGATCGAGCGCGACGCCCTCGTGGGCGGCGACGAGCGGCAGCGCCTCCTCGAGAGCGGCCATCATGCCGAGTCCCAAGAGATCGACCTTGATGATGCCGAGATCGGCGCAGTCGTCCTTGTCCCATTGAATCACGGTGCGGCCGGGCATCGCCGCCGGCTCGAGCGGGACGATCTCGTCGAGGCGGCCGGCGGCGATCACCATGCCGCCCGAGTGCTGGCCGAGGTGGCGGGGCAGGTGCAGCATGGCGCGGACGATCCGGACGAGCAGGCGCACGCGCGGCGCCGCCGGATCGATGCCGCCCGCGCGGAGCTGGCCAGCGAGATCGTCGAGCTCGTCGCGGTACTCGTACTCCTGCAGCAGCTTCGCGAGGCGATCCACCTGCGCCGGCGCGAAGCCGAGCGCCTTGCCGACTTCCCGCACCGCGCTGCGCGTCCGGTACGTTATGACGTTGGCGGTCATGCCGGCGCCGGCGGGACCGTAGCGCCCGTAGACGTACTGGATCGCCTTCTCGCGCTGGTCGCCGCTCGGCAGATCGAGGTCGATGTCGGGCCACTCGCCGCGCTCCTCCGACAGAAAGCGCTCGAAGAGCAGCTCCATGCCGACCGGATCGACGGCGGTGATGCCGAGGGCGTAGCACACGGCGCTGTTGGCGGCCGAGCCCCGGCCCTGGACGAGAATTCGCTCGCGGCGGCAGAACTGGACGACGTCCCAGACGATGAGGAAGTAGCCGGCGAGATCGAGGTGCCCGATGATCGTGAGCTCGTGCTCGAGCTGGGCGCGCACGCGCGCCGAGAGCGAGTGGCCGTAGCGCTCGCGCGCGCCCGCGTAGGTGAGTGCACGTAGATGCCCCGTTGGCGTCTCGCCGGCGGGCAGCGGGTAGTCGGGAAAGCGATAGCCGAGGTTGGCGAGCGTGAAGGCGCAGCGCGCGGCGATCTCGTGCGTCGCGGCGACCGCCTCGGGAAGATCGGCGAAGCGCGCCGCCATCTCGGCCGGCGCCTTGAGATGCCGCTCGGCGTTCGGCAGCAGCAGCCGTCCCGCCGCATCGAGCGTCGTCTTCTCGTGGATGCAGGTGAGGACGTCGAGCAGCCATCTGTCGCGGGCGCGCGCGTGGCGGACGTCGTTGGTGGCAACGATCGGAATGCCGAGGTGGCGGGCGAGGTCGATGGCGGCGCGGTTGCGCCGCTCCTCGGCGGCGTCGAGATGGCGCTGGACGTCGATATATAGATGTTCACGCCCGAAGATGCCGCGCAGGCGGTCGGCGATGCGGCCGGCGCCCGCGGCATCGCCGGCGGCGAGCGCACGCACGATCGGGCTCGCCGCGCCGCCGGCGAGACAGACGAGATCGCCGGCGAATTCCTCGATGTCGTCCCAGCCGGCCGTGCTCGTGCCCTTGGCAGCGCGGCGCTTCGTCTGCGTGAGCAGCCGGCAGAGGTTGCGGTAGCCGGCGCGGCTTTCGGCGAGGACGTAGAGTGAGCCGGATGATCCTGATCCAAATGTCCCAAGCGCTCCAGATGCCTCGAGCACTCCGGGCGTGCCGTCCGCGTCCCCGCCGTCCGCGAGCGTCAACTCGGCGCCGACCAGCGCCCGGATGCCGGCCGCCGTCGCCGCCTTGTGGAAGCGCGGCGCGCCGTAGACGCCGTCACGATCGCCGAGCGCGAGGGCAGGGTAGCCGAGCGCCGCCGCTCGATCGACGAGATCCTCGGGCAGCGACGCGCCGGTGAGAAAGCTGAAGGCGCTGCGACAGCGCAGCTCGATGTAGGGCGGGGAAGGCATGAGGCGCCCCGGGTGAGGGGGCGCTTCAATATTCGCTTTCTGTTCGTCTTTTTGTCAAGATCGGGCCGGTCCCCGCCCGGGGCGCCGGCCGGCTCGCTCAGGAGCCTTTGGTCGCCTCGGTGATCAGCGCTTCGAATGCCGACGCGGGCTGCGCGCCGCTGAGCACGCGGCCGTTGACGAAGAAGGCGGGCGTGCCGGAGACCCCCAGGCGCTCGCCGAGCTTCATATCGGCGTCCACCGCGGCGGCTGCCGTACGATAGGGCTCCGAGTTGGTATCGCCGGCGCACGTGGACCACGTCGCCATGTCGATGCCGCTGCCGGCAAGGAACTCCTTGCTCTTCGGGATGACGTTCTCCGGCGTGATCTGGCCCTGGTTCTTGAAGTAGGCGTCGTGCAGCGTCCAGAACGCGTCCCCCTTCTGCTTGCCGGCGCAGTGGGCGGCGATGGCGGCGGGCTTCGCCCACGGGTGGAAGTCGAGCGGGAAGTTCTTGAAGACGACTTTCACGTCCTTGGTGTGGCCCTGGAGTACCTCGTCGAGCGTCTGCGCCCCGCGGGCGCAGAACGGACACTGGAAATCGGAGAACTCGACGATGGTGACCTTGGCGTCGGGATTGCCGCGGGTGGGCAGCCCGGCGATCGACGCGTCGAGATCGCGCTTGGCGGCGGCTTCTTGATCAGCCTTCTCCTTCGCCCGCTGGGTGACCACCTTCTGGATCTCTTCCGTGGAGCGGCTCACGTCGATGGGCCCGCCGCTGACGAGGTAGAGGTTCTTGTCGTCCTTCGAGACGAGGTAGCGCTGGGAGCGCTGGCCGCCGAGCATGAAGACGCCCTCGTCGAGCCCGGGAAGCGAGCTCGACTTGATCTCACCCATGGTGACGTCGAGCTCTTCGAGCTGCGGGAACTCCACCTTCAGATTGCCGAGAATGCGCGTCTTGCGCGCCTCGGCCTCCGGGCCGGCGGCGGCCGCGGTGTCCGCCGGCGCTGCGGGGGGTGCCGCTGGAGCGGCCGACTTTGCCGCCGGCGCATCGGTCGCTGGAGGGCTCTCGCCGCAGCCCGCAAGGGGCGAGAGAGCCGCGCCCGCCAGGACTGAAAGCGCGAGCGCTGCGATGGCGCGCAGGCTGTACATCCGAGGTCTCCTTCCTGCAGGCGCGGCTTGGCGCCCGAAGGAGCGCACTCTCTCACCCGCGGCCGTCGCGCGTCAAACGAACGGCATCGGTCCTGGCCCGCCGGCGGGCGATGGTCCCTCTCTCCCTGGGCGCTGGCCGGCAGCGCAGGGGTCGATAGTGCTGTGCGGGATGTGAAGCTGGATAGGGAAAAAGTGGGACGGGCGCAGCGCGGCGGCCTCACCTCTCGGCCGGCCCGGCAGCCATCGGTGTCTGGAGGCCGACGCTCGCGCGAGGATCCATCACCGCGCGAGGTTCGTGCGCGCAGGACGCCGCTTTACAGGACGGGCCGACCCGCGGCGCCGGTGTTGCGCCACGGGTCCCGCCCTGTGGCCCGAGCCGGGCCGGCCATCACCGCATCCACCCCAGAATGGCGACGACGAGGAACGACATGATCGTCGGCGCCGCCACGTCCTGCTGTGTATTGGCCACGGGCTGCCAGCTTGGCTGCTGGTCGCGATCCGCGGCCGGCGTGCCGATTCTTCGAAGCAGCTCGTAGGCGTTTCCTATGCAACCGGGCTCGGACATCCAAATCGCCTGGCGCCGTGCCTGCCGCTTGGCGCGGTAGGACATCCAGGCGAGGACGATCCAGAGTCCCGCGAGGGCCAGATACAGCGAGAAGAAGGGTTCGAACATCACGCGATACATGGCTTCCACCCCCGCCAGCGTTTTTCTTTTCGCCGCCCCTCGTGTCCGGGTCTCCTTTTACAGCAACGACGATGCCAGCAGGCGCGCCGCGACTTTCCTGGCATTTGCCTGACGCGAGCGTTGTGGATCGGTCGCTCGGCCCGGATGAGAGTTCAATATTGCACCGGCGGCTGCGTTCCGGCTGCCGCTCGCCGCAGCAGACGTCATGCCGGAAAGGCGCTTGCCGCCGGGGACGAGGCGTCACGCGGGCAGCGTGTCGAGCGCCAGGCCGGGGACGCGTCCGAGATGCTCCCGCTTGCGCGTGAGGAGGACGCCCTTGCTCTCGATGGTGATGCCCGCCACGAGACAGTCGGCCAAGCTGATGGTCACGCCGCCCTGCTCGAGCTCACGACGAATCTGTGCCCCGCGGTCGGCGGCCGCCGCGTCGAGGAGCAGACAGGGCAAGGCGCCGAGCAGCTCGGTGATGAGGCGCTCCTGGCGTGGCGAGCTGGCGCTCGCCAGCAGCTCGAAGCGCGCCACCGCGGTGGTGCGCAGCTGGCCATGCTGCAGCTCCAGTGCGATCCGCTCCGCCATCGGGGCACGTCCCTGGAGGTAGTCGATGAGCGCATCGGTATCCGCGATGATCATCGCCAGGACTCCCGGATGGCGCGAGTCGCCTCTCGCAGTCGCTCCGCCTCCCGTGTCCCGAGGATGCCCTTGAGCATGAGGGCGCGGCCTCGCTGCTCGTCCTGCTTGGCCTGGGCTTTCAGGTAGGCCTCCAGGGCTTCCTGGATCAGATGGGAGAAGCCCTTCTCGCCGCGGCGGGCGGCGAGCTCCACCAACCTGGCCCGGTGCTCCGAGGTGATCTCGATGGTGGTGCGCATGGCGTCCCCTGGTCCGCGCGGGAGGGCAGTGCTCCGCAAGGGGCTTGACAGGAAGTGATGATAGACATGCATGTGCATGCATGTAAAGCGGCCCGGCATCCGGCGAGAAATTGCCTGACGTTTTCACGATTGACGCGACCGCGAGGGCGGTCCGGGGGCTTCCTAGGGGGCTCACCGGGGCTAGCCAGTACATCGGCGCTCAATCGTATTCCCCCTCCACGAACCACATGGTCGTGCGGCGGTCGCGGTAGATGCGGTAGATTCCGCCGTCGCTGAGGCTCACGTCATAGTAGTCGCGGGTGAAGCCATCCGCGGTCCACCATTCGCCGGCCAGACGCCACGGGCCTGCCACGGCCACCACGCGCCCGCCGAAGCCCTCGCCGCGCACGAAGTCGAGCTCGCCGCGGGTGTCGAAGACCTCCACCGGACGTGGGGGACGGATGGCGCGCAGCGCCAGGCGGCAGGATCCGGGGGGCAGTGTGGATCGCAGCTGGGGCTGTGGGGTGTCGGGGTCGAAGGGCATGAGCGCGATCGCCTCGGGCCGGTGGGAGTTCACGATCGCTGGCTGCCCCACGCGTCCGGTGCCGCAGATGGCGGTGAGCCGCGCCAGGGTCGTGGCCAGGCGCTCGGGCGCGGGGCCGGCAGGTCGATAGAGGTCGAGCTGCGCGGCGCGCACGTGAGCGGGGCGGGCGGCGACACGGATCGCCTCCACCGACGCCGCCGGCGGATGAGTCTCGAGATGAAGCCGCGCGAGAGTGAGAAGCACTTTGGCGTCGGTGGTGGGCGCGGCAACGGCGACGATACGTTCCTCCCATCCCTGCGTGGCGAGGCGGAGGGAGAGGCGTAGCTCGTCGCAGGCGAGCGCGCGCAGCGCGAGGCGGGCGAGCAGGCGGTCGAGGCAGCCGCGAAGCACGAACGCCAGCGGCTCGAGGGTGTCGATGTCGTAATCGAGGTCGATCTCCTCTTCGAAAGCGAGCGGCATCGGGCGTGGGACGAGGGGCGAGCCGTCCTCGCCGCGCGCGCGGCGCACGAGGGTGGCGCCGAGAGCGCCGAGCCGCCGGCCCGAGGCGGCCGGAGAGAGGCAGGCGAGCTGGCCGATACGGGTGATGCCCCAGCGGATCAGGATCGCGGCGCGCTCGGGGTCGGGCTCGAGAAAATCGATGCCCAGCGGGGCGAGAAAGCGCCGCTCGGTACCGGGAGAAACGACCGTGACCCCCGAACCCGTGAGCGCGGCCAGGCGGGCGGTGGTCTTGGTCGAGGCGATACCGACGTGCGCCTCGAGGCCGACGTGGGCGGCGCGCGCGGTGAGCGCGGCGCCGAGGGCGTGCTCGGATGGAAACGGCGCCCCGCGTGCATTCAGATAGACGAGGCCGCCGTGGCCGGTGCCGCTGTCGTCGTGTGAATCCTCGATGAGGGGGGAGCACGACGCGGCCACTTCACAGAGCGCCGCCTGCGCCGCGCGCCGGTAGTCGGCGCCGCCGCTGGCCGGCGGCGCGCTCGAGGCCGCGGCCGCGGTCGGCTGCGGGGGCGCGCCCGGCATCGGGCGCAGCGTCAGGGTCGTGCAGATGGCGGTGCCCTGCGTGGCCGTGAGCCCGGTGCGAACGCCGAGGTGCGCGGCGGCCGCCGAGACCGCGACGATCGCCGCCCGTGGGCCGGGGCCGTCGGTGAGCGCCACGGGGATCGCGCGCAGCGCGGGCTCGACCCGGTAGAGCGCGGCGATGGCGAAGTTGGGAACGACGACACACGCGATGCGGGCGGCGTGGGTGCTCATGGCTGCGGAGGGTCACGCCGCCGATATCCGCACCGCGTCGGTGCGCGGGCCGACGATGCCGAGCCGGTTGCGGACGAGCGTGACCTCGGCATCGAACCCGTCGAACAGGACGGGTCCGCGGCCGCGCCGGCTCCAGTGTCGATCGAGAGGACGCAGCGCGAGCCCGAGGCTGCTCGAGGTCCCGGCGACACGCTCGCGGGCGAGCACGGCCGCCACCGTGCTCGATCGCTCGACGGCGCGAGCGAGACGGGCCCAGGCCCCATGCTCGAGTCGGGAGGGATGTCTCGTGCCGCCGAGATCGACGGCCACCACCCCGAAGCCGCCGGCGTCGAGGAGCAGCTCCGTGCAACGGAGCGCGGCGATCACGGAGGGGGGACGGACCCAGAGCGTGCGGGCGAGATCGACGCCGGCCGCGGCGGCGGCCGTCGGCGAGAAGGTGTCGGTGAGATCGACGAGCGCCACGACCTCCCCGCGGGCGGTGGCCGCGGCGAGGAGCCCATAGAGAAGCGCCGTCTTGCCGCAGGAGGGCGGCCCGACGATCTCACTCAGCCGTCCCCGGGGAAACCCGCCGCCGAGCGCGCCATCGAGGGTGCCGATGCGAAGCTCCAGCCGGGAAACCGGCGGTGTCCCCCCGGCGGCCGTGCCGAGCCGGAGCGCAGCGGGAAACCCGAGCCGGGCGAGGAGGTCCCTCGCGGCGGAGGAGGCCATGTATGTATTTTCGCTTTTTCTTCGCTCATGGTCAACCGGGCGATTATCCGGGTATTGACACCAACCTGAGAATGGGCTATTATCCCATGCATGATGACGTTGACCCAGTTGATGACCCGGTTCTCCGACGAGGAGGCGTGTCGGGAGCACCTACAGCAGCTTCGCTGGCCCACGGGGGTACGCTGCCCGCGCTGTGACTCCGAGAAGGTCTACAAGACGGCGCAGCCCTGGCGCTGGATCTGCAAGGGCAAGGACTGCCCGACGAAGGGCTATCGCTTCAGCCTGACCACCGGCACGATTTTCGAGGCCACGAAGTATCCGCTACGCACCTGGTTTCAGGTGCTCTATCTCATGCTCCAGTCGAAGAAGGGCATGAGCGCCCTTCAGATCCATCGGACCATCGGCAGTGGCAGCTACGAAACGGCATGGTACATGTGCCACAGGCTGCGGGCCGCGATGCGTGACGGGCACTTCCTGAAGCTCGCGGGCGTAATCGAGATGGACGAGTGAGCGTGAGCACGCTTATTGATGGCGTCCCGCTCACGCTTTTCGATGGATTTCCCGTTTCCGTTTCCCGCGCGCTGTAGAGAGGTGCGCGGGCAACGCTACCGGCTGGCGAGGAGGTAGCCGGCGGCCGTGCGACGGAGCCGGCCGGCGCGGACGAGGTCGGCCAGGATCGCGCAGAGCGTGGACGTGCGGATGCGGCAGACGCGTCGGAGCTCGGCCACCGCGAGCGGCGCGGTCGCCGCGGCCAGGACGCGTTCGACGCGGTCCTGAGCGGAGGGTTGTCCGCTCGTCGCGTCGAGGTCGAGCTGCCGGTCCAGCACGCCGAGCGCGAGCCCGTCGCCGTCCCCCGCGAGCGCGAGGGTGATCCCGGTGATCGACGCCGCGGCGCGGTGCTCGACGGTGAGCGTGAGCTGCTCGCCGACGCGGCGGAGGTAGAGGTTCGAGTCGCCCCAGGCGTGAAACTCCGAGGAGCCGCGCAACGCCTGGCCGGCGCGGGCCCGCGCGGCACCCTTGCGCGCGTGGTGGACGACGACGACGCTGAGCTGGTGGCGACGCTGGAGTTCGCGCAGGTACGCGAGGAGTGGTGCGACCTCCCCGGAGACGTTCTCGTCGATGCGGTGCAGGCGCACGAAGGGATCGAGGAGGAGGAGGCGCGGCCGGAGCGCCGCGACCGTCGCGGCGAGGCGTTCGCGATCTCCGGCGTGGTCGAGGCGGAGCGTCGGCACGGTGATCACGTGCACATCGAGGTCGGCGAGCACGACGCCGGCGGCGCGGCAGATGCCGTCGAGACGGCGGCGCACGAGGTACAGCGCATCCTCGGCGGCGTAGAGCAGCACGCGCCCGGGCCGCGGGACCGGGTACCGCCGCAGGCACGGCGCGCCGGAGGCGACCGCGACGGCCAGGTCGAGGGCGAGGAAGGACTTGCAGCACTTGGGCTCGCCGCCGACGATGCCGACGGCCTCGTCGGCCCACAGGCCCTCGACGAGCCAGCGGTGCTCCGCGGGCCGGTCGGCAAGGCGATGGGCGAGCTCGACCGGGAGGCAATTCACCGCCGCCGGCCTCCGCCGGCCGCCTTCGCCGCGGCGGGCGGTGGCACGGCGAACACCTCGAGGTAGAGTTTCTCGTCGAGCTGGCGGGCCTCGCGCTTGGCGCCTGCGGCGAGCAGCTCGCCCGCCATGGTCATCAGGGCGCGGGGATTCCCGGCGGCGTGCTCGCAGAGCGTGGCGATGAGCTCGGGCGTCATGAGCTTCGGCGCACCGGCCTTGGCCAGCGCGTGGTGCAGGAGCTCTTCGAGCTCGGCCGCTGCCGCCCGCTCGAGCAGGAGCTTCACGCGCACGCGGCTGCCGAGCGGGAGGAGGTCATCGGCGCGGAGGTGCCCAAGGAGCCGGCCGTCGCCGGCGAGCACGGTGGTGAGCAGGAGGTGCGAGTCGAGCCGCGTGCTCGACAGCAGGCGCAGCTCGTTCAGCACGGTGGCCTGCATCTCCTGCGCCTCGTCGACGACCAGCACGGGGCGGAAGAGCGCGGCGTCGAGGTGTGTCTGCCACTTCTCGCGCAGCGCCTTCGCCCCGGCCCAGCGGTTGTGCGGCGCGAGCGGCACGCCGAAGAGGTCGCCCAGCTCGCGGTAGAAGTCGGCGACGCCGGCCTGCGGGCGGGAGAGCAGCGCCACCTTGAGGTCGCGCAGCGCCGCGAGCCGCTCGACGAGGAGCCGCAAGGCGACACTCTTGCCGACGCCGGGCTCACCCGCGACGAGTGCGAAGCCGCCCTCGCCGGCCAGATGCTCGACGCGCCAGCAAAAGCTCTCCACCGCCGGCGTGAGCCGCAGCGCCTCGGTCGGCACGTCGGGGGCGAAGGGATTCCACTTGAGGCCGTACAGCGCGAGCAGCTTCTTCGTCATCGCGGGTCATCCTCCATGTCCGGCGCGGCGGCGCCGTCGTCTTTCGGCAGGTAGGCGGGCGGGAGTCCCGTCGCCCGGTAGTCGGTCATCAGCTGCTCGAGCAGCGGCGCGATCCCCGGCGCGGGCGCGGACGCCAGCGCCGACCCGAGCGGCTCGAGCGCGCGCCGCCGCCCGTCCGCGTTCGCCGTGCGGTCGAGTGGGAAGAGCCGGCAGAGGACTGCGCCGCGGCGGTCGTCGACCAGGTACACGTGCCCCAAGTCCCACCGCGCCCACCGCACCGCGACGCGGTCGAGGTGGCGGTAGCGGGAGGGGAGCTCGAAGCGCACGCCGTCGAGGCTCACCGTGCCGTCGCTCTTGCGCTGCGTGCGATGCTCCTCGGCCATGAACGCCAGGCGCAGGGCGTTGCTCGTGGGGCTCGGGCGGCCAACGTCCGGCCCGGCGAGGAAACGCGCGAGCGGTGTCTCGCCGGTCTCGGAGTGAACGCGCCGGTGGTACTCCAGCTCGCCCCAGGCCTGCGTCGCCTCGTTGAGCGTCGCGAGCGTCACGTCCGGGCAGCTCTCCAGCATGGCGAGCAGCCGGCCCTCGACCTGCGCCCAGAAATTTTCCTGTTTCCCGTTCTGGTAGGGGCTGTGCGCGAGCGTGGTCTCGTGCTGCACGCCCAGGCGGGCCAGCCCCTGCACGACCTCGGCCGCGATCTCCGCCGGCCCGTTGTCCGTCAGGAGGGCGCGCGGCAGCCCCCGCTTCTGGATCGCCTGCGCCAAGCCGTGCACGAGGTCCTCGGCGTTCTCGTCGCGCAGGTACCATTGCACGTGGCAGGCGAGCCGCGACCGGTCATCGAGCACGCCGAGCAATTGCGGTGTCACCCAGGCGCCGGCCGCCGTGAGCACCTTCTTCGAGCCGGAGTGGAAGTCGAGGTGCCAGAGGCCGTGCACGTAGGCCGCTTCGTAGCTCCGCACCTCGCGCTCCTCGAGGCGCCGTTCCGCTGCCCGCACGGCCGCGGTCTCCCTGCTCGAGAGCCGCCGGCGCTTCGCGAGCCCGACCGCCTTCATGTAGCGGCGCACCGTCGAGTACGACGGCAGCGGGCCGAGGGCCGCCTCCCGTTCCGCGAGGACGCGGAGATTGTCGTAGTGGAGCTGCAGGCTCCAGCTCTTGTGCGCGGCGTACTGCGCGTGGAGCGCCTGCCGCAGCGGCTCGCCCACCGCGGGCTGGCGGCCGCTGTCCCTGCGGACGCGCTTGCGCAGCACGCCCACGGGATCGGCCCCGGCGTGCTTCACCTGGTAGAGCCACCGCTCAATCGTCGAGACGCCAAAGCGCGTCGGCGCCTCCGTCACCGGATGGCGCCACGTGCAGGCGGCGAGCCGCTCGAGCTCGGCGCGGAGCGCACCGCGCGGCGGAGGGGACGCGAGCAGTCGCCCGACGACCGAGAAGCGCAGGAGCGCCCAGCGCTCATGGATCGTCGGCTTGCGTGCGTCGGCCATCGCGGTGCCTCGGCGTGACGGCGGCACCCTACGCGACCGCGCGCGCCGCGGTCGAGCCGCATCTTCTGCGGGTCCGCCGCGGGCCTCAGCAAGCCATGACGCCTCGCGCGGATGTGGTCGTGATCGGACCGAGAAAGCGCAGCGTCGCGACGAGCCGGTCGCGGGCCTCGCCCGCGAAGCACTCGAGCAGCGAGCGCGGCAGGCGCTCGCGGGCCACCGGCGATCCAAAACGCCCGGCGGCCGCCTGCCAGAATCGACTCGTCCCGAACACATCCCGCCACCACCGCCGCCAGCGCGCCAGTGTGCGCACGCTGACACCGACCAGCTCCTGCAGCCGCGCCACGCGCGTCGGCGTTGCCCCGTGCCGCATCGCCGTCACGAGCACGACGACGGCGCCGAGGTAGACCTTGCGCCCGAGGAAGCGCAGCGACGGCGGCGTCAGCCGCTTGCGGCAGCCGTCCCGCGCGCAGCAGAAGCTCTCGCGCCTATCGAACGCCGCCCCGAGACCCGGTGGCCCGCCGCGCGGCTTGCGCGGATAGCGGGCCGTGTCCACCCGACCGCCGCACACCACGCAGCCGCCGGCGCGGGCCGCGCCGGCGAGATCCCGATCACACTCCCAGAGAAACGCGTACAGGCTCGCATCCCCCACCCATTCGGCGTACAAGAGACCCCTCCTTCCCTTGAGCAGGTAGGAGGGAACCCTCTCCGGCGGCGTTGTTCAAGCTGCCGGAGGGGGTTTCGTACTTCCCATCGTCGAGTGTGACCGCGCCGGCGGGGGAATCCCATCAGCTGGCGTGCGCGTGCTCACGAGACCTACGTTGGTGGCAGCTCGACCAACGCCCATCGTGGCAACCGGGGCCGCAAGACGTCGGCCGTGCGCGGACGGCGCGGCAATCTCGTCCCGCCCAAGGTCGGCGTCATCGGCGCCATCGCGCGCAAGGGCAACGTCGTTGCGCAGGTGATCGAGCGGATGGACAACGACACCGTGGGCGAGTTCGTCAAGGAAGCCGTCAGTAACGTGGTCTCGCTCGTCGCCACCGACGACCACAACGTCTATCGCGAGTTCGACTGGGGGCCGCTGCGCCGGCACGAATCCGTCACTCACAGCCGACGTGAGTACGTGCGCGGCAACGTGCACACCGCGAACCTCGACTCGTTCTGGTCGCTGTTAAAGCGCGGGATCGTCGGCACGTTCCACAAGGTCAGCAAGGCGCACCTGCCGCTGTACCTGAACGAGTTTGCGTTCCGCCACAATCACCGCAACGATCCCGACGTGTTCAACGCCGTCCTGGAGTCATGTTGAAGACGCGGCCGACCGCACGGAAGCGGAAGCGAGAGAGTCGGGGTCGCGCAGATCCCGACTCATCGCCGCTGCCTGTGATCGCATCGCCGGACGACTTCGATCGCGTGCTGCGGGGGATTCTGTCTGTGCCGAAACCGCAGAAAGCAGTGCGTGGCCATCCCGAATCACGGCGTTGCGGCCGGAAGCCCTCCAGCAGAGGACGATAGAGCCTTCTCGCGCCGATACTGTCGCCGTGGCCTAGGAGCCTGTCCGAATAATCGGCGCTCGCTTCCCAAGTGGGGACGCAAGCCCGTTTGACGGCCGCTGGCGCATGGAAAAGGCCGGCGAAGCGTTCAAAAACAGGCTCCAAGTGGGAGAATTCT
>Ga0187893_10009390_pt1 | contig 15043 bp, 16 predicted proteins | sample MA1701074metaG_FD_139574 | JGI IMG/M metagenome (GOLD analysis project Ga0187893, IMG submission 139574) | White microbial mat communities from a basaltic lava cave in the Kipuka Kanohina Cave System on the Island of Hawaii, USA - MA170107-4 metaG ... | reverse complement strand
TTGAGACAGCCATGCGTGAGCTCGCGCGCCGGTTGCTCAGAGAGCTCATGCGGCCCCAGCTGCTTCAGCTCCGGCGCCTCGTCATCGCGACGGCCAAGCGATTTCCCGACGTCGGCCGCGGATGGTACGAGCAGGGATTCGAGCGAGTCCTCGGCACGCTGGCCGAGAGCTTCGAGCGCTTGCACGACCATGGCCTGCTGCGCGTCGATGACCCGCTTTTGGCCGCCAACCATTTCGTCGGGATGTTGTTGTGGATCCCGGTCAACAGGGCGATGTTTACCGGGAAGGAGAACCTCGGCTCGAGAGAGGAGCTTGACCGCCACGCTGACGCAGCCGTGAAGGCGTTCCTCGCGGCGTACGCCCAGCGCTGATGCTTCGAGGTCAGGAGGTCGCGGAGGCCGCGCTCAAGTTCGCCTGAGTAGCGCCCGGTTCCCAACTGAGGACCACGAGACCCCGTAGAGCAGCATCTCGCCCACCTTGTAGCCCTCGCTACTTGGCTACCCCCGACCACAGCGAGGAGGTGAGGTGATGGAGATCAGGTCGTGATTCATCGACCATGGCCGCCAGGTCGCGAGCGGGCGGTAGCGATGAGCTCACCGAACGCGGGCGAACGCTCGAGCATCCGGCTACAACTAGGACTCGTCCATCCGACACTCCTGCACGCTCCGCGTTACCCATTTGTTACCCGCAGGGATGGAGTCGTGTGTTCGGATGACTCCATTTTGCCCCTCTGACCGGCGGAGACGACAGGATTCGAACCTGTGAGGGAGTGTTACCCCCCTAACCGCTTAGCAGGCGGCTGCTTTCGGCCACTCAGCCACGTCTCCGAGGACGATTCTACGAACCGGTAGGCTCGCGTGCGTGGCGGACGTCGTTGTGGTCGGCGGCGGGATCATCGGCGCCGCCTGCGCCTACGAGCTCGCCCGTTCGGGCGCATCGGTCACCCTGCTCGAGAAGGACGAGCTCGCGGCCGGCGCGTCCGGCCGGAACCTCGGGTTCGTCGACCTGCCGCGGGACCAGGACCTGATCCCGCTCGCGCGTGCGAGCCTCGAGCGGTACCTCGAGGTCACGGCCGAGCCGCCGGTCCCCGTGCACGTCGACCGCGATCCGATCGGGACCCTCACGGCCGCCCTCGACGAAGGCGGCGTCGACGCGATCAGGCTCGAGGCCGAGCAGGCCGAGGCGAACGGCGTCAGGGTCGAGCACCTCGACAGCGATGCCTCCCGCGAGCTCGAGCCCGAGCTCTCCCCCGAGGTGCTCGAGACCTGGTTGCTCCATGCAGGTCATCGCGTGGACCCCGCGGCCCTCACCGTCTGCCTCGCGCACCTGGCGCGACGCCATAGCGCGACGATCCGGCATCACCTCCCGGCCCGGAAGCTGATCTCGAACGGTGACCGCGTCACCGGCGTCGTCACGGACGACGGCATCGTCGGCGCGGACACGGTCGTGGTCGCTGCGGGTCCCTGGTCGACCGCCCTCGTCCGGCCGCTCGGGATCTCGCTGCCGGTCGCCGGCGCGCGGGGCTGGCTCGTGCACCTCTCGCCCACGCGGCCGCTCATCCGGCACTGGATCGAGGGCGCGGCCCGACTCCTGTTCCGAGAGCACCTCGATCCGGTCACGGGGAACGCGTTCGCGTCGGGCCAGATCCCGCACGACGTGGGCCCGATGATCCAGCCGTCACCGGATGGCTCGGTGCTGGCCGGCACCTCGCGCGAGCCGGCCCTCACCACCGAGCCGTTCGGGCTCGAGGCGCCGAGGCGGCTGATGCAGCAGTCGATCCGGATCGTCCCGGCGCTCGCCGATGCACCGGTGCTCGCGACGTGGTCGGGCGTTCGGCCGATGTCACCGGACGAGCGGCCGCTCATCGGGTGGCTCGGTGACGGCTTGCTGGTCGCGACCGGTCACGGTTCGGAGGGCGTGATCCTGGGCGCGGGAACGGGGATGCAGGTTGCCGCGCTGGCGCTGGGCGAGGATCCGCCGTTCGACCCCACACCGCTGGACCCGACGAGGTTCGAGAAGGAGGGAGCATGGACCACGCAACGTTCGTGACGCTCATGGAGACGGTCGCCGAGTCCTGGAACACCGGCGACACCGAGCGCGGTCTCGCCTGCTGTTCACGTTCTTCGGTGGCGACGACCCACCGCCGATGCAGATGCGCTGGCACCACCTCCTCGTCGACGGAGACATCGGCGTCGGCGAGTACACGTACCGGGGCGACGAGCAGTTCCACGGCATCGCGATCGTCCAGCTCCGCGACGGCCGCATCGCCCGCTGGCGCGAGTACGAGCGCGAGTCGGCCCTCCCCTGGGAGGAGTTCGCCGGGCCGAGCCTGTTCTAGGACCCCTCGCGCCGCCCGTGGCGGGCGAGGATCTCCAGCGTGCGATCGAGCGGGATCGCGTGCAGGGCGTGTCCGTCCCGGCCCACCGTGGTCTCGGCCATGAACAGCGCGTTCACGACCGACTCCTCGACCGCCTCGACCGTCGCGGCGAACACCTCGTTGAACACGTCGGGCGAGTCGTGACCCGGGCCGTCGAGCACCGCACCGACGGACAGCGTCCCGTCGTCCGAGGTGAGCGGGATCCGGTTCGCGGTCGAGAACGCGATCATCAGCTCGCCCGAGCCGTTGTGCCCGGTCGAGCCGCAGCGCGCGAGCCCCAACCCCGCTCGGACGGCGAGCCGGCGCACCTGGTGCGGGACCATCGGGAGGTCCGTCGCCACCACCACGATGGCCGAACCCTCCGAGCGCTCGGCCGGCATCAGGTCGGTGAGCTCGCGGCCGACCGGCACACCGTCGATCCGCAGGAGCTCGCGTTCGCCGAAGTTCGTCAGCGTGAGGACACCGAGGGTCCAACCGCCGGGGATGACCCGCGAGGCCGTCCCGATGCCTCCCTTGAAGTCCATGCACTGCGTCCCCGTCCCCGCTCCGACACAGCCCTCGACGACGTCCCCCGTCCTCGCTTCGTCCAGGGCCGTGAACACGTCCGCCTCGGCCAACGGGAACGACGTGACGTCATTCAGGAACGAGTCGTCGCACTCGGTCACCACCGGCATGTCGCCGCCCTCGTGCGTCGTGGTCGCGTGACGCTCCGTGCGCCACCGCACCACCGCGTCGTACGCGCGCCCGATCGCGAGCGAGCTCGTGAGCACGATCGGCGAATGCAGCAGACCCCACTCGGCGATCTGGTTGATCCCGATCAGCTCGCCGAACCCGTTCAGGATGTCCGTGCCGGCATAGACACGCTCGACCCACGGCAGCCCCTCGTGCGGGAAGACGGCCGTGACGCCGGTGCGGACCGCACCCGCGCCGTCCGGGGAAGGGTCTCGGATGACCGTGGCATGTCCGACGCGCACGCCCGCCACGTCGGTGATCGCGTTGCCAGCGCCGGTCGGATAGGTCCCGATCACGACGCCGAGATCTCGAGCCCGCCCTCGCTCCATCACCCCTCCGCCCGCCGTCCGGCCCGGCCGCACCATACCGGCCGCTAGAATCCCCTGCGCTCATGCCGATCCTCGCACTCGGGGTCTCCCACCGGCTCGCCGACGTCGAGCTGCTCGAGCGGCTCGCGTTCGCCGAGGACGACCTCGTCAAGGCCTACCGGCGAGCGGCGGACGACCCGGCCGTCGAGGGCGCCGTGATCGTGTCGACCTGCAACCGGGTCGAGATCTACGGGAGCGTTCCCTCATACCACGCGGGCTTCCAGGCGTTGAAACGACTGCTCTGCGAATCGCGTGGCGTCGATCCGGTGGAGTTGGCCCAACCGCTGTACTCGCACTACGAACACGACGCCGCCGAGCACCTGTTCGCCGTCGCGAGCGGGCTCGACTCGATGGTGCTCGGCGAACCGCAGATCCTGTCCCAGGTCCGCGAGGCCCTCAAGCGTGCCCGGTCCGAGGACGCCGCCGGCGCCGAACTCTCCGGCGTGTTCCACGCGGCTTCGCGCTCGGGACGCCGGGTGCGCGCGGAGACCGGCATCGGCGCGGCGCCGGATGCGTTCGTGGAAGCCGGTGCCGACCTGGCCGCCGCCGCCCTGGACGGGCTCGAGGGCCGCTCGGCGGTCGTGGTCGGCGCCGGGATGATGTCCTCGCTCGCGGTCAAGCACCTCCGCGGCCGAAGGGTGGGGACGGTTCGCGTGCTGAACCGCTCGCTCGAGCGCGCACGCGCGCTCGCCGAACGAGCTCACGTGGATGCGGGGGATCTCGACGAGCTTCCCGACGCGCTTCGCGAGGCAGACCTGGTGATCTCGGCGACCGGTGCGACGGGCGTCGTGCTGACCGCATCGGTGGTCCGGTCGACCCTCGAGGGTCGTGCGGGGCCGCTGTTCGTCCTCGACCTCGGCGTGCCTCGAGACGTGGAGCCGTCGGCTCGCGAGATCGAGGGGGTCACGCTGGTCGACATCGACGATCTCCGCGGCTCCGTCGGGCTTCGGGCCTCGGAGCTGGCCGCGGACGTCGAGCGCGCGCATGCGATCGTCGCCGAGGAGGTGCACCGCTTCGTCGTTCGCGGTCGGTCCGAGCATCTCGCGCCGTTGATCCGCGCCATACGCGAGCGCGGCGACGCGGTCGTCGGAGCCGAGTTCGAGCGCTTCCGTTCGGAGCTTGCGTCGCTCTTGCCGGATGAGCGGGAGGCCGTCGAGGCGCTCGCGCGGGGCATCGTCGCGAAGCTCCTGCACGAGCCGATCGTGCGCCTGAAGGAGCTCGCGCCCGGCGCGGGAGACGCGAACGCGCGCATGCTCGTCGAGCTGTTCGGGCTCGAGCTTCCGCCCGAGTGAAGTGACCCTCCGCATCGGGACGCGACGCTCGAAGCTCGCGCTCGCGCAGGCGAACGAGGTCGCGGCCGCGCTGCGAACGCAGGGCGTCGAGAGCGAACTCGTTCCGATGACGACGTCGGGGGACCGAGGCGTCGACCCATCGACCGACCCGGCGGGGCTCAAGGGGCTGTTCGTGGCCGAGATCGTCCGGGCGCTCCGCGACGGCGAGATCGATCTCGCGGTGCACTCGGCGAAGGATCTCCCCGCGGGCGAAGACGACGACCTCGTGATCGCGGCGGTGCCCGAGCGCGCGAGCCCGCTCGACGTCCTCGTGACCAGGGACGGGGAACTCGCGCCGGGGTCCCGCGTTGGAACGTCGAGCGTCCGCCGCCGCGCTCAGGTGTTCCGGTGGCGGCCCGACGTGATGGTGAAGGACCTCCGGGGCAACGTCGACACCCGCCTTCGCAAGCTCGCCGACGGCGAGGCCGAGGGCATCGTGCTGGCTGCGGCGGGCCTGGTTCGCCTCGGCGTCGTGCCCGAGCATGCGGCCCCGATCTCGATCGCCGAGATGGTTCCGGCGCCGGGTCAGGGCTGTCTCGCCGTGCAGGCGCGACGGGGTGACACCGCAACGATCGAGGCGGTGACGCCGTTGGACCACGCCGCGAGCAGGACGGCCCTGGAGGCCGAACGCGGGCTGATGGCTCGGCTCGGCGGAGGGTGCGCGCTGCCGCTGGGTGCGTTCGCCGAGCCGGCGGGCGCCGGGGTCCGGCTCGTCGCGATCGTGCTCACCCCGGACGGCGGGCGATCCGCCCACGCGGAGGTCGAAGCCTCGACCGCCGCCGAGGCGGCCGAGCGAGCGCACCGCGAGCTCCTCGCGGGTGGCGCCGACGAGATCCTCTCCTCGGTCCGGCCGTGAAGCCGCTCGCCGGCCGCATCGTGCTGGTCACCCGGCCCGAGGACGACGCGGAGGAACTCGCTCGCCTCCTCGAGCGCCGAGGAGCGACCGCGATCTCGGCCCCCGCCATCGAGATCGTCCCGATCCGCAGCGCCACGCTGCGGCGCGCGTTCGACGATCTCGCGAAGAGCGGGTTCAGCTGGGTCACGCTCACGAGCCCTCGAACCGTCGGCGTGCTCGGCGAGCATCTGCGGCCGAAACAGGTGCGAGCGAAGGTCGCCGCGATCGGCGAGGGGACGCGCGAAGCCTACCGGCGATGGGCCCGGCGCGAGCCAGACCTCGTCCCGCAAACCTTCACGACCGCTGCCCTCGCGCGCGTGTTCCCACGAGGGAGGGGTCGCGTGTTGTGCCCGAGGGCCGACATCGCGCCCGAAGGGCTGGAGGCCGCCCTCGCGGCGAAGGGTTGGGTTCCCGTTCGGATGGACGCGTACCGCACTCGGATGCCGCGCTCGCTCCCGCCCGAGGCTCGCTCGGCGCTCCGAGCCGGCGCGGTCGACGTCGTGACGTTCACCAGCGCCTCGACGGTTCGCGGGTTCGTCCGCGCGCTCGGGAGCGTGAAGGGGAACCCGAAGGTCGTGTGCATCGGTCCGGTCACCGCTCGCGAGGCGCGCGCGCACGGGTTCGTAGTGCACGCGGTGGCGCGCCCACACTCGCTCGAGGGGCTCGTCGACGCCGTCGAGCGCGCGTTGGCTACGCGGTCTCCGGGCCGTCCACGTTGACGACCGACTCGCCGGTCCCGGCGCGCACGACGACGATGTCCGCGGGCACGTCCAGCGGGTTGGCCTCGCGATGGATCGCGCCGCGCGGCACGTGGACGAAGTCCCCGGGCCCGGCATCGAACGACGCGGCACCGCCGGGGCCGAACTCCATCCGGAGGGCTCCCGAGACGACGCAGATCGCGGACTCGTGATCACCGTGGTGGTGCCATGCCGACACCATCCCGGGATCGGTCCGCGCACCACCGGCCCACATCCCTTCCGACGTCACCGCCTCGAAACGGCGCATCCCCGGCGTGGGCGGGCCGTCCATGCGCTCCTCGGGACCGATCCGACGTACCCCTGCCTCGTCCATCCCCACCTCCCGGTCCGGTGGCGCCGAGCAGCACTATCATCCACTCCGATGCCCTTCCCACGCGAACGACCGCGCCGGATGCGCCGCACGCCCGCCCTTCGCGCACTGCTCCGCGAGACGGACCTCGCCCCGAGGAACCTGATCGCCCCCTTGTTCGTGAAGGAGGGCCTCTCGCAACCTGCAGCGATCGCGTCGATGCCCGGCCAGTCCCAGCACACGCTCGAGTCGCTCCGCAAGGAGGCCGTCGAGATCGCAGGCAAGGGCGTCCTGGGGTTCATGCTCTTCGGCGTCCCCGAGCGCAAGGATGCCGAGGGTTCGGAGGCGTGGAACGTCGACGGGATCGCACAGCGGGCGCTTCGTGTGCTGCGCGAAGAGCTCGGCGACGACCACGTCGTGATGGCGGACCTGTGCCTGGACGAGTACACGGACCATGGGCACTGCGGCGTCCTCGACGAGGACGGCGAGGTCGACAACGACGCGACGCTCGAGCGCTACCGCAGGATCGCGCTCCCGCAGGCCGAGGCGGGAGCGCAGCTCGTCGGACCGAGCGGCATGATGGACGGCCAGGTCGGCGCGATCCGCGACGAGCTCGACGCGAACGGGTTCGAGCGCGTCGGGATCATCGCGTACGCGGCGAAGTTCGCGTCGTCGTTCTACGGCCCGTTCCGAGAGGCGGCCGAGTGCGCCCCTCGGTTCGGGGACCGCACGGGGTACCAGATGGACCCGCCGAACGCCGACGAGGCGCTCCGCGAGATCCGCGCCGACATCGAGCAGGGCGCGGACGTGGTCATGGTCAAGCCGGCGCTTCCGTACCTCGACGTCATCCGCCGCGCGAAGGACGAGACCCGCTTCCCGATGGCCGCCTACAACGTGAGCGGCGAGTACGCGATGGTGAAGGCCGCCGCGCTGAACGGCTGGCTCGACGAGCGCCGCGCGGTCCTCGAGATCCTCACCTCGATCCGTCGCGCCGGCGCCGACCTGATCCTCACCTACCACGCGAAGGACGCAGCCGACTGGTTGACCTGACCTCGTGAACACGTCCCAGGAGCTCTTCGAGCGCGCCCAGCGCGTGATCCCAGGTGGCGTGAACTCGCCGGTGCGGGCGTTCAAGGCGGTCGGCGGCATCCCACGGTTCGCGGTTCGAGGCGAAGGCGCGTACATCGTGGACGCCGACGGGAACCGGTACGTCGATCTCGTCCAGTCATGGGGCGCACTGCTGTTCGGCCACGCGCGCCGCGAGATCGTCGAAGCCGCGCGCGCGGCGGCCGAAGTGGGGACGTCGTTCGGCGCGCCGACCGAGCTCGAGGTCGAGCTGGTCGAACGCATCACCGAGGCGATGCCGTCGGTTGAGATGGTTCGGCTCGTCTCGAGCGGGACCGAGGCGGCGATGAGCGCGGTCCGGCTCGCTCGCGGGTTCACGGGGCGCGACGTCGTGCTGAAGTTCGAGGGCTGCTACCACGGCCACTCGGACGCGCTGCTGGCCAAGGGGGCGGGCTCGGGCGTCGCGACGCTCGGGATCCCCGGCTCCCCCGGCGTGACCGAAGGCGCCGTCCGGGACATGCTCACGGCGCCGTTCAACGACGTCGAGGCCGCCACCGCGGCGTTCGCGATGCGCGGCGATCAGATCGCCGCGGTGATCGTCGAGCCGGTCGCGGCCAACATGGGCGTCGTTCCGCCGGAGCCCGGCTTCCTCGAGGGGTTGCGCGCTCTCTGCACGGACCACGGGGCGCTGCTCATCTTCGACGAGGTCATCACCGGGTTCCGGATCGCGTTCGGCGGGGCGCAGCTGCACTACGGCGTGGCGCCCGACCTCACCGTCCTCGGCAAGGTGATGGGCGGCGGGTTCCCGTGTGCCGCATTCGGCGGGCGGCGGGAGGTCATGGAGCGCCTCGCGCCCGAGGGGCCCGTCTACCAGGCGGGCACGCTGAGCGGGAACCCGGTCGCCGTTGCCGCCGGGATCGCGGCGTTGGACCTTGCGCGCGAACTGGACCCCTACCCCGAGCTCGCGAAGACCGCCGAGGCGCTCGCGGACGGTCTCGTCGAACGGTTCGCGGCGAAGGAGATCCCGATCAGCGTGAACCGGGCCGAGTCGCTCCTCAGCGCGTTCTTCACCGACGCGCCGGTCCGGGACTTCGCGGGCGCGACGGCCTCGGACCACGAGCGGTACGCGAAGTTCTTCCACCACATGCTGGGGAGCGGCGTCTGGCTCCCGCCCTCCGGGTACGAGCTGTGGACCCTCGGCACCGAGCACGGCCCCGAGGAGATCGAACGGGTCCTGGACGCGGCCGCCTCGTTCGGGGGCTGATGGCGTAACGATCGAGAGGCCTGCCGAGACCGTACCGATGAGCCCATCCGAAGGAGGGATGTTCTTCATGTCCACGGCAACCGCGACCTTCGCCGCCGGCTGCTTCTGGGGCGTCGAGTACGTGTTCGAGCGCGTGCCGGGCGTGCTGTCGACCTCGGTCGGCTACACGGGCGGCCACACGCAGGACCCGACCTACCGCGACGTCTGCTCGCACGGAACCGGCCACGCCGAGGCGCTCCAGATCGAGTTCGACCCGAGCGTCGTGAGCTTCGATCAGTTGCTCGAGGTGTTCTGGGCGATGCACGACCCGACTCAGGTCAACCGGCAGGGGCCGGACGTCGGCGACCAGTACCGGAGCGCCGTGTTCACGCACTCACCCGAGCAGCAGGCAGAGGCCGAGGCCTCCCGCGACCGAGCGCCGTCGCGCTTCGCCCGCCCGATCGCGACGGAGATCACGCCGGCCACCACGTTCTACCCGGCCGAGGAGTACCACCAGCGCTACTACGACAAGAACGGGCACCAGCCCTATTGCCACACGATCCCGTTCGCGAAGATGCGCGAGCTCGGCCTTGCCGGGGCGGACGCCTGACGCAGGTCAGCCGGCCGGGACCTCGCCGAGCTCCCGGTCGGCCTTGGCCGCGAACACGAAGTCGGCCTCGTTCAGCCCGTCGATCTTGTGGGTCCAGACCGTGAGCTTCACTTTGCCCCACGCGAGGTAGATGTCGGGGTGGTGGCCGATGCGCTCGGCGAGCTCGCCGACGCGGTTCGTGAAGTCCAGCGCCTCGCGGAAGTTCTTGAACCAGTACTCCTTCTCGAGATGGTGGTCGTCCACGACCTGCCACTCGTTCCCGAGATCCGCGAGGTACGACTCGATCTCGTGACGCACCAGCGGCGGGACGCCGCCCCGGCACGGCACGCACTCCATCGAAGCGAGGTCACGCGTCATGGCGCTCCTTCCGTCCGGCGGCGAGCCGATCCTGCACGATCGCGTCGGCAGCCGCGCCCGTCGAGATCCCCCGCTCGTCGGCCACCCGGAACACCTCGCCGAGCGTGTCGGCGACCCGCCGGAGGCGCTGGTCAACGCGAGCCCGGTCCTCGTGCAGGAGCTCGAACCCCGCGAGGTGGATGACCCCGCCCGCGTTCACGATGTAGTCGGGCGCATACAGGATCCCTCGGTCCGAGAGACGATCCGCGTCCTCGGGCTCGCCGAGCTGGTTGTTCGCCGCGCCGGCGATCGCGCGACACCGCAGCCGCGGGATCGTCTCGCCCGAGAGCACGCCTCCGGTCGCGCACGGCGCGAACACGTCGCACTCGACCTCCAGCACGTCCTCGGCCGACACGGTCTCGCAATCCAGCTCGTGCGCAAGCTCCTTCGCCCGCGGCTCGTCGACATCCGAGAGCGTCAGCCGGGCCCCCGCCTGCGCGAGCCGGCGGGCGAGCGGCTCGCCGACCGCACCGACGCCCTGGATCGTGACCCTGCGGCCGGTGAGGGCGTCCGAGCCGAACGCGTGGGCGACGGTCGCGCGCACCCCGTGGAACACGCCGATCGCGGTATCCGGCGCCGAGGTACCGGACCCGCCGGCCGCCTCGGTCCGACCGAACACCGTCGAGGCACGCTCGGCGATCACGTCCATGTCGGCGGACGAGGTGTTCATGTCGCACGCGGTCCAGTAGGTCCCGTGCAGCGACTCCACGAGGTCGCCGTACCGGAGCATGAGCTCTCGACGAGGGGCCCCGTCGGGGATCTCGGCGACGGCGAGCACGGCCTTGCCCCCGCCGAGCGGCACCTCGGCCATCGCCATCTTGCTGGTCATCGCCGCCGAGAGCCGCATGACGTCGCGGAGCCCGTCGGCCGGCTCCGCGTACGACTTCATGCGAGTGCCGCCCATCGCTGGGCCGAGGACGCTGCTGTGGACGGCGATGAACATCCAGGCGCCGGTCGGCGCGTCGAACCGGACGACGACCTCCTCGCCGTCCCAGGTCCGCAGCAGGTCCTCGAACAAGGAGCTACTCGGACCTGGCTTGGGCAGCCGCCTTCTTGGCCTTCTTCTCCGCCCGCTTCTCCTTGATGGACTTCTGGGCGGTGCGCTTGACGTTCTTGTCTGCGCCACGGTCCTTCGCCTTGCCCACGCTTCCACCTCCGATCGCTCGCCCCCTGGATTATCGCTCGACGAGCCCTCGGCTGAGGCTGGAACCATCACACGATAGCCCTCTTGTTCGCGGGCCTACGTTCGTCTTTGATGCTGCTCAATCACGAGAGCGACTCGCTACGGAGGAGCATCCTGATCGCCACCGTTGGGCGAACGTCGGCCGCCGTACTCTCGAGTGCCATTATCGGCGGAATCCTCTTGCTCATCGTGATCGCGCCGATCGGCTTCAGCTCGTCATACAGACGCTCTTTCCTGCCCCACCTCAGGAGGAACATCGCTTGGATCGCAGTTACGTTGACGCTTGTTGCGATTGCACTCGTAACCGCGAGAGAGGAGGCGCGGGAATCACTGGCCGAGCAGCTCGTTCTGCGCGGGCTCACGACCTTGGCGTTTCTTGGAGTACTTGGTGTAGCTCTCCTTCGGCTCAAACGCCAACATCCCAGTGTGTGGCGGGATCTTGGACGGCCGGGAATCATCAGCTTGCACCCAGAGTCACGCCGTATCTTCTTCCGCTGGGCGGTGCGGGTTGGCCTCATCTGTGTTGCGATCGCTGGACTGATCCTCATCGCATTCGATCTTTGGGCGAGGATTCAGTGACAGAGAGGTGTTACCGTCTGCGGCGCGCATCAACGCTAGGCCAGATCGGCGAATGCGGCCCGAACGTCCTTGCGGATCCCGGTCACGAACGGCACCTCGACCTTCGTGAATCGGCGCGCTTCCGCCTCGCGGAGTCGGCGGATGCAGTCGACGATCCGGTCGAGCTCGTCCGCCTCGAACGCCAGGATCCACTCCCAGTCGTTGATCCCGAACGCGCTGGTGGTGTTGGCGAGCACCTCCGGGAACTCGCGCCCGACCTCGCCGTGTTCGCGCAGCAAGGTCGCGCGCTCCTGGGACGGGAGCAGGTACCACTCGGGTGTTCGAACGAACGGGTAGACGCAGAGGAATCGCCTCGGCGGCTCGCCCTTGACGAACGCCGGAGCGTGATCCGCGGTGAATTCGGCCGGCTTGACGACACCCAGGAACGTCCAGGACATGTCGAGCTCTCGTCCTGCATCGGTCCGGCCGAGAGCAACGAGCGCCTCCTGCATCGCGTCCGGACTCGGGCCGACGAGCCAGAGCATGAGATCGGTGTCCGCGCGGAACCCGGCGGTCGAGTAGACGCCGCGGACCCAGACCGCACCGTCCCACTCCTTGAACAGGTGCTCGACCTCGCGAGCTGCGTCGTCGATGTCGAGCTCCCGGAACCGCCGGGTTGCCTTGAAGCACGGGTACAGCGTGTAGATCGTCTCGCTCATCGCGCTCGCTCCATTCGGGCGGTGATCTCGGCGACGTGCGCCAGGACCCCCTCCGCGGCCTCGTTCGCGCTCCGGACCGCGTCGGCGACGCCGACCCCCCGATATCCGTTGCCCGCAAGGAAGATACCGGCCGGAAGACCATCCCAGATCGCACGGACCCGTTCGACGTGCCCGACCTCGTACTGCGGCATCGACCTCGGCCAGCGGACGACCCGGGCAGCTTCGGGCCGTGGGGGCAGCGGGAGCGCGGCCGCGAGATGCCGGCACACTGCCTCGACGATGTCGGCGTCGGCGGCGTCGAGCACGTCCTCCGAGCCGACGGCACCCACGAAGCACCGGATCACCGCTCGGTCCCCGTACGCCGGATCGGGCCACTTCCTCGACAGGAACGTCGCCGCGGTCATCGGCGCGGCGCCGGACGGGACGACGAACCCCGTGGCGTCGGGGAGCGCACCACCCGTCCCGGCCGGAAAGACGAGCAAGACCACGCTGGTGCCGGCATACGGGATCTCGCGAAGGCCCGCGGGAGCCGCCGGACCCAGCAGATCGGCCGCGACGTGCGAGGCGGTCGAGATCACGACGGCATCGGCGCGGAGCTCCTCGCCTCCGGTGGAGACGGCCACCCCCGAGGCATCGACCGCGACGAACGTCGCGGCGCTCGAACTCCGGATGCGCTCCGGCCCGATCCCGGCTCTCAGCGCCTCCGGGAGTCGCCGAACACCGCCCGCCGGTCGAACGAACATCGGGCCCGATGCCCCACTCCCCCGCAGGGCCGCCTTCGCGCCTCGGATCAGGCTCCCGAAGTCGCGTTCCCACTCGGCGAGCTCGGGGAAGGTGGCCCCGACGCCGAGCCGGTCGATATCGCCGGCGAACAACCCGCCGAGCAGCGGAGCCACGAGGGCCTCGGTCGCCTGGTCGCCCAACCGGCGGCGGAGCAGTGCGCCGATCGCCTCGTCCTTCGAACGGTGCCGAGGCCTCCGGACGAGATCGGTGAGGGCTCGGACACGCCCGGCGCGGGTCATCCCTCGCCACCGCAACAGTTCGTCGACGTCTGCGGGGATACCGAGCGCGCTCGGAGGCAGCGGCAGCAGCCCTCGAGTCGTCCACACGAGCGCACCTTTCGCCCCGGGCTCTTCGAGCTCCAGACCGAGCTCGCGGCACAGATCGGCGGCCCAGGGCTTGCGAGCGACGAACGAGTCGGGTCCCGCGTCCAGCTCGAGGTCGCCGACCTCGGCCGTCGTGAGCCGGCCACCCGCTCGGGCGTCGGCCTCGAGGATGGTCACCGCGATCGACGGAACGGCCTGGAGGAGGCGATGGGCGACCGTCAGCCCGGCGATGCCTCCACCCACGACGACGACCCGAGCGCCCATCGCCGGGTCAGCTCGTCGACATCGCGAGGCGCTCGCGCACGACATCGGCGAGAACCGCGACGAACCCCGGATCGTCGTTGGGCATCCGGGTCCGGACGAGCCGGATGCCCACCTCGCTCGCCACCGCCTGGGCCTCGATATCGAGGTCATACAGGATCTCGAGGTGGTCGGCGACGAAGCCAGCCGAACACACGACGACCGCCGGGCGTCCCTCCGCCGCGAGCTCCTCGATGACCTCCTCGATGGGCGGCCCCCACCACGGGTCCGCCGTCCTGCCCGCGCTCTGCCACGCGATCCCCACTCGCGAGAGGCCGAGCTCGGACGCGACCAGGTCCGCGGTCTCCTGGAGCCCATCGCGGTAGCGGCAGGATGTCTCGCAGGACATGCACCGAAGGCAGCGGAGCGAGCCGTCCGCGACGGTTCGAACCGGCAGGCTGTGCGCCGAGAAGATCACGACGGCCCCATCGCGTTCGGCCGGCATGAGCTCGCCGAGCGCGTGGGCGACCCGCGCGGCCAGGAAGGAGACGAACCCGGGGTGATCGTGGTACGAGCGCACGAACTCGAAGACGGGCGGCCCGTCTACGACGGCCTCGCCGACCCGCTCGAGGTAGCTCTCGATCGACATCCCCGACCAGTGCGGCGCCATCACCACCCCGACCGCGCGTTCGATGCCGTCGGCTCGCATCCGGTCGACAGCCTCGGCGATGAACGGAACCGAGTGCTTCATGCCGAGGTACGCGCGGAAGGTCCCGGGACCGGCGGCGTTCAGCGCATCTTCGAGGGCCGCGGCCTGGCAACGCGTGATCTCGAGGAGCGGGAACCGGTTGCCGATCGCCGCGTACCGCTCGCGGAGCTCGGCGAGGTGCTTAGGGGCCGGCGCTCGGCCGCCGCGGATGTCGGTGTAATAGCGCTCGATGTCGTCCGGACCGCTCGCGGTCCCGTACGCCATCACCAGCACGCCGATCGGCGCTTCGCTCACGCGGCCGGCCGTTCCGTGCGCTCGTGGACGAGGTCGACCAGTCGCTGGAGGTGCTCGACCGGGGTCTGCGGCAGCACGCCGTGACCGAGGTTGAACACGTGTCCGTCGCGCATCGCCGCGCGATCGAGCACGTCGAGCGCCTCCCGCTCCACGACCTCCCACGGTGCCGT
>Ga0187893_10009389_pt1 | contig 15044 bp, 14 predicted proteins | sample MA1701074metaG_FD_139574 | JGI IMG/M metagenome (GOLD analysis project Ga0187893, IMG submission 139574) | White microbial mat communities from a basaltic lava cave in the Kipuka Kanohina Cave System on the Island of Hawaii, USA - MA170107-4 metaG ... | reverse complement strand
CCAGGAGGGGCAGACGGAGGCCGCAAAACCGTATATCGAGAAGGCGGAGAAACTGAACTCAAAGCTCGGCCGGATCCATTTCTTCAAGGCGATGACGCTCAAGGCGGACGGCGACTACGACGGCGCGCTGGCGTCGCTACAGAAGGTGGCGGCGCAGTATCCGCGAGATCGTGTTGTTTTGAATCAGATGGGGCGGCTGCTATTTCTGAAACGGGATTACGCCGGGGCGGTGACGGCGCTCGAACGGGTGTTGGAGGTGGATCCCGAAGACGTTCAGGCCCATTACAATCTCATGTTGGCCTATCGTGGGTTGGGCCAAGTCGAGAAGGCCGCGCGGGAGGAAAAATTGTTTCGAAGGTTCAAGGCAGATGAATCTTCGCAGATGATCACCGCCAAGCCGCGGCTAGTGAGTCCGGAGGACAATAACGAGCGCCAGTCGATCCACGATCACGAATCGATCCCTTTGAAATGATTGCATTGCTGCTGGTTCTGTCTGCATCCCTGGCCGCGGAAGTCACGTTCTCCGATGTTACGGCCACGGCCGGAATCAAGTTTGTCCATAACGCAGGAAAGGCGGGCAAGAAGTACCTGCCGGAGACGATGGGATCGGGCTGCGCTTTTATTGACGTGGACGGAGATGGGTGGCTCGATGTACTGCTCATCAACAGCAAGGACTGGACGCCGCGCGGCCGGCGCTCGTTGCCGGCGTTGTATCGCAACAACAAGAATGGCACTTTTTCCGACGTAACGACCGGGAGCGGGGTCGATGTCGAGGGGTTCGGCATGGGCGTAGCCGTCGGGGACTATGATAACGACGGTCGCGATGATCTGTACATCACGTATCTGGAAGGTGACCGTCTCTATCGCAACGAAGGCGGCGGCAAGTTTCGAGATGTGACGGCCGTCTCAGGAATCAAGAACGCCAACTTCGGCACCAGCGCTGCATGGGTGGATTACGACAAGGACGGCAAGCTGGATCTGTTTGTAGCCAACTATGTTCAGTGGACGCCAAAGGGCGATCTGTGGTGTTCGCTGGATGGCGCCACGAAATCGTATTGCACGCCCGAGTCGTACAAGGGCACGTCGAGCAAGCTGTTTCGAAATGTCGGCGGCGGCAAATTCGAAGATGTAACGGCCAAGGCGGGTGTCGGCGATCCGAACTCGAAGTCCCTGGGTGTAGCCGTGCTCGACTACAACGCCGACGGCTGGCCGGACTTGTTCGTCGCCAACGATACACAGCCGAACAAGCTGTATCGCAACCAGAAGAACGGGACATTCAAGGAAGAAGGACTGAGCGCCGGAATCGCGTTCGGCGAGGACGGCGTGGCGCGCGGCGCCATGGGCGTAGACGCAGCCGACTATGACCGTTCTGGCCGGCCACACCTGCTAGTCGGGAACTTCTCCAATCAGATGCTAGGCCTGTATCACAACGAAGGCAACGGATTGTTCGTGGACGAAGCGCCTCGTTCGACAGTGGGTCGTGCCAGTCTGCTAAGCCTCGCGTTCGGCGTGTTCTTCTTTGACTACGACCTGGACGGGCATCTCGACTTGTTCGCGGCGAACGGCCACATCGATGAAGAGATCGGGCGCGTGCAGCCGAAGGTGAGCTTCAAACAGTCGCCGCATTTGTTCCGGAATCTGGGAAATGGGAGGTTCGAGGAAGTCACCAAGTCGATGGGAGCGGCGCTGAGCCGGGCGATTGTCGCGCGTGGGGCGGCTTACGGCGACTACGACAAAGACGGCGACCTCGATGTGCTGCTGTCCACCAATCATGGCCCGGTATCTTTGTTTCGCAACGATGGCGGGAACAAAAACCGCTGGCTGGAAGTGAAGCTCGTGGGCTCCAAGTCGAACAGGAATGGGATCGGCGCCGTAGTCCGTGTGGAGAGCTCCGGCGGAAAGCAATGGCAGATGGTGCGGAGCGGATCGAGTTACTGTTCATCGAGCCAGTTGGCGGTGATGTTTGGTCTAGGAAAAGACGCGACTGCGAATGTCGAAGTAGAATGGCCCAGTGGCGTGCGGTCGCTACTCGCGAACGTGGCCACCGGCCGCAGCATCACAATCGAGGAGAAATGACACCTAAACTGCGTATTGCGGCGATTACGGATGAGTTCTCGCCGAACTTGGAAGAGGCGCTGGTTCCCATGGCGGAAATCGGCATGACTGGAGCCGAGCTGCGCGTGCTGTGGGGCAAGAATATCATGGATCTTTCCCCGGACGAGCTGAAGCTTGCCAAGCGGTTAGTGACGGACACGGGGATGGACGTGATTTCCATTGCCTCGCCGATTCTAAAGTGCGTCCTGCCGAACGCGCCGGAAGTCGACAGCCGGTTCCAGCATGATGTGTTTGCATCCAAGCACACTTTCGAGGATCAGCCGAAACTGGCGGACCATGCGTTCGGCATTGCCGAGCTGATGGGATGCAAGATCATACGCGTATTCTCTTATTGGCGGACCGTGGATCCCTCGGGCTGTTTCGGCGCCGTGGTGGAGGCGATGCAATGGCTCGCGGAAGCGGCGGCGAAGCGTCGGTTGATCATCGGGCTCGAGAACGAGCACGCCTGCAACATTTCGACCGCGGCAGATGCTGCCAAATTGTTGGCCGCGGTCGGGCATCCCAACCTGAACCTGGTTTGGGATCCCGCGAACGCACTCTGTTCCGGCGAGGAGCCATTCCCGGGCGGATATTCTTTGTTGCCGAAGGATCGCATTGTTCACGTGCACACCAAGGATTGTCACATGGAGGGGCACAAGCCGGTCTGGGGGCCGTTGGGTACGCGCAGTATCGACTGGAAGGGTCAAATCGCGGCGCTGATCCGCGAGGGGTACACAGGTTGGTTGAGTCTGGAGACGCACTGGACCGGTCCCGGGGGCAACGACAAGATGGCCGCCAGCCGTATCTGCGGGTGGAATCTGCGCGGTCTGGCTGCTGCGTGACTCTCTGGTGGGAAAGCGTCTCAGGCACGCGCGAGGCTCACCGCCGGGGCGGCGGCACGCGTGGCATACGGCGACGTAGCTTGTAAGTAGGCCTGGGACAGGATGCGTACGACTTCCCTGACATCGAAGGGCCGAACCAGCAGATCATACGCGCCGCAAGTGAGGACTTCGGTCCACAGGACCTCATCGGCCCAGGCGGACGTGACCAAAAGAGCCGAGCGTTGGGAAAGGACCGTTGCCGATTCCAGAAGATCGCGCCAGGTTCCGTCCGGGAGTACGGCTTCACAGATGATGACCGGGATTCGCGAGCCGTTGAGAGCAATCAACGCGTCGCGGCAAGTATGGACCTCTTCGAGCGACCAATTGGTGTGTTGGAAGACGGACCGGAGTTGCGTCCGCGTCTGTAGAAGAGGGCTGACAACCAGGACATTTACCCGGCGAGGCATGTATGGTAGTGTAACGGCCATGAAGTTTGCTCTCAATGATTTGAATACCTCATTTGTGGTTATTTATTCATGACGGATGAGTGAAAAAGCAAGCAAAGATGGGGGGAGTGCACGTCCGGCAGCGTCCCGGCGTCATATTGATGTGAAAGCATTGGCAGGATGGCTGTGTGTTTTCCCGCTGGCCCTGACCGCCGAGGTTGATCTAGCGCGCCTCCTCAAAGGCATCGAAAACCGCTATAACCAACCGAAAACACTACAGTTGAGTTTCGAACAGTCGCATGTCGGCGGAGGAAGAATTGCCCAGGTCGAGAAGGGCGAGGTATACCTCCAGCGACCGGGACGGATGTTATGGGATTATAGCCAGCCGGACGGAAAGTTCTTTCTTTCGGACGGCAAATTCGCGTACTTTTATAGTCCGAATACACGCCAGGTTTCCAAGTCGAAGTTGAAGGAGACCGATGATATGCGCGCACCGCTGGCATTCCTCGTCGGGAAATTGGATTTTGACCGGTATTTTCAGGAGTACCGGACCCGCCCTGAGGGCAACGATATTCAGATCGTGACCAAGCCTAAATCGGCGAAGGCCCCCTATACCGAGGTTGCGTTTCTGGTGTCGCCCGACAACTATCAAATCAAGTTGCTGACGGTTACGGGCCAGGATCAATCGGTGATGCGATACCGGTTTACTGGCGAGCAGTTGAATCCAAAATTCGCGCCGCTGTTGTTCGAGTTGAAAGTGCCTGAAGGCGCACAACTTGTGGAGGAAGACCGCTGATGCCGGAGTTTATGCTCAAGTACGCGGACGCCAAGGGCGCCATACATCAGCAGGTGGCCGAAGCCGACACCGAGCGTGAGCTACGGGATCGAATGACGCAGCAAGGCTTTCTGGTTTACTCCGTGAAACCCCGTGGGGAGATCGCGGCCAAGCTGGGTGGCAGGCGGAAGAAGCTGAATCTCGAAAAGTTTCTGATCTTCAACCAGCAGTTTCTGACGCTGGTGCGGGCAGGTCTTCCAATCCTGAAGTGTCTGGACCTGTTGGGCGACCGGCTCACCGACGCCAAGCTCGGCAAGTACGTCAAGGCAGTGCGGGGGGAAGTGAAAAACGGTGCGCTGTTGAGCGAGGCGTTCTCCCGGCAGCGGGTATTTCCGCCGATCTATGTGACCTCGGTGATGGCTGGCGAAAAGAGCGGCGCACTAGGCGAGGTGCTCGAGCGGTACATCAGCTATCAGAAGATGGCGCTGGCGGTGCGGAAGAAGATCGTGCTGTCGCTGATCTATCCAAGTGTCCTGATTGTACTGGTGATGGCCCTGATCCTGTTCATGGTTACTTACGTGGTGCCGAACTTCGCGCAGTTATACGAATCGTTGCAAGCCGACCTGCCGGTGGTGACGCAATGGTTGCTTGCGTTTGGAACAGCGGCTAAGAAGTATGTGGTCGTGGGGATTCTGGCGGTGTTTGGTGGGATCATCGCATTCCGGTTATGGATGCAGACGGAAACCGGGGCGTCGGCGCTCGAAAAGTTCCAAATGAAGCTGCCGGTTCTGGGCGACATCTGGACCAAACATCAAGTGGCGCAATTTGCCCGCGTGCTGAGCACACTGCTGCAGGGCGGCATACCACTGGTGCAGGCACTCGAAACCGCGGGAGACTCGATGGGGGCGCGGGTCTTGCGGTCGGCTCTTGAAAAGGCGCGCAAGCTCGTCCGGGAGGGACAGCCGCTTTCGTCGTCGCTCAACTCGACCGGAGTTTTTCCCGGATTGGCGATCGACATGATGGAAGTGGGCGAATCGACTGGGGCGCTGCCGGCGATGCTCTCGAGTGTGGCGGAGTTTTTTGAGGAAGACGTAAATACGCGGCTGACCGCGGCGATGTCCTTGGTGGAGCCGGCGATCATGCTGTTCATGGGCGGGTTCGTGGCGTTTGTGCTGGTGGCGCTGTATCTTCCGATCTTTTCGCTATCTGAGACGATGCGATAGCCGGCGCTTCAGTGTCGCATCCACCGGATTGAAGATCGTAGCAGAGCAAATGGCACCGGCTTTCCGATAGAAGAATCTCGCGCATCGCCCTGAAAAGGGGCCGTCGATATCCTTCCGGCAGCCCACATCGCGAGCCATTTACCGTCAGGAGATACAGAAGACGGAAACTCTCCGCTCGTCAATTCCAAGAGACGACGTGCCTCCCCCCAGCCATCCGCGCGCACTCCGTTTCGACCATATACCGCACTTCGGTGCGATGCGCCTGCTCATCGATGGACCTGTCCGCTCGAAATGGAGTGACTAATGGTGGAATGATTCCGCCAATTCGTTTCAGCCTGTTGTGCCTCCTCTGCCTGCAGTAGATTGGAGTCAGTATATCCAATTGGTAGTGGTCCGTGCCCATGTTACGCCGTCACGGCGAGCTTTCGGGTGACGGGAACAGGATTTGTGCTACTAGCGAAAATTCTCGACCAAGGCTAGGTCGATCCCTGCCTGGTCCACTTGAGAGTAAACGATCGTCCGGGAGTCCGGGGAGACAGTGAAGCCAGGGGAGATGGGCTTGGTGAGCTTGGCGAGCGTGGTGATAGAACTGTCGGAAAAGCGGAGGAACTGGATGGAGCGGCGCTGAAGATCGACACGATCGTCGGCGATGAAGTAGATTCCCCGTGCAGTGACGGAAAAGGCCATGTCGTTGGCCAAGGAGGGAAGGACCTGGGTCTCTTCGCCGCCTGCGACCGGCACCTTCCAGAGGGAGGAGCCCTCGCGCCGGGTCCTGACGAAGTAGAGGAAACGGCCGTCGGTGGATTCCTCGGGGGTAGTGGCGGAGCGGCTGGTGACGGGGATGGGATCGCCGCCCTCGACCGGCGTCTTCCAGATTCGATTCGCTCCACCGCGTTGGGAGGTGTGGTAGATCCAGCGTCCGTCACGGGACCAACTGGGGCGGGCCTCTTCACTGGGATGATCCGTGAGGCGGCGCAGAACGCCGCCCCAGGAGCGGATTACATAGATATCGGCATTGCCTGCGACGCGAGCGTAGAAGGCGATCCACTCGCCGTCAGGGGACCAGGTGGGCCGGCCCGCCTGCGGCCCGCCCACCGAGGTCAACCGGAGCGGTTGAGAGCCGTCGCTCCGGGCCGCCCAGATCTCTAAGGTCCCCGAGCGGTTGGAGACAAATGCGATGCGCTGGCCATCCGGAGAGAACTCGGGTACGGCATCCCAACGCGTGGACGCAATAAAGGGGGCGGAGTCGCCAACGCGCCAGATATTTACATCGCCGACAGGGCGCACATAGGCGAGGCGGTGGGCCTGCGGCGCATGGGCAACGAAGATCGCGTTGTCGGGCTCCAAGCCGATGGATTCCGGTTGCGCGGACCCGGTGGCCGGGATCCGCACCATCTGTTGGGCCGCGGCGAGATGGCCGGAGAGGAACAGGATGGAACGGCCGTCGGCGCTCCAGATGGGACAAGCGGCGATGCGTTTCTCGAAGCTGAGCCGGCGGGGCTCGCCGGCAGGCGCCAAGCCGTCCGAGAGGTCGAGCCGGTAGATATCACTCACAGTGAAGCTGTCAGAGCGAACGAAGGTCAGGGCGCGGGCGTCGGGTGAAAACGCAGGGCCGGTGTCGGCATTGATGTGCTCCGGCGGACGGGTCAGCCGGCGTTTCTCACCGCTCGCTACCGAAACCAGGAACAGGCCCGGGGGCTCCCGGGGCGCGGCGCGATCGGTGATGATCAACCACCCCCCACTGGGGTGCCACGTGACATGGTTGCCATAGTTGACGTGCGGGGCGACAGGGACGGCGTCGATATCAGCCAGCTTGCGCTCGGGTCCGGCGGGAAGGCTGAGCAAGTAGAGGCCGGCGCTCCCGCGGGGATGCATGTTGAGGGTAGCAAACCCCCGAGGGCAGCGCAGGAAAGCGATACTGCGTCCGTCCGGGGACCAGGCCGCGCTGAGGTCATCCGCCGTCGGAGGTGAGGCGCAGAGGAGAATTCCCGCCGACTGCCTGGAGGTAAAGATCGTACTGCTCCTGGTGGGCTCCGTTCCAACTGAAGACCACCCGACTGCCATCCGGGGAGAACGCCGGGAAGATCTCGTCCCCGGGGTAACTGGTAAGCGGTAGCAGGCGCGGTGGAGGACCGCGTTTGCGAAACGGATGCCAGAGTACCAAACCGGCACCGAGGAGCATGATGGCCACGCCTACCACGATCAGGCGAGGGCGCCATCTACTTTTGGGCGGCGGCATCGGCAGCGGCTCGGGTCCGGCCGGCCCGATCACAACAACTTTATCCGGAGTCGAAGCTGCGCTAAAGCTCAGACGGTAACCACCTTTCGGCAGTTCGATCCGGACGGGATCTTCGGGACCCTCTGTGGTGTAATACTCGTCCAGCTTCGATCGCAGCCGGCGCGCCTGCACGCGAACAATCGTGTCGGTTGCGGTATCGAAGGCGTCGCCACGAGTGAAGACCTCCACACCGACGGCATATTCTTTCAGTCGCTCTTCGTCGTCTTCGATTGTGCGCTCCGCAACATACTTGAGAAATCTGCGGAGTTGTGGGGCGTTGGAAAAGGTCTTGCTACCGAGGATCAGAGCAAGCTGCGCGTGGATGGATTCGCAAGTGAGTACGCCATGCGCAGTACCGGGGATCTTTTTGATCTGCGCCATACGCGCTCCGCGCTTCGGATAGCATATCACGGCGGACTGGTGGCGTAGACACAAGCATTTGCCCGCATCACCGGAGTTGCGTTAACAGTGAAGTCACGTGCATTCACTTGTGGAGCCAGCCCCTGCGAGCGCAAGCTTTTCGGAGAAGGGAATTCCGAATGAAACGATCCGTTCTGATGTTGATGCTGATCTGCTCACTGGCAGGCTCGATTTCGGCGCAGGCCGCCAATCCTCGGCTCGTGGTAATCCTGCAAGGCACGGCCGTAGGCGTCCCGAGGATGGTGCCTGATTTTGATGGAGATGGAAATCCGGATCCGGCGTTTTGCTGGGATTTGGATATGGTTGATGCCACGACTAATCGGGTAATCGGCCGCGCGAGCGACTGTTTTTCCCCGCAAAATCCCGAGGGAACCAAAGGTTTCGGGACTACATACTTCCACTTCCCCCAGGGGACTCTGGTGTCGCGAGGGAAAAATACGGGTCAGCCTGTGACGTGGGCTCCGGGCATGAATCCGGATGTGGATCCAGACGTCACCGTGATTACGGGGGCTTTTCCGGCGCCCGGGGTGAACAATATCCTGTCAGGAACCGGCAGATTCGCCGGCGCCCGAGGACGCGTCCGATTATCGGGCGCGGTTCGCATTCATCCCGATGGCGTAACAGTGACCTTCAATTGTATATTTACCATTGATCTGTATGGACCACGCCAATAACTGAGGAGGAGTCGGTTGTTGAGAAAACTTGTACAACGTTCAATCACGCGCGTGCTGGCAATGCCGCTTGTCATCCTCGCCGTATCCCTATCCGCCGCGTGGGCTGCACCATTCGACTTTAACAACGGCAACGCTCCAGTGGAAGTGGTGATCCCGAGGATCATTCCGGTCCTCTTCGGTTTCGTTTCTCCGACGGCTAGCGATGCCACCCTGGTGCTTCGTATCACCACGTTGATTACGAATTCGTGGTTCGACGCCGTCGCACCTTACCACCCCACGGCGGTGGGCGTTTACTCCCGGCTCGGACGCCGTCCCGCCTCCGAGCGCGCCACCAACAGCAACATGAACATTGCTCTGATCTACGCATCGTACCGGATGCTGAACAGTCTTCTGCCGAACCACAATGCCGAGTGGCGAGCTATGTTGATGTCCGTCGGCCTGAATCCCGACGATGCCCAGGAAAACACGGTCACGCCCGTGGGCATCGGCAACATGGCCGGGAATGCCGTGGTCGCCGCCCGAGAGCGCGATGGGATGAACCAATTGGGTGACGAAGGAGGGAGACGGTATAACCGCCAGCCTTATGCGGACTACTTGGGATACGAACCACTCAACACGGCTTATGAGCTGAAGGATCCGTCCCGATGGCAGCCGAACATCATCACGATGGGCAACGGCATCTTCCGCGTCCAGCAGTTCGTGACGCCCCAGTTCCGGGTAACGCGTCCGTACTCCTACCAGAATCCCAACCGCTTCAACGCGCCGCGTCCCGTAAAAAGTGATCCTCACGGTCCTCAAGGGAGACAAGCCTATGTGCAGCAGGCAGACGAGGTTCTCATGGCCTCGGCAAACCTTACGGACGAGATGAAAGCAAAAACCGAGCTCTTCGACAATAAAATCCGAGCTCTCGGTTTTTCTGTTCTGTTCGTCTCCCAGTCCCGCGGCTTGCCGCTGGATCAATTCATCCAGCTCGATTTTCTGACCAACCTGGCGGCCTTCGACACGGGAATTGCCGTCTGGAACGAAAAGCATAAATGGGATGCGGTGCGGCCGTTCAGCGCCATTCGTTATATCTATGGGGATCGGCCCGTCACCGCCTGGGGTGGCCCCGGTAAGGGCAAAGTGACCGACCTGCCCGCTTCGCAGTGGCGCAGTTATCTGAACACCGCCGATCACCCTGAATACCCTTCGGGATCCGCAAGCTTCTGTTCGGCGCACAGCCAGGCAGCCCGGCGCTTCCTGGGCTCGGACGTCCTTGGATGGGCGGTTCCCATCCCGAAAGGAATATCCGTCATCGAACCAGGCGTAACCCCGGCTAACGATATCGTGCTGAGTTGGGCCACGTGGTCCGATTTCGAGAGAGACTGCGGTCTCAGCCGCCTCTGGGGCGGCGTCCACTTTCTGTCATCTATCACGGCGGGACACGACTTGGGCCGGCAGATCGGCAATATTGCCTACGATTTCGTTCGGGCGCACATCGCCGGGACAGCGCCACCACCCGCACATTAAGCCCGTGAACTGGCGGTAAGGGGCAGCGTGTCTTATTCCTTGTTCGTCATCACCGCCTCGCCCGTGCTGCCGCATACCGCCAGTCCGTGGACTCCTGCCGTTTCGACCATATACGGCACTTCGGTGCGGTGCGCCCGCTCATCGATCGACCCGTCCGCCCGAAATGGAGTGACTAACCGGTGGAATGATTCCGCCAATCTGTTGTGCTGTCTGCTTGGACTGGGCCAGTATATCCTTTTTACGGTCTTCACGGGCCGACCAGGAAGCGGTCCAGCACATTACGATTAATGCGCGAAACTCGCGCATCCGAAAACAGCGCGGGGATCCAGGTTATCGATCCCGTGGAAAAAACCGCGCCGCACCCGGCGCCTCATGACACACCAATTCCCCGCCGCCGCCATCCGCGTTCGTGCCCTTTGCGCGCAGCACGGTGTTTGCCGGCGACGATGGGCTACGCTTGTCCGTCTCGTGGCCTGAGGCGCCGCCGGGTACGCGCTCGTGCAGCGTATTTTCGCCGAACAGATCGCCGTTATGCAGGCCCGTGCCTGCGAATGCCCAGTGCGAGTCACACTCGACGCGGTACGGCGCCGCCGTCATCAACCCTGCCGCAGTGCCAACAACGCCCAACAAGTTGGCCTCCGACTCGAGTGTGCGGTGCATGCGGCTTTCGTACTCTATGCTGCCATCCTCGGAGTGCCCGCCCAACTCGCCATGCATGCTCCGGAGATGACTCAGGCACTGCATCACACCCTCAGCGCTGAGCGTCACCTGGCAGTTAAGACCGTTGCCTGCCAGGTACATCAACCGCCCGCCGCGCTCGGACAGCCAGCGCTTGACTGCGGAGTACATTTCTCTGGTCCAATACTCGGGATGGATGAAAGGATCAGCACGCGGTAAGCGTCGAGGTCCAGCGTGCCATCGTGGAGTTGCGCCTCGGCATAATGATCGTAATCGAAGCCTTCCCGCTCTAACCAGGCAGGCGCCATTCGGCGGGCGTCTGACCGCACTGGACGCGCCCGCGCATGGGATGGGTCACCTCGCCATCATCCAAGAGATGATTACCCGGCTCCGGGCGGTCGAAGGACAGAGGCAGGAACTCATCGTCCCGCGACTTTGATTGGGCAGCGCCAGCGCCACCGATCTAAACAGGGACGGCAAGATCGACCTGTTCGTGCACGTACTGGAAGAGGACCTCTTCTACGCGACGTCAGGCCCGTTTTACTCCCTGCTGGGAAACGGTGATGGAACATTCCAGGCACAAGGTTCGTTCGGCAGTCAGGGACGCTATGGCGATGGGTTTCCGTCTACGACTCGTCATAGACGGCCAAACCAACGCTGCGCTCTCCCGGTTTGGCGGTATTGTCCAGGTTCCGCTCGGCCCCTTCGACAGGAACGTGTCTACTTTCAAAATGTATGTCGACGGCAGGCTGGTGACGTTGAACGATTACCCCTACCGGGTGGGTCTACCGGCAGACAATCCCGGCGAAGTAGTCCTGGGTTCCCGATTCGGATTCTTTGCCGCGGGATGCATTCGAACGTGATTTGTATGATCGTCGCAGATATCGGCCGAGGGCAGGGAAGGGCTTGAGCGTGACCTGGACGGGTTCCATCTGGTACGACAGAAGGAGTCCATGGCCGATCTCGTTTCCAACCCGAAGAGCTATCTCGATCTGCTTGCTCGCCTGAAGGAGCAAATCCGAACCGCGCAAGTGAAGGCGGCTCTCGCTGTCAACAGCGAGCTGGTGTTGCTCTATTGGAACATCGGAAAACAGATTCTTGAGCGCCAGAGTAGCGAGGGTTGGGGAAAAAACGTCATCCCTCGGCTGTCAAAGGACCTGAGTAGCGAGTTCCCAGAGATGAAGGGACTCTCGCCCAGGAACCTCGGCTACATGAAGGCGTTTGCCGAAGCGTGGCCGGACGAAGCAATTTTGCAAGCGCCACTTGCAAAATTGACCTGGTATCACAACCTCACTCTCCTGGAGAAAGTGAAATCACCGGACGAAAGGCTGTGGTACGCACAGCAAACCATCCAGAACGGCTGGAGCCGGAATGTGCTCGTGATGCATATTGAGGGCGGCCTCTACCAGCGGCAGGGGAAGGGGATTACGAATTTCCAGGCGACCCTTCCCAAGCCTGATTCCGATCTCGCGCAGCAGCTCATCAAGGACCCTTACAATTTTGACTTCCTGACCCTTGACCAGGAAGCGCACGAGCGCGACCTGGAGCGCGGGCTTCTCGCGCACCTCCGGCAGTTTCTCATCGAGCTGGGTGTAGGCTTTGCCTTTGTCGGGAGCCAGGTCCCGCTCCAAGTCGGAAGCGAAGAGTTCCGGATTGACCTTCTCTTCTACCACCTGAAGCTCAGGTCCTTCGTCGTGATCGATCTGAAGATGACTTCGTTCAAACCGGAGTATGCCGGCAAGATGAACTTCTATCTCTCCGCCGTCGATGACATGCTTCGGCATCCCGACGACAAACCGAGCATCGGACTCATTCTCTGCAAAGGAAAGGAAGGCCTTGTTGCCGAATACGCGCTACGCGACATCAACAAGCCCCTCGGGATCTCTGAGTTTCGGCACCTGGAGAAGCTGCCGGAGCAGCTCAAAGGCACGCTTCCGACAATCGAGGAGATCGAGGCCGAGTTGGCTACACCACCGGAGGAAGAACAGTGACGAGGGCAATCGGGGGCTTTGCCCCTGCGAGGCGTGCGACGCCTGCGACCCACGAGAGAGGTGTTCCCCTCTCTCGACTCTCCCCGACTCGCCGTCGGGCAGGGGATCAGGTGTTATGCCCTTCGGGGGGCTCCCGTTGGTCGCTCAAAACGCCTGTTCCCCAGGCCTCCAGTCTATGCGCTCATCCTCGCCGTCAAGGCCAAGCCGCTTCGCGGTGCGCTCTCGCGCAGACTTGACCGCTCCGGGTGAGCGGGAAATCCCCCAGGCGATGACGACGGTGGTACTGCGTAGTAGGCCAACGTAGAATCGTAGTTCTCGGCCAATCGGAAGGAATTGGAATGAAATCGAAACAACGCGTCGCCGACCATGGTGAGGTATTCACCCCTGAGTGGATGGTCGAGGCGATGCTGGATCTCGTGAAGGCCGAGACCGAGCGGATTGACTCTCGCTTCCTGGAGCCCGCGTGCGGGAGTGGAAACTTTCTCGTGAAGATCCTGCGGCGCAAGCTCGCCGCCGTCGAGCTTAAGTTCGGGAAGTCCAGCTTTGAAAAGCGCCATTACGCACTTCTGGCGCTGATGTGCGCTTATGGGGTCGAACTGTTGGAAGACAACATCGCTGAGTGCCGCGAAAACATGCTGGAGATCCTAGTTGACTACCTGAATCTTGAGAAGTCGGATGAGCTCTATCGGGCTGCCTCATACGTGCTGTCACTGAATATTGTCCACGGCGACGCCCTGAAAATGCGCGCCAAGGATGGCAAGGCGATCGTCTTTGCGGAGTGGGGTTACCTTGGCAAGGGCAAGTTCCAGCGGCGGGATTTTCACCTCAACACCCTCACACTTTCTTCGGCCTTCAGCGCGGAAGGCTCACTCTTCGCGCATCTCGGCAAGCATGAGATCTTCCAACCGACCAGGACATATCCGCCGATGACAGTCAACGAACTGGCTGCCGCCGCTCTCGGCGACCAACCGAAGGAGGTTGCATGAGTACTCAGGCGAACTTCGTACTGCGCGGACGCAACCCGGATGTTTTGACTTGCATCGCGAACCTCTCCAACGACGAGGTCTTCACACCACCGGAATTCGCGAACCGGATGTTGGACGCAGTGGCTCAGGCCTGGGCGGCGGATAATGACGGCGCGGACATCTGGGCCGACAAGACGGTGAAGTTCCTCGATCCGTTTACGAAATCCGGCGTTTTCCTGCGCGAGATCACCAGTCGACTTGCCAAAGGATTGGAGAAGGAGTTTCCCGATCTCCAGGAGCGAGTTGACCACATTCTGACCAAGCAGGTTTTTGGTATAGGGATTACGTACCTTACCAGTCTGTTGGCGCGACGCGGTGTGTATTGCTCGAAGTACGCTAAGGGGCAACATTCAATCGCCAAGAGATTTGCGAACGACGCGGGCAACATTTGGTTCGAACGCATGGAGCACCAGTGGGCAAATGGCAAGTGCACCTATTGCGGAGCAAGCCAGGAAGCTCTCGATCGTGGCGAAGGGCTCGAAACCCACGCCTATGCATTCATCCACACTGACAATGTCAAAACTCGGGTGGCCGAGTTATTTGGAGGAAATATGCAGTTCGACGTAATCATCGGCAACCCGCCGTACCAGTTGGAAGACGGCGGCTACGGGAAGAGCGCGGCGCCGATCTATCACCTCTTTGTAGAGCAGGCCAAGAATCTCGAACCGCGCTACCTGTCGCTGGTAATCCCTGCGCGTTGGTTCGCCGGTGGCAAGGGGCTGGATGAGTTCAGAGAGTCTATGCTCAAGGACAATAGCCTGCGCTCAATCGACGACTATCTCAGCGCATCAGACGTTTTCCCTGGAGTGGGCCTAAAGGGCGGCGTGTGTGTTATTTCCTTTGGGACCGGGACAATCCTGGACCCTGCCGCGTCACTACTCATTTCAAAGACTGGCCCGTCTCGACAGCCAATCGCCCGCTTCTTGAAGAGGGCGTGGACGTGTTCATCCGCTTCAATGAAGGACTGTCAATCCTCAAGAAGGTCGTTGTGCGGATTCCGGTGCAAGTGGGCCACTGATTCCGGTGAGTAGTGGGCCACCATTCCGGTAGGAAGTGGGTCCAGCATTCCGGTGGGATGTGGGCCACTCTTCCGGTACGACCGGAACGGTG
>Ga0187893_10009388_pt1 | contig 15045 bp, 16 predicted proteins | sample MA1701074metaG_FD_139574 | JGI IMG/M metagenome (GOLD analysis project Ga0187893, IMG submission 139574) | White microbial mat communities from a basaltic lava cave in the Kipuka Kanohina Cave System on the Island of Hawaii, USA - MA170107-4 metaG ... | reverse complement strand
GGCGGCGTAGCGCTCGAACTCGATCACGCGGTACTCGCCGGTGCCGGGGATCCCGTCGTACTGCCGGCCGTTCAGGAGCACCGCGAACCGGTCGCCGTTCGGCGCGGTCTCGAGGAACCCCTCACGGCTCACGGTCACGCCGCTGCGGCCGCGCGCGTTGTTCGCGATGAACACGTTGCGCACGACGTTCTCCTGGCCGTCGACGCCCTCGACGAAGAACACCCGCTCGGCGTTCGACGACTCGCGGAACACCCCCGGCGCGACCCGCGACACGTCCTCGCGGCTCTCGAGGTTGCGGCGGTACTCGTCGGCGCGGCCGTTCGCCCACGGGGTGAGGAACAGCGCGAGCAGCGTGATCACCAGCACGATCGGCGCGGCGAAGACGAGCACCGGCCTCACCCAGGCGGTGAGCGGCACGCCCGAGGCCGACCACACCACCATCTCGGAGTCGCGGTAGCTGCGCGACACGGTCATCAGCACCGCCACGAACAAGGTCAGCGCGAGCAGGATCGGCAGGTAGTTGAGCGCGGTGAACCCGATCAGCGCGAAGATCGCGTCCGAGGGGATCTTGCCGCCGGCCGCGCGCGCGAGCATGCGCACGAGCTGGCTCGTGACCGTGATCGCGAACAGCACCGCGAACACCGCCGCGGCGTAGCCGCCGACCTCGCGGAGCAGGGAGCGCTGGAAGATCAGGGGGCCGATGGTCGCACCTGCTGCTGGCGGACCGGCGCTTGTGCCCGATTGCCGGTCGCGACGCGGCTTTGACGCCGGTGATTCGGAGCGGGGATAATCCGGCGCGCGCACCACGCGCGCACCACGCGGAGAGTCGAGTGGAATCTAGCACGAAAGTCCTGGCCCCGGAACGCTCGGCGGCGCCCTGCCTCGCGGTCGGCGTGTTCGAGACGCGCAAGCTCTCGAGCGCCGCCGAGGCCGTCGACCGCGCGGCACGCGGCGCGCTGCGCGAGCGGCTCAAGCGCGGCGACATGGACGGCAAGGCCGGGACGACGCGCATGCTCTTCGGGCTCGCCGGCGTCGCCGCCGAGCGGGTCCTGCTCGTCGGACTCGGCGCGGAGAAGTCCTTCGGCGCGAAGGAGTACCGCGAGGCGGTACGCGCGGCGGTGGGCGCGGCCGCCGACACCGGCGCGGCCGGGCTCGACCTCTGCTTCGCCGAGCTGCCGGTCCAGGATCGCGATGTCGCCTGGCGTGCCCGCCACGCCGCCCTTGCCGCGGCCGAAGCGCTCTACCGCTTCGACGCGATGAAGAGCAAGAGATCGCCGCCGCGCGCGCTCGCGCGCGTCGCGTTCGTGCTCGCCCGCAGGACCGGCGAGGCGGCGGCCGCACGCGGCAGCGCCGAAGGCAGCGCGATCGCCGCGGGCGCGGGCCTCGCCAGGGACCTCGGCAACCTGCCGGGAAACGTGTGCACCCCGACGTACCTCGCCGACCAGGCGGTGAAGCTCGCGCGCGAGTGGAAGCTCGGCGTCGAAGTGCTCGAGCGCCGCGATCTCGAGAAGCTCGGGATGCGCACCTTCCTCTCGGTCGCGAACGGCTCGCGCCAGCCGCCGAAGTTCGTCGAGCTTTCCTACCGCGGCGGGCCGAAGAAGGCGAAACCGGTGGTGCTCGTCGGCAAGGGCATCACCTTCGACACCGGCGGCATCTCGATCAAGCCGGCGGCCGAGATGGACGAGATGAAGTTCGACATGTGCGGCGCGGCGAGCGTCCTCGGCACCTTCCGCGCGATCGCCGAGCTCGCGCCGAAGCTGAACCTCGTCGGGCTGGTGCCGGCGACCGAGAACATGCCCGGCGGCGCGGCGACCAAGCCCGGCGACATCATCACCAGCATGTCGGGCCAGACGGTCGAAATCCTCAACACCGACGCCGAGGGGCGGCTCATCCTCTGCGACGCGCTGACCTACGCCGAGCGGTTCGCGCCGGCGGCGGTGGTCGACATCGCGACGCTCACCGGCGCGTGCGTGATCGCGCTGGGTCACGTCGCGAGCGGGCTCTTCGCGAACGACGACGCGCTCGCCGGCGAGCTCGCGGCGGCCGGGCGCAACGCCTGGGACCGGGCCTGGCACATGCCGCTGTGGGAGGATTACCAGGAGAGCATCAAGAGCCCGTTCGCCGACATCGCCAACATCGGCGGGCGGCCGGCGGGCAGCGTGACGGCGGCCTGCTTCCTGTCGCGCTTCGCCGGCAAGTACCCCTGGGCGCACCTCGACATCGCCGGCACCGCGTGGACCTCGGGCAAGAACAAGGGCGCGACCGGGCGGCCGGTGCCGCTCCTCACCACGTTCCTGCTCAACCGGGCGGGGAAGTGACGAGGATCGACTTTTACGTCGACGCCGACGACCGCCTGCGGGTCGCGTGCCGGCTCGCGGCGAAGGCGGTCGGGCAGAACCTGCGCGTCCTCGTTTACGCGCCCGAAGGCGACACCGCGGCGGCGATCGACAAGCTGCTGTGGACGACGCCGGCGATCGGCTTCCTGCCCCACGTGCCCGCCGGACACCGGCTCGCGGCCGAGACGCCGGTGATCATCGCGCGCGGCGCGGAGGACGCGCCGCACCACGAGGTGCTCGTGAACCTCGCGGCGGAATGGCCCCCGGCGTTCGCGCGCTTCGACCGTCTGGTCGAGATCGTGACCCGGGACGAGGACGACAAGCGGGCCGCGCGCAGCCGCTACCGCTTCTATCGCGACCGCGGGTACGAGATCCGCACCCACAACCTCGCCGCGGCGGCGGCATGATCCCCGGGCGCGATGGCCGATAACGACGTCCTCGGCAAGGCCGATGCGCTGCTGCAGCGCCACCGCGCGGCGCGCGCGACGCAGCGGCCCGACCCGCCGGTCGAGTTTCCGGTGCTCACCGACGTGGTCGGGGAGGCGCAGCCCGCGGCCGCACCGGCCGCGTCGGCACCGCTCAGCGAGGAGGACCTCGCGCGGATCGAGCGCGATCTGCGGCTCGAGCTGCTCGCTCTCCTCGGGCCGGAGTTCGAGCGCCTGGTCGAGGCGAAGGTGCACGAGCGCCTCGGCGCGAAGGTCGACGAGATCATGGGGCTCACGCGCAAGGTGATCGAGGCCGAGGTCCGGTCGGCGGTGCGCGACGCGATGGCGGACGTGATCACCGCCGAGACCGCGCGCCTCAAGGCCGGCGGCTGAGCCGGCGGCCCGCCCGGCGATCGAGCGCGCGCCCCGAGCGGATGGAACTCGCCAAGAGCTTCGACCCCGGCGCGATCGAGTCGCGCTGGTACGCCGAGTGGGAGCGCCGCGGCTACTTCGCCGCCGGCCTCGACGCGGGCAAGCCGGCGTTCTCGATCCAGCTCCCGCCGCCGAACGTCACCGGCGTGCTGCACATGGGCCACGCGTTCAACCAGACCATCATGGACGCGCTCACGCGCTACCACCGGATGCGCGGGTTCAACACGCTGTGGCTCCCCGGCACCGATCACGCCGGCATCGCGACGCAGATCGTGGTCGAGCGCCAGCTCGAGGCGCAAGGCTCCGCGCGCGAAGCGCTCGGGCGCGAGCAGTTCATGGCGCAGGTGTGGGCGTGGAAGGAGCAGTCGGGCGCGACCATCACCGGGCAGATGCGCCGGCTCGGCGCATCCTGCGACTGGTCGCGCGAGTACTTCACGATGGCGCCGCGGCTCTCGCACGTGGTGACCGAGACCTTCGTGCGGCTCTACGAGGAGGGCCTCCTCTACCGCGGCAAGCGGCTCGTCAACTGGGACCCGGTGCTGCTCACCGCCGTCTCCGACCTCGAGGTGGAGAGCGAGGAGGAGGACGGCAGCCTCTGGCACATCACGTATCCGTTCGCGGGCGGCCCGATCGGCGGACTGCGCGGGCTCACGGTGGCCACGACCCGCCCCGAGACGATGCTCGGCGACGTCGCGGTCGCGGTGAACCCGGAGGACGAGCGCTACCGGCACCTCATCGGCCGCCGGGTGGTGCTGCCGCTCGCCGAGCGCGAGATCCCGGTCATCGGCGACGCCTACGTCGACAAGGAATTCGGGACCGGCGCGGTGAAGATCACCCCTGCGCACGACTTCAACGACTACCAGGTGGGCCAACGCCACGGGCTGCCGCAGCTCGGCGTGCTGACGCTCGATGCGAGGGTGAACGAGAACGGGCCGGCGAAGTACCGCGGGCTCGACCGCTACGACGCGCGCAGGCGCATCGTCGAGGACCTGAAGGCGCTCGGCCTCCTCGACTCGGTGAAACCACATCGCATGACGGTCCCGCGCTGCGGCCGCACCGGCGCGGTGGTCGAGCCGATGCTCACCGACCAGTGGTTCGTCGCGATGTCGAAGCCGGCGCCGGCGGGGACGCCCGTTCCGGGGAAATCGATCGCCGCGGTCGCGCTCGAAGCGGCGCGCGCGGGCAAGGTGAAATTCTTCCCCGATAACTGGGTGACCACCTATGAGCAGTGGCTCGCCAATATCCAGGACTGGTGCGTTTCGCGCCAGCTCTGGTGGGGCCACCAGATCCCGGCGTGGTACGACGACTCGGGCCGGGTCTACGTCGCGCGCGACGAGGCGGCCGCGGTCGCGCAGGCGCGCGCGGCGGGCTGCACGGGCGCGCTCGTGCGCGACCCGGACGTGCTCGACACCTGGTTCTCGTCGGCCCTCGTGTGCCACTCGACGCTCGGCTGGCCCGACCCGGAAGGCGACGAGCGCAAGGCATACGAGCTGTATCTCCCCTCCTCGGTCCTCGTCACCGGCTACGAGATCATCTTCTTCTGGGTCGCGCGGATGGTCATGATGACCACGCACTTCACCGGCCGGGTGCCGTTCCGCGACGTCTACATCCACGGCATCGTCCGCGACCACGACGGCGCGAAGATGTCGAAGTCCGAGGGCAACGTCATCGACCCGGTCGACCTGATCGACGGCATCGCGCTCGAGCCCCTGCTCGAGAAGCGCACGACGGGGCTGCGCCGCCCCGAGACCGCGCCGCGCGTGCGCGAGCGCACGAAGCAGGAGTTCCCGGACGGCATCCCCGCCTACGGCGCCGACGCGCTGCGCTTCACGATGGCGGCGTACGCGACGCTCGGCCGCAACGTCAACTTCGACTTCAAGCGCTGCGAGGGCTACCGCAACTTCTGCAACAAGCTGTGGAACGCGACCCGCTTCGTGCTCATGAATACCGAGGGCAAGGACTGCGGGCAGGACGATTCGGCTCCGGTCGCGCCGTCGTTCGTCGACCGCTGGATCGTGAGCCGGCTCCAGCGCACCGAAGCCGAGGTCGAGAAGGGCTTCGCCGACTACCGCCTCGACAACGTCGCGAATGCGATCTACCGGTTCGTCTGGGACGAGTACTGCGACTGGTACGTCGAGCTCGCCAAGGTCCAGCTCCAGGCGGGCGACGAGGCGGCGCAGCGCGGCACGCGCCGCACGCTCGTACGCGTGCTCGAGACGGTGCTGCGCCTTGCCCACCCGGTGATCCCGTTCATCACCGAGGAACTGTGGCAGAAGGTCGCGCCGCTCGCGGGCAGAGCCGGCGAGAGCGTCATGATCGCGCGCTACCCGAGATCCGAGGCCGCGAAGGTCGACGAGGCGGCCGAGCGCGAAGCCGACGCGCTGATGGCGCTGACGAACGCCTGCCGCAATCTCCGCAGCGAGATGAACCTCTCGCCCGGCGAGCGCGTGCCGCTGCTCGCCGAAGGCGAGGAGGCGCGCCTCGCGCCGCTCTTCCCCTACCTCAAGTTCCTCGGCCGGCTCGCGGAGGCGACCGTCGTGCCCCGCCTGCCCGACCTCGACGCCCCGGTCGCGGTCGTCGGCGACAAGATGGGCGACACCCGGCTGATGCTCAGGATCGAGATCGACGTCGCCGCCGAGGTCGCCCGGCTCGAGAAGGAAGCGGCGCGGCTCGAGGGCGAGGTCGCGAAAGCCGGCGCGAAGCTCGGCAACGCGAGTTTCGTCGAGCGCGCGCCGGCCGCGGTGGTGGCGCAGGAGCGCGCGCGGCTCGCCGGCTTCCGCTCGACGCTCGAGAAGGTCGCCGCGCAGCTCGAGCGCCTCAGAGCGAAGGCCTGACGCACCCCGCGATGCACCCCGCGCTGCGCGCGTTCCGCTACCGCAGCTTCCGCATCTTCTACGCCGGCCAGGGGCTGTCGATCCTCGGCACCTGGATGCAGACGATCGCGACGAGCTGGCTCGTCTACCGCCTCACCGGTTCGGCGTTCATGCTCGGCCTCGCCACCGCGGCGCTCCAGTTCCCGATGCTCTTCGTCGCGCCGGTCGCCGGCGTGTGGGCCGACCGGCTCGACCGGCGGCGGATGCTGATCGTCGTGCAGACGCTCGCCGCGGTGCAGGCGCTCGCGCTCGCGGCGCTGACCTGGTCCGGCGCGGTGCAGGTCTGGCACGTGCTCGCGTTCGCGCTCGTCCTCGGCACGATCAACGCGTTCGAGACGCCCACCCGCCAGGCATTCCTGCTCGAGATGGTGGCGAGCAAGGCCGACCTGCCGAACGCGATCGCGCTCCAGTCGATGCTCTTCAACGGCTCGCGCTTCGTCGGCCCGACGATCGCCGGCATCGTGCTCGCGTTCGCCGGCGAGGCGCTCTGCTTCTTCCTCAACGGCATCTCGTATCTCGCCGTGGTCGCCGCATACCTCGCCCTGCGCGTCGGCCGGCGGCCGGGCGCCGGCGCGCGCAAGCCGCTCGTCGACGAGATCACCGCCGGCTTCCGCTACGCGTTCGGCGAGCTCGCGATGCGCCGGCTGATCCTCCTGCTCGCGGCGCTGTCGGTCTTCACCGCGCCGTGGCAGTCGCTGATGCCGATCTACGCCGGCGAGACCTTCGGCGGGGACTCGAGAACGCTCGGGCTCCTCATCGGCGCGGTGGGATTCGGCGCGCTCGCCGCGACCGGCGTCCTCGCGGTGCGGGCGAGCGTGCGCGGCCTCGGCCGCATCATCGCCGGCGCCGGCCTCGTCGCCGCGCTCGCGCTGACCGGCTTCGCGCTGTCGCGCTCGCTCTGGCTGTCGCTCGGACTGCTCGCCGTGTTCGGCTTCGGCCTGATCGCGGCGGTCGCCTCGACCAACACCATCCTGCAGACGATCGCCGACGACGACAAGCGCGGCCGGATCATCAGCATCTACGTCACGACCTTCCTCGGCCTCGCGCCGATCTCGAACGTCCTCGCCGGCGCGCTCGCCGAGGCGATCGGCGCGCACTGGACGATCTTCGCCTGCGGCGTCGGCCTCACGCTCGCGACCGGCCTCTTCGCGGCGAACTACGAGAGCTGGCGGCGCTCGCTCCGCCCGGCCTACGTCCGGCAGGGAATCGTTCCGCCGCCGCCGGGCGAGAGCGACTGAACCGTCGTCACGACGAGCGCTCGTCCTCGACCCACGCCGGCGTGCGCCCGTCCGGCCCGACCTGCGGCTCGGGCGCGGCGTTCGCCGCAACCAGCGCGCCGGACACCACGACGAACCCCGCCAGCGCGGACGCCGCGACCGCGAACGCGAGCTTCTCCACCACGACCATCCCGGATCTCCGTCTGCTTCGACGCCGCCATTGCAGCGCGCGGACGGGGCGCGGCGCTGCCGCGAAGCGGGCGGCGCCGCGACCGAATGTGGCAAAAGCATGGCTTTGGCTTCCGCTCCGCCGGAGGCCGCAAGGCGCTGTTGTATAGTCGCCGCGTCGCTCCGCATCGCACGCCGCGCCCGCAAGAAGGTCCCATGAGCCGCCGCATCGCCATCGTCGAGGACGACGCCGCCATCCGCGAGAACGTCGCCGACACGCTCCGCCGGCAGGGTTATGAAGTCGCCGCGCACGCCGACCGCCCGCAGGCGCTCGCCGCGCTCCAGGGGCGGCTGCCCGATCTCGCGATCGTCGACATCGGCCTCGGCGCGGACGTCGACGGCGGGTTCACGCTGGTGAGGGAGCTGCGCGCGCTCTCGGCCGAGCTGCCGATCATCTTCCTCACCGCGCGCGACAGCGACTTCGACCTCGTCGCGGGCCTGCGGCTCGGCGCCGACGACTACCTCACCAAAGACATCAGCATGCCGCACCTCCTCGCGCGCATCGCGGCGCTCTTCCGGCGCACCGACGTGCTGCGCTCGCCGCCGAAGAGCGAGGAGACGCTCGACCGCGGGCTGCTGCGGCTCGACCTCAAGCGAATGAGCGCGCTCTGGCGCGGGCAGGCGGTCGATCTTACCCTCACCGAATTCTGGATGGTGCACGCGCTCGCGAAGTACCCCGGGCACGTGAAGAGCCGCGACCAGCTGATGTCGGACGCGAATCTCGTGGTCGACGACGCGACCATCACTTCGCACATCAAGCGCATCCGGCGCAAGTTCGTCGCCGCGGACGCGGCGTTCGACGCCATCGACACCGTCTACGGCATGGGCTACCGTTGGGTCTCCGGATAGCGGGATCGCCAGAGAGGGCACAGCGGCGCACGCCCGGCAGGGATGCAGACCCAGGTCACCCCGTCCGCCGCTCCGCCCCGCACGCGGCTCTCGATCCGCGCGAAGGTGGTGCTCGTCTCGCTCGTGCTTGCCGCGATCCCGTTCGTCGGCTACGGCTACGTGCGCGAGATGGAGAACGTGCTGCGTGCGGCGCAGGAGCAGCGGGTGATCGCCACCGCGCGCGCGGTGGCGACCGCGCTGCACGACCGGCCGCGGCTGCTCGAGTTCAGCGCGGAGGACGACGGCTCGCGCCGCCGCCCGGCCGCGCGGGCCGCGACCCAGGAGATCGAGCTGATCCTCACCGGCCTGCGGCGCTCGAGCTCGCGCCTCTTCGTGATCGACCAGCAGCGGCGCCTCCTCGCCCTGGCCGGGAGTCTTCGCCAGGAGCCGCCCGCCGAGCCGCCCGATTCGGGCGGCGCGTGGAACTGGGTGCAGTCGCGGCTCCTGCGCCCGCTCTGGGCGCTCCTCCTCGAGCGCCCGCCGGAGGACTTCGACGACGCGATCCCCGAGGATCTGCTCTCCGGCGGCAAGGAGGTCGATGCCGCGCTGTCCGGCGTCCCCGCCTCGCGCTGGCGGCCGACGCCCGACGCTCGTGCGGTCGTGCTCGGCGCGGCGCACCCGATCTGGAGCGGCACCGAGGTGATCGGCGCGGTGGTCGCCGAGGAGACCACCAACAGCGTGCTCACGCTCCGCAACCGCGTGTTCGAGCAGCTCCTCACCGTCACGCTCGCGGTGTTCGTGCTCGGCGCGGGGACGCTGCTCGTCTTCGCCTCGCGGCTCTCGGGCCGGCTGCGGCGCCTGCGCGACGAGGCCGAGCAGGCGATCGACGCGCGCGGCCGGGTGCAGCGCGGCTTCCGCGCGAGCGGCGACTCGGACGAGATCGGCGACCTCTCGCGCAGCTTCGCCACGGCGGTCGACCGGCTCGCCGAGTACAACGAGTACCTCGAGCGCATGGCCGACCGGCTCTCGCACGAGCTGCGCACCCCGATCGCGGTGGTCGGCTCCTCGCTCGACAACCTGCGCACCCGCGCGATCCCGGCCGATGCGCAGGTGTACATCGCGCGCGCCGAGGAAGGCGTGCGCCGGCTGAACGCGGTGCTCACCCGCATGAGCGAGGCGACGCGTCTCGAGCAGACCCTGCGTGCGACCGAGCGCGAGCGCTTCGACCTCGGGCGCGTCGTGTCCGGCTGCGTCGCCGGCTACACCGCCGCCTTCCCGCAGTCGCGCTTCGAGCTGCGGCTGCCCGAGCGCCGGATCGAGGTCGACGGCTCGCCCGACCTCGTCGCGCAGCTCCTCGACAAGCTCGTCGACAACGCGCGCGATTTCGCCACGCCGGGCGAGCCGATCGTCGTCGCGCTCGACGCCGAGGGGGCAGCGGCGCGCCTCTCGGTCTCGAACGCCGGGCCGCCGCTGCCCGAGGCGATGGGCGATCGCCTCTTCGAGTCGATGGTGTCGGTCCGGGGGGCGGCGGCGAGAGCGGACGCGCCGGCGAAGCCGCGCGGCGAGCCGCACCTCGGCCTCGGGCTCTTCATCGTGCGGCTGATCGCGGAATTCCACGGCGGCGCGGTGCGCGCCCGCAACCGCGACGGCGGCGGCGGGGTGACGGTGGAGGCGCGCCTGCCCCTCGCCGGGTTCGCGCCGGCGCCGCAGGGTTGAACCGGCGCCTTACTTCTCTCGCTCGCTCTGCTCGCGCCGCTCGTCGGCGGATTTCTGCAGCACGTCGCCGACGCCCTTCGCCTTGTCCATCGCCTGGCGCTGGCTCTTGATGAGGTCGGGCGGAGGCTCCTTCGGCTTGCCGTCGCAGGCGGCCACTACGACTGCTGCGGCGATGACGAGAGACGAAGCACGCATGTCGCCCTCCTCGGCTTGCGTTCAGAACTCGAGGCTGTCCCGGATCGCCGCGATGCCGGCGGCGGCGCAGACGTCATCTTCCTTCCCGCCCGGGGCGCCGGAAACGCCGATGCCGCCGAGGAGCGACCCTGCCGCCTCGATCATCAGACCGCCGCCGGCGGCGACGACCCCCGGGCGCAGCCTGATCGCGCTCTGCGGCGAGCCGCTCTCGGTCGCCCGCGCGAGGTCGGTCGTGTTGGTCCGGAAGCTCACTGCGGTCCAGGCCTTGTCGCGCGCCATCTCGACCGTGTGCGGGCCGGCGAACCGGTCGCGCAGCAGCACCTGGACGATCCCCATCCGGTCGACGACCGCGACGGTGGTCTGGAACCCGCTCGCGCGACAGCTCGCGAACGCAGCCTGCGCGGCCTTGAGCGCGGTCTCGGGCGTGAGCACCTTCACGCCGAAGGTCGCCTCCTGCGCGGCGGCGCCGGCGACGAGAGCGAGCGCCCCGACCGAGAGCGCCAGCGATGCCCGCATGCGCGCCTCCCCTCCGCGGTGCGGCTACTTCCCGGTGCCGAAGACGAGGGTCGAGAGCAGTCCGAGCGCGATCCCGGCGCCGACGAGGACGACGAATCCCACCGCCAGCACCTTGCCCCACGGCTGGCGCGGGTAGTCGGTGCCGAACTGCTCCTTGACGTGCTGGATCTGCGGCCGGTTCGCCATGAAGTACCAGACGATCAGCCACGGCAGGCCGATGATCCCCACGCCGGGGATGACGATCGCCGCGATCACGAACGCGATGCTGCCGTAGAGCCAGTTGCGCGCGCTCCGCTCGCGCGGGTCGCCGAGCGCCGCCCAGTTCCGCATCACGAGGTACGAGCCGAAGATGGTCGAGAGCGGGAGGCACCACGCGCCGGCGGCGGCGGGATTCCACAGCGGCACCGCTTCCTGCTGCGGGACGTCGGCTACGCGCGAACGCGGGGCGTTGTAGGGATTGGTCGCCATGGCCGGCCGATCACTTCTTCTTCATGAAGAAGGTGAACTCCCGGTTCCCCGCGGAATGCTCGAGCAGAGCGTTGCCGGTCTGCTTGGAGAACGCCTGGAAGTCCTTCACCGACCCGGGGTCGGTCGCGACGATCCGCAGCACCTGGCCCGCCGCCATCTCGGCGAGCGCCTTCTTCGCCTTCAGGATCGGCAGCGGGCAGTTGAGCCCGCGGGTATCGAGGTCTTTGTCGAAGTCCATGCGCGGTTCCTCCTGCGGCGCAATATAACTCAGACCGCCTCACGAGATCCGCTGGTAATAGAGGTTCTGCGGATGGTTCGCCTGGGCGAAGAAGAACCAGCGCTCGGCGAGGAGCCCCGCGTACTGGACCGCGAACGCGAGCCCGAAGAGCGCGGGCACCTGCCAGGCGAGCCCCGCGGCGAGCAGCACGAGCGGCACCGGGAACGCCGCCACGAGGAACGTCCACTTGATCCGGCGGACGAGCGATGCGGTGGCACCGTGGAAGAACTCGCGGGTGTTGAAGGAGCCGCCCATGAAGCCCTGCGCGATCTGCGCGATGCGCGGGTGCTTCACCCCGATCGCGGTCTGCAGGGTCGAGCGCGGGCGCAGGCGCGCGTTGCGGGCGAGGCTCGCCGCGCGCGTCGCGAACGCGGCGATGGTGACTGCGGCGGTCCAGGCGGCGAGCGCCCGGACGAGCGCCGGGTCGACGAGCGCCGCGTAGCCGGTCGCGAGCATCAGCCCCGACGCGCAGCCGAGCAGCGCGTAGTTGACGACCGTGAGCGGCGAATGCCATTCCGCGAGGAACCGGATGCAGGCGTAGATCATGCCGGTGCAGAGGAAGAGCGCCGCGCACAGCACGCACCCGACGGCGCCGATCGCGAGCGTGCCGCCGAGCCCGCCGGCCGGCCGGCCGAGGTAGTGCCCGAGCCCCCACAGGAACACGGACGCCATGAACGCGGGCAGGACGATCACCTCGCGGGAGAGCCAGGACGTGCGCCACATCGCGACCGCGCGCCAGGCGCGCTCGGGACGGCCGAGGTGGAAGAACGAGGCGACGAGCCCGGCCGCGAGGAGGGCGAGCGCGAGCGCGGCGCCGCCCCAGTAGAACGTGCCGCCCGCGGGCGCGCGATCGAGCGCCTGCACCGCGTAGAGCGCCGCGAAGAGTCCCTGGCCGACGCCGATCAGCGTCGTGAGCAGGATCACCGACCAGGCCGGCCGCACGCGCGCGCCTCGCACCGAAGTTGCGACGGCGCATTCTGCGGCCGCCCCGCGGCCGAAGCAAACGAGTGAAACGGATGCGGCCATAAGCGGCGCCGGGGCGCGGCGGATGCTCTATCATCGCGCGCGTGAAAATCTGCATCGTGTCCGACAGCCACGACCGCGCCGACGCGCTCGCACAGGCAGTGCGCGAGGCGAAGGCGCAGGGCGCCAGCGCGGTGATCCACTGCGGCGACGTGATCGGCACGCAGACCTTGCGCGCGGCGCTGGCCGCGGGACTGCCGATGCACGTCATCCACGGCAACAACCTCGGCGACCCGGTGTCGCTCGCGCGCTGGGCGCGCGAGAGCAACGGGCAACTGCAGTACCACGGCGCCGACGCGCGGCTCGATCTCGCCGGGCGGCGCGTGTTCGTCGTGCATTACCCCGAGTACGGCCACGCTTTCGCCTGCACCGGCGACTGGGATCTCGTCTGCTGCGGCCACTCGCACCAGGCCGAGGTGCGGAAGGTCGCGAGCGTGAAGGGCAGCGAGAGCTGGCTCGTCAATCCGGGAACGGTGGCGGGCCTCGCCGCGCCCGCGACCTGGGCGCTCGGCGACCTCGACGCGATGCGCTTCGAGCTGCGCGAGCTCGGGCGCTAGCCTTCTCCCGCATCGCATCATCGACCGCGCGTCGAGCGCGCGCGCATTCAACGCCTCTATCGGCGCATAGCGAAGTTCGAGGCGGGCGCCGTGACGCGGCCCTTAGAATCCGCGCGCAAAGAGGAGGGAGACGGAATGTTCACGAGCAACCCGTTCGCCGCGTTGTCGGCGTCGATACCGCCCGCGTTCCTGCAGGCATTCATCGTCGTCATGATCGTCCTGGTCGCGGCCGGCACGCTGTTCGACATCGTGCACAAGGGCAGCGCGCGGTACTTCTTCGACGCGTGGCGCAGGTCCCGGGGCAAGGGCGCGGAGGTCGGCGGCGGCGAGCTCGCGGGGATCGCGGTGCAGACCGCGGTCGTCGACGTGCTCGCTTCCGGCGAGTTCTGCAACGCGCGCCGCCGCGTCGCGCACCTGCTGACGATGTACGGGTTCGTGCTCTACGTCGTCACCACGGCGATCATGGTCTTCGCCTACCCGACGCCGGTGACGCCGGCGCCGGCGTGGGTTCCTCAAGCCTGGTGGCTCGGCGGCCTGATGGTGTGCGTCGGCGGCTACTGGTTCTGGTTCTTCATCCGCGCCGACGTCGCCGCCGAGGGCGGCAGCCCGTTCCGCGTGATGCGGGCCGACCTCTTCGTCCTGTCGCTGCTCGCCAGCGTGACCCTCGGCCTCCTCTGGGCCGGGCTGCAGGCACGCGGCAGCGGCGCGGCGCTCGCCGTGTTCGGCCTGTACATCATCGCCACGACGGTGCTCTTCGGCGGCGTGCCGTGGTCGAAGTTCGCGCACATGTTCTTCAAGCCCGCGGCGGCGTTCGAGAAGCGCGTCTCCAAGGCCGACGGGACGGCCGAGAACCTGCCGACGCTGAGCCGGGACGATCCGGCGCAGCGGGAACGGCACTCCATGGAGCTCCTGCGCGACGCGCCGATGGACATGGGGCTCGGCATCAAGCGCGAAGCCCCGCGCCACTACTAATCCAGAAGACAGCCCGCAGCTTCCGGCGGAACGGATCAAGGAGCCAGCCCATGCCTACCTTCGTCTACATGACGCGGTGCGACGGATGCGGACACTGCGTCGACATCTGCCCCTCCGACATCATGCACATCGACAAGACCTACCGGCGCGCCTACAACATCGAGCCGAACATGTGCTGGGAGTGCTACTCCTGCGTGAAGGCCTGTCCGCAGAACGCGATCGACGTGCGCGGCTATGCCGACTTCGCGCCGCTCGGCCACAGCGTTCGCGTCGACCGGGACGAACGGAAGGGCACGATCGCCTGGCGGATCAAGTTCCGCAACGGCACGGAAAAGAATTTTCTGTCGCCGATCACGACCAAGCCGTGGGGGCAGGCGATCCCGAAGCTCGCGGAGGTTCCCGGGCCCAGCAAGGAGATGCGCGACGGCGAGCTGCTGTACAACGAGCCGAAATGGATCCGGATGGACGAGGGCGACCTGCGGACGCTCCAGGCCGCCGGCCTCAAGCTGAAGAAAGGCGTGTACTACTGATGGCCTACAAGACAATCATCGAGGACGGCATCGACATCCTGGTGGTCGGCGCCGGCCTGGGCGGCACCGGCGCCGCCTGGGAGGCGAGGTTCTGGGGCCAGAACAAGAAGATCGTCATCGCCGAGAAGGCCAATATCGATCGCTCCGGCGCGGTCGCGCAGGGCCTGTACGCGATCAACTGCTACATGGGCACGCGCTGGGGCGAGAACCAGCCGGAAGACCATGTCCGCTACGCCCGCATCGACCTGATGGGGCTGGTGCGGGAAGACCTGCTGTTCGACATGGCCCGCCACGTCGACTCCACGGTGCACCAGTTCGAGGAGTGGGGCCTGCCCATCATGAAGGACCCGAAGACCGGGCGCTACCTGCGCGAGGGGCGCTGGCAGATCATGATCCACGGCGAGTCCTACAAGCCGATCGTGGCCGAGGCCGCCAAGAAGTCGGCGGACAAG
>Ga0187893_10009387_pt1 | contig 15049 bp, 17 predicted proteins | sample MA1701074metaG_FD_139574 | JGI IMG/M metagenome (GOLD analysis project Ga0187893, IMG submission 139574) | White microbial mat communities from a basaltic lava cave in the Kipuka Kanohina Cave System on the Island of Hawaii, USA - MA170107-4 metaG ... | reverse complement strand
GACGCCAGGCGGACCACGCTGTGCCCGGGGGTGTGGCCGCCGGTGCGACGGACGACCACCCCCCGTGCCCACCCCGGCCAGCGCCCATATCCAACAGTCACTCTACTGGCACGAGCACCGGAGCGCCCTTGTTCTTGATCAAGACCACCAGGAATTTCGCCGGCTCGGTCGTGCTTGCGTTCCGGTCAACGAGATGAACATCGTCGGGGCCTTCATAGAAGGTCTGTCCCGGTGTCAGTGTTACCTGTTCTCCACCCTTCAACTGCTCCACAACAGAGCCCTCCAGCACGTAAACAAACGCATGGGCATCGTGTCGGTGGATAACGCTCGACCCGCCGGGCGCATGCTCTACCGTTATCATCAGGACTTCCTTGCCGGGATACTCGGCAAGATCCTTCGACATGAGCGGCGTGATCTCAAACTCCTGAGCCATCGACGTGCCGGTCATGAGGCATAGCAAAATCAACGCAACGAGTTTGGTCGTCATGGTCGCCTCTTTGCTTCGGTTGGTGGATATGCGATCAGGCTCTTGCCTGTGAGCGGCCGAGCCATTCGTCGAAACCGCCGCCGCCGACTTCACTGGCGGCGGCTTACAAAGGGCATTTGGCCTGCTTGATGACGTCCTGCGCCTTCTGATAGCTCTCCATCAGGGCGGCGTAGTTTGGCGCCACCAGGCCATAGAGCTTGGCGAGCTCGGCTGCTTCCGGACGCTTCCATGTCCGGTGCGTCTCGGCCAGCACGGCGTTCGTGGAGGTGGGGATGACGCCGGCCTGGATGAAGCGCGCGAGTGTCGTTCGCGAGGCCAACTCGCTCGGGTCGCCAGACGCGTCCATCACCGCGTACACATTGAATCCCGCCGCCTTGGCATCCATTGCAGGGAACATCACGCAGACGCTGGTCCAGACCCCCGCCATGACCAGCGTCTTTCGGCCGGTGTCGCGGACCGTCCTGACGAAGTCCTCGTTGTCCCACGCGTTTACTTCGCCTTTGCGCGGCACGAACGTCGCATGAGACGCCGATTCATGAATCTCCGGCACGAGCGGACCATTCGGTCCGTTGGGCTCGGACGCGGTCGTGATGACGGGGATCTTCAGGAGCGCCGCCAGCTTCGCGAGCATCGTCGTGTTCGCCCGCAGCTCGGCGACACTGATGTCCTTTACGGTCTGGAACAGACCGGCCTGATGATCAATCAAGAGGAATACCGTATCGGACGTGTCGAGGAGCGCTTTCCCGCCGCCCGTGGGCAGCACGCTTGAGGAGTTCTTCGAAGGTGTCGTCATGAGCATTTCTCCATTGTTGACAGTCGATTTGTGCTACGAGCCTGGTCGAATGGACGACCAACGCTAGGTCGTGTACTCATAAATCGGCGGAGCCGGATGAGGCGCGTTTGATGTCCGCTTTTGCGCCGCTGTTGGGGGACAAGCGGACATCAAACGCATGCGGTCGCTTAGTTCGGCCCTAACCCAACAAGCGGTCAGTAGTCCCAGTAGGCCGGTACCCAACGAAAGACGTCGCCGGCGACCGCCACCCGGCCGACGCCCGGGAACGACAGGTGAGTGGGCACAAAGCGCTGGCGGGTCGCCGCCAGCTCCCGCAAAAGACCGACCCGGACGCGGACCGCCTCCTCGGGCTCGGTGTCGAAGCCGTTGTGCCACTCGGGGCAGTCGAACCCGGGGGGAACACGGCGTCGCCGCCGAACACGCTCGACACGCGAGCCAGGCGGCATACTCGGGCAGCAAGCTCAGTCGCCCTCGCGGCGCGTGACCTCGCGTGCGGCGCCCGCGAGCCGCTGCTCGACGACGTTCCAGGCCACGTTCGCGAAGAAGGCCTCGATGTACTTCGGCCGGTCCGCCGGCGCGTAGTCGAGCAGATAGGCGTGCTCCCACATGTCCATGACGACCACCGGCTGGAAGCCGCTGACGTTGCCCACCTCGTGCAGCGTGATCCAGTGGTTCGACAGCCGGTGCGTGCGCGGATCCTGATAGCAGACGGCCCAGCCGACGCCGCGCATCTTCCCGACCCCGACGAAGTCGGTCCGCCAGGTGGCGAAGCTGCCGTAGTCGAGCTCGCACGCCTTGCGGAAGCTCGACCCCTTGTCGGGGTCCGGGCCCGCGTTCCGTTCCAGGTTCTCGAAGTAGTACTCGTGCAGCACCATGCCGTTGTACTCGAACCCGAGACGACGGGTGAGCTCCGAGTAGGCCGGGGTCTCGTCCTGGTCGATCTTCCCGTCGCTCAGGATGTCGTCGATCTGCTCGTTCAGCAGGTTGGTCTGCTTCACGTATCCCTCGTAGAGCTTGAAGTGCATCTCGAGGGTCTGGTCGGAGATCCCGTGCAGGTTGCTCAGGTCGAACCTGCGGGCGCGGTACTGTTCGCGTCGGAAACGGGGCACGCCTCCCCGGGCCTTGGCCGTGTACAAAACCTCTCCACCTGTGCTCATGGTACTCGTTCCTTCCTGCGGATTGCCGGTGTGCGGACCGCGTGGACCTCGGGGCGATCGAGGGATAAGCCAGCCTTCACCCCTGCTTCGATGCGGTCGCCGATTCCCTTGTCGATGTTGCGCCAGTACTCGAACGCGCGCTGTAGCACGGGCTCGGACACGCCGTTCCGGAGATGCCCGACGACGTTGGAGACCAGCCGGTCGCGCTGGCCGTCATCTATGACCTTGCGCACCAGGGTGCCGGCCTGACCCCAGTCGTCGTCGTCCCTTCGCAGCGTGTACGCCGCGTGGACGAACTCGCCGCTCGCTCTCCATTTCTCCGTGTAGGGGAAGCGCTGCGGGTCGGCAGCCGGGCCGCCCTTGGAGTTCGGCGCGTACACCGGGTCGGAAACGTTCTGCACGCGCATCGCCCCGTCCTTGCTGTAGCCGTGCACCGGAACCTTCGGTGCGTTCACCGGAATCTGCTTGTAATTGACCCCGATGCGGGCGCGGTGGGCGTCGGCGTAGGCGAAGACCCGTGCCATCAGCATCCTGTCGGGGCTCAGGCCGATCCCGGGGACGAGGTTGTTGGGCTCGAACGCTGCTTGCTCGATCTCGGTGTGGAAATCAGTGGGGTTGCGATCCAGGGTCAGGCGCCCGACCTCGTGCAGCGGGTAGTCAGCGTGGGGCCACACTTTGGTCAGGTCGAAGGGGTTGAACCGGTAGGTCTCGGCCCCTCGAAGGGCATGATCTATACCTTCAGCGTCCAGATCGGGTATTCCCTCCGCCGGATCGCCTCGAACAGGTCGCGCTGGTAGTAGTCGGCGTCGACGCCCGCGAGCCGGTCGCCCTCCTCCTGACTGAGGAAGTCGATGCCCTGCTCGGTCTTGAAGTGGTACTTCACCCAGAACCGTTCGCCGTCCGCGTTCACCCACATGTAGGTGTGGCTGGAGTAGCCGTTCATGTGCCGCCAAGTCTTCGGGATGCCGCGATCTCCCATCAGCCAGGTGACCTGGTGGGCGGACTCGGGCGACAGCGTCCAGAAGTCCCACTGCATGTCGTGGTCGCGCAGCCCGCTATCCGCACGGCGCTTCTGGGAGCGGATGAAGTGCTGGAACTTCATGGGGTCGCGCACGAAGAATACCGACGTGTTGTTCCCCACCATGTCGTAGTTCCCTTCGCTGGTGTAGAACTTCAACGCGAAGCCGCGCGGGTCGCGCCACGTGTCCGGGCTCCCACGTTCCCCCGCCACCGAGGAGAAGCGGATCAAGATGTTGGTCCGCGTAGTCGGCTGGAACACCGCCGCCTTGGTGTAGGCAGCAACATCGCTGGTCACCTCGAAGTGGCCGAAGGCGCCACTGCCCTTCGCGTGCGGCTGGCGCTCCGGGATGCGCTCCCGGTTGAAGTTCGCCATCTGCTCGACGAGGTAGTGATCCTGCAGCAGGATCGGGCCGTCGGGACCCACCGTGAGGGAATGCTCGTCGCTCGACACCAGGATCCCGGCGTCGGTCGTCGTGAGCGGGCGCGAATGCTTGTTATCCATCGTTGCCTCCTGCTCGATCGCAGCGCGCGCTGCGACCGGCTTGTGAGAGAGCTCCGGAGAAGCGACCGCCGTGCCAGAGGCATGTGCGCCAGCGCCTATTGACGCGGTGACCCGGGACCGGCTTTGCGACCCTGGTCTGGTGCGGCGTCTAGTTCGGCCCTAACCCAACAAGCGGTCAGTACTCCCAGTAGGCCGGTACCCAACGAAAGACGTCGCGGGTCACCGCCACCCGGCCGGCGGCCGGGAACGACACGTGAGTGGGCACCAGCGGCTGGCCGGTCGCCGCCAGCTCCCGCAAGAGACCGACCCGGACGCGGACCGTCTCCTCGGGCTCGGTGTCGAAGCCGCTGTGCCAGTGGGGGCAGTCGAACCCGGGCGGGAACACGGAGTCGCCGCCGAACATCAGCCGGTCGCCGCCAGACTCCAGGCGGACCACGCTGTGCCCGGGGGTGTGGCCGCCGGTGCGACGGACGAGCACCCCCGGCGCCACCTCGTATTCCTTCTCGAAGGGCTGCAGCCGGCTGTGGTACTCATCCAAGAACCGCTTGGCGATCGACCGAAGCGCGTCCGGCACCCCCGGCGGCATGGTGGCGCGGGACAAATCGGCTCCCCCCGCCCAGAACTCGGCCTCGGCGGCCGCCACATGGATCCGCAGGTCCGGACGCAGCCGACCCCTCACCCCGTCGCCGAGCAGCCCGCCAATGTGGTCCATGTGCATGTGGGTGAGCACCACGTCGGTCAGGGATTCGAGACCGATGCCGGCAGCCTCCAGTCGCCGGGTCAACTGCCCCGCCCCTGGGAAGTCCGGGTACTCCGCCCCTAGCCCAGCGTCGATGAGTATGGTCCGGCCGCCGCTACGCACCACGCCCACGTTTAGCGGCCACCCGAACCTCGGCGGCAGGAACATGCCGTCCAGCCAGGCCCCGAGGTCGGCCGGGGCGGCGTTGACGGCCAACACCGAGGCTGGTATCGACATCGTCCCATCGCTGACCACCAGCGCGTCGATCTCGCCGACCCGCAGCGCGTAGCCCGACCGAATCAACTCGTCGGGCCCCGGTCTATCGGGGTGTGAGGTGGTGTCCAAGCTCATGTTTGTCCCCTCCTGCTGACCGCCTTACCGACGGCCGTATCTTCTGTTGCTCCCCTAGTAGCGAGACCATGATCGCGCACGTACCGAGCCCCCGATGCCGTGCAGCCTGCTAGGTTCTGCCACCCAAAAAGCAGATAGACCTGCACGGACTTGCTGACGACGCCAGCGACCGTCCCGTTCTCTTCGCAGATGATAACACGCCCGATGAGGACTGGAAGGAGCAACGGCTGCATTCCGCAGTGTCACGTCAGTTGCGATCACAGCAAGGCGCGCCTTAGTGACCGCCCCGAAGTCGATCGGCATATCGGCAGAGGGCGCGTTGAGGTGGGCCGCGAGCCTGTGATTCAAGCTCCCGAACTGCCGGGGAGCTTCGAATCATGCGCTATGAACTCACCGACCACGAATGGGCTGCCATCAAGCCGATGCTGCCGAACAAGCCGCGCGGCGTGCCACGGGTCAACGACCGGCATGTCCTCAATGGCATCTTTTGGGTATTAGGATCAGGAGCGCCGTGGCGCGATCTACCTGATAGCTTTGGTCCGTACACCACTTGCTACAACCGTTTCGTCCGATGGCGCCGGGCAGGCGTCTGGGGCAAGATCATGAATGCGCCGGCTGGTGCCCATGACGCTAACGTGCAGATGATCGACACCTCGATCGTCCGCGTGCATCAGCACGGTGTCTGCATCACCCGAAACAGAAGGCAGTCCATGGCCGCTCACGGGGCGGATTGACCAGCAAGATTCATGCGCTGGTCGATACCAATGGCCTTCCGGTTCGGCTTGCGCTGACAGCCGGAGAGGCATACGACAACCGGCTCGCAGGCAAACTTCTGTCTCGCCTGAAGTCGGGGACAATGCTGCTGGCGGACCGGGGGTACGATGCCGACTGGATCAGAGCACTTGCCGCAGACAACATTCCGCCGAGATGCAATCGCAGCGAGCAGATCTGCTTCAGCCCATATCTCTATCGAGCCCGCAATTTGGTCGAGCGGTTCTTCAACAAAATTAAACACTGTCGCCGGGTCGCAACGCGCTATGACAAGCTGGCGGCCAACTACCTCGCTTCGTCCAGCTTGCGTCGATCAGGCTATGGCCGCGCGTTAATGAGTCCACGTCCTACTTGTCCGGAATTACGATCTCACGATCGCTTGTGTCGACGACCAATATGGCAAGCAGCTTCGCCGGAGCCGTGGTACTGGCATTCTGGCTCACCTGGTGATGATCGCCCGGCTGCTCGGTCCAACTCTCGCCGGCTTGATACGTCAGGCCGCCACCACTCGGCGGCGCATGAAAATTGCCGCTGTTCGGCGTTACACTGTGTCCGCATCGGGCTCTCCTGTGGTTGAGTCTTAACTCGTCGTCGCAAAACAAGTTTTACTCAATCACAAGCCCGATGCACTCTCTATCGGTGAGATATCCGGGCTAGCCTCGATTCTCCACTGCATCGCTGGGTTGTGCCTACCGCTGCATCTCCATAATGGCGGCTGCTGGCATCATGTTCGCGTTGAGATTGGCCATTATCCAGAGCGAACCGCCGACGACGAGCGTCACGATCAGGAGGCCGAAGGCGAGCGCGAGCACCTCGTTGGTTTTATCCGGCCCAGTACCGATGTGCAGGAAGAATACTAAGTGAACCCCCATCTGAGCGATGGCGAGCACGACAAGCCCAGCTGGCACGCCCGGAGCCCACAGCAGATCGGTTTGCGAGACCATGAAGGATGCGCCGGTGAGCAGCAATGCGAAGGCGAGCCCCGCGGTGTAGGTTGCAAAGCTTCCCGAGGGCTCGTCCTCACCAACGCCAGGCGCCTGATCGGTGGAGGACGCATGCTGCTCCGAGTGTTCTTCCATCATCGCGCTCCCATTAAGTAGACTAAGGTCAGCAGCGCCACCCAGATGATGTCGAGCGCGTGCCAGAACAGGCTGAAACAATGAAGCCGGCGAAGCACAAAGTCCCGCGGGCCCTTTACGGCGATTTGCGCCACCGTGAAGGCGAGCCAGAGCAGGCCCGCGGTGACATGAGCACCGTGCAGACCGACCAAGCTGAAATAAGCCGAGAGGAACGCGCTGCGCGAAGGGCCGGCGCCGCGCGCGATCATTCCCGCGAACTCGGCAACTTCCAAGGCAACAAACGTGGCGCCGAGCGCAAAGGCGAGCGCGAAGCTGAGATAGAAACCGTCCATGCGGCGTCGCCTGACGGCTAAGACGCCAAGGCCGCACGCGTAGCTGGAGAACAGCAGGCAGAGCGTCTCAATGGCGGCATTGCGCAAGTCGAACAGGTCGCGGCCGGAGGGTCCCCCGGCGGTCTCTCCGGAAAGAACTGCGTACGTCGCGAAGAGTGCCGAGAACATGATGATGTCGCTCAGCAGGAATATCCAAAATCCGTAAGCGACGACGATTTCCACCGGCTCCGGCCCGCCACCGCCGCGCGCTATCATCGTTGCGTTCGGCCAGGCGCCAGTATCTGCCTGCGCGCTCATGCAGGATCCATCCGTCGCAGCCGGGCGCGCTCGGCATTGGCCAATTGCTCGTCCGAAACCTCGTGATCGCCTCGTTCGATCCACCCAAAGGCGAGCAATGTCAGACCGGCGCATGCCAAGCCGAGGATCGCCATCCACCAGATGTGCCAAATTAGGGCAAAGCCGGTGACAACGGCGAAGAAAGCGGTCACGAACCCGTTGGCGCTGTTCATAGGCATCTTGATCGATTCGTACCGCTCTGCTGGCACAACTGGCCCGCGTTGTTTCATGCCCCAGAAGGCATCCAACGATTCGACCCGGGGTAAAACGGCGAAGTTGTAGGCCGGCGGCGGCGACGTGGTAGACCATTCGAGGGTTCTACCGCTCCAAGGGTCGCCGGTGGGGTCCCGACGGCTCTCGCGCGTACGGATGCTGACCACGAGCTGCGCGATCGTCGCTGCGATACCGCCGAGGATGACGACCGCCCCCACTGCCGCCACGATCAGGTAGGGTTGCCAGCTCATGTCGGCGTAATGCTGCATACGCCGAGTCATACCGAGCAGCCCGAGGGCATAGAGCGGCATGAAGGCAAGATAGAAGCCGATCAGCCAACACCAAAAGCTGACGGCGCCGAGCCGCTTGTCGAGCGTGAAACCGAACGCTTTCGGGAACCAGTAATTATAGCCTGCCATGACGCCGAAAACAACCCCGCCGATGATCACATTGTGGAAGTGCGCCACGAGAAAGAGGCTGTTGTGCAGCACGAAGTCGACTGGCGGCACCGCCATCAGCACGCCGGTCAACCCACCGATGACAAAGGTCACCATGAAGCCGATTGCCCAGAGCACCGGCACCTCGAAGCGGATGCGGCCCCGGTAGAGGGTGAATAGCCAGTTGAACAGCTTCACGCCGGTGGGGACGGCGATGATCATCGACATGATGCCGAAGACGGCATTTACATCCGCGCCAGCGCCCATGGTGAAGAAGTGATGCAACCAGACCATGAAGGACAGCACGCAGATCGCGAGCGTCGCGAGCACCATGGACCGATAGCCGAACAGCGCCTTGCCCGAGAAGGTAGCGATCACCTCGGAGAAGATGCCGAAGGCTGGGAGGATCAGGATATACACTTCCGGGTGGCCCCAGGCCCAAATCAGATTAATGTACATCATTAAATTACCGCCGCCGTCGTTCGTGAAGAAGTGCATGCCGGCATAGCGGTCGAGCAGCAGCATGCCGAAGGTGGCGGTCAGGATCGGGAAGGCGGCCACGATTAACATGCTGGAGGCCAGCGCTGTCCAGCCAAACACCGGCATGCGCATATAAGTCATCCCGGGCGCACGCAGCTTCAGGATAGTCGTGACCATGTTGATGCCGGCGAGCAGCGTGCCGATGCCCGAAATCTGCAACGCCCACAAATAATAGTCGACGCCGACACCGGGCGAGAATGGCAGCTCCGAGAGCGGCGGGTAGGCGAGCCAGCCGGTGCGTGCGAACTCGCCCACCACAAGCGACATATTCACGAGCAGCGCGCCCGACGCTGTCAGCCAGAAGCTGATGGCGTTTAGCACCGGGAACGCCACGTCGCGCACGCCGAGCTGCAGCGGAACGACGAAGTTCATGAGCCCCACGATGAACGGCATCGCCATGAAAAAGATCATGATCGTGCCGTGAGCGGAAAAAATCTGGTCGTAGTGCTCCGGGGGCAGGTAGCCTTGGGCGCCGCCCGCGGCGATGGCTTGCTGCGAACGCATCATGATCGCATCGGTGAAGCCGCGCAGCAGCATCACCAGCGCCAGCAGCACATACATTATTCCTATGCGCTTATGGTCCACGCTGGTCAGCCACTCGCGCCACAGATAGGTCCACCAGCCCTTCCACGTGATAAGGCTTAGAACGGCAAGCACGCCGACGATAATCATCAGAGATGCCGCCATCTGTATCGGCTCGTCGAAGGGGATGGCGGCCCAGCTGAGTTTGCCCAGCATCTAGTCCTCCTTGTGAGGCGAAGTGGCGAGCCCCGTGCTCTGTTGCACGATCCGTTCGAACAGGTTCGGATCTACGCTGCTGTACGTCTGTATTTGCGCGTTGCTGCCGACCCGTGCCAATTGCGAATACGCAGCGGCGTCGAGCGCCGAGCCTTCGTCGCGTGTGCGCGCGAGCCAGCTTTGGAATTCAGAAGCAGGCACGGCGTGGACGAGGAACCGCATATCCGAAAAGCCATCGCCGCTGAAATTTGAGGAGAAGCCCGGGTAGTCGCCGGGGCGCTCGGCCAGGAGGTTCAGGCGCGTCGTCATGCCGGGCATCGTGTAGATTTGGCTGCCGAGCTGCGGTACGAAGAAGGAGTTCATCACGGTTGCCGAGGTCAGCATGAACTCGATCGGTGTCCCGGTTGGAACTACGAGCTGGTTGACTGCCGCAACCTGTTCGTCCGGATAAATGAAAAGCCATTTCCAATCCAGCGACACGACTTCAATTCGAATCGGTCTGACATCGGACTGCAGCTTGTGGGCGGGATCAAGGTCATGTGAGCCGGTCCATGCGACTCCTGCGAGCAGAATCACCACCATCGTCGGTATCGACCAGACCACAAACTCGATCCGGCCGGAATAAGACCAGTCGGGCCGATAGGCGGCTCGCGCGTTGGAGGCGCGGTACCACCAAGCAAAGGCGAGCGTGAGCACGATCACCGGCAGCACGACAACCAGCATAATGGCGGTGGCATTGAGTAGGATCAGCCGTTCGGCCGATGCGACGGGGCCCTGCGGATCGAGCACGCCCGCCCCGCTGCAAGAGGCGACGAGGCAGGCTGCAACGAGGGCCGCGAAGATACGCGAGCGCGAAAGGCGCGTACAGTTCTGGAACCGGCCATGAGGCGGAGGACGGTGCTCGCCTGTAGGCATCGGTCAGCAATCCTGGCTTTTCATACGCGCCTGCCAGCAGAGGTGTAATTCATGTTTGACCCCTAACGCCGCGTGCAGCGCCCCCCGCGTCAGGCCGAACTCCAGGTATAGGATTTTTTCCCCTCGAAAGAGAAGATACGCCTCAACCCTCCGGGGCGTCAAGGACGCGCGTCCCACGACATCCACTTACTCCCGCACAAAAGGGCGACCGCATCGGTCTAAACTGCACGTTCGCTCTCTTGGGAAGCCATCTCTTTATTGAAATCGAAATCGGTCGCCGCGGGGCCGGTAATCAGTCGCGCCCCGTGACTGAACGTCACATACTCGATGGCCCATCGGATGAACACCACAATGCGACTCTGGAATTGGACGATGTACATCAGATGGACGAACGCCCAGACGAGCCAGGCCGGCAGCCCCGAAATATGGAAGCCGAAGATGTTGGCTACCGCCGCCGCCCGGCCAATGACCGCCAGCTCCCCTTTATCGAAATACTTGAAAGGCGGCAGTGCCTTTGCCCCTTTTACTTCCCTCACGATCGCCTTCGCGGCGTAGGTGCCTTGCTGCATGGCCACCGGGGACACGCCCGGCAACGGCTTGCCGTTGGCACCCAAGGCCAGTGCCAGGTCTCCGACCACGTAGATGTCTGGATAATTGGGCACCGTGAGGTCGGGATTGACCTTGATCCGTCCGCCCTTGTCCGTGTCGGCCTTGGTGCGGTTCGCCAGCGTGCGTCCGAGCGGGGACACCGTCACACCCCCAGCCCAAATTACTGTTCTGGCATCTAGGCGATCGGTGCCGGTATGAGTCTCGATCGTTACCCCTGCTTTATCGATGTCCTTGACCATGACACCAGTCTTCACCTGCACGCCGAGCTTCGCCAGCGAGCGTGCCGCCTTCTGCGCCAAATCCTCCGGGAAGGATGAGAGTACCCGAGGCGCTCCGTCTATCAGAATGATTTCTGCCTCTTCGGGGCGTATCGACCGAAAATCGTTCTTGAGCGTCCGCCGCGCAATCTCGCCGATGGCTCCGGCGAGTTCTACACCGGTGGCGCCTGCGCCCACGATGACGAACGTGAGCCATGCACTCCGCTGAACGGGATCCGCAATCCGCTCGGCCACTTCGAAGGCGTACAGAATTTTGTGCCGGATGTTGGTCGCCTCTTCCACGCTTTTCATGCCCGGGGCCCATTCCTCCCAGGCGTCGTGCCCGTAGTAAAAGCTCTGCGAACCGGCAGCGACAATCAGCGAATCGTATTCGAAGCTGGCGCCGTCAGCGAGCAGTACGCTCTTGGAAAGCGGGTCGAGATCGACGACCTCACCCATCAGGACGCGAGTATTTTTCTGGCGGCTCAAGACGCTGCGCAGAGGTGCTGCAATCTCACCGGGCGACAACGAGCCGGTCGCGACCTGATACAGTAGCGGTTGAAAGAGGTAATAATTGCGTCGATCTATGACCGTCACATCGACGGGCGCTGATTTCAGTGCCCGTGCTGCCTGGAGGCCGCCAAACCCACCTCCCACGATGATGACTCGCCATGGGTTCCTCACAGAATTCACACCCTTCGATTTCCTCACGTGCGCCATCCCCATCTATCCTATTGAGCTGGAAGTTACCCTGCCGATCCCGCGAACGCCACGGCATGGTCGGTGGCGAACACCTGGACCGCAACCATTGTGAGCGCCTCGCACTGCGTCGGATTGATCTTTCCCGGCATGATGGAGGAACCTGGTTCGTTCGCTGGAATCTTGAGCTCGCCTAAACACTATTTCGGCCGCTATCGGACGGCTCACCCCATCTTCGAGCCTGATCTCGTAGAATGACAGCTACATCTCTGTCGCCCTCCCTGACTGCTTGATCGATTCTATGTGGCCATGGATTCTTGCACCGTTGAATCGGTCCGCATCAATTACCGTGGCTGTGAATCTGTCGTCAACCCGATGCGCGGGCTAAAGTTTGTAATGCGAGCGCTGCAATCAGAACGACAGAAACTGCTGTGATCCTACCACGCCAGATTCGTCCAGACCTATTCTTGTACATACCATTTCCTTTCTTGCTGGGTATACATTCTCGCCGGGCTAGTTGATTTGTAGCGGCGCTCCTCGATGGCCGCCTATCGAGAATTCGCAAGGCAATCAACAACGCCGTCGCCTTTCTTGCAACCAACGCCCTGCCGTGCCCACCCTCAACGCGATAGGCGCATCGGACGCCTCGGACTGAGTTTGGAACCAGTTTTCAACCAGGGCTTAAGTACCTAACTTATGTGGTCGGCATAGGTTATCAACAGGAATGCGCTCCGAGGGCCGAGCGCAAGCGGGACGAATGTTACCCTGATGTTGCAACTCTTTCCCCCCTCCATCGGAACACCAGCGCACTCGTCATAATTAACCTCGAAGTCCTCCCAGTGCCTTCGCCCGTATCAACATTTCTGATATCAATCGGCTTACTGTCTTGTTCGTAAGGACGATACCTAATTGCTTGCTTATCGTTTGGACCTCTTGATCGCCGAAGTCTAAACCCGCAGCGCTTGCCTGTGCAGGGCCCTGTCCTTGATCCTTCCGTTGCGATGTTTCACTGACATTTTGTCCGTGTGTGAAAGCCGCCAGCCCGAAAGCCAGCAGAGCAAGAGTCATTACTTGTTTCATAGACTGATCTCCTCCCCCATCGCACAACAGCAGATGTCCCTTAAGCGCTTCAAAGGCTATGGCTGCTTGTAGTCAGGTGAACGCCCCTTTTTCTCGGACCGGAAATCCCACCCAGTTATGAGTGTATAGCGGCGCCGGCCCCGTCTTTTCATAGCCTGCGAAAAATGTCCCTTTCTTGCTGTGATATCTACACACTCCGAAGGACACTTACGGTTGAGTGACTGAAAGGGAAGACGACCTGTGAACCCGGGCGGCAACCTGATTCCGGCGTCGCCTGTACGCAGGTGCTCGTTCCTGCGGTATGCGTCTCGCGCTCCTGCGCGGCCAGGGCCGCATCGCCCGCTAGCAGGAGGGCCGCGGCGTACAGACTTGTCGCGGCGAACCGTGCCGCTGCGGCGTGATTGGCGGGACGAATGCGCGCCAAGGTGCGCCACCCGATACCCGATGTGTTCAGACCGGACGTGCCAATTGCAATCTGTTTCATACGTCTCCCGCTGCCATTGGTCTCGCGGCGACATCCGTGAATAGCCGAATCCCGACGTCGTGCATGGTCACCAGGGGACGGGGTCGCATCGTGCGTGCGGCCACCCGGATCCGCCACCTTAGCCATCCCCTCATATTTATACGACACCGAACACAGCTGAAAAGGTGCGATGTTCGAGCAGCATTTCGCCGAAGCGTTGCGTAAGGAGGCGTAACCGTTCTATCGGCATCCGGCTTCAGCACCTCCGCCCAGGTTTATCGAATGCGTCACCGCGCCGTTTCAGACCCAGGCCACGCACCTCCCCCGCCCCTGTGCCGAAGTTCGCAGCACAGGCAGTACCGAAGGTCGGCGGCCGGCACCACGCGAGGGAGCGCCTTAGCGCTGGCGGGTCAGCCGCATGAGCAGCGCCACGCCTAGACCCCAGACGCCGTTGAGCAGCAACGCACCGACGATCAGCTTGGGGTCGAAGCCACCCGCCGCCGGCATTCCCTTCAACGGCATCACCAAGAACAAGGCCACCGCGCTCGGCAGAAGCGCGCCCCACAGCGCCGCCGAGCCCCAACGCTGGGCGCCGGCATGCTTGTGCACGATCAGCCACAGGACGACTCCCCAGAGGCCACCCCAGAACGCCAGTGAAATCACTGCCGGCACGCCAAGCGGTGGCACCGGTGCTAGGTTCCATGCGGCGCGCGGGTATGCACCGCCCACGTACAATAGCTGCAGCAGGCCCTGGTGGAACAGCAAGGTGGACACGAAACCGGCGACGAACGCCTTGATGTGGACAAGCATTGGGGACCCTCCGCGGCGCGTGATGCGCTCACCGCATGTTACTCCATGTGCCGGCGCTTCTGCGCCCGGCCCGGCAGAACGTGTTCGGGACTCGATGAACGACGGTTTCGATTTTTGGGTGAATGTCGGGCGGTGAGCCCACGGGACGGCTAGTCCTGCTGCAATAGGCGCTGGAATTCCATCGCATTGCGTTGCCCGTAATCCCGGTAACAGTTATTGAACAAGGTGTGCATTTCTGCCGCCTTCTCAGCGAGCTCTTTCGCGTAACGAGCCAAACTGCGAAGTTCGGTTTCCGAGTACAAGTAGTTGAACCGCTCGGCCGCTGACCTCGGTCCTTTCTTCTCCCCACAGCGCTGGGAGGCTTGAGCGAAATCCCTGCGGCTCATCGACCACCACGTGCACGAGCTGGTGTTCGTGAAGAAGCCCAAGACGCGCTCGCGCCGAGGCTCGTCAAACCAGATCGCGTTTCGGAACTCGTCGGCATCGCGCGGAGCGGTCTCAGGATGCAGCGAGGCTAACTTGAAGCGACCCTCATAGCATCTATCCGTCACGAAATCTCTCATAAGGCTTTAACAACCCTCCAGGTAACTGGTCCATTCGGAAAAGAACTTCCGCTTTCGAATACTTCTCCGGGACCAGTCGATCCAACTTGCACCTCATCGATATCGAAATCGTCGAGCTGCCAAAAGTTGGGGATAAGCGGTACCACTCTTCTAGCTTG
>Ga0187893_10009386_pt1 | contig 15049 bp, 10 predicted proteins | sample MA1701074metaG_FD_139574 | JGI IMG/M metagenome (GOLD analysis project Ga0187893, IMG submission 139574) | White microbial mat communities from a basaltic lava cave in the Kipuka Kanohina Cave System on the Island of Hawaii, USA - MA170107-4 metaG ... | reverse complement strand
GTTCCCCATGCGGCGCCCAGGCAGAACGTCGACCAGCCGGCAGCAAGGGCCAGCAGCAATCCGGCGGTCCGAGCGTCGCCAGCCGCGGTGCCGGCGACCATCGAGACGGAAGCGAGCACAAAGGAAGAACCGGCCACCAGCGCGCGGCCCAGACGAAGGCCGTGACGCTTCGACACAGCGTCGGTGGCGATGCCGCCGAATACGTCGCTGATCATGCAGGCCACCATCGGCAAGGCGGCGAAAATACCCAGGTTCATCGCGCTGAAGCCGCGCTCCCGCGCCAGGTAGGTTGGCAGCCAGGTGATGAAGAAATAAAACCCATAACTTTGCGTGAAGTAGGCCGCGCAGAGCAGAAGAACGTTGCGGTTGGAAAAAATGCGTCTCCACGGCACGCCCTTCATTTTGTGAGAAGCCGCGGCGCCGCGCCCTTTTTCTATCAGCTCCCGCTCGGCGGCGTTGACGGAGGGATGTTCGGAAGGTTCATTGCGAAACCAGTAATACCACGCCGCCGCCCAGAAGAAGCCGATGGAGCCGAAGATCACGAATACCGTCCGCCATTTCATCACGTCCAGCATGCTGGTGACCAGCACGGGAGTAATCGCGGCGCCGAAATGCGCGCCCATGAAGAAGATTCCTTGCGCGCGTCCGCGCTCCGCCGTGGGGAACCAGCGCGAGAAGGTCCGCGCGGCGTTTGGCCACGCTCCCGCCTCGCCCATCCCGAACAGGAAACGAATCACCAGCAGGCTTGCGTAATTGAATGCGGTGGCGGTGAGGATTGTGAACGAAGACCACCACGTGACAATCCGCGTCAGCACGCTTCGTGTTCCAACACGGTCTCCCCACCAGCCGGTGGGAATTTCAAAGGCGCCGTAGGCCAGCGTGAACGCGCTGAAAACGAATCCCATCTGCACGTCGCTTAAGCCCAGCTCGCGCGTGATGTCGCGCGCGGTGATGGAAATGCACACCCGGTCCATGTACGTGATCGCGGCCAGGCAGACGGCAAACGAAAGAACTTTGTAACGGACGAAGGTCGGATTAGGCAGGCGGTTTGACCTCGAATTCTTTGAGGAACTCCGGGCTGAAATCCGCCCCAATGCCGGGCGACTCCGGAATTTCCCAAGAGGCGAGAGTCGCCTTCCAGCCGTCGCGGAAGATGTTCTTGTAATGGCTGGTTTCCCGGTTGCCCTCCTCCATGATGAGGAAGTTTGGAATCGACGCCGCGACATGAATCGACGCCGCCGTGCAGATAGGGCCGTTCGGATTGTGCGGCGCCACGGTGACGTAGTTAGCGTCGGCCATGGCGGCGATTTTCTTCATTGCCGTGATTCCGCCGGTCCGCGCCGTGTCGGGCTGGATGATGCGGGCGGCTTGTTTATTGAAAAGCTCGCGGTAATTGAAGTGCGATTGCAGACCCTCGCCGGTGGCGATGGGGATATTCGTCGAGCGTTGCAGCGCCGCCATCGCATCGACGTTTTCCGGCGGCACCGGTTCCTCGAGAAAGAACGGGTCAAACGGTTCGAGCATCTTAATAATACGGCCGGCTGTAGCCATGTTGAACTTACCGTGCGCCTCCACGCAGATGTCGAATGCAGGACCTGCTTCGCGAACCCCACGCACCATTTCGCGGACTTCGTTGAGTACCGTGGTGGAGAGCTGCCGGTCGGGACCGGGATAGGCGCCGAACGGGTCCCACTTGCCTGCGGTGGCGCCTTCGGCCATCAGTTCCTTCGTTCGCTTTGCGTAGGCTTCCCGTGTGCGAGGGATGTTGCCCCAGCGATAGCTGGCGTAGATTCGCAGCTTGTCGTGAACCTTTCCGCCTAGCAGTTTGTAAACAGGCGCCTGAAGCTTCTTGCCCACAATGTCCCAAAGCGCGGTATCGATGGCGCTGATGGCGGCGTAAAGCGTCCCGCCGAGGGAGTTTTCCTCGACGATATACATTCGCCTCCACAGTCTCTCAATGTCCCAGGCGCTTTGCCCGATCACGAGACCCGCAAGCGACCGGATTTGGGCGAGCACCGGGGTCACATTGGGAGGGGTGGTTCCTTCGCCCCATCCGTGAATGCCGTCCTCGGTTTCCACGCGCGCGCAGACAATATCGCGGCGATTGCCGATGCGAATGAGATACGGGTCCACGCGGCGGATTTTCAGTGTGCCGGCCTGGCTGGCCTGGACCTCGCGGAACCAGGCGGGCAGAGCCAGTGTACCGGTAAAAGCGGAGCGAAGAAAATTGCGTCGGAGCATTCGTTTGATTCTATTTCAAACGGCGGCGACTTTCAGGACCACCATCGTCATGTCGTCCTGCTGCTGGGCGCCGGCGACGAAGCGCTCGACCTCAGCCATCAGCTCGGCGATCATCCGCGACGGCTCGAGTGAGGCGTGTTGCCGCGCCGCGGCGATTAATCGCTCTTCCCCGTATTCTTCCCTGGCCGGATTCATGGCTTCGGTAAAGCCATCGGTGTAAGCGATGAGAACGTCGCCATGCTGAAGCTCCACACTGGCTTGCGTATAACCGGCGCGCTTCGACAGACCGATCCCCGGGCCCGTCGGCGCGAGTAATCGTGTCTTTGCTTCCGATTGCAGCGATCGGCGGATTATGCCCCCCGCTGGCGTAGCAGAGCGCTCTTGTGCGTGCGTCGTATTCGGCGTAAAACAAAGTTGCAAAGTGGCTCTTCGGCGACATGTCGTAAATCAGCTTGTTGACGTTGCCTGCAAACACCGCCAGGTCGGATACGCCGTTCATCGCCTGGCCGCGCACGGAAGCTTGCAGCGCGGCCATCAGCAGCGCCGCGGGCATTCCTTTGCCGCTGACATCGCCCACCGCGAGTCCCACTCTAGCGCCGCCGAGATCGACAAAATCATAATAATCTCCACCCACACTTTGCGCGGGCCGGCAGGCGCCCGCGACAACGGCCCCTTCGACCGCGGGATTGCTCTGCGGGAACAGACGCTGCTGCACGTCACGGGCAAACGTCATTTCACGGTGAAGCTGCTCGCGCTGTGCGATCTCCTCGGCGACGGCGGCGGTCAGCCGGCTGTTCTCGATGGCCAGTCCGGTTTGCAGGGCCAACGAACGAAGCAGCCGCAAATCGGTGGGACTGTAGGGCTCTTCGGATCGCTTGGGCCCCAAACTCGCGAAGCCGACCAGCTCCTTGTTCGTCGAAAGCGGCAGCAACAGTTGCGTATCGAGCGCTTTCAGCCGTTGCAGATCTTCGTTGCCGCCCAGCTCACGATGAACCCACGACTTGGGATCGTCCAAATAAAGGATCTGTGGTTCCCGCGCACGGCGCAGCCGTTGCGTCACCGGAGCGTTCTCAGGAAATGCGGTGCTGGGAGTTTCCATGTAGCCGAGCGCGAATGCCGGCCGGAACACACCGTCCTCTTTCAGCAGCATTGCGATTCGCGGCACATGCAACGATTCGGAGATCCGCAGCGCCACAGTTTCCAAGAGCGGGCGCGTTTCCACGATTGATCGAACCTGTTCCCCCAGATCGCTCAGAATCTGCTCGGCATCGTAGGCCGCGCGGAAGAAGCGGCGGTCGGTCCATGTGCGAATCCTGCGCGCGATCGGGAACAGCAGTGCGACAAACGCCAATGCCGCCGCCAGCGCCAAATAGCGTGTCACGGGATTGCGGCTGCTGTCCGAAGCCTCCAGTGCATACAGCAGCGCGCCGATCGAGACCAGCGCCTGAATCACCACCACGCCCCGGCGCGCCAACGCGTATTGCAGTCCCATCCGTAAGACGACGCGCACGTCCAAGGCCCGATAGACCACCACGATATAGGCGAGAGTGATCGGGAACAGAGACATCATCAGAACGGCGAACACAGTCACACCCCAAGGCGCGTCGAACAGATCGCGTCCGATGAACAAAGAGCGCAGCACCAGAAGGAACATCGGCAAGAAACTGATGTGGGCGCCGATGTTAAGCAGTAGGGCGCGCCTGCGCGCATCTGGCGTTGGCGCCATTCCATATGCCATTCCGATCAGGGCGAAGAACAACCCGATGCCCGTCATGTCCAAATACCTGCCTGGAGCCGCCGTAATGCGCAAAAGGGGGTAGAGAGTCTCCAGCAATCCGGCGTTCTCCAGCCAGGCATACTGGACAAGACCGCCAAACAATGCCTTGGAGCACATGGGCGCACCCAGGATCCAAGGCAGCCTGTGCAGCCAGCGGCTCGCCTCTAACCGCTCCGGGAATCGCAAGCCGAGCAGGATCATCCAGAATCCCCAAGTGCCCTGAAGAATGTAGCGAAAAACGATCGCCAGCCACAGCATGGGGCCGGACCAGTACGCCGGGCTGGAAAGAGTAAATAGCGGCGCGAAGGAGAGCATCAACCCCAAGAGGATCCAAGATCGCACGTCACGAGGCCGCAAGAAGGCCACCCAGAATCCCAAAACCTGGCAGAAGATGGGGATGGCCGACTGGAACAGAACCAGCCATGCGTTTCGCGGTTTGCCTCGCGGCGCAAGTTGTACCTCGACGCGGCGCGGCGGAGAGCCATCGGAGGGCGACACTTCGAGGATCAGCCTGGAGTTGGGCTGCGAACTCGCGACCGCGCGCTTGAAAACGCCGGTTCCGGTTACAGAAGCGCCGTTTACGGAAAGGATTTTGTCGCCGCGCCGGATGCCGGCGCTGCGCGCCTCGGAATGGACCGAAGCTACCACCGAAAGCCGTTCCGCGAAGGACAGCGGTTCCCGGGGCCGGCCGGGTTCAAAAACAGTTGCGATCGCCTCGATGGTGTGACTGCCCTGATTCAGCGCGGCCAAGACCAGCAACAAGCCGAGCGCCACGCGGAACGCGGAATCACTGGACCGGCGTTCCATAAGGCACCAGCGTCTTTATGCGCTCGGTCGTATCGACCCGCGCTATCTTCCACGCGTTGCCGATTTTCTCCAGATACATATACTGAACTTCGTTGCGGTCCTGGTAGACATACTCGACGCGCACCTTCACCTCGCGATCGGTCAGCGTCTGCGGCTCCTGTAAAGCGACACCTTTGATCGAGGCATTGGTTTCGAGCAGGTACCTGGTGAACCCCTCCTCGGTCGATTCGGCAACAGCCTTGGAGAGGGCAATCTCCATCTGACCGGTGTGGGCCGCCAGATAATCTCTGACTTTGCCGTCGCGAGCGGCGTCGAGCATTGCGTAGATCGCATCCTGCGGCGTCGGATCTGCTTTGGGTCCGGCTTTGGCGAACCATTCCGAAGGACGCACCGGCGGTAACGCGCCGCCACGCCAGGCGACAACGGCGAATACCGCTCCCAGGATCAAGCCAGTCAGAAGCTGCGCCAGCCGCTGTTTGCTCACTTCTTCTCTCCGGCGGGCTCGGCGCTCTTTCGGATCAAAGTCAGATCGAGATTCCCGTTTTTATCCGCGATCAGTTTTTTGATACGCGGCAGAATCACTTCGAGTGCTTCCAGGTAGAGACGCCGGCCATTCACATCGCTTGCTTTGGCGTACTCCGCTGCGACCTGCGTAAAGCGGGCCGCGTCCCCGAGCGCTTCATTGATCTTTCGCTGTTTATATGCGGCCGCCGTTTCGAGCAATTGCTGAGCCTGGCCGCGCGCCTTGGGGATGACGTCATTGGCGTAGCCTTGCGACTCATTGACGATGCGCGAGGAATCCGCCCTGGCGCTGGCTACGTCGCGGAAGGCGTCGGCGGCTTCCGGCGGCGGAGAAGCCGATTCGATGTTGACGCTGGCCACCAGCACGCCGGAGCGGTAGTCGTTGAGAAGCTTCTGCGCCTCGGCCCGCACCTGTTCCTGTATGGCGGCTTTCTCGGTGGTCAGAACGGCGTCAACCGACCCGGAAGCGATCCGCCGCGCCAACTCCGATTCGACAGCCGAGCCTACCAGCCGCGCTACATCCTGCGACTGGAACAGATAGTCGGCCGGAACGCTTACCGAATACTGCACTACGACGCGCATGTGGATGATATTCTGATCGCCGGTCAGAAACTGCGACAGAAGCGGTTGCGTGCGGCCAATCACGTTGTCTGAAATGGCGCCGCCAATGACCAGCCGCTGCGACTGCTGGACCTTCAGCTTGGTGACGCGGTCCACCGGCCATGGCAGGCTCAAATGAATCCCAGGCGTTACGCGCGGCTCCACCACTTTGCCCAGACGCGTTACGACAGCCTGTTGATCCGGGGTCACAATATAGACGCCCGTAAGAAGCCACAAGGCCAGCAAAGCCAGCGGCAGCCTGCGGCGCATGGCCGCCCGCGGCGTCACCGGAATCCGTTCGATCGCTTGCGGTTCTGCTTCAAGCAGCTTCATTGCGCCGTTTCGCCTCGCATCAGGATCTTCAGAAACTCGGAATCCGAGCTCAAGATCGCCGTGGTTTTCTCGTCCAATACTTTCTTGTAGGCTTCCAACGTTCGCACCAGCTTGTAGAATCGTGGATTCCTGGAATAAGCCTGGCTGTAAACGCGAGTCGATTCGGCGTCGCCTTCGCCGCGCATTTTTTCGGCGTCTTTATAAGCGATCGAGAGAATTTCTTCCCTCTGCCGGTCGGCGTCGGCGCGGATCCTCAGAGCCTGTTCTTCGCCTTCGGCGCGGTATTGCCGCGCGATGCGCTCGCGCTCGGCCCGCATTCGGGCATAAACGCTCTGCTTGTTCTGATCGGGCAGGTTGAGGCGCTTGATGCGAACGTCCAAAACCTGAATCCCGTACTGCCCGAGCGCCTTGCGGTCGGTTTGGCTGGAGAGCTGGGTAAAGATTTCGTTGGCTCGCACCGCCTGTAGATTGGTCGAGATCAAAGACTCCAGGTCATGCGTGCCGAGCGACGCCGAGAGTCCCGACCATACGATATCGTGCAGCCGCATCTCGGCGGCCACCGGGTCGCCGACCGTTTCGACGAATCGCTTTGGCTCCTGAATCCGCCATGCGACGTAACTCTCAATAACGAGATTCTTTTTGTCGCGCGTCAAAAACTCGCTGGGGCGCGGATTATACACGCGAAGGCGCTTGTCGAAATAGGTAGACGATTGGAAAAACCACTTGGCGTGCAGGCCCGCGTCGCTCACCGTGTAGAGCGGGCGCCCGAATTGCGTAATCAGCACGAAGTCGGTTTCGCGCACCGTATAAAAAGAAAGCCAGATCAGCAGGACAGCCAGCAGGCCGCCGGCGGCGGGGAAATATTTCCTATAACGTTCGAGGATTTCCATGTACTTCATTCCTCCTCTCTCGGGGGCCGCGCCTGTGGCGCGATGAGGGGCATGGCCGGAGGCGTAATCTCTACGCCGTCCTCCAGCAGAAGCAGATGCCGCCGCCCTCTTCCGGCATCGACGATCAGTTTGCGCCTGCCGGGCAGCACCTGCTCCAAGGTTTCCAGATATAGCCGGATCTCGGTGGGACCGGGGGCGCCGCGGAATGCGGCTTCAGCCCGCGAGAAACGGCCGGCGTCGCCTTCGGCGCGGTTCTTGCGGCCCAACGAATAGCCTTGCGCGTTGAGCAGATTCGCCTGGGCGTTTCCGCGGGCCATGGCTACCTGCTCATTGCGGTATCCTTCGGCTTCGTTCATCATGCGATTTTTCTCTTCGAAAGCTCCGGAAACATCGCGGAAGGCATCCACCACCTCGAGCGAAGGATGCACGTCGAGCAGCCGGACTTCAAGCACATCGACGCCCGATTGATAGCGGTCCAGCCTGGCCTGCATTTCTTTGCGAATCCGCTGCTCGATGGCGCGTCTGCCGGACGTGAGAGCTTCATCGAGGCCGGTAGTGGTAAGCACCGCGTGTATGGCGGATTCACCGGCCACCCGCACCGTCGCCTCCCCGTCCAAGAGCCGGAACAGGTAGTCGTCCGGCTTGCTCAGCCGGTAGTGCGCCGTCGCGGTCACTTCCATCATGTTCTGATCGCCGGTGACCACAAGCGACTCTTCGGGTTTCCTCTGAAAACGGCCGGCGCGATGCTGCACGTTCCATTCATAGGCCGCGGGCTCGGTTTCCGCCACGGTCCCGCCGGCGGAGCGATAGCCGATCTCGAGCGCGCGGATGCGCCGCGCCTGAATCCGCTGCAGCTTCTCCACCGGCCATGGGAGCTTGTAGTGAATGCCCGGCTCACGATGAGGCATTATCTTCCTGCCGAATCGCTCGATGACTCCGACTTCATCCGGTTCGAGAATGTAGAATCCGTTCAGAATCACCAGTGCGCCGGCCACCGCGCCAAGGGGTCGAAGAAAACGGCGCCGGGCGCGCCACAGGCGATGAAGGGCATGGCTAAAATCGAGGTGGCGCCACCAGTGCCCCATGTCGCGCTTCTTGTGATGCCATTTGTGGCGGAGCTTGTGCCATCGCGAGCCTTTTCTGGGCTCAATGCGCAGCAGGCGCAGGGAATTGAGCATCACCATGAGCGACGAGATCTGGTGCGTGAAGGCCGCGCCTAATGGACCCAGAAAGCCGGTCGCGCAGGCGAACACGGCCACCAGATTCACCAGGCCGGCGAAGATGATGATGTCCTGCCAGACGATCGCCATGGCATTGCGGCTGACCTCGAACAGCCTCGGGAGCTTTTCGAGCGAATGGCCCATGTAGACGACGTCCGCCGCTTCGGCGGTAATATCGGTGGCGCCGGAGACGGCGATTCCCACCTGCGCCTCGGCGAGCGCGGGAGCGTCATTGATGCCGTCGCCCGCCATGGCCACGGCGTGCCCATGTTTGCTCAGATGGCGGATGCGTTCCAGCTTCTGCTCGGGCAGCAGCTCGGCCTCCACTTCCGGGATGCCCAGCTCGCGCGCGATGACATCGGCGGCCTTCCTGCGATCGCCGGTGAGCATTACGATGTGATGGATTTCCAGGTGGCCAAGCTGATGGACGGCCTTCTTCGCTCCTTCGCGAATGCGATCGCGCAAAAGTATGGCGCCCGCCAGCGTGGTGTCCTCAGCCACCAGGACCGCGGTGGCGCCCAGCCGGTCCGCCTCCTCCAGCGCCTCGGCTGTGTCCGTGATTCCGTGCTCTGCCAGAAACGCGGCGCTGCCGGCGCGCAGCGTTTTGCCATTCCAGCGGCACTCGGCTCCGCGGCCGGGCAGAACCCTCGCCTCTCCGGCCAGCGGCACGCTCAAATGGCGCACGTTGGCCGCATCCACGATCACTGCAGCCAGCACGTGATCCGAGCCGCGCTCGGCGGTTGCCGCCAGCCGAAGCACATCGTCCTCGGTTCCTTCAAGGGCCAGAATGCGAACAATCTCGAATTTGCCCTCGGTGACGGTGCCGGTCTTGTCGAAGACAACGGTATCGATCCTGGCCGCCTTTTGAATGATGGCGCCGCCCCGCACGAGAATGCCCCGCCTTGCAAGACCACCCATGGCCGCAACCATGGCCGTAGGAGTCGCCAGAATCAGAGCGCACGGACAGCCGACGATCAGCACCGCCACCGTGCGCAGCCAATCCCGGGTGAAATAAAACGTCAAAGCCCCGGCCAGCAGCAGTGCAGGCAGGAAGTATTTGGCGTAGCGGTCCGCCATCCGCTCGACGGGGGCCTGCCGCTCCTTGGCCTGCTCCACCAGCTTGATCACGCGAGCGAGCGTGGTATCGGCGCCGGCGCGCGTGACGCGGATTTGAAGCAACCCGTTTCCGTTCAGAGTTCCCGAAAAAACGCCGCTGCCGGGTTCCTTGTCCTTGGGAAGCGATTCGCCGGTAATGGTGGCTTCATCGACGCTCGAGATTCCCTCGATAACCTCGCCGTCGGCGGTAATGCGCTCACCGGCGCGCACTACGATGTGGTCGCCGGGCTCCAGGTCCTCCACCGGCACTTCCACTTCACGGCCGTCGCGTAATAGACGCGCCTTGCGCGGCAGTTGCTCGACGAACCGCTGGATGGCCGCCGACGTCCGGCCGCCGGCATACGACTCAAGCCCTTCGCCGACAAGAATGATGAACATGGCTTCGGCCGCCGCCAGGTACTCCCCCGCCGACAGAGCCGCCACCACCGCGACGCAGATTGCCAGATCCGCCGTGATCTGTTTCTCCAGCAGGGCCGAGATCGAGTTGTAGAAGATCTTGTAGCCCGCCAGAACGGTGACAATCGCGGCCGTATCAATCCCGAGGATCGTTTTGAATACGCCCGTCAGATTGAGCAGCAGCAGCAGCCCGACAAAGCCGGCAAACAGGTAGTAGCGCACGCGCTGGCGCACTTCCTGCTCCGGTGTGAGCCGATGTTTGGGCCGCGCTACCTGGTGCATCGTTTAATCGTCCCCGGCTTGCAAGCTAGAATCAAGATAAGTAGATCATTATGCCATTTGCGTCGATCCCGGAGGCCATCGAGGAGTTCCGTTGCGGACGAATGCTTGTTGTCGTCGATGACGAGGATCGGGAAAACGAAGGCGATCTCACGGTCGCGGCGGAAAAAGTAAGTCCGGAAATCATTAATTTCATGGCCGTTCATGGCCGAGGTCTTATCTGCCTGGCGCTCTCGCCCGAGCGCTGCGATCAGTTGCAGCTTCCTTTGATGACCCCTCGCAATACTTCCACATTCGGAACCGCGTTCTGTGAATCGATAGACGCCATCAGCGGCGTAAGCACCGGCATTTCCGCCGCCGACCGCGCGCTGACCATTCGGATTTCCATGGATCCCAAGTCCAAGCCCACGGATCTGGCCCGGCCAGGGCATGTATTTCCGCTTCGGGCGCGCGAGGGCGGCGTTCTGGTCCGCTCCGGGCAGACCGAAGCGGCGGTGGACCTGGCGCGGCTGGCCGGATTGCAGCCCGGGGGCGTGATCTGCGAAATCATGAACGAGGATGGCACAATGTCCCGGGTACCGCAACTGGTGGATTTCTGCGCCCGTCATGGACTGAAAATGATTTCCGTGGCCGAGCTGATCCGCTACCGCATGCAGACCGAACGCATCGTAAGGCGGCAGGCCGAAGGCTGCCTGCGCACCGAATTCGGTGAATTCCGGACGATTTCCTACACCAGCAGCGTCGACTCCGAGCGCCACATGGCCCTGGTGCGCGGCGAAGTCGCCGGATGTGAACGGGTCCTGGTTCGCGTGCATTCCCATTGCGTTTATGGTGACGTGTTCGGCTCCGGGGATTGCCAGTGCCGCGAAATCATCGCCGGCTCGCTCGAAAGGATCAGCCTTGCTGGCGCCGGCGTACTCGTCTATCTCCATCAGACCGGGCAGGGAATCCGCGTGCAGATGGACAACGGACGAAACCGGCTGCTTACGCACGGCCGCGACCCGTTTCTGACCAGCGAGGTGCAGGGTGACCGGATGTTACAATACGACACCGGAATCGGAGCGCAGATTCTGGCCGATCTGGGACTGCATACCATCCGCCTGCTTACCAACCACCCGCGCAAGATCGTGGGATTGGAAGGCTTTGGCATTGAGATTGTCGATACAGTGCCTGTTTGAAGAGGAGTTGTTCCCGGGAACTTTTCGATCTCCGGGATCGTTTGCAATGAGTAGAGTGGAGTCAAAGCTATGATCCGCAGATCTTTCCTAACCTTGCTCGCCTCCTGCGCGGGCCTGTTGGCCGCCGACCCGGCGCTGGTTCGGATGATCCCATCCGATGCCGCTTTTGTGGCGGGCATTCGAGCCGACCAGATCCGCAGCTCCCGTTTCGGCCGCACGATTCTGGACCAGCTAAAAAGCGAAGAAGTCAGCTTGAACCGCTTCATCGAAGCCACGGGGTTCGACCCGCGCACCGACCTGAGTGAGTTGATCGTCGCCTCCAATGACCCCGATAGAAAAGGGAACGGTCTTGCGATGGCGCGCGGGCGGTTTGACGCCGCTCGAATTCAGAGCTTCGCCCGCCAGGAAGGGACGCAGATCATTCAGCACCTTGGCGTCGACATACTGGCCGGGCGCGACAAGTCCGGATCTATCGCGGTGCTGGACGGAACCACGGCTATCGCGGGAGACGTGGAATCCGTAAGAGCCGCCATCGAGCGCCACAAGCAGGGCGGCGCATCGCCGCTGGACGCGGCCATGCTTGCGCGGATTGCCAGCCTCAGTACGCGCTACGACGCGTGGATGATCTCTCCCAGCGTTCCACGATTGGCCGGCCATATCGCCGACCCTCAGATCGGCGGGGCGATGCGCGGGAACCTGGTCGAAGCGGTGGAGAGCGTTGTAGGCGGCGTGAAGTTTGCCGCCGGGGCGGTGGAACTGATGGCCGAGGCCGGCATGCGTTCCGAAAAAGACGCCGCGGCGATGGTGGATGTGGTCCGGTTTCTGGCGGGCCTTATTCAGCTCAACAGCGGAAAGGATGCGCGCGCGGGCGAGTTGGCCAAACTGCTGGATCGCATGCAGCTCTCAAGCTCCGGCAACCAGTTCCGCATGCAACTCATTGTTCCCGACGATTTCCTCGACAAACTGGTCGCGCCGGCCAGCCGAAAATCCTCGCCGGTGATCTGAGCGGCGCATTTACCTATCGCAGCACGGATCGCCAGCCGATTCTATAAAGGAACGGCATGCACGGGAAGCGGAACGACCATATTGTCCGCGCGGTATTCGGCCTACATCTTGCTGAGGCTGAAGTGTTTAACCATGGCGCGGCAAAAGAGTCGCCGTACCGCTGTTTGATGGGGCCACGGTTGATCAAACACCTGGCTCCAGGTGTGATGTCCTTTTTGGGCCGCCATCAGAAAAAAGCCTTAGTACACCGTTCGAGCAAGCGGTCTGCCAGCGTGCCGAATACGAGGCTGTACTTGCGAACATGAACAAGCTAGGTCTCATCGGCGGAGTATTGCTGGCGTTGACCGCCGGTTCCACCGAGACTGTGCTGAGCCTGCGGGAGGCAGGATCCCGTAAGGCGCCGGACTATCTTCCTTCGCACCTGGGGGAAAAGATCGTCATTGAAGGCGTCGTTTCCGCGAGGCCGATTCCGTTCGGGGATTACTCGCATCTTCCACTGACCGATGACAAGGATTTTGGCCTCGCGCTGGAAGCCCCGGAGTTCATGTTTGAAAGGATTTCGCCGGGTGACCGTTTGGAGGTGAGAGGCGTTCTGGTGCACCGGGGCGGGCTGCCCGTGCTGCGGCCGGAACAGATTAGGGCGCAGGTGCGGACCGCCATTCCGGAACCTCAGAACAAGGCGATCGCGGAACTGTTCTCTACAGCCATTTTGGGCCGGATCGTTGCAGTGGAGGGACGCGTGGTTGGCTTGAGTGAGGACGCCCTGGGAGAGTATCTGACCATCGAGGACCGAAACGCACTGCGCTACCCGATCACGCTCCCGCACGCCACGCGCTGGATGGGCGGAGGGCTGAAGCGCTTTCAGGTGGGAGACTTAATTCGCGTTTCCGGGATGACCAGCCAGGCGGCTCAAGAGCCTCCCTATAACACCAAGTATCGTCTTGTGATCCGCGAAGCGGCTTCGGTAAGCCTGCTGGAGCGGCACTGGCTGGTTCCTCCTCAATACCTGGTGATACTCTGTCTGGGTTTGATCACCACCGGTCTCTGGTTCGTCAAAAAGCGGCGCGAACACGCGATCGCTCGACGCGCCGTGCGGTGCGTCCATGGCTTTTGCGAAGAATTGCTGTCGGCTTCCAATCCGGACGAGGTGATCCGAAAACTGCGCACGATAGCTCCCAAAGCTTTCCACGTGAGCACGGTCGATCTTTACCGCTACGATCGCGGCCGCCAGGCACTGCTGAAAATCGCCCCCGACGAAGCGGCCGAGCCGATCCCGGTTCTAGAGAGTGAGGACCAGTCCGGCTCGCCAATTGCACTGTGTTTTAGAAATCGCACACCGCTCTACATTCCCGACGCCAAACGCAGCTCTTTGTTGCGGCGGCGCCGGGAAGCACGCCCGCTGTGCACGGTAGTGCTGTTGCCGATGTATGCCCGTGAAGAACTTCTGGGCATTCTGGAACTCGCCACCAAGGATCGAAAACGGTCCTTTTCCACCGAGGAACTGGCTGCGCTGCAGCATCTGGCCAATCAAAGCGCCATCGTATTCAAGCTGCTCGAGCAGCAGGCCAGGCGCGACCAGATGATGCGCAGCGAAAAGCTGGCAGCTACCGGAGAACTTATCGCCGGTGTTGCGGGAGAGCTGAAGCGGCCTCTGGAATCGATTCTCACCCATGCCAACAAACTTGTCGAGCGCGGCAACGGAGCGGCCTCGGAGATTCTTACCGAGTCGATGCGTGTTTCGTCGATCCTGTCGCACCTTAGTCAGGTCGTGGGAAGGCGTGATGTGGAAGCCTCGCCGGTTGAAATGAACCAGGTATTGAGCCGGGTCTCGGATCTTTGCGCCAAAGATCTCTCACAACGGCGGCTCCGGCTGGATCTGAACCCGGCAGCCGAGCCGGCCTGGGTTCTGGGGGCAACCGCTCAGATGGAGCTGGTGTTGCGAAACCTGGTGATGCTGGCGGCAAGTTCCGCGGAGGGTTCACAAGACCGCAGTGTGGGCCTGGAATGCCAGGTCGGGGCACGCAGAGTCATCGTTCGAATCCGTTATGGCGCGTTGTGGTGCGATGAATCGTTTCCCGCCGCCAGATCCCCCGGCGATGAGCCGGACGCTCTGGGTTTCAGTGTTTGCCGGGGAATTCTCCACAGCTTGGGCGGAGAGGTACGCATTCTCGGGGCCGGTGAAGGAACGTGCCGCTTGGAAATCGAACTGCCTGCCGCGTTTCCAGCCCAGCAAACGCTCCAGATTCAGGCCCCGGCGGGCAATACCCGCACACTGACCGCCATTCTGCTCGATCCCGATGTGACCGCGCGGCGAAGGTTGGTCGCGGACTGGTCCGGGCGCGGGCACCGCGCGATTCCGGTTCAAAACGAAGCCGAGGCGCTCGAGTTGGCGCGCTTGATTCGTATCGATGCAATTTTCTGCGCCGTTCGAATCGGGTCCAGCAGTTGGGTGGACTTTTTCGACAAAATCCGGGACTTTGCTCCCGCCTTCATACTGATGCCGGACGGCATGGACACCGACGCCTCCCGCTTCTTCCCCGAAGGCGAGGGCTTGATTCTCCGCAAGCCTCTGGAAACCGGTGAAATGGACCGGCTGCTCGACAAGATCGAACTACGCATGGAGACTCCGGCTCCGTCCGCGGAGTGATCCGGCCGCACCAATGGGCAGGGCACTACCCAAGGGTG
>Ga0187893_10009385_pt1 | contig 15052 bp, 13 predicted proteins | sample MA1701074metaG_FD_139574 | JGI IMG/M metagenome (GOLD analysis project Ga0187893, IMG submission 139574) | White microbial mat communities from a basaltic lava cave in the Kipuka Kanohina Cave System on the Island of Hawaii, USA - MA170107-4 metaG ... | reverse complement strand
CCGCTGGGCAGTGAAGAGCCGATCGGCCACATTCTCGGCCTACTCGCCGTCAGCGTGGGCTTGCCGTACTTCTTGCTTTCCTCCACCAGTCCCCTCGTCCAGGCGTGGCTGAGCCGCATGGGACCGGACATACTACCGTATCGCTTCTACGCACTCTCGAATCTCGCATCGCTCGTGGCATTGCTCGCTTACCCCGCTGTGGTCGAGCCATTGTTCAACACCACCCAGCAGGCCAACGGCTGGTCCTGGCTTCACCTGCTTTTCGCCGCCGGCTGCGGCGCGCTCGCCTGGCGTACCGCCCGCTCCGAACCTCCGGCTCCAACGGTACGGGCCGTGGAGGAACCACGCACCGGAACAAACTCCATCATCGGCTGGACCATTCTCGCCGCTTGTCCATCCATCCTTTCGTTAGCTGTCACGAACCACCTGACGCAGAATGTTGCGTCCATTCCATTCCTTTGGGTGCTACCACTCGGCGTCTATCTGCTTAGCCTGATTCTGTGCTTTGACAGGGACCGGTGGAACGGCAGCCGCCTGGTGACCGCTTCGTTCGCGATTGCGATCGTAGCGATGGGTTATGTGCTGGTGGACCGCTTTGAGGAAACCAACCTCAAATTTCAAGTACCCTTCTGGCTTGTCGTGCTGTTCGCCGGTTGCATGTACCTGCATGGACAACTGGCGGAACGAAAGCCAGTGCCAACGGAGTTGACCCGCTATTACCTCGCGCTATCGCTAGGCGGCGCTTTGGGCTCCGTAGCCGTCGGCCTGGCCGCGCCCGTCCTGCTCTCCGCGTACTTCGAGCTTCCGTTTGCTCTCGCCCTTTGCACGTTTGCCGCCCTGATGTTGGAATACCGGAAGCGCTGGTACACCGATATCCTCTGGGTTTCCCTTTCGGTTTCCAGTCTCGTTGTTGCATCGATGTTTGTCACAATTCTCAAATCCGACTCCAGAGTGATGATGCGCAATTTCTACGGTGGACTCCGTATTGTCGATTCGCGGCCGCCACCAGGACAGGAGCCCGAGCGCCACATGATCCACGGAACCGTAACCCACGGCGCGCAATTGCTCAAGCCTTCCCTGCGCCGCCAGCCTCTCAGTTACTATGCTTACGGAACCGGAGTCGAGTTGGCGCTCACTGCGTGGCGAAAGCCTGGAATGCGGGTGGGCGTAATCGGGCTCGGAGCCGGGGTTCTCGCCGCCTACGGACGGCCCGGCGAAGCCTACCGGTTCTATGAAATCAACCCGCTCGTCGAACAGCTTGCCCGCACTGAGTTCACCTACATGACCGAATGCCGTGCGAAAACCTTAGTAGTGATCGGAGATGGGCGGCTGTCTCTCGAGCGCGAGGAGCCGAATCAGTTCGACGTTCTTGTTGTGGATGCTTTCTCGGGCGACTCCATTCCTGTACACTTGCTCACCCGGGAATCCTTCGATGCCTATTTCCGGCATATTCGTCCAGGTGGGGTGCTCGCCATCCACGTCTCCAATCAGGCGCTGGATCTGGCGCCGGTCGTGGTTAAGATCGCACAAGCGATTGGCAAGGACTCCATCCGCCACGTGGCCAAGGACGATCCAAAGCTCTACAGGGCCACTGCCCACTGGATGCTTGTGGGCGATTCCGCCGAGTTCGACCGGCGTCCTTCTCTACGGGCAGCCGCTTCGAACCTTCCTTCCCGGCCGGATCTCCCACTTTGGACAGACAACTACAGTAATCTCATTCGCGTCCTGAAGTAAGTACTGCTGTGAGCAGGCGTCGCAGACACCCGGTCCGCCGCGCCCCGACAGATCGGACCGCCTGCCGTCGAGCTACGATAAGAGAAGCACCCGCTCCCACGGGATCTCATGACCGAACCGCAACTGCAGGTCGATGTCACCAGTGAAGAAGCCCTGGTCGCTCAAGCCCGGCAAGGCGACCCGGTTGCATTCAGCGAGCTTGTCCGCCGCCACGGCAACAAAGTGTATCGCTTGGCTCTGCGCATCACGCAGAATACCGCCGATGCCGAAGACGTGCTCCAGGAAGTTTTCCTGAAGGCGTTCACGCATGTGTCGGGCTTTGAGGGCCATTCGAAGTTTTACACCTGGCTGGTGCGGATCGCGGTGAATGAGTCGCTGATGAAACTCCGCAAGCGCCGGGCGGACAAGGAAGTTTCGCTCGATGAGCCGGTCGAAACCGGCGCCGACGAAATGGTTCGAGAGGTCGCCGTTTGGGAGCAGACGCCAGAGCAACGGTTTTCGCAACAGGAGCTGCGCCAGGTTCTCGACGAGGCCATCGATAACCTGGCGCCCATCTACCGCACCGTATTTCTTCTGCGCGACGTCGAGGAATTGTCGATCGAGGAGACCGCGGAAGCGTTGGATCTTTCGATCCCGGCGGTGAAGAGCAGGCTCTTGCGCGCGCGTCTCCAGTTGCGGGAGCGGCTCACACGGCAATTCAAGCGAAAGGGGGATGACGTCTTTGCTTACCTGTAAGGATTTCCTGATCTGGCTCAACGACTACCTCGACGAGACCACAGACGCCGAGATCCGCCTCCAAGTGGAGTCGCACATCACTCACTGCCCGAACTGCTGGGTGATCTTCGACACCACCAAGAAGACCTTGCAAATCTACAAAGGCATGGAGCCGCAGCCATTGCCGGACGAGGTGCAGTCCAGGCTCTTGGCGGTGTTGAGCAGAAAGTGCGGTAGCGGCAATCGCGGCGGACCCGCAACGGCATAATAACGGATGCGGCGGCGTACGTTTCTGGCTTCAGCGGCAGTCGCTGCAAGACCGGCCCCCAGTTCACCCCCCAGTTCACCCCCCGGTTCAATAGACTATCGCGACTACTCCCGCGTCCTCCCCAACTACCTCACCCGCCTTGCCTCAGAAGCGTACCAGCGGCGCAAACGCACACTCGCAGCCATCGCCACGCCCTCCGCCGCGCAGCAGCGCTGTGTCTGGGCCCGTGAAACCTTCTGGAAGCTCATTGGCGGCCCACTCGAGAAAACTCCCCTGAACGCGCGCACTACGGCCTCACTCGACCGCTCTTCCTACCGGATCGAAAAACTGATCTACGAATCGCGACCCGGCCTCCATATCCCCGCGAATCTCTACATTCCGAAGTCCGGCAAGCCTCCCTATCCCGGAGTGCTCTTCCAAATGGGACACTCACTCAATGGAAAGGCGGCGGCCATCTATCAATATTGTTGCCAGGGCCTTGCCCAACTCGGATTCCTCGTCCTCGCATTCGACCCCATGGGCCAAGGGGAACGCACCTACTACCCGAAATTCGGTGCCAATCTCACGCGGCTTCCTTCCGCGGACGACGAACACACCGTCCCCGGCAAACAGCTCCTCCTCACGGGCGACACCGCCACGCGCTTCCAGGTGTGGGACGCCATCCGCAGTCTCGACTTTCTCGCATCGCATCCCCTGGTCGACCCCACCAGGCTCGCCTCGACCGGCAACTCCGGTGGCGGCACGATCACCATGTTCCTCGCCGCTGCCGACGATCGTCTCGCCTGCGCCGCTCCCGCTTGCCCCAACACCGAAAATCTCGCCTGCGCCAACTTCAACCCGCCCGGTTCGACCGACGACGCCGAACAGGACTTTCTCTTCTCCGCGCCCGCCGGGTTCGACCGTTGGGACACACTCTACCCATTCGCCCCCAAACCGCTTCTCATTATCGTGAGCGCCAAGGATTCACAAGGCACCTATTCGCCCCGCTACCTCGAGAACGGCCGCGAAGAGTTCGCCGCACTCGGGCGGTTCTATAACACTCTCGGCAAGCCTCAAAATCTTGCCTGGCACGAAACACCACTCCCGCACGGTCTCTCCTACGACGTGCGAATGGAAATCTACCGTTGGTTCCGCCGCCATCTTCAGAGCAACGAACAACCTCTCGACCAGGAACCGCCCGTCCAAGCTGAAAAGGACGAAGTCCTCTATGCCTCTCCTACTGGCAACGTCGTCCGCGACTTCGCTGGGCTCACGCCCCACAAGATCGCTCTCGCCAATAGCGCCTCCATCCGCACGCCGGAACGAGCCGCACTCGAGTCAGTCAGCCGCCTACTCTCGCTCGACTCCCCGGTCGCCAGGCTCACAGTCAAGGGAGCCACGCGCATCCGGACGATCAAGGTGGAAGCCATCGAAGTGGAATCCGCCGGCGGAGTGTTTCTCCCTGCGTGGCTATTTCATCCGGAAGCGTCCAAGCAAAATGGCAGACTCATCGTCCTCGCCGACAGCCGCGGCCGCAATGTGAACTGGAATGAAGACAGCCTATGCCAGCAATGGGCCGAAGCCGGCTCTGCCGTGTGTGCCTGCGATGTCCGTGGCATCGGCGACCTTCGCCCCGAGTTTCCCCGGCATGCCCCGGGTCACGGCCGCTCGCACCAGGAAGAGGAAGCCTTCGCGTGGTCTTCCCTCATGCTTGGCAAACCGCTTCTCGGCCAGCGCGTCACGGACCTGCTCGCTTTCGTCCGCGCCCTCGGGTCTGGCCGAAAGGTTACGCTCGCGGCATCTGGCTCACTCACGGTCCCGGCTCTTTTTGCAGCCGTCCTCGAGAAGTCGGTGGAAGAGCTTCAGGTACGCGGAGGCCTCCATAGTTACCGCTCACTCCTCGAGCAGGAGCAACCATCCGAGCCCTTCGCCAACTATCTGTGGGACGTTCTCCGCATCACCGATCTGCCGCAACTCCGCGCACTGGTGAAGTGGCGGTCGCTTTAGCGGCCTGCGATCGCCTGACTCGCCAGGCGTTCCAACGTCGCAGCGCCAGGGAGATGCCAGTCCATACCAGCACCGCGGCTCGCCGGAGGCGATGCCAGCGAGCCTCCGTTCGTTGGGTAGTGCTTCAGTGGTCTGGCGCCAATTATATTGTTGCAACTCACTTGCAATAAAATAAGTTAATTTAGAACTATATTAGTCCAGTTTGCTAATTCAGTGTCAAGAGAGAAATTGTGGTGATCGTGGAATTACGACGATTCCCGGTCGAGGTGTGGAAACTGCACGGTGAATGGTTCGCCTGACCCGCTCAGCGGCTGCCCTGATCATTCCGCCGCCTCACTTGTGTCCCAAGCCAACGTGTCTCCAGCTAAAGCGATACGATGTAAAAGACGCAGGTTTCAGGAGGTGTGGCATGATATCGCGCTGGTCCATTCTCATTCCCGCCGGTTTCGCGATGCTTTCGGTGGCAAATGGCGCCGACTGGCCTCAGTGGCGTGGGCCGCTGCGGACCGGCATTTCCCGCGAGAGCGGTTTGCTCAAAGAGTGGCCGAAGGATGGACCGAAGCTGCTGTGGCAAATCAACGACCTCGGTGAAGGTTACGCGACGCCTTCGGTCGCCGGTGGTCGGCTTTACCTGTTGAGTAACAAGGACCTGGATAATGAAGTCGTACATAGCCTGTCGGTTCAGGATGGCAAGACTCTCTGGTCCACACGCATCGGAAAGGTTGGGAATCCTGATCAGCAGCCGTCCTATCCCATGGCGCGTTCGACGCCGACCGTGGACGGCGACGTATTGTACGCTCTCAGTTCCGACGGCGATTTGGTTTGCCTTCAGACGGCGTCCGGCAAGGTGGTCTGGCAGAAGAGTCTCCGTAACGATTTCGGTGGCAAACCCGGCAAGTGGGCGTATTCCGAGTCGCCGTTGGTCGATGGGGAAGTGCTGGTGGTCACGCCCGGCGGCAGCGAGGCCACGCTGGTGGCGCTAAACAAGAAGACCGGAGCGATCCTTTGGAAATCCGCTGTACCGGGCGGCGATCCAGCCGCCTACGCGTCGGCAATCGTCACCGAGGTTGGCGGCAGGAAACAGTACGTCCAGTTTCTCGACAAGGGAGTAGTGGGCGTCGACGCGAAAACCGGAAAATTTCTCTGGCGTTACGAGAAGACGAGCACAGGCCCGGCTAACATACCAACGCCCGTAGCCCACAACGGCTACGTCTATAGTGCGAATGCGAGGCGCTTTGGGGGCGCGCTTGTACAGTTGCACGTCACAAACGAGGGGGTTAATCCGGAAGAGGTCTATTTCGAGCGAGACGCGCCCAACACCCTCGGCGGTCAGGTTCTACTGGACGGATACCTTTACGGCACGAATCCCAAGGGACCGGTTTCCGCCGAGTTCCTGACAGGGAAAGTGAAGTGGCAGGGAGAAGGTGGCCCGGGCGCGGTTCTGTACGCCGACGGGCGCCTTTATGTCCACGGCGAAGACGGGGATGTGGCACTGGTAGAGGCGACGCCGGAAGCCTACCGCGAGAAGGGCCGCTTCAAGCCGCCAGCCCAGCCCAAACACGGCCGAGCGAGGGAAATGGCCTGGGCCTCTCCGGTAGTTGCTAACGGCCGGCTCTACATCCGGGATCTCGGCATTCTCTGGTCCTACAATGTGCGGGATCCGAAGGCCGGGGCAGGTAATTCTGAACGCTAGGTTGCGCGGAGGCCGGCTAGGACGCTTTCGACGTATTCGCGAGCGCGTCGCGCGAGCGCGTCGACACCCTCAGGTTTCGAAGGTCGAGGCGCGAGGGGCTCGAAGATGTTTTCAAAAGCCAGCGGCATCGTGAAGCCGGTGTTCATCACTGGGGCGAGCAGCTTGTAGTGATCGATCTCGCCGAAGCCGGGACCGCAGTCCTGGTCCTTAGGCCAATTGCGGTGGTCCTTGATTGCGAACGCGCGGATATCGCGCCAACACTTCTGGATGTCGGCAATCGGATCGTTGTTTTCGTAGTCGAGGACGTTGCCAGCGTCATAGCACATCTTGACGCCTTCGTCGGAAACGTCTGCGAGAATCTTGCTGATGTCGGCTCCAGTCGCCGTGTTGCCGCCATGCTGCTTCACCACCACCAGGGGGCCGGCCTTGCGCGCCACTGCACCGGCGTGCTTCAGGGTCTTGATGGCGTTCTCGTAAAGACCTCGCTCGGTCTTGCCGAAAGTGAGCACGAAGGGGATGCCGGCTTCAGCGGCCTGCTCGATGCGATGGGCATGAGCTTCGGGACCTTCCGCCGCCTCGAGATTGACCATGGTGAACATCATGACGGGTGTGAGCCCTTCGTTCTTGCAGATCGTCGAGAGCTGGCGCGCCTTGGAGGCGGGTTCGCGCCAATCGAGCAGAGGGACGCGCTTACCGGATGAGTCTGCGTGAGTAGTTCCCCACGCAACGAATTCATATCCGGCGCCTCGAATACCCTTGAGCGCGCGTTCAAAGGGGAACGGGCTGTAGGGAAGGGTCATGCAGGCAAGCTGGAACCGCGTCGGTCCGCCAGCGGCGGCGGCCGGCAGGGCCGCTAAAGAAGCACCGAGAAAATCACGGCGTCGCATAAAGCTACAATACACCCATCATGAGTACCCGGCGAAGTTTTATCAAGGCGGCCAGTGCCGCGATGGCGGCTCAGGCACAGGAGCGGCAGATCCGCGTGGCGCAGATCGGCATCGGCAATCGTGGAACTTCTCTGCTGAAACAGGTTCTGGCGCAACAAAACGTCCGCGTGACGGCGGTTTGCGACATCGATCCACAGAAGCGCGATGCGGCGCAGAGCCTGGCGGCGCGCGACAACCCGAAGTCGTATACAGAGTACCGTCAGGTGATCGAGCTCGAGGATATCGATGCCCTGGTGGTGGCGACACCTTGCGATCTGCACGCAGAGATGGCCGCGGCGGCTCTCGATGCCGGGAAGTACGTCTATTGCGAGAAGCCGCTTGGGATCACACCGGAGCAGGTGGACCTGGCGTTGAAAGCGGCGCGCAAGTCGAAGGCATTCTTGCAGATCGGGCAGCAGTTGCGGTACTACCCAACGATCCGCGAATCGATCCGGCAGATCCAGGAAGTGAAGGCAGCCGGAGCGCCGTTTGTGATCAAGGCGCAGAGACATTCCACTCCGCCGCAGCCGGGAACGGAGCGCGCACGTCCGGAATGGTACGAAGACGTGAAACGCAGCGGCGATTTGATTGTGGAGAATGCGGTTCACAATCTGGATGTATGTAATTGGGCGGCGGCCAGCCGACCGGTGAGCGCCTACGGTCACGGAAAGAAATATCTACCCAAAACCATTCCAGCGGGTACGGTGATGATGGACGGCTTTAGCGTTGAATACATCATGGAAAACGACATGCACGTCGACTACAGCCAGCTCTACCTGCATCCGCGGCAGTTGAAGGAGCTTCGCAACGGGCAGTGGTACATCGTGTTTGGAGAGAAGGGATCGATCGAGATTAATAGCGGGATGCTGTATCCGATGTATGGAGAACCCTCCAAATTCTTCACACCGGAGATGGAAAGCACCCGGGAGGATGCAATGGCGCAGTTCCTGAAGTGTATCCGGGAAGGATGCCAACCGTTTGCAGACGTGAAGGTCGGCGCGACCGCCGCTTTGACCGCGATCATGGGCAGAGAGGCGATCTATCGGAGGCGGATGGTGACTTGGAAAGAGCTGGGGCTGGATGTGTAGAGTATCCGCGTAGATCTTTTCGATACTTCCCGTTGTCTGGATGTCGAGAATGCTCCGTATGCTCCGACTAACCCATGAAAGCGCACAACTGGATCATCGACGTCGAGAGACCCGAGCGAGCCTATGAAATCGCCGCTGGGGCGTCGGCAGCGCCTGGACCAGGTGGAACCCCGATGAACTTCCCTATCGAAGTGCGGCAGGCGATGGCCGGGCCGCCTGAAGAACTGCTGTGACATGGACGCCGGCGGACGTCCGTTTCGAGCATCTGTTGCGCGAGCTCGCGCCGCAGGTGCTTGGCTCCGTCATCCGCCGTTTCCAGGCCTTCGCCGCCGCCGAGGACGCCGTTCAGGAAGATCCGTTTCATTCTCGAGGTCAACCGCGGCGCGAGGTGGCTGGTCTCCAGGGCCGCGGCAGTTTCCCGGCGCCGGCGGGCCAGTTTACTGCGGACCTGGTCGGTCATGCGCCGGGACGCGACCTGAAGCAGCCAGGCGCGCGGATGGCCGGGAACGCCCTCCCGGGGCCATTGCGTGGCCGCCTGAGATGACGATGGCGCCGCGGTTCGACAAAAGGAATGAAAGCCCTGAGCTCGCCCGCAGCAGAAGGCTGCGCGAATGCGCACCGCGAAGCGGCTTGGTCTTGACGGCGAGTCGGGGAGAGTCGAGAGAGGGGAACACCCTCTCGTGGGTCGCAGGGGCAAGGCCCCCGCCTGGCGTTATCGGCTCTGAAACGGAACAGCGCTTTTCACGCCGTTCGAAGTCGCTTCGCCGGCAGGAATCGAATCTCCACGCGCTTGTTTAACGCCTCGGCAACTCGCTTCAGCATGTAGAGGGAATGGCCGTCGTAGTCGGCATCTTCAAGACGACAGATCACCGAAGCAGAGGTTCCGACCTTTTTTGCAAGCTCTCGTTGGCTGAGGCCGGCCTTGGTTCGCAGGTCATAAATCTTGCGCGCAATCTCTGCGTTCAGGACCTCCTGCTCGTACTCTTCAATGCGCTTGGGGTCGTCCCCTATGTAGCGATCGTAAAGGTGCTGGACAGTGCTGGAACGAAACTTTCTCTTTGGCAACTTGCTGCTCATGTCAGCTACCTCCGCTTCACTGCGAACTTCGCAAAATTTCCCTCGACCTGCTTCTTCCGTTTAATAGTGGTCTCGAGCTCCTTCGGCGGCACCTCCCGCTCCTTGGTGAGGCCGTGAGAGAGAACAACAACGGCCTTTCCTGAAAAACAGTAGAGCATCCGATAGTGCACTCCTTGATAGCTCGCTCGAAGCTCATAGATTCCGTCGTGAAGGTAATCGGCCTCGGGCCTCCGCAGCTCGTTTCCAAGCTCAGCCAATCGGCTGATTCGCTCGGTGCACTTGTCCTGGACCTTGGTAGCAACTCCGTAACGGAGTCCTCCCTTCCTCGTCCCGGTACAGGAAGACTTCGGTCTGGGCCAATGCCCCTCCTTCATGTTCTGCTTTTTGCGAACGCTCGTCAATGTACCATTTCGCCGCCAAGGCCAGCAAACTAGGTCGAGTGGTCGGGCAGTCGTGGGGGGAACCTTCCCCGCCCCGGCATCCCCTGGGAGGGCGTGACGCTATTTCATAAAGTACTGGCGGGCTTTGGCGAACAGTTCGACTACTTCGCGCCTCCGGTCTTCCGTGGCAAAACGGCCGCGCTGTTGCGTTCGCTCGATGAGCTTATCGATCCAACTGGTCCAGAACTGCGCGTCTTCGGTGGACCAGATCGGCTTCCCTCCCACCAGCACATAAACAGGACTGGTATGCGCGAAGGCGTAGCCGTCGTTGAGAATCAGGCGGTGCCAGGGACCGGTGGCGCGAGCCGCGATCCAGGCGCTCCGGTCGATCGGGAGACTCACCATCTTGCCGGACTGAACGGCTTGCGGCTTTCCGTTGACGATCAGCTCGATCTTTTCGACGGGTACGTGAGACTGCACCTCGATCTTTGCCTTCACAGTGGCAGCGCCGGGGAGACGAATCTCAGAGCCGGGCTCATGCCCATCGACGCTGAGAAAGATCATCGGCCCGTTGGACGCATAGGTACGGCCGGCTTTATAGGAGGCAATCCATCCTTCGTAGCGCAGACCGCCGGGGACATGCGCATAAACTCGATGGCCGCCGGGAGTGTAATGGTCGGCGACATTCGTAAACGAATCCGAACCCGCCGAGATACCTACCTTGAGACCGCAGTTCAGCAAACGGTACCAGTTCTCCATCGCGATCTCTTCCGGATTGTTGCTCATCACGTCGAGAGCATCGATCTCGCCCAAAGCTGCGTCCACAGGGAACTCCCGCGCGCTGAAACCGTCGAACGCGGTTGCATAGCCAGGATGCGCGTACGTGACCGCGCCGCCTTGCGCACGAGTGGCCTTCGCTTGCGCGAAGTTCGGCGGGTAGTCCTCCCAATGCGGCGTATCGCGAAATCCAGTGTACAAAGGCTCGACCAGCTTCTTCAGGCCGTACAAGCACATGTGCCCATAAAGACCGCTGTTTCGCATCTCTTCGTTCCAATAGAGAAGATAGGGAGGCCGGGACAATGCGTGCGGCTTACCTTCGAAGTATTTGGTGTCGTGCAGGAACGCGCCCGAGGAGTTCGCCACCATCAGGTTGGGGAGATGCAGATCTTCGCCCAGCGTGTAGGCGAGCACGTCTTCCGGTGTGACCACCTGGTGGTGCGGGGCAGTGTAGTTGGCGTGGATGTGTGCATCGGATGAGAACCATCCTCGCTGGGCCATGTCGGTCCATCGGCGTAGGCGCAAGGTGATCTCGGTGGGCTTGCGCAAGTCGAGCGTTTGGGTCGTAAGCGTGTATTCGATGCCCCGCGTTGCCTCGATCGCGGTTTGACCCGCGGGTAAGTCGATTTCGAACGAGCCTTGCGCGTGGAAGAACTGTTCAGCGGGTTCGGAGGCGAATCGGCTGATCGATCCCTTGGGGGCGTAGCCGAGACCATCGGCGCCGGTGATGTAGACTCGCGCGGGCTCGGAAAGATTCACTTTGAGGCGATGGAGCGGGCGGACATCGAAGGTTACTGCACGCCCCGCAATCGTGCGAGTGACCTTGCCGGCCTGCGATTCCAACACCCGATCCGCGCGGCCCGTGGCATCGATCAAATTGAAAACGCGGTTCTGGGCGATGACATATGAGGTCCCTGTATCCGCCGGTAGCTGGCCGAATTCGCGGGTTTTAAAGACAAAACGGTCCCGGAGTTTGCGTGTGGCGGCGGCGTTCAACCGGCGTCGCATCAGAATGCGGGCTGCGTCCCCGAAGCCGAGCTCGCCTTCAACGTCAATCTGCTCGAGACCGTTGTGATTCACCCAGAACGTCAAATCTTCGTGGCCTGGCTTTGACCAGGAGACCGCCCCCTGGCCTGCGCGAATCGTGGGAATTCGCCAGATGGCAAGACCTAGCAAACCGGCTGTGGCTGTAGAGAGAAGGAATCTGCGCATGCCGACAGCTTATCGAATTTCGATGGCATCTACTTCCGCTCCATGGATGTCGATCTCGCGGAGGCGAAGGCGTTTGCCGTCGATATCTACTTGCGTGAACGAGTGAACGTTCGATACAAAACGGTGAGTGAACTCCTGCCAGGACCCCGGATCGTCGTGCTGTTCAGGGTTGTAGAGCCGGTTGCCGCCGGCGCCGGTCACGATGTAGATCACGCCGGAAGGTTTCTTCTCCTTCTTCCCGTCGAACTTCTTATCGAGAGTCCACTTCTGGGTTACGGGATCGTAGAACATAGGATAAGAACGTTGATAGTTGTGAACATGGCCGCCAAACACGATGTTCACCTTGTGCTTCTCAAAGACCGGCGCGAGCACTCGCATGTGCTGTTCCTTGAAGTGAGCCTTGGAAGAATTGAATCCGGGCTGATGAAAGCCGACGAATCGCCATCGGGTCTTCGAGCTGCTCAGGTCGGTTTCGAGCCACTGGAGCAGGGTCGGATCTTGCCAGTTGACATAGGAATTGGCGTCTAACACGGTCCAGTGTGTGTTGCCATACTCAAACGAGAAGTTAGCCATGCGCGGGTAGTTTGAGCCCGCGGCCTCGCGAAATGCCCCTACCGCCTCGACAGGACCTTCTGTCTTCGACGTGTTGGGACCAGGCTCACCAAGCGGTCCGTTGAGGGGCTGGCTCCAGTAATAGTAGTAGGATTGCGTGTCCGGGTACTTGGCGAAGTCACGCTCGGCGATGTCGTGATTCCCGGGCGAAGCGGCAAACAACGTGGTGCGAAGCAGTGGCGCTCCAACGTTCGGGTCCGCCGTGTCCGCGTTATAGATCGGAAAGAACTTTTCACGATATTCTGGGACACGCCCACGGCTGTACACAATGTCGCCGGTGATGAACACGAAGTCCGGTTTGACGTTGGCGACCTGCACCGCGATCTGTTTCTGCTCAGGGAGATTCGCGCCGCAGTCGCCGAAAACAACGAAGCGCTGCGGCTGACGGGAGCCTTTCCGGGCTCGCGCCGTGGATTGGAACACTGGCTGGCTATCGCGAAGAACCTGATACTCGAAGTCCCGGCCCTCGTCAATCCCATTGAGTGCCGCCGACCAGACGTGATGCGGCTCCGTCTGCAGGACGGCGATCCGTCGACAGGCGGCTGGCCGCTCAAGGGACCACTTGCTGTCACCCACGACACGAGTTTGCACCGTGAACTTCGCATCTGCATCGGCTGTATGCCACAGAATCGATAGGTCGCGCTTGGGATCGGAGCCGAGCTGCAAGTAGGGCTTGACGAGAAATGTTTGTTGGGCGAGTGCGGTAACCGCGTAGAGGATCAGGAGAAAACGCATCTGACCATGGTAACCCGCGCTTGTTTCGGTGCGGTTACCGAGCCGCGCGCGTAAGCGAGCGGTCTGCTCCTAGGCTACTCTTCCGCGCCGCCGGTGATCCAGCGCATCTTCAAACCCCGCTTGATGCGTGGGTTTTTGGCGTCCCAATGCAGCACGCCTTCACCCCGGGGCTTCTCGCGAACCAGAATGTCGAAGCGCATATTTCGCTTTCGTGTAAACACCGGATCCATCCGCTTCTGCTGCTTCAAAAGACCGGAAGCCGGGCCGGCGTCCTGCATGGTGGCGGAAAAATCGATCTTGCTGCTTCCGATCTCGAGAGTGTGAAACTCGAGCCCAACGACGTAGTGGGGGAACGGCTGCGCCGCCTTCTCGAGGCGGACAAGGCGGCCGATGACAGCCGCTCCTTCCGGGACCAGGACCCTCTCTCCCTCCTTTGCAGGCCGGATCACCAGGGCACGGACGGGATCGCCCACAACTGCCTTCTCAGGATCGATGTCGTTGTCGAGAGCAAGTTCGACCTTGAGGTAGGCGGGAAGCGAAGACGGCACATCGGAAGCGGCGGCGGGCGCCTCCTTCTCCTCCGAGAGATAGGTGACCGTGGACTCGGCCCGGTACTGACGGCATGCGGAGAAGGAAGTCAGGTTGCGATGGACCTCATCGTTGAGGCTCGTGAGCAGCAGCTCCGAGGCGGAAGGAAGCAGGAACGAGGTTTCGCCGATGTCGGTGCGCTTGTAATCGATGGTTTCATCCAGACGCGCGATTTTGAGCTCGGGCGCTATCTCGTCCGCATGAACCTCCAGCCTGAGCAGGTCGAGCGTTTCGAGATCCACCCAGAAAGCTCCACGCACGCCTACTTCGCTCTCATCGGGTGGCACCCGGAGCTTATAGTTGGAGAACTCGACGGGGACCTCGTAGTCATAGCGAACGGCGCGGCGGCCACTTCGATCTTCCACCTGTTTGGGCGTGAACTGGGTGTGTGGGGAAAGAAACACGTGCTGGACATGAGCGGCGAAGTTCCCCGTTCCGATAATGCCGCGCCCGACTAGGTCGCGGAGCTCACGATCATCGAACTGTTTCGCATCGGGCCAGGTGTAGTGCTCCTTCTTGTTGATCAGCCCAACCTGGAGCCGGAGCGTATCCATGTTCTGGAGCGGCGCTCGCGGCGATTCGCGGCGAGACCGCGCAACCGTCTGGATGCATGTGTAGTCGGGGAGTGCCTGCAAGGTTTGCCTGATTTGTGTGCGAAAACGCGCCAGCAGATCGGCTGGGATTTCCTGCGCCTGGGCGGCTAACCCTAGGGCGATAGCGATTGTAAAGATCCGAACCATCCTGGCGAAATTATATTGCGATCCGCCACCGAATGGAAGGGCACCGCTCGGCTCGTGAGAAATTGGAGCTAACCGTGAGCTAACCGTCGAGGCCCGGCATCCAGTATCATGTTGAGCATTGCGGCGGTACATGCAAGCCGTCCAATTCGATACGGGAAGCGCAAACCATGACTCATAAGCCGACTCTTCTTCTCGCGGTGGCGCAAGCCTCCACTCTCCTCGCCCAGGGGCTCCAGCCGGCGCTTCCAGCCGATGTCCGGCTCGAACGCGACATCGCATACGCTCAGCCCAACAACCAACGGCAGATGCTTGACATCTATGCGCCAGCCGCGGGGAAGAACTTGCCTGTGGTCGTTTGGGTTCACGGCGGCGGTTGGCGGGCAGGAGACAAGACCGCGGTCGCCGGTAAGCCTCTGGCCTTCACGCGGAAGGGCTTGGTCTTCATTGCCGTGAACTATCGTTTCGTGCCGAACGTCACCATGGATACGATCGTTGGAGACATTGCGAAATCCGTCCGCTGGG
>Ga0187893_10009384_pt1 | contig 15052 bp, 13 predicted proteins | sample MA1701074metaG_FD_139574 | JGI IMG/M metagenome (GOLD analysis project Ga0187893, IMG submission 139574) | White microbial mat communities from a basaltic lava cave in the Kipuka Kanohina Cave System on the Island of Hawaii, USA - MA170107-4 metaG ... | reverse complement strand
AGGCGCTTCTGGATGAGCTGGAGGCACGTTCATGACCGGCGCATACGTCCGGCTTCGGCGCCTCGTCGCGCGTCAAGCATGCAACGCCTTCAACGCTGCTCGCGGGTTCGCTGCCAAGATCTTCAGCAGCGCCCGCGCGGCGCCGGTCGGCCGGCTGCGGTGCTGTTCCCAGTTCTGCAAGGTGCGCACGTTGACGCCGATGAGTCGGGCAAACTCGTTCTGGCTGACCTGCGCAGCTTCGCGAATCGTCTTCACGTCGGTATCGGGGACTCGGCGCCTACGCATCCCCGGGACTTTCTCGCCGCGCATGTGTTTGCCCATCATGCGTACCGCGTCCCTCAACTCCGCGAACTGCTTGTCATTCATCCTCGATCACCTCGTTGACCCATTGCACCAGCAGCTTCGTCTGTACCCAACGGAGCTTGCGCAAGCCTCGAGTGCCGCGAATGAGTCGTCCGGCTTCCGGCCGGTCGAGAAGTCCCTGCTGCAACGCCTGACGTTCCTCGTCAGTGCAGTGCTCTTCGCAGAAGCGCGTGAAGTACGGCGTCTCGATGAAGAGCACGGCCGATCATACGCAATTTGCGTAGTCGACCCGAGCGCGACCGCCTGTTCCTGGCGCACAGCCTGGAAGCCATCGCCGGCATCGAGAACTTCGTCGCCGAGGTCGATCTAAATTTAGACGCCGTTTGGGCCATGGTCGAGCAGGACTTGCGGGGGCCAACTCGGCAATCGCGAGCCCCGCGCCGGCGATTGCTCGGTGGGTGCCTACGCGTCAGCGAGCACGAAATCCCTCCACTCCGGCCGATGCGTCATCGCCCACGTGTCGACCAACCTGAACGGCGACGGCGAGACGACTCTTCCGTGGCGGTTGCGGTAGTAGGTGCGCATGCCCGGGTGCGTCCATACGAGCTGCGCGTGCTCGGCGTCGACCCTGCGTACCCAGTCGTCGCGCACCTCGGGCTTGCATTCCATGGTCGCGATGCCGCGCTCGACCATCTCGACGATCGAGGCCGAGATGTAGCGCGACTGGCACTCGGCGAGGAAGATCACGCTGCCGCCGTGGCCCATGTTCGTGTTCGGCCCGTACATGCAGAAGAAGTTGGGAAAGCCGGGCACCGTCATGCCGAGGTACGCGGTTGGGTTCTCGCCCGCCCATTCGTCGGCCAGGCTGCGCCCGCCGCGCCCGGTGATGCCGAGGCGTGCGGCGAGGTCGGTGACGACGAAGCCGGTCGCGAGCACGACGACGTCGGCCGCCCGGTGCTTGCCGTCGGCGGTGACGACGCCGTCCGCGTCGAGCCGCTCGATCGGCGCAGTCACCAGCTCGACCTTCGGATCGCGCAGCGACTTGAACCAGCCCTTGTCGATCAGGATGCGCTTGCCGTACGGCGGATAGTCGGGGATGCACCGGTCGAGCAGATCGGGGCGCGAGGCGAGCTCGCTCGCGATGTAGTCGGTCATCTCCTGGCGGTGGCGGTCGTTCACCCGGTTCAGCGCGCGCTCGGGATGCGGCCAGTCGGGGTCCTTGCGCAAGAAGCGCAGCAGCCCGTCGCCGTAGCGCCAGAACAGGGTGAAGCGGTTCCACGTCGCGTAGTACGGCACGTGCTCGAGCAGCCACTGCGTGCCGGGCTCGACGGGCAGGCTGTACTCGGGAACGTTGCGCACCCACTGCGGCGAGCGCTGGTAGATCGCGAGGCGGGCGACCTTGTCCATGATCGTCGGCACGAGCTGCATCGACGACGCGCCGGTGCCGATCACCGCGACGCGCCTGCCGTCGAGCTGCGGATCGTCGGGCCAGCACGCCGAGTGAAACAGCCGCCCCGCGAAGGTCTCGGCGCCCTCGATGTGCGGCAGCTTGGGGCGCTCGAAATGCCCGCTCGCGGCGACCAGCACCTTGGCCCACCGCGTCTGGGAGGCTCCGCCTCGTGTGCGCCAAGTGACGCTCCAGCGGTGATCGCGCTCGCTCCACTTGGCGGAAGTCACCTCGCAGCCGAAGCGGATGTGCGTGCGCACGCCGGACTCGGTGGCGAAACGCTCGAGGTACGCCTGCAGCTCGTCGCGCGGCGAGAAGTAGTGCTTCCAGCCGTGGTTCGGCGCGAACGAGTAGGAATAGAAGTGGTTCGGCGTATCGACCCCGCAGCCCGGATAGCGGTTCTCGTACCAGGTGCCGCCGACCTCGGCGTTGCGTTCCAGCATGGTGTACGGCACGCCGAGCGCCTCGAGCCGATGACCGAGTGCGAGCCCCGACAGGCCGGCGCCGACGATCAGCACGTCGGTCCCGGCGAGCCGTTCCGCATCGGGCGCCGTGCGCCAGGTCGGGTCCCCCGAGGTGAACCCCATGTCCTCGCGCATCATCGGCACGTACTCCGGCGGCACCGCTTCGCCGAGGCAGGCGCTCATCATGCGCAGCAGCAGCTCGTCGCCGGGGTCGTCGATCGCAGGCTGCGGCGCACCGCGCTCGAGAAGCCCGATCACCGTCTCGCCGATCTCGGCCTGCACGTGGGGCGGGAAACCGGCCTTCGGATCGGCGACCAGCCGCACGTCGCGCAGCGGGCGGTACGGAGGTTCGAGCCAGCGCAGATCGCCGGTCAGGTGCACGAGGCACATCACCAGCACGCGCAGATCGGCGTCGGCGATCGCGGCGCGCAACGCTACAGGGTCGGGAGGGTCGGGAGAGCGGAAGTCGGTCATCGGCTGGATGATCGCCCATCGGCAGCGCAGCACAGAATAGGGACTCCGCAAGCACGGGCACGGCATGAACTTCGATCTCTCCCCCGAACAGCAGCAGCTCCAAGCGAGCGCGCGCCGCTTCGCGCGCGGCGAACTGGTCGCGCTCGCGCGCGAGATCGAGTGCAGCAACGAGCCGCTGCCGCGCTCGATGCTGCGCCGCTACGCCGAGCTGGGCTATCTCGGCATCAACCTGCCCGCCGAGCTGGGCGGCCACGGCATGGGCCATCTCGACGCCGCGCTGGTCCTCGAAGAGCTGGCGCAGGTGTCGCCCGCGGTCGCGTTTCCGGTGTTCGAGTCGTGCTTCGGGCCGATCCTCGCGATCGCACATTTCGCTCCGCAAGCGCTCGGCAGGGAGCTGGTGCCGGCGGTGGTCGCGGGCGAGAAGATCATCGCGGTGAGCATGTCGGAGCCCGACGCGGGATCGGCGCTCACCGACCTGAAGACGCGCGCCACGCCGAGCGGCGGCGGCTTCCGGCTCGACGGACAGAAGCGCTGGTGCTCTGGCGCGGGACACGCCGACGGCTACCTCGTCTATTGCCGCATCTCCGACGCGCCGGGTGCGAAAGGCATCGGCGCGCTCTACGTCGAGAAAGGCACGCGGGGTTTCATGTTCGGCAAGCGCGAAGAGCTGATGGGGTTTCGCGGCATTCCCTCCGCCGACATGCATTTCGACGGCGTGCAGGTCGCCGCCGAGCACGTGGTCGTCGGCGCCGGCGGCTTCAAGCAGCTGATGGAAGCGTTCGATCTCGAACGCTGCGGCAACGCGACGATGAGCCTCGCGATCGCGCAGGCCGCGCTCGACGACGTGCTCGGCTACGTGCAGCAGCGCAGGCAGTTCGGCAAGCCGATCGTCGAGTTCCAGGCGGTGCAGCTGCGGCTGGCCGAGATGGCGATGCAGGTCGACGCCGCGCGCCTCTTGATCTGGCGCGCGCTGGCGCACGCGTCCGCCGGGCTGCCGTCGGTGCGCGAAAGCTCGATCGCGAAGTGCTTCGCCAACGAGATGGTGCGCAACGTGACGGGCGCGGCGCTGCAGCTGATGGGCGCGTACGGCTACTCGAAGGAGTTCCCGGTCGAGCAGCGCCTGCGCGACGGCTGGGGCTGGGGCATCGCCGGCGGCACAATCGACATCCAGAAGACGAACATCGCGGCGGCGCTCGCCGGGCGGCGCTTCGATCAACGACGTTGAGGTCCGTGATGCAACAACCGCTGTTCTCCGAAACCGAGCTGCGCGAGATGGAGAAGCGCACGCTCGAGCGCGTGCTCGAAGCGATCGACGCCGGCGACCGCGACAAGGCGAAGCAGCTCGCGACGCGCATGTACAACGAGTTCCTCGGCATGCACGACCTGTACCGCAACTGGACCACCGCGCTGCTCTCCGAGATCGGACGGCGATACGGCGACCAGGTGCTCGAGCAGCTGATGGATGCGGGCGTCGCGGCGTGGTGGCTGCCGATCCGCGAGAAGCTGCCGCAGGGACCCGATGCGCTCGCGCAGCGCGTCAAGATGTTCGTCGCCGGCCTGCGCGGCCACCTGCAACCGCTGCACGTCGAGGAGGACGACGAGAAGGTCGTGATCCAGATGCGCCCGTGCGGCAGCGGCGGGCGGCTCGTGCTGGAAGGCAGGTACGAAGGACCGGACGCTTTTCTCACGATCGAGAAGCCGCAGCGCATGACCTATCACCGTCCCGACTTCCCGGTCTATTGCGCGCACGAGGCGTCGATGGAGCTGGCCGACATCGAGAAGCACGGCGCACCGTTCGTCGTCGTCGAGCCGGCCGAGCGCCTCGGCAAGGAGCACTGCTCGTTCATCATCTACAAGGACCCGGCCAAGGTGCCGGCCAAGTACTACGAGCGGCTCGGGCTGAAGAAGCCGGGATCGATCGAGTCGCAGCGCCAGAAAGGCGATGCGCTTTGACAGCGCCGCTGGCGCGGTGGGAAAATCCCACCATGATCGTCACCCTTGATTCGAAACGCCGCATCACGCTTCCCGCCGCGCTGATGCCTGCTCGTCCCGGTCAGAGCTTCGAGGTGCGCTTCGACGCCGACGAAGACGTGCTGCTGGTTCGTCGCCTGCCCGACCGCGAAGACTGGCTCGACGTGCTGGCGGCCTGCCCGGTGCCGATGGATGACATCCCGCCTCGCCGGCGAGAGCTGCCCAGGAAGCGGAAGCTGTGAGCTGGCTGTTGGATGCCGACGTGCTGTCGCAGCCAGCCAAGCGCAACGGCAACGCCGGCGTGGTGGCGTGGCTGCGCGCGGAGAAGGACAACTGCTACACGAGCGCTGTGGTGATCGCTCAACTCGCCTACTGGGTGAGGAGCAAGCAAGGCGGGCAGCGCGTGCAATTGCAGGCGTGGCTGACACGACTCATCGCTGCGATGGAGGGTCGCGTGCTCGGGTTCAACGTCGGCGTTGCGCATGTGTGGGCTGATCAAGAGCACCAGCTGGAGCGCGCCGGCAAGCGAATGCCGGTCGAGGACAGCTACATCGCAGCGACCGCGCGCAAGCACCGCCTGACCATCGCGACGGGCAACGACAAGCACTTTCGCCGACCCGGAGTCAAGGTTTTCAACCCGTTCAAGGAAGTGCCGGAATCCTCGAGCGATGCGTGAGCGCTTGCCCTGGGCACAATCGGATGCCCTGGCGCTCGCGGATGCCGCGCCCTCACCCTTCCCATCCCCCCGAACCATGCCCTACCCGCACACCCAGCTCTTCATCGCCAACCGATGGCAGGACGCAGCCGACGGGCGCAGCCTCGCCGTCTTCAACCCCGCAACCGGCAAAGAGATCGGCCGCGTCGCCCACGCCGGCAGCGCCGACCTCGACCGCGCGCTCGCTGCCGCCGGGCAGGGCTTCGAGACCTGGCGCAACACGCCCGCGGCCGAGCGCGCCAAGCTGATGCGCCGCGCCGCGGCCCTGCTGCGCGAGCGCGCGGCAGACATCGCGACGGTGATGACACAGGAGCAGGGCAAGCCCGTCGCCGAGGCGAGGGGCGAGACCTTGATGGCGGTCGACATCATCGAGTGGTTCGCCGACGAGGCGCTGCGCGTCTACGGTCGCGTCGTGCCGTCGCGCCAGCTCGCGGCGCGCCAGCTCGTGCTGAAGGATCCGGTCGGCCCGGTGGCCGCGTTCACCCCGTGGAACTTCCCGATCAACCAGGCGGTGCGCAAGGTGTCCGCCGCGCTGGCCGCGGGCTGCTCGATCATCGTCAAGGCGCCCGAGGAGACGCCGGCGGCGCCGGCCGCCCTCGTGCGGACCTTCGCCGACGCCGGCGTGCCGCCCGGCGTGATCGGCCTCGTCTACGGCAACCCGGCCGAGATCTCGGGCTACCTGATCCCGCATCCCGCGATCCGCAAGGTCACCTTCACCGGCTCGACGCCGGTCGGCAAGCAGCTCGCCGCGCTCGCCGGCCAGCACATGAAGCGCGTCACGATGGAGCTCGGCGGCCACGCGCCGGTGATCGTCGCCGACGATGCCGACATCGACCTCGCGGTCAAGGTCGCGGGCGGCGCGAAGTTCCGCAACGCCGGTCAGGTGTGCATCGCGCCGACGCGCTACCTCGTGCACGAAAGCATCCGTGCCGACTTCGCCGCCGCGCTCGCCGCGCAGGCGAAGAAGCTGAAGGTCGGCGACGGCCTCGTCGAGGGCACGCAGATGGGGCCGCTCGCCAATGCGCGCCGCCTGACTGCGATGGCCGCATTCACCGAAGACGCGGTGCAGCGCGGCGCCACGGTCGCCGCCGGCGGCGCGCGCATCGGCGATGTCGGCAACTTCTGGGAGCCGACGGTGCTCACCGACGTGCCGCTCGATGCAAAGGTGTTCAACGACGAGCCTTTCGGGCCGCTCGCCGCGGTGCGCGGGTTCGCGACGCTCGACCAGGCGGTCGCCGAAGCCAATCGCCTGCCGTACGGCCTCGCGGGCTACGCGTTCACGCGCTCGCTGAAGAACGCGCATCTGCTCGCGCAGCGCGTCGAGGTCGGCATGCTGTGGATCAACCAGCCGGCCGCGCCGTGGCCGGAGCTGCCGTTCGGCGGCGTGAAGGATTCGGGCTACGGCTCCGAAGGCGGCCCCGAGGCGCTGGAGGCGTATCTGAACACGCGGCTCGTGTCGGTGATGAACGTGTAGCGCTCGGCGTCGGACGAGCAGGCCGCTTGCGGCGACGGCTCGAACCGACGATCCGGCGTCGAAGACCCACCGAGCAGATGACTCCCGCGCCCGACCCGCAGGTCGTCGCCGCGCTCGCCGGCGCCGACGTCGTTCCCGCCGCGATCTCGCTCGTGCACCTGACGGGCGACGAGGCGCTGCTCGAACGCATCGCGCCGCACGTGCGCGGCCCATGGGACTATGCGCACGAGGTACCGCCCGACCTCGCGCACGAGATTCGCACGCGCTTGGCCGAGGCCCTCGCCGAGCCCGCACGAGGCGCGCAACCGCTGCCGCCGCGCGAGACGTTGCAGAAGATGATGCGCGTCGCCGCGGGCGAGCCGGTGTCCGACGCGTACGCGCCGATGATGCTGGAGGAACTGGCGCTCGACGGGCAGGACGCGCGCGCCGCCGCGTGGCGCGCGCCACCCGACCCCGCGGCGCTCGCCGACTTCAATGTCGCCGTGATCGGCGCCGGCATGTCCGGACTGTGCGCGGCGATCAAGCTGCGCGAGGCCGGCATCGCGTTCACCGCGTTCGAGAAGAACGACACCGTCGGCGGCACCTGGCTCGAGAACCGCTATCCAGGCTGCGGCGTCGATTCGCCGAACCATTTCTACTCGTACTCGTTCGACCCGAACCACGACTGGCCCGAGTTCTATTCGAAGCGCGACGAGCTGTGGCGCTACTTCGAGCGCTGCGCCGACCGCTACGACGTGCGGCGCTCGATCCGCTTCGCGACCGAGGTCGTCGCCGCCGCGTTCGACGCGCGCGTCGGGCGCTGGCACCTCACCGTGCGCGATCGCGACGGACGCGAAGAGCGTTCGACGTTCAACGCGATCGTCTGCGCGGTCGGCCAGCTCAACCGCCCCGCGCTGCCGCGCATCGATGGCCTGTCCGATTTCGCCGGGCCGGTCGTCCACACCGCGCAGTGGCACGCGGGCTTCGACGTCAAAGGCAAGCGCGTCGCGATGATCGGCACCGGCGCGAGCGGCATGCAGACCGGTCCCGCGATCGCGCCCGAGGTGAAACGGCTCGCGATCTTCCAGCGCTCGCCGCACTGGGTCGTCGCCAACCCCAACTACCACCGCCTCGTCAGCGACGAGAAGAAGTGGGTGCTGCAGCACGTGCCGTACTACGCGCGCTGGTATCGCTTCCAGCTGTTCTGGGGCTTCGGCGACGGACTCCACGCCGCGCTGCAGAAAGACCCGGCGTGGCACACGCCGGAGCGCTCGCTGAACGAGGTGAACGAACGCCACCGCCGCTTCATGCTGCGCCACATGGAGCGCGAACTCGAAGGCCGGCCCGACCTGCTCGCAAAAGCGACGCCCGACTATCCGCCCTACGGCAAGCGCATCCTGATCGACAACCACTGGTTCAGGATGCTGCGGCGCGACAACGTCGATCTGATCACCGAGCCGATCGAGCGCATCACGCGCGACGCGGTGCGCACGCGCGACGGCCACGCGGTCCGGGCCGACGTGATCGTCGCCGCGACCGGCTTCAGCGCGTCGAAGATGCTCGCGCCGATGGACATCCGCGGCCGCGGCGGCGCCGTGCTGCGCGAGCTGTGGGGGCAAGACGACCCGCGTGCGTACCTCGGCATCACGCTGCCGCGCTTTCCGAACCTGTTCCTCCTCTACGGGCCGAACACCAACCTCGGGCACGGCGGCAGCATCATCTTTCACGTCGAGTGCCAGTTGCGCTACACGATGCAGTGCCTGCGCGAGCTGATCGAAAACCGCTGGTCGTCGATCGAGTGCCGGCAGGACGTGCACGACGCGTACAACGCGCGCCTCGACGCCGCGCACGCGCGCATGGTGTGGACGCATCCGGGAATGAAGAACTGGTACCGCAACGCGCGCGGCCGCGTGACGCAGAACTCGCCGTGGCGGCTCGTCGACTACTGGGCGATGACCAAGGAGCCGCGGCTCGATGACTTCATCGTGCGGAGCGACCGCACATGAGCGAACGCTTCGACGCGCGCCTCGTCCTCGTCGCGGGAGGCACCGGTGCGCTCGGCAGCGCCGTCGCGCGCGATTTTCTGGAGGCAGGTGCGCACGTCGCGGTCACGTACCGGGCACGGGCCGAGTTCGATGCGCTGGTGCTCGGCACGACGCACCAGACCGCACTCGTTGGCCACGCGGTCGACGTCACCGACGAGAGCGCGGCGCGGCGGCTCGTCGAAGACCTGCTCGCACGCCACGGCCGGCTCGACGCGCTGGTCAACGCGGTCGGCGGCTACGCGGGCGGCGCGCGGCTGTGGGAGCTCGATCCGAGCGCCTACGACCGCATGCTCGCGCTCAACCTGCGCTCCGGCTACGCGCTCGCCCGTGCCGTCGTGCCCGCGATGCTCGCGCGCGGCAGCGGATCGATCGTCAACATCGCCGCGAAGGCGGGCGTCGATCATCCACCGCGCGGCGCGGTCTACAGCGCGTCGAAGGCCGCCGCGCTCGCGCTGTTCGACTCGCTCGCCGCCGAGGTCGCCGGAACCGGTGTGCGCATCAACTCGGTGTTGCCGAGCATCATCGATACCGAAGCGAACCGCCTCGCGATGCCGAACGCCGACTTCTCGAAGTGGCCGAAGCCCGAGCAGATCGCGCGCGTCGTGCTGTTCCTGTGCAGCGCCGACGCGGCGCCGATCCACGGCGCGTCGATTCCGGTTTACGGCAGCGGCTGAGCGCGGGCCGCTCCCTCGCCCGTCGCTCGAGAACCTATGGCCCGCAATGCATCCGAGAGATCGGCGACGCCGACGCCCGGACGCGGAGAGTCTGTGCACCCGATCCGATCATGCAACGGGCTGCTACAGTGGCCCGGCGATGGAGGGTGAAAGCGCTCACGCCTGGATGCTGCGGTGTGTGGCATGCGGAACCCGCAGTCCGCCGCGCTTCAACTTTTGCGGTGCGTGCGGCTTGCGGCTGGCGCGCGATCACGACAGCGCGGCGGCGCTGCCGTCCGGCACCGCCTCGAAACCAACCGCCGGCACGCGCGAGCGGCGCCAACTCAGCGTCGTGTTCTGCGACCTGGCGGGCTCCACGTCGCTGTCGACGCGCCTCGACGCCGAGGATCTCGGCGACGTCATCAACCGCTACTTCGTACTGTGCAAGGCGAGCTTCGAGCGTCATGGCGGCTACGTCGATCGCGAGGAAGGCGACTGCCTGCGCGTCTACTTCGGCTATCCGCAAGCGCGTGACGACGACCCGCTGCGCGCGGCCCGCGCCGCGCTCGAGGTCGTGGCGGCGGTGCGCACGCTCGGCACCGACCTCGGCAGCCGGATTCCCGGTCCGCTCGAGGTGCACGTGGGCATCCATACCGGAGAGGTCGTCGCCGGCGAGATCGACGGTGCGCACGACATGCCCGGGCCGCGGGTGGTCGGCGAGGTGCCCAACGTCGCGAAGCGGCTCGAAGAATCGGCGCCTGCGGGCACGGTGCAGATCAGCGCGGCAACCCAGCGGCTGCTCGGCGCGCGCTTCGACTGCGAGACGGTCGGCGAGATGGCGCTCAAGGGCCTGCCGCAGCCGGTGCTGGCGTATCGGCTGCTCGAAGAACGCGGCTTCACCGGCGCGATCGAGCTGCTGGCCGCGCGCACCTTGGCGCCGCTGGTAGGCCGCGACGACGAACTCGAGCAGCTCGGCCGACGCTGGGCGGCGGCATGCGAGGGACGGGGCCAGGTCGTATTCATCGGCGGCGAGCCCGGCATCGGCAAGTCGCGCGTCGTTCATGTCTTTCTCGCGCGAATCGGCGCGGCGCCTGCCGCGACGCACCTGCTGCAATGCCAGGAGCAATTCTCGAACAGCGCGTTCTTTCCACTGGGCGAAGTGCTGCAGCGCAAGCTCGCGATCGGCCGCGACGACACGCCGGCGACCAAGCGCGCCAAGCTCGAGGCCGCGTTCGACGCGGATGCGGCCGCGAGCGCCGCAGTGCTGCTCGCGCTGCCGCAGCAACAGCCCGTGCGGCCGATCACCGCACGCGCGCAGCGCGAGCGAGCGCTCGGCTGGCTCGCGGCGTGGTTGCTCGACGAGCCGGCCGGTCCGGTCGTGCTCGTGCTTGAGGATGCGCAGTGGGCCGACGCCTCGACGCTGGAGTTCCTCGGCAGCGTCGTCGATCGCATCACCGCGCGGCGCGCGCTGCTGCTCGTCACTCACCGCCCCGAGTTCGTCCCGCCCTGGCCGCTGCGCGCGCACCTGAGTTCGCGGATGCTGTCGCGACTATCGGATGAGGAGGCGGTCGAGTTGGTCGAACGCATTGCGCCGGCCGCGGCGGCATCGCGCGCGTGGGTTGCCGAGATCGTCGAGCGCAGCGACGGCGTACCGCTGTACGTGGAGGAGCTGACGCGCATGCTGGTCGAAAGCGGCGCGCTCGCGCGCGGCGCCAGCGCCGCGCGCGCCGCCGCGCCCGCAGGCACGGTGAGCATCCCGCAGACGCTGCGCGGCTCGCTCGTCGCGCGCCTCGATCATCTCGCGAGCGCCAAGCCGATTGCGCAGACCGCTTCGGTGCTCGGCCGCGAGTTCTCGTTCCGCCTCGCGCAGCTGGTCTCCGGCCTCGACGACGCCGCGCTCGCGGCCGGCCTTGCCGAACTCGTGCGGGCCGGCCTGCTCAACCAGCGCACGACTGCGCCCGACGCGTCTTATGCGTTCAAGCACGCGCTGGTGCAGGAGGCCGCCTACCTGTCGCTGCTGCGTTCGCGGCGCGCGCACTACCACGGCCGCGCCGCGAACGCTCTGCTCGAGCACTTTCCCGAGCTCGCCGCCACGCGTCCCGAGATCGTGGCACGCCACTGCGCCGCGGGCGGTCGCGCGGCCGAGGCGGTCGACCTCTGGCACCGCGCCGGAGTGATCGCACTCGAGGCATCGGCAGAGGTGGAGGCCGTCGGCCATGTCCGATCGGCGCTGCAGCAGATCGCCGCGCTGCCGGCCGGCCCCGAGCGCACCGCGCGTGAACTGAAGTGCCTGGTCACGCTCGGCGCCAGCCTGGCCGAGCTGCACGGCTACGGCGCCACCGAAGTCGAAGAGACGTTCAGCCGCGTCTACCACCTCTGCGAAGGCCTGCGCGACAGCGACGACCGCTATGCCGCGCTCACCGGGCTGCACGCGTTCAACCAGGTGCGCGGCCAGTTGCGCCGTGCGGTCGAGGCCGGTCGCGATCTGGTCCGCATCGCCGAGCGGGGGGACGATGCACTGCGGCGCGCGCAGGCGCATCGCTGCCTGGGTTGGTCGCTGTTCTGCCGCGGCGAGATGAAGGACGCCGAGAAGCATCTCGATACGGCGCTGGGTCTGTTCGACCGGGTGCGAAGCAACGAGCACCGCCGCATTCACGGCATGCATCCGTGGGTCGCGGGATTCGCCAACAGCGCATTGCTGCACTGGTTCACCGGCAATCCCGACACGGCGCTCGCACGCTGCCGCGAAGCGCAGGCGCTGGCGCTTGATTTGCGCAACCCGCTGGCGCGCGCCTACGCGCTCAGCGTTTCGGCCGCGGTGCACGCGTGCCGCGCCGAGCCCGAGGCAACCCTCGCGCTCGTGCGCGAGGTGCTCGCGCTCGCGCACGGCGAGGGCATGCCCTACTGGGCGGCATGGGCGTCGACGCTGGGCGGCTGGGCGCTTGCGCGGCTCGGCAACTACTCGGTCGGCGCCACGCAGATGCGCGAGGGGCTCGACCGCTATCGAGCCACGGGAGCACAGTTGTTCGAGCCCTGGTCGCTGGGCATGCTGGCCGAGGTCCACGCCACGGCCGCAATGCCCGAACAGGCGCTGGCGACGATCGAAGCGGCGCTGGCAAGCCCGCCCGTGGCCGATGGGCACTTCTATGCCGCCGAGCTGTACCGGCTCCAGGGCAAGCTGTTGCGCGCGATTCATGCCGACACCAGCGCAGCCGAGCAGTTGACGCGCCGCGCGCTGGCGCTCGCCCAGGCACAGGGTGCGCGGGTGTTCGAAGCACGCGCTCGCGCGCAGCTCAGCGACTGACTACGGTCCTGATGATGCGGCTTCCGGCGCGTCGCCGCCGTCGACGGGATGCGCGGCCACGCGCTGCGCCTTCGACAGGTCGACCACGTAACCCAGGTCCTTCAGCGCACCTGCACTGACCGGACTGATCACATTGGTGGCCGTCGCGGTGCCGATGTGCCGCAACGCGTCGGGCGCCACATGGCCCGGCTGGTCGAGTTCGGTCGACATGATTTCCAGCGGCAGCGCGCGCTCGTCCCAGTGATACGCCGGCGTCGTGCCGCCGGGTTCGGTTTGCAGCGGCACCTCGACGCTTGCACCGAAGGCGCGACCAAGCAGCTCGGCATAGGCGCGGCAGCCGTTCGTGCCCAGATACCTTGCGTGATGGTCGGTCACGGTGCGTACGAGCCGGCGATCGCCGAACAGCGTTCCCAGTCCCAGCACATGGCCGATCTCGTGCACCACGGTGTCCTTGAAGCGCGGACGGTCCAGCAGCAGCCGCTCGAGGTCGTCGAGATCGATGCGGATCGTGCCCTGGGAGGGGAACAGCTCGCCGCCGGGGCCTGTCACCAGGTGCTTGCGCAATTCGTCGACGTCGACGCGCGCCACGTCGTTCGGGTTGCCACTGGTGAAGCGGTCGAACACGACGCGGATCGCCAGATAGCCGAACGCGGCGCCGCCGGGCAGGCGCAGCGCTCTACCATCGGCGCGCGTCGGCCAGCCCTGCAGCACGTAGCCCCACACCTGACGCGCGTCCTCGAAGTAGAGCTGGAAGATGCGATCGCGGTCGAGCGACGGACGCTGCTCGAGCAGCTTCGTGTCGTCGATGACCCAGCGGATTGCGAACGGCGTCATGCCCGCTCCTCCTCACGCTTGTCGGTCAGGCTATCGGAGCCACGTTGCGCGCGAGGCGCGTCACGTTCCAGAAGCAGCTGTCGATGTTGGAGCTGTCGAGGTTGGTGTAATGGCGCGCCTGGCCATAGTGCAGGTCGGTGGCGGCGCCGTCACGCGTCCAGTAGGAACGCAACACCTTGACCAGATCGCGCAGTTGAGGGAAGTCGCTCGCGGGTGCCAGCGCGTTGCCGAGCGCATCTTCGGCGTCGGACGTGTCGCCCTTGTCACCGCCGAACTTGAAGCCCCAGAAGGTCTGGTAGCGCGGTGCGCCGGTATCCAGGCTCAGATAGGTGCCGAGGTACTGAACCTGATCGTTCGTCGCCCGCCTGCATTGATCGGCGAGCGCGATCTCGTTGGTCGCGAGCCAATCGTGGAAGCCGTCGATCTGTGCAAAGGGAATGCCGTAACACCAGACCGCCATCGAGAACGCTTCGCTGCGAAACGCCGAGACCCGCGCCTCCGAAGCCTTCCATTTGATGGGCGTGCGCAGTTCAGGCAAGTGCACGCCGACGCTGGGCGCTTCGCGCTCGGACTTCAGGACAAGCTGGCGAGCGGCTTCGAGGTCGTTCATGACGTTCTCCGGTGTCATGCGGGTTGAGAGGCGACGGCCGATGGCCGGCGGATACGCTCGACGATGCCCTTGCGCTCCAGCGCCTCGAGCACGTCGGCCAGTTCGGACTCGATCGCGGCATCGTCCGCCGCGGCAGCGACCGCGCTGCGGTACCCCGCCGCCAGCGCGCGCGCATTGCGCCCATCGCACAGCTCGAGCACGAGCCACGCCGCTGCGTTGAGCGTGTGCAGCTGCGGCCGCTCGGGAGTGAAGACGAGGCAGCAGTTCATTTCAGGCACCGGGCGCGTCCGCAAGGTGGGATGCCGGTTGAAGCAGTCGTCGGGGCAGAACATCGAGACGCACTCCGTCGTTCAAGGTGCGGCAGAAGGGATCAGGAGCGGTCCATCGGCCGTGGAAGGCGTAGGCGGTGGCGCGGCAACCACCGCGGGTGCCTTCGCTGGTATTGCAGTCGGGGCACGACTTCTCGACCCGCCCCGAGCGCAGCTGGCGGTACAGCGGGTCACCCTGCCACGACTCGAAGAAGTCGGCGCGGCGGATGTTGCCGTAGTTGACGTACTCGCGCAGGTACGGGCAGCCGATCGAGTTGCCGAGGGCATCGACGGTGGCGTTCTGCCAGCAGCAGTTCGAGTCCTTCGGATGCCACGACGTCATCACCGCGAGTCCGGGCGGCGGGCGCAGGGTGGCCAGCGCCTGCTCCTGCTCGTCGAGCGTGAGGGCGAGTTCGGTCCAGCGCAGCTTGGCGCGCCCGAGCGGATACAGCCGGAGCACGCCGACGCGCT
>Ga0187893_10009383_pt1 | contig 15055 bp, 13 predicted proteins | sample MA1701074metaG_FD_139574 | JGI IMG/M metagenome (GOLD analysis project Ga0187893, IMG submission 139574) | White microbial mat communities from a basaltic lava cave in the Kipuka Kanohina Cave System on the Island of Hawaii, USA - MA170107-4 metaG ... | reverse complement strand
TGAGGTCGGCGACGCCCCAGAGGAAGCTGACGATCTCGCTATGGTTCACGCGTTCACCTTCCGGTCGCTCCTCGCATCGGCGTCGCTCCGCTGGGGCTGTCTAACGTCCCGCGCATCACCTGCGAACCGGCCCAGTGAACCGTCCGAGAAACGACCACCTTCCATGCCGGTTCGGCAGGTGCATGCGCATGTTAGGCGGAGCCCACGAGCACCGTCATTGATTGAGTGCGGCCGCCTTCGCCAATTCGCTGCCGATCACGTTAGGCTGGTGCCAGCCAGCGCCACGGCCGGGCTGATAGGTAACCGACCGAACGACTTCGCCGGTCTTCACGTCGACCACCCTTGCCGACGCGCTGGCGACGAATTGAAAAGTCCCGGTGTAGTTCCAACGAGTCTTGCCGACGACGAACCGGCTGTTCACTGACACGGAGCCTAGGACCAGGTAGTCGACATTTGCTAACGCTCCAATCCGAGATGCATCAAGTGTCTCGGTCAACCCCGCGGCCTGAATGCCCTGTTCTTGCAGCAAGTTTGAAAGCGCAGACCGTTCGACGATTCTGCAGCCAGATGAGAGCGCTTCATTGGCGAACGAGTCCGCCACGGCATTTCCAAAGGCGGGGTCGGCGCAAGCGAAGGTGGTGATGCCGATTCTTGTGCCGGAGAAGCTCCCGACGCCCGCCGCAGCTGAAGTCGAGATCAGCGGCTTCCCTGCGCACGATGCGAGGCATGTTGAAGCCGCAGCGGCGACGACAGCGACCTTTAACCGTCCTTGCAGCGACACGCCCTTCCCCCTGACGTCGTTCGATCGCGAACGCAGGCTTCCGCCTAACGTCCGCGTATCACCTGCAAGGCCGCGCACGGCAGGCGTTCGGGAACGATACCCGTCGTCGCGGCTTTGTCAGATGGGATGAGAAGGTCAGCCTCCCATCGCGGGGTACACGTGGTCCCCAGTTCATTCACGAGCTCGGCGTGGAGGTCCACGACGGCTCCAGGAGACGGGAGGCTGACCATGCGCAAGGGTGACACAACACGGGCGGTGGCGACGATGGAGACGGCGGGCCTGGATCTCGGCGATCGCTGGTCGCACGTCTGCATCCTCGATGGGGACGCACGGGTGGTGCTCGAGCAGCGGATCGCGACGACGGCGGTCGGGCTCGAGGCGTTCTTCGGGACGCGGCCGCGATTGCGATTGGCGCTGGAGGCGGGCACGCACTCGCCGTGGGTGTCGCGCTGGTTGCAGCGACTCGGCCACGAAGTGCTGGTCGCCAACCCCCGGCGCTTGCGGTCGATCTCGACCCACCGATTCGGCATCGCAGCGAGCGCGAGCAGCAGCACCTCGCCGTGATCCACTCCCGCGACCTCTTGGTCCGCACGCGCACGGCGCTCGTGCAGCACGTGCGCGGCACGCTCAAGTCCCTCGGGATCCGACTGCCGCGCAGCTCGATGGACAGCTTCGCGCGGCGGGTCGAGAGCGAGCTGCCCGAGGGCGCGAGCGCGGCGTTGCGGCCGGGGGTCACAGGGACTGCGAATGCACCTTCGAGCTGCGTCTGCTGTCGTCGTGCCTGACGCAAGCTCGGCGGTCCGATGGCAGCCCTGACCGGACGGACCCCAACCTGCACCGAGCCGCCACTCCGGCTCACCAAGAGTGCGCACGGAAGCCTTTCGGAACCGCTCACGCCGACCGATTGCGGCCGCCACGTCGGCCTTGAAGAGGAGACCTTCTCATGGAAGGTGCATGCGCCGCGAGAAAAGGGCGTCGCCCAACGTTCTCGACGCCCCTCCCGCCCTCCTCGTTGGGATGCGCATCACCTGCGGCGCGCGCGGAGCGCCGCCCCCCAATCCCCCGCGGCGCGCGCGAAGCGCCGCGCCCCACTCACCACCCGCGGCGCGCGCGAAGCGCCGCGCCTCCACCCGCGCCCGACCGCTCCTCCCTCCCCGCACCCCGCCCCCTTGCCGCACGCCCCCGATCCCGGAGCTGCGCATCACCTGCGGCGCGCGCGAAGCGCCGCGCCGTCAGGTGCATGCGCCGCGAAGCGAGCGGCGCCCCAACCACCTCGCGCAGTGCATCCAGCCCGCGCGGCGCCGTCTCGCTGAGCCGGCGTTGAGCTGCGAGCTCCGCTCGCAGCTCCAACGCCCAGCTAGCGCGAGCGAACCTCGACGTCGTACACCGCCCGCCCGTCGTCCACGTTCCACGCCACCCACACCTCGTCGACCCCGCGCGGGGTCCTGGCGTAGAGCGCGATCGCCACGTCGTAGCCCGTCCCGGCCAGCCGCGCGATCGATTCGGCGCGCGCCGCCACCAGGTCGACGGCGCCCGACGGCACCTTCTCGACCTTGAAGTGGTCGACCGTGCTGAACGACGGCCAGATGCTTCCGGCGTGGGTGGAGCGGCGGCCGAGGACGACGGCCTGCAGGGCCGGCGTGCGCTTGAAGCTGACGATCTCGATCGGCTCGCCGTCGAGCGGATCGACGTCCTCGAACTCGAAGCGGCCGCCGAAGTGGACGCGCCCGCTCGACGGGAGGCCGGGGAGCGGCGGCACGTCGGCGAAGGAGATCCGGCGCGTGCCCTTCGCGAGCAGGTCGAGCGCGGCGCCGCCCGCGAGCCGCGGCGGGTCGGCCGGTGCGACCAGGAAATCGGCGCTCGTGAAGGCGCCGGCCACGAAGCTCGACGAGCTGGCGAGGCGCGGGGCGTCGAGGAGCAGGCTCGAACCGCGGATCGAGACCAGACGGCTGCCGCCGTCGCGGTCGACGCCGGCGAGCTGGCCGGAGGTGGGAGTGGGTCCGCCGGACGGCAGGATGTCGACGCCCTCGTCGCCGCCGCCGCCGTAGAGCCGCGGCGCGATCGCGACCGCGGCAAGCCCGAGGAGGCTCGCTCCGATCAGCGTCCCGAACTGGCTTCGGCTCCTCATGGTGAGCACCTTGCGTGCCTGGGGTTAGCTCGCGAACAGGAGCGGGTAACGGCCCCGCAGCCGCGTCAGGAAGTCCCGGTGCCGCAGGAGCGCCTGCTTGAATTCGCGCGCCCTGCGGAAGGCGGGAACGGTCACCGTGGCGAGGTGCGGCGCGAAGCGGGTGGCCAGCCGGTCGATGGCCGTTTCGGCGTCCTGGAGGCGTCCGAGCTTGACGCAGTAGATCGAGAGATTCGTGAGGGCGGCGGCCTGGAACAGCTCGTTCTGCTCGCGTTCCGCCTGCACGAGCACCTCGCGCTCGAGATCCACGGCGCGCTCGAACTGCCGCGTCATCGAGAAGACGCGCGAGAGCTGCTGGAGCGCGAAGAACCTGACCTTCTCGCCGTCCGCGGCCCTCTTCGCGCCGCGCGGCCTCGAGTGCAGGACGGTGCGCAGGAGCTGTCGCGCGCGATCGAAGCGGCCGATCGCGCTGAAGTATCGTGCGAGGTAGATGCGCGCCTCGTGGCGCGCGGGGTCGAGCCGCAGGCACTGCTCGAGGCAGGCGCGCCCCGCCTCGAAGGCCTGGTGCGCCTCCACCCGTTCCGACCGCGGGAGCTCCGCCCGGCGCGCGTCGAGCGTCTCGCCGTCGGCGCGCCGCGCGCGCGCCGCGAGGTCGCGATGCTCGCGGAAGAGCGCCTGCCCCTTGTGCGAGAGCTGGCGGATCGAGCCCGGCCGTCGCGCGAAGACCTGCACGCCGCGCAGCTCCGCGCTCGTGCGCAGCCCCGCGGCCACCAGCGCCTTGCCGAGCTCGTAGAGCACGGCGGCCAGCTTCGCGCAGTTGTCCTCGAGCAGCCGGCGCGTCAGGTCGCTCCAGAGCTCGGTGCCGCCGGGCACCTCGTGGCCGTTCTGCGCCGCACCGAACAGATGGAGCCGCGACAGCCCGGCGAGGGCGTGGACGTAGCTGCGGCACGGCTCGCACGACTCGACGTGGCCGGCGACCTCGGTGGCGTCGAGCGCGGTGCGCTCGCCGTCGGCGAGCGCCGACAGGTCGGCCTCGAAGCGGCTGCACGCCTTCCCGGCGCGGCGCGCGTCCTCCCGCAGCGTGAGCTCACCCATGGTGCGGTGCCTCCAGCCGCGCCGCCATCGCGCGCAGGAGCTTCTTGCGCGCACGGCACACGATCATCTTCAGGTTCTCCAACCTCACTCCCATCCGCTCGGCGGCCCGCCGGTACTTGAAACCCTTCACCTCGATCCAGTGCAGCGCCTTCCTCTCGCGGTCCTTGAGCTCGCTCTCGAAGACGCTGCGGTAGGCGATCAGGCAGAGCGCGTACATGCGCGCGGCGCGCTCCGACTCCTCTTCCTCGACCAGGAGCGAATCGGGCTCCCGGGCGCGCTGGTCCTCCACCACCTCCGCGAGCGGGTCGAGATCGACCTCTGTACGCGGCACGCCCTTCAGATGTTTCAAAAGCGTGTTCCGCACGATCGAGAACGACCAGTTGCGGAACGAGCACTCCTTCTCGTTGCGGAAACGGTGCGGATAGCGATAGATCGAGAGGAAGACGTCCTGCAGGACGTCCTTGGCGTCGATGCCGGGATGGGTGAAGCGCAGGCGCTTGAGGATGACGAGCAGGATCTGCCGGTGGCAGAGCTCGTAGAGGAGGGAGAAGCAGTCGAGGTTCTGCGTGCGCGCGAACGCCTCCATGAGGAGGCTCGCGAGCGCCTCCTGGGTCAGCCGGCCGCCGTCGCGCAGCCGCGCGGACCGCGCCCGCAGCTCCCGACGAAGCCCCGACGGCAGCGACGCGAGCGTCGCGTCCAGCCGCGCCGAGACGGCCGGTGGGACCAGCGGCGCGGCCACGGGGGCCACGAGGACCGACCCTTCCGATCGGTGTACTGCCGATCGACGCATCGCCGAGTCCGACCCTGGCCTGGAGGGCCTGCCCGCCTTCCGCTCGCCCTCGCGGAAGGGCCCATCGAGCTGGCTCTCGATCCGGCTACCGCCACCCGCGCGCGCGCCACGGAAGCACCCGCTCGGGGGGCTCGCTCGACCCGGTCCGGCTCGTGCGGCGTTCACCGCCTCTGCGCCGCGCGGGGCCCGGATCCGCGACGGCGGGAAGAAATAGCCCGGAAACCATTTCCCGTGAAGTGCAGAATTCCCCGCGCGGCGCGCGGCCGATCGGCCGCAGCGAGCGCGATCACGGCTCATCCTCGTGCGGCGTTCGTTCGCCGTCCACGACCCGCCCGTACGGGTCGGTGCGGCCGAACCGGGAGAGGTCGGCTCCGCGCGCGGAGTCGGCCTTCCCTCCCGGCGCGCTCCCGGCGGCCGTTTCCCGCCCCGCCCCCGGGATGATCCACGGCAGCGCGGGAGCCGGTGGAGGCTGCGCCGTGGGCAGCGGGTCCCCCGGGCGCGGGGGCGGCGCACCCCACGGGAAGCCGCGCAGCTCGTCGACGAAGGCGGCGCGGCGCATCGGGATCCAGCGATCGTAGTCGTCGACGGCGGGCGGCTCGAGCAGCGCGAACAGGCGCACGAAGCCGGCGCCGTCGGTGAGCGGCGCGATCGGTACACGCTCGAGCGCGGCCGCGATGGCGTGGCCGCGGAAGGGGAGCCGCCGCAGCACGAGCGGCTCGCGCAGCCGCGCCGCGACGAGGTGGAGGAGCTCGTGCAGCGTGAGCGCCGGCGGCACGCCGAGATCGACGATCTGCCCGAGCATCCGCGGATGGTCGAGCGAGGTGGCCAGCGCGATCGCGACGTCGCCCGCCGCGATCGGCAGGACGCGCCCGGCGCGCAGCAGCGGCAGCCGCAGCGGCACGCCCGCGCGCACCAGCTGCATGACGGCATGGAGGAGCGGCGACTCCGCCGACGCCACCAGGCCCGCGCGCAGGACCACGAACGGGACGCCGCTCGCGCGCAGCAGGCGCTCCGCCTCGCCCTTGGCCCGCAGCCAGGGATGGCTCGAGGAGGGATCGGCGCCGCTGGCGGAGAGGAAGACGAAGCGGTCGCACTCCCGCTCGCGCGCGAGCGCGAGCAGCGCCTGCATCGCCGCGACCTCGTGATCGGCGCGCGCGGGACGGCGGCCCGGCGCGACGCCGGCGAGGTGCACGATCGAGCGCACCGACGGCGCCGCCCGCGCGAGCGCCGCCGCGTCGGTCACGTCGCACGAAACGGCCGAGCGCGAGCCGTCCTCGGCCGCGCCGCCGCGCGCCGAGCGCGACAGCTCGATCCAGGGTCGGCGGCCCGACTGGAGCACCTCGACGGCGGCGCGCCCCACCAGCCCGCCTGCGCCCGCGACGAGGATCATCGCGTCGCCACCCGCGCCGTGACCGGGTGCGCCGAGAAGCCGCGTTGGCGCAGATGGTCGCGGAACTCGTCGAAGCCGTGCAGGGTGTAGACCTCGCGGGGGCGCGCCTCCTCGACGTAGCGCACCAGCTCGTCGAAGTCGGCGTGGTCCGACAGCGCGAAGCTCTTGTCGGCGTGGTAGGGCGGCGCGCCGTCGCGCGCCCACCCGGTCGCCGCGATCAGCACCGGGCGCCGCGCCGACCGCACCAGCTTCGAGGAGGAGAGGTGCGGGGGCAGCAGCACCACGCGGCCGTCGGTGTCGCCCGGCCGCGCCGCCTCGTACGGCGGGAAGCTCACCCCGAGCGACTCGTACACCTTCACCATCGCGAGGACCGGCGGCGCCAGCGCGAAGCGCAGCCCGAAGGGCTCGAGCAGCTTGAGCAGCTCCTGCGAGCGGCCGACCGCATAGGCGAGCAGGAAGGGCGTCCCGCCCGACTCGAGCACGCTCCCGATCTCCGCCGCGAGCTGCGGCACCACCTCGCGGCGGGGCGGGAAGCGGTAGTGCGGCCGGCCGAAGGTGCACTCCATCACCAGCACGTCGCACGGAACCACCGACGCGGGGGAGCAGGTCTCCGACTCCTCCAGCCGGAAGTCGCCGGTGTAGACCAGCCGCTCGCCGTCGTGCTCGATCTCGGCCTGCGCCGCGCCCAGGATGTGGCCGGCCGGGTGGAGCCGCAGCCGGAAGCCGCGCCCGAGGTCGCGCCACTCCCCGAACGGCATGGCGGTGACGTGGAGCGGGCCGAGTCGCGCGCTCGACAGCGCCGCCGTCTCCGCGGTCGCGAAGATCTCGTCGTGGCGGCCGATGTGGTCGCCGTGCGCGTGCGAGACGAGCGCGCGCTTCCGCCGCCGGCGCGGATCGAGCCAGAGATCGGCCCCGGGCACGTAGAGGTCGTCCTTCCAGACGAACATCAGGGGAACGGCAGCGTCAGCACGCCGCGGATGCCCCGCTCGTCGCGCGTGAGCGCGATCGTCAGCGGGCCGGCGCTTCCCGGCAGCGCGAAGGTCCAGAACGCGAACGCCTCCCGCGGACCGTCCCACGGCACGGTGAGCGGCTCGGGATCGGCGAGGCGGCGCCCCTCGCTCGCGACGACCGCGCCCGGCTGCTGCGAGATCGCTTCGACGCAGCCGCCCGGCACGCGCTGGATCCGGTAGGCGGTGATCGACGCCAGCCGCAGCGTCTCCATCCACGCCTTCGGCAGCACCTCGCGCAGCACGGCCGGGATCAGTCCCTCCCGCGCGTCGTCGTCGGTGAGCTCGGTGAAGGCGCGCAGGGTGAACGGCAGCCCCTCCCCCGACCCGATCCGCGGCGCCTCGGCGAGCGCCATCCAGCAGCGACCGCCGAACGAGGCGAGGAAGCCGGCCGGCTCCTCCGCCTCCGCGGCCTCGGTCCCCGCCTCGAAGTCGAAGCGGTGCGGCCGGCGGCGGCGCTGGAAGAAGCCGCGCTGCGTCGCGCGCCAGATCGCCGACACCTGCGGCACGACGGCCGGATCGAGGGAGAGCGCGAACGCCGTCGTCGCGTCGCCCGGGACGCCGGCCACCAGCTCGTCGATCGGCCGGTTGCGCGGAAGCGGCAGCAGCGCGCGCAGGAAGCCCTCCTCCTCGGCGAGCAGGTAGACCTCGACGCGGCCGCGATCCCACCGCGAGAAAAGGTGGGCGGTGGAGCCGGCCAGGTCGAGGAGCCCGTCGACCAGGTCGACGCCGATCCGACGCAGCCGGTAGAAGCTGTGCCAACCGTCGTCGCCGCCGCCGATGCGCGGGTCGGCGCGCGCCCGGTGCAACGCGAAGTTGACGCCGGCGACCGCCGCGTTGCGAAGCTCGTCGCGCACCTCGCCCACGATGCGGCCGACGTCCAGCCGCACGCAGGCGGGCGAGGACGCGCCCCCCTCGAGGGCCCGCGTCGCCGCCAGCGTCGCGAACAGGTTGCGCGCCCCGTCGCGCGCCGGCGCGAGCAGGGTGACTCCGTCGCGCTCGATCAGGTGGTAGGTCACGCGCGGCGAGGACGCGTCCTCGTGGAGCGTCCCCCCGCCCATGCGGTCGAGCTCGCGCACCGCGCGCAGGCGCGCCGCATCCATCGCGAGGTCCTTCACGCCGTCGACGCGCCCCCTTCCCGGGAGCTCGACCCGATCGTCGCCGGCGAGGCGCAGCCCGGCGGCGCGCGCCGATTCCCGGAAGCGGCGGGAATCGCCCTTCCAGGCGAAGGCGGCGAGCGCTCCGTGCACGCTCCCGTCGAGGAGCAGGATCACGATCGACTCCTCGGCGGCGAGGAAGCGCCGCTCGTCGTCGGCGAGGAGCTGCAGCACCCGCGCCGCCGGCTGCAGCACCCCCAGCCCGTCGACCGCCGGCCACTCCTGCGCGCCTCGGGCCAGGACCTCGGAAAGCTCGCCGCCCGGACGGAAGCGGATCAGGCCGAGCACGTCGCGGTAGGGCAGCGGAGCGGCCAGCTCGTCGCCGAACGGAGCGACCGGGGTCCGCGCCTCGCGGCGGCAGCTCCCCGCGAGGGCGATCGCGAGCAGCATCCACGCGATCGGCGGCCGCAGCGCGCGGCGTCGGCACCTATGATCCGGCACGTCGAGGAAACCTCGCCTGGTGAGGAGGGTCGTGGAGCAGCGAGCAGACACGATCGCCCCGTACCGCGCAACCGTTGCGGCGGATCGGCCGCCGCGCGCGCCGTCCGACCTGCTCAAGGCCCGGCTGCGCGAGCGGGCGGCGGCGCTCGGCATCGCCGAGCTCGGATTCACGACCGCCGATCCGCTGCCGCGCGCCGGTTTCTACGAGCGCTGGCACGCGGAGGGGCGCGCCGCGACCATGCACTGGCTCCGGTCCGGCGAGCGCACCGATCCGGCCGACCTGCTCCCCGGCGCGCGCAGCCTGATCGTGGCGGCCGCCCGCTACGCCCGCCCGGCGCAGGAGCCCGCTCCGATCGCAGCCTACGCGCAGCGCGACGACTACCACCGCGTGCTGCGCCGCGCGCTTCGCGTCCTGTCCGCCGAGCTGCGCGCGATCGTCCCCGGAAGCGCGACGCGGGTCGCGGTCGACACCGCGCCGATCCGCGAGCGCGAGGCGGCGATGCGCGCCGGCGTCGGGTGGATCGGCAAGAACACGATGCTCGTCCACCTGCAGCACGGCTGCTACACGCTGCTCGGCGAGATCCTCTGGACCGAGCCGGTCGAGCCCGATCCGGCCGCAGTCGACCACTGCGGCGAGTGCCGGCGCTGCCTCGACGCCTGCCCCACCGGCGCCTTCCCCGCCCCCTACCAGATCGACGCGCGCCGCTGCCTCAGCTACTGGACGATCGAGCAGCGCGGCCCGCTCCCGCCCGAGATGGCGCGCGCGCTCTCGACGCGCGCCTTCGGCTGCGACGCCTGCCTCGCGGCCTGCCCGTACGGCGGCCGCGCGCTCTTCGCCGAGGGGTCGCTCCTGCCCACGCGGAGCGACCTCGCCGGCGCGACGCTGAGGGACCTGCTCGAGCGGGCGCGCGACCGCTTCTGGAAGACGTTCCGCACGACGCCGGTGGAGCGCGCGCGACGGCGCGGGATGCTGCGCAACCTGCTGGCCGCGGCGGGCAACTCGGGGGACGGGAGCCTGCTCGACCTGGTCGCGCCGTTCCGGGACGACCCCGACGCGCTCCTCGCCGAGAGCGCGCGCCGCGCGGTCGCGCAGCTCGCGGGCGCCACGGAGCTCGAACGATGATCGTGCACGGACTCGACCTGCGCCACCTCGAGATCTTCGCCTGCGTGGTGCAGGAGGGCGGGATCACGCCGGCGGCCAAGGCGCTCGGGCTCACCCAGCCCACCGTGAGCGGCCACATGCACTCGCTCGAGGAGGCGGCGGGGACGGTGCTGCTGCACCGCGGCGGGGGACGGGCCAAGCCGACGGCGGCGGGAGACCTGCTGCACCGCTACGCCCGCCAGATCTGCGCGCTCAAGGCCGACGCGCAGGCGGAGCTCGAGAAGTTCCTCGGGCTGCGCCAGGGGGATCTCCGGATCGGCGCGTCGACCACGCCCGCCACCTACTTCCTCCCGCCCCACCTCGCGCGCTTCGCTGCGGCGCACCCGGCGATCCGCGTCGAGCTCACCGTGGGCGACACGCGCGAGATCCTCGACGCGCTCGAGGAGGGCCGCGTCGAGATGGCGATCGTGGGCGACGAGGTCGACTCCGGGCGCTACCACGCGCGCCAGCTCGCCACCGACCGCATCGTGCTCACGGTCGGCCGCGGCCATCCCTGGTTCTCGAAGTCGAAGGTGAAGCTCGAGGAGCTGCGCGGACAGCCGCTGGTCGTGCGCGGGGAGGGCTCCGCGACCCTCTCCTCGGTGGTGCACCGCCTCGCCGAGAAGGGGCTCACGATCGGGCAGGAGGTCCCGATCGCGCTGCGCCTCCCCACCAACGAGGCGATCCGCGAGGCGGTCGCGCGCAGCAAATCGGCCGCCTTCCTGCCCAGGACCTGCCTCGTGGGGCGCGAGAACGACGTCCACGGCATCGAGCTCGAGGGGCTCGCCATCGAGCGCCCCTTCTCCGCGGTGCTGACCCTCTCGCGCGAGCCCGGACCCGCGGCGAAGAAGCTGCTCGAGATGCTGGAGTGAACCGTCGTTGCGCGCCTGCGCTCACGGCGGGCGCACTTCCGGAAGGTGGGCGGAGAGCACGTGCGCCGCGGCGGCGAGCTCGCGGCGTCCGAGCGCGATCGCGATGGGCGCGCCGGCCGGCTCGCGCCGGAGGAGCAGGAGCCGGCCCTCCGCCCGGTCGGCGACCCAGCCCGCGAGGTCGCTCCACGGGGTGAAGGCGACGTCCACGAGCAGCCCTCGCGACGTCACCGTGATGCGCTGCACCATTCCGGCCGCGGCGACGGGCGCGGTGAGGAGCGCCCATGCGAGCGCCAGCGCGCCGCCCGGCCGTCCCGCGAAGCTGAGGAGCAGCGCGCCGCCGACCAGGACGAGCACCCGCAGATGGCGGGGCGACCTGGCCCACACGCCCAGCTCCACCCGCGCGCCGACGGCGCCCGCCGCGGCGGCCGCCTGGCGGGGGCGCCGCAGGAGGACGAGGAGCAGGCAGGCGGGGTAGAGGGCGATGGCGAGCAGTCGCAGGAGCGGCATGGCGGGGCGCGATCGTCGCAGATGGCGCGCTCCCCCGAACGGATTTCCGGGGAACGAATCAAGACGACGCCGTCGGCGACCCGATCACGCGTGGGGAACCCTCGCCTTCCCGTCGCCGCCCCGCCGGAGCCCTCGCCTTGGAAGAGAGCCTCCTCACGACGCTCGGTCGGCGCAGCGCGCAGCGCATCTGCGTCCGCTGCGACGTGGGGATCCTCGACGAGCAGTCGGGCGAGCGGTCGCTCGGTCAGCTGCGCGACCTCTCGGCGACCGGCGCCTGCATGCGCACGCAGGCGGTGCTGCCGATCGGGAAGCCGCTGCGGCTCGCGTTCGAGTTCGAGGACGGCAGGGAGGCGGTGCGGCTGCACGCCGAGGTCATGTGGAGCGGGCAGTCGGAGACGCCGCGCGGCGGCGTGCTCTCCGGCGTGAGGTTCCTCGACCTCGCCGGCCCCGACTTCGGCCGGCTGCGCGCGTTCATCGACCAGAAGCTGTGGACGGTGCAGCGCTTCCTCTGCTCGATCGACTACTTCGCCGAGCTCAGCGACCTCGAGAAGCTCCTGCTGGCGTCCGTGGCCTACGATCGCGAGCTCGCGGCCGAGGAGCCGCTCGAGGAGTCGGTCGGCCCCGACGCGCTGATCGTCGTCCGCGACGGGCTGCTCGAGTGCACCGAGTCCACCAGCGACGGCCGCTCGACCTCGACGCGGAACGTCGCGTCCGGCGAGATCTGCGGGGCGCTCCCGATCGACGCGCGCGGCACCTCCCGCCTGCGGCTCAAGGCGCTGCGTCCGTCGGCCGTCCTCTGCATCCCGAGCGACGGCTTCTGGTACCTCTGGAACACGCACGCGGAGACGGCGCTCAAGCTGCTCTCGTGCTGGTGCCTGAGCCTGCGCGACCGCCTTCTCGCCGTCGAACCGATGGCCTGACGAGCGCCCCGTGACGCTGCGCCGACAGGCGACGCTTTGCCTCGGGGCCGTGCACGTCGCGCTCGTGGTCGGACTGCACCTGCTCTGCTCCAGGATCCTGAGCGACGGCTTCGACCAGGTCGAGCACGACGAGATGCGCGCCGACATCGCGCGCGTGCGCGAGGCGCTGCGCGGCTCGATCGAGGAGCTCGCCGCCGAGGCGTCGGCCCGGGCGGCCCGCCCCGACACCGCCCGCTACGTCCAGGGCGACGACCCTTCTTGGACCACCTACAACCTCGATCCGGGCGCGCTCGCACGCCGACGGATCGACGCGGTCGTGCTCCTCGACGCGCGGCGCGAGACGCTGCACTGCAGCGCGGTCGACCGCGCGACCGGCCGGCCGCTGGAGCCGCCGGCCGCGCTCCTGCGCGAGTTCGGCCCGGCCTCGACGTTCGTGCACCACTCCTCGTCCACGGCGATCCGCAGCGGCGTCGCCCTGCTCGGCGGGGTGCCGTTCGAGTTCGCCTCCGTGCCGGTCGTCGAGCGCGGCGGGCGCGACGTCGGCGCGCTGGTGTGCGCCCGGCGGATCGACGACGACGAGATGGCGCGCATCGCGCGGCTCACCCACCTCGACGTCGGCGGGCGGCGCGTCGCCGACGCGATCGATTCCGCGCCGCCCTCCGAGCTCGAGGCGGTGCGGGAGAGCCTGCGCTCCGACCGGTCGGCGGTCGTGCGCGCGCTCGACGAGCGGACGTTCGCGGGCTACGGGCGGATCGACGACGTCTACGGCCGTCCCGCGCTGCTCTACCGCGTCGTGAAGCCGCGCGGGACCCACGCCTACGCGCAGGCCACGCAGCACTCGATCCTGCTGGCGATCGTGGCGGGTGCCGCGCTGATCGCGGCCGGCGCGCTCTTCCTGCTCGACCGCGCGGTGGCGCGGCCGCTCGCCACGCTCGCACGCGAGGTGCAGGACATCGAGTCGGGGGGCGATCTGGCCCGGCGGGTGGCGGTCGGCGGCGCCGACGAGCTCGTGCGCCTCTCGGGCGGGCTCAACCGGATGCTGGAGACGCTGGGGAGGAACCGCACCGACCTCGAGTCGCTGTCGCAGAACCTCGCCCAGGCCCGCGACGACGCGCTCGGCGCCGCGCGCGCCAAATCCGAGTTCCTCGCCAACATGAGCCACGAGATCCGCACGCCCATGAACGGCGTGATCGGGATGACGGGGCTGCTGCTCGACACGCGGCTCACCTCGGAACAGCGCGAGTACGCCGAGACCATCCGCAACTGCGGCGAGGCGCTGATCGACCTCATCAACGACATCCTCGACCTCTCCAAGATCGAGGCCGGGAAGATGAATCTCGAGGCGGCCGAGTTCGACCCGCGCGCGGTGATCGAGGAGTGCGTCTCGCTGCTGGCGGAGAGGGCCGGCCGCAAGGGCCTCGAGCTGTGCTGCCACGTCGCCCGCGACGTGCCGTCGTGGGCCGCCGGCGACCCGGGCCGGCTGCGGCAGGTGCTGCTCAACCTGGTCGGCAACGCGGTGAAGTTCACCGAGCGCGGCGAGGTGGTGGTGCGCGCCGGCGTCGATTCAGCCGACGAGACGGCGAGCTCGGTGCGCTTCGAGGTGGCCGACACCGGGATCGGCATCGCCCCGGAGGTGAAGGAGCGGCTGTTCCAGAGCTTCACGCAGGCCGACGCCTCCACCACGCGCAAGTACGGCGGGAGCGGGCTCGGGCTGGCGATCAGCAAGCGGCTGGTGGAGATCATGGGCGGCGAGATCCAGGCCGAGAGCGAGCTCCGGAAGGGGACCCGTTTCTGGTTCACGGTCCGGCTCGAGCGCCGCCCGCCGCCCCGGCCGCCCGCGGCGGCGCCCAGGTCGCTCTCGGGCCGGCGCGTCCTCGTCGTGGACGACAACGCCACGCAGCGCGGGATCCTCGCCCGGCAGCTCGAGGGCCTCGGGCTGATCGCGTCGGCCGCGGCGGACGGCAAGGAGGCGCTCGCGCGGCTCGAGTCGGAGGCGGCGGCCGGCCGCCCCTTCGACCTCGCGCTCGTCGATCTCGCCATGCCTGAGATGGACGGGCGGGCGCTCGCCGGACGGGTGCGCGAGGAGAGGCGCCTGGCGAAGCTGCCGATGATCCTCCTCGCATCGCCGGGCGCGCGCGCGCACTCCCCGGTCGAACCGGGCGAGCTCTTCGCGGCGTCGCTGCTCAAGCCGGTGCGCGAGTCGCTCCTGCGCGAGGCGGTCGAGGCGGCGCTCGGGCAGGCGCGCCCGCGCTCCACCGCCGCCGAGGAGCGCGCCGCCGCGCGCGCGCGGACGGCGACGCGCGGCCTCGTGCTCCTCGCCGAGGACAACCCGGTCAACCAGAAGGTGGCGCAGAAGATGCTCGAGAGCGCCGGCTGGCGCGTGCACGTGGTCCCCAACGGCGTCGAGGCGCTGCTCGCGCTCGCGCGCATGCGCTACGACGCGATCCTCATGGACTGCCAGATGCCGGTCATGGACGGCTACGAGACCACCCGCGAGATCCGCGAGCGCGAGGCGGCCAACGGGCAGCCGCGCATCCCGGTGGTGGCGATGACGGCCAACGCGATGGCGGGCGACCGCGAGCGCTGCCTGGCGGCGGGCATGGACGACTACGTGGTGAAGCCGGTGAAGCGCGCCGATCTCTTCGCGGCGATCGAGCGCCTGACCGCGGTCAAGCCGAAGCGGCTCCGCGTCTGATCCCGGTCCAGCCCTCCACCACCGCGTAGGCCGAGAAGGCGATCGCCCACGCCCCCACCACGTCGATGGCGTAGTGCAGGTGCGAGAGCAGCACGCACGCCGTGGTGGCGAGGTGGGCGGCCAGCGCCACCGCG
>Ga0187893_10009382_pt1 | contig 15056 bp, 12 predicted proteins | sample MA1701074metaG_FD_139574 | JGI IMG/M metagenome (GOLD analysis project Ga0187893, IMG submission 139574) | White microbial mat communities from a basaltic lava cave in the Kipuka Kanohina Cave System on the Island of Hawaii, USA - MA170107-4 metaG ... | reverse complement strand
TGTTTTAAAACTATACTTGCAACGTCCTCAGCCGCAATGAACACTTTTTTGAATTCAAGCATTCCTGATTTGCTATTGGCAAAATTTTTCGTTGCGTTGATTATTTTTTTGAATATCGGTAATGCCTTCGCTCAGCCGGACTTTTTGGTTAAAGATACCCTGTATGTGAATGATGATGCTCTTTTAAAAGATAAGCTTTTTCCGATGGAGCCGGTTGCCGGAGTATTGCAAAATGAATCCGGAATGCGTGCAGGTCTTTTATTTGATTATGAATCCAGGAAAATCGTCTGGGAAAAAGACATGCATTATGCATATCCGATTGCTTCGATAACAAAAATGATGGTGGCGCTGCTTACCGTGGAAAGCGTAATGGCATGTAATGCAGAATGGACGGATGAGATTACAATGACCCGTGTACTTGTCAAAAGAGTGAAAAGAAAAAAAGTCCGTTACACTGTTTCCGAAAATTATACTTTGGATGCATTACTGCATTTAGCAATGATTTCTTCACATAATGAAGCATGCAACATTATTGCAAAACATCTTGGGGGAAGCGTTGAAAATTTTGTAGTACGAATGAATCAGAGGGCAAGAGAGCTTCAGATGAACAACACATTTTTTTCAAATCCTTCCGGGCTTCCTGCCGGCAAAGCGCAGCTTGACAACAGTTCTTCACCTTCCGATTTGCTGCTGCTCTCCCTCGAATGTCTTAATTATCCCGAAATTCTGAACATTACTAAAATCGGTTATGGAGAAGTTTCAAGTGATCGTGCTTCCGGAATTTACCGGAATCACAACCGGCTGGTTATTGAATACGAAAATGAAGTGGATGGAATAAAGACCGGATATACTAAAAATGCTCGCTTTTGTCTTGCAGCCACTTCAAATAAAAACAATCATCGTCTGGTAGGAATCCTGCTTGGATGCCGTAACACGTGGGAGCGAAATGCGCTGATGGAAAATATGATGAGCAATTATTACCAGCATATTGGCATTGGCCGCCTCGGAAAATCCTGGGAAGAAACGCTTGCGATGCAAAAGGAAAAGGAAAGTAAATTGAGCAGGGATTCATCTGACCAGGTTGCTTCCGGAAATCCGCAGGGGGAGGAAAAAATAATTTATAAAACCGTTTGGAAAACCGAACGCAGAACCCACCATGTTAAAGGAGGAGAAACGCTTGGGTCCATTGCATCGAAGTACAACACATCGGTTAAGCAGCTCAGGCGATGGAACCGCATTTCAGGATCCGTGATATATAAAGGGCAGAAGCTTGCGGTATATGTTAATGTGAAAAAGAAAATAATGGTGCTGGAAGAAATGATTGAAAACAGCCCTTCGGAAGAAGACAGCATGGAGAACAGCGGTCAAAAAGTTATGAACAATCCCGAATTGGAAATAATTCCGAATCAACAGGAAGTAAAAATTTCAGAAGGCGCCAATTATATTTTTCATACCGTACAATCGGGCGATACTTTGTGGAAAATTTCTAAAAAATATGACGGGATCAGCGTGGATGAAATCAAAAAAATAAATAATATTACAGACTCCAAATCGTTAAAGGTTGGAACGCGATTGAAAATTATTATCAACGGATAATATCCTGATTTTTTTAAAATCTTCTGATGTAAAATGAAAAAAGAATTATTGTTCTCAGCAGCATTATTAATTTCCTGCCTTATCCGGATGGCTCCGGCACAGGTAATTGCAAGCACCGATATTATTCCACCCGTCAGTGAAGAAACCAATCTTATCACGTATGAAAAAGCAGTGGATGCAACGGAATTGAAAAAAGGAGATCTGTTTGAAAAAGCAATTGCATGGATAAACGATTATTATAAAAATCCAACGGATGTGATCCGCGAAAAAAATGCAGATGCCGGAAAGATTGTTTGCAAAGCCCGGTTCAAAATTTTTAATGAGCCGGATAAAAACGGAACAGTTACCGATGCCGGAGTGGTACAATATACATTGACCCTGCTTTTTAAGGATGCAAAATACAAATACCAGTTTTCAGAATTTAATTGGAAACAGCTTTCTTATTATCCGGTGGAAAGATGGATGAATTCCGATTCACCCTCTTATTCCAAATCATTTCCTTATTATTTAAGACAGGTGGATGAATATGCAAAAAAGACTATTGCCGAGCTTGAAAAATTTATGATGGCAAAGAAGAAATCAAAAAAGGACGATTGGTAGTTATTATAAGTTGCAGATATTATCTATGCAGTTTCATTCTGTTTTTTTGATTCCTATTCATCGCTCATGAGTTGCATTAATTCCTTTGCCTGCTGCTCATAAGCACCTTTTTCTGAAATTATCTCCTTTAGAATTTTTCGCGCGTCACGGAAATTTGCTTTGCGGGTGTAAATAACCGCTTCGTACCAGCGGGAATCATCATAAAAAGTTTTATCGCTTTTCTTTTTAACCGTTTCAAAGTCGGCAAGCGCTTTTTCATTCTGTTCAAGATGAAAATAAATAAGTCCGCGGTAATAAATTCCGTTGATGTCCTCCCGATTCTGTGAAATAAAATTTTCAATTTCTTTAAGAGCTTCGTTGTATAATGTTTTGTCTATTTTTTCAAATACCGATTGAAGCTGCCGGTTGTAATTGACATTCATATTGCTGCTCCGTTCCGGAGAAGCTGCTTCTGCTGCTTTTTTCTCCCGCTTTTCTTTGCTGAGTGTTACCGCCTGTTCGTTATACTGGTATGCATTTGAGGGTGCGCCCACATCAGAAATCACATAAGCAGGAGAAATTTTGAAACCATCAATATAAACAGCGCCCGCCTGTTTCGGAACCGGTGGTTTGTAATAATCCGAAACAAGAGTTTTCCGTTCAGCCGCTGAACGAAATTCTTTTTCGTCCGTAATTTCTTCCGCTCTTACCACATTTTGTTCCATGACGGATGAAACTGATTCAATAACTGTTGCTTCTTTGTCATTCGCTGCACTCTGAGAATTTGCCGCAACAGGCATTTCCCTCCGGTTAGTTTTGTTCCCGGCAGCAGAATTTTTTGTTTCCGCTAATCTGGCTTTCTCCGGAACTGGACCACCCCCCCCTTCCTGTGTATTTTTGTTTTCATTGTCTGTAATTATTTCCTGCCCGGTTAATACATCTGATTTTTCAAATGCAAGGTTCTCATTTTGTACCGGCTGAACCATGGTAATGTTTGAATCCGGCTTGTCAAATAGACCGAAATAAATTCCGGATAAAATAAAAATGCAGATTACAGCAGCAACGGCAAGGTAAACAGGGCGGACATGTGATTTTTTCTTTTCCACTCCCAAGGGCTTCTGAGCAAGAAGTATTTCAGATGAGTACCCATGCAGCTTTGAGGGGTCTTCCATCTGATCCATGCCATCCAGCGCATCGGTGCATAATTCGCAATCGAGCAAATGGCGTTCGATGATGTTTTTCTGTTTGCCCCCGTATTTTCCGGAAGCATAATTAACAAGCTCATCTCTGGAAAGACAATTTCTTGTTTCAAATATTTTTGATTTATCTGCCGGCATCTGCTGATTTTTTTATTAAATAATTTTTTAAATTTCTTTTTCCATTCTGGATGTAGCTTTTCACCTGTTTAAAATCGTACCCGGTAATATCTGCAACCTCCTCATAGCTTTTTTCTTCGAGATAAAACAACCGGATGCATTTTTGCTGCACTTCATTCAATGTTTCAATGGCCTCATCAAGATTTTCCAGGTGTTCTTCGCGGATATTTTCATTCAGAAATCGCATGTCGGTCGGAATGGTAAGTAAAGTTTCTTCCGCCTGCCTGAAACCATGTTCATCATTGATGACCAATTTCTTTTTCCGCAGTTGCATCAGGCAGTGATTTTTTGCAACGCTGTGCAGCCACGGTGCAAACGATTTTACATTGAACCGGAGCAGGTCTTCGGCAAGATGTTCGAAAATATCGAGCACGGCATCTTTGCAGTCATCTTCGTTTTTCAGGTATTTCATGCAGACACCGAAAGCAAGATGTGCATACCGCTCAAACAGAATTCCGAGATACATCTTATCACCGGATTCTTTGTAACGGACAATAATATCCGTGTCCTCCAACCTTGATTTTCCGCTTCCTTTTATAAACAACATGCTGAATTTTCAGAAATTTAGAACAATTTATTGATGCAGGTGAAGTAATGATTCCACAAGTCCGATGTTTAATAGATGGAGTTCTAAGTTCAACGATTCAATTTCAATGTTAAAAAATTTACAATTCACAATTAAAAATTCGTAATTCGATGCTATCATTTCGTACCTCTCAGGTTCGCATATAAATTTGTACTTCGATGAATTCCTCATTTTTTCTTCTTTTTTTGTTTTTTCAACGGATCTTCGTGAAAATAGTAGCGAAAATCAACCGTCAGATAATTTCCGGATAAAAGGAATCGCTGGCCTGAAAAATATTTGTCATTAATATAGTAAATGAAAGTATTTTCAAAAATATCCCTGAAAGGTCTGTGGTATGAAGCTCCTAAGTAAAAATATCCGCTTTTTACAGTCCGGTATTCATATCCGAGATTAGCTGTAACTGCCGGAAAAATCCAGCTTCTTCTTCTGCCGAGATGTTTGAAGTATTCATCCTCCGACTGTACGCTGGAAGGAAAAAAATCGAATGACATGCCCAGCGATGCATCCATAAAAATATATTCGCTCAATTGAATAAACACCAAAGCAGATAATGGAATTTCGTACCCGATTATGGCAAACGGTGATGTGCCGGAAAATGAAAGTGAATCATTTGTAATACTTATCTGGTAAGGTCGTTTGATGAAATTGATTCCTGTTTCCGCTGAAACACGATTGGTGATTCCATAGCGCACGATTGCTCCCACACAATATCCCCCCTTCGGATTCAAATCAAACCTGACTCCGCTGCTGTCTTTCGACTGCGAACCGGTATTGAAAAATTTGCTGGTGAAAATCGGTTTTATCTGAATTCCTGCCGTCAATACGTTATCCTGGGAAATGGATTGACGGTTAAAAACAGAAATAATCAGAAGTATAAAAATGCTTCTTTTCATGGCTGAGTAAATCAGAAAAACCTTTTCAGTTTTTTACAAACTTTAAAGTATTTTTATAATTCGTTCCAAAGCAGGAAATAAAATAAGCGGCTGATGAAAATTCCGAAACATTGAGTTGAAATACATTTTCTCCCGGAACTGTTTCGAGATTTTTTTCCAACATCAACTGCCCGTTTAACGAAAATATTTTCACTTTTATTTTTTCACCGTATGTTGAATTTATTAAAACAGGCAATTCCTTTTGCACTGGGTTTTGAAGGATTGAAAATGAAAATGAGTTTTGCGCAATTTCAACAACAGAAGTAATATTTGCCGGAAGCATTTTGCGTTCATAAACTCCCTTTCCGTGCGTAGCAAGCCGCAGCATTCGGTTGGAAGTAGAAATGCTGATGTCGAAAACCATGGTGGCATCATATAAACCGTCATTGAACGTCTGGAAAATATTTCCTCCATCAATCGAAACATATATTCCCAAATCGTTTCCAATATAAATAATCAGATTATTCAGGGGGTCAATGGTAATACAGTTGGTTGGCACATCGGGCAAACCTGTGCCGGTTGCTGTCCATGAAGTTCCTGCATTTATTGTTTTATAAAAATGAGCTGTTCCGAATCCTGCAAGCGCTACATAAGCCGTATTGCTATTCACAGGGTCAATGGCAATGTCCATCAGGTAGCGGTTTGGAAGATTCGATGTAACATTGGTCCATGAAGTCCCCCCGTTAACGGTTTTAAACAAGCCCATCTGTGAAGTGATGACAGGCGCTGTGGCTGCATAAACAAGATTGGAATTAACGGGGCTTATTGCCATTGCCAGCGCAGGGTTTCCATCGAGGGGGACTCCTCCATTGGTTGAATTCCAGGTGTCGCCCTGATTTGTTGATTTGAAAATTTCATCGCTGCCGGCATAAAGCACATTCGGATTGGAAGGACTCAGCACATACGGACCGGCAAAGCAAAACTGAGATCCTCCGGGAAAATTGGCGATGTAATTAAAATTCTGCGCTTTGTCATCAGACCGGTTTATGTTGAGATATTGGGATGAACCATAAACAAAATTATCATCCGTTGGGTCAATGGCTGTTGATAATCCATCCCCCCCAATCACCCTGCGCCATGCAGGATTGCCTTCATACACCGGAGATGCATTATCCTGCAAGCCTCCGATGGCAAATAAGGAATCGGAAGCAGAACAGGAAAAGTTTGCATAAAACTGCGTGCAGTGATACATGCCGTTGGCTCCTGCAAAAGTTTCACCGCCATCATCCGAAATAAATACACCCCCGTCCGTAGCAAAATAAATTTTGTTAAAATTCAACGGGTGATAATATACGCGGTGAATATCACCATGCACATAATCAGGCGGACCTTCGGGACCCCCGATGGGAGTTGCACTGAAATCCCAGTTGTACCAATAAGATTTCTGAACCAGGGTAATTCCTCCATTGGTGGATTTCCATGTATCAATTCCGGCACAGATGATGGTGTTCGGATTGGTGGGATGTATCGCCACATCATGCGAATACCAGCCCTGGTGCCTTGCCACATCTTCATTATTGACAAGTGTCCATGTTGTACCGGAGTTGGTTGATTTATAAAATCCGATCTGTACAAGCTGATTTGCAACGCTTGCATAAATTATGTTCGGCTGTGAGGGGCTGATGTTCAGCATTGCTTTACCTGTAAAGGAGGCGGGCAAACCGCTGGTGAGTTTCGTAAATGTATTGCCCCCGTTAACCGATTTGTAAATTCCGTTGCCGGGCGAGCTGTTATCGCCTGCTGCGACAAAAATCATGGTGGTGTCAGCCGGATTCATTGCGAGGTCGGTTGCCATGAGTACGGTGTGTACAAGAGTCCATGTGCTTCCGCCATTCAGTGAACGGTAAGTTCCTTCGGTGGTGGCTGCAAAAATTGTGTTCGGATTCTGTGGGTTGATGATAATATCCTGCACTCCGCGCAAATCGGAATACTGCCAGTTGAGCGATGACGTCCAGGTGCTCCCCCCGTTGGTTGATTTCAGGATTCCGATCCCGTACGTCCCCCTCGTTGTTCTTACTGCCACACCAGTTCCTGTATTCTGATAATTATAAACTTCACCTGTACCGATGTAAATGACGTTGCTGTCGGCAGGGTGAAATGCAATGGCAGCAACTCCGATAACGGGAAATCCGGTAGGAACGGGCTGCCATGCCGTTACACCTGTTCCCCCCGAATAACTTTTCCACAATCCTCCCGATGCCGAGCCGGCAAAAATTGTATTCGGGTTTTGAGGATTAAATGCAAGACATAATGTTCTGCCACCGAAATTCATCGGTCCGATGTTTTGCCATGTACCGGGAAAATTTGCAGAACGCTGAACCGAATTTGCTTTTCTCTCCGATTGAAATGCTTTCGAATAATTTTCAGTAATAACATTGTCAAAAGGAAAAGATCGTGAAGCAAACCATTCGTTCAGGGCTTCACCTGCTTCGTTTTTTTCGGTAAAACGGTTTTTTTCATTGTTTAAACTGCACGACTGGAAAGCTGTAAAAGTTACAGCCATCACCATTAGCGAAACAAAATTCTTTATGGTTAAAATTTTCATTGAATTATTTGTTGAATGAATGGTATAAAATTAGGTATTTCAGGGATAGGTTGTGAAGAGATGAATTATTTTTACAGGGTTCAATAAATTCTACAAAATGAAAATATTATATGTGATGAGAAATATATTTGTTGTTTTTGCCTTTACCTTCTTTGCCGGGGGCTGTACACATGAAAATAAACAGGAAGCCAGACAAAAATCGCTTAAACAATTTGAATGGCTTCTCGGTAGCTGGGAATATTTATCGGAAGATTCGCTGCTCTTCCGTGAAGCATGGGAAAAACAAAATGATTCCATTTACGGAGGGTTCAGCTTTGTGAAAAAGAATGAAGACCTGCTGACTTCAGAAATAATTTCACTGCTCATCATGGACACTTCGGTTTATTACATTCCGAATGTTAAGGGTCAGAACAATGACATGCCGGTTCGTTTTTTAGTTACGGCTTCGGGTGAATCGGGCTTTACCTGCGAAAATCCGGAACATGATTTTCCGAAAAAAATAATTTACCGGTATTTCAAGCGTTCAGAGCAAGACAGTATGAGTGTAATTATTTCAGGACCTGCAAAAGACGGGACGGAATATTCCGAAACATTTGTTTTTCTGAAAATGAAAAATTTAAAATGACATTTTTAAGAATTCTTTTTTTCGGATTGGTTTTTATTATTTCAGCAGTTCCTGTTGCAGCACAAAAAGATTTCAGCGAGCGCAAACGGCTGTATGATTTGATGGAAGAGCGTAAAAAAAATTTCAGCAATTACCTCGAATCGCTTGAAAAGAAAAGCGGAATATTCGGTGGACGAACCAAAAATGATATGCGTGCCAGCATCGAGGTGCTGAAAGCTATTGTTGAAACGGACAATAAAATCATCAGTGTGCTTAACCGGGCAATTGACTTTAAGGTTTACGAAAAGACGAAAACCAATTACGACCGTCTTGATACTGATAAGAGACTAATAAATCTTATACATGCTTCGGATACATTGCTGAAACAGGTGAATTTTCTGAAACAGGAACTATCGAAAAGCGAAAGCGTCCTGCGAAAGCAGCGCGTTTATATTGTATTGTTGCTTATTGGTTTGGCATTTTGTCTGATTTGTTTTTATTATAAGCAAAGAAAAACCTGATTAAATCATGCATGTTTTTTATCATCCTGAAATGGTGCCATCGGATTCAGGCATGCTGAATGAGGAGGAATCGCTTCATTGCGCTGGCGTGCTCCGGCTAAGGAAGCACGACATCATCTATGTTACCGATGGAAAAGGCAAAATGTATAAATCGGAAATTCTCGATGCAAGCAAAAAATCGTGCTCATTCCGCGTGCTGGAAGAACCATCAGGATTTAATAAACATCCATATCATCTTCATCTTGCCATTGCTCCCACAAAAGGCATTGAACGGTTTGAATGGTTTCTTGAAAAAGCCACAGAGATAGGAATAGATGAAATCACACCGGTAATTTCAGAACATTCGGAAAGGAAAAAAATAAAGCCGGTGCGGCTGATGAAAATTATGATAAGCGCCATGAAGCAAAGCATTAAAGCCCATTTGCCAAAGCTGAATCCGTTAATGCAATTTAATGAGGCAGTACTCCGGTTAAATGCAACGCAGAAATTTTTTTGCAAAATGGATGCACCGGAACAGAACCTCATTGGAAATTTCCTGAAAAAAAATTCTGATATGCTGGTCTTTATCGGACCGGAGGGGGACTTTACTGTTCCGGAAATGGAATCGGCTGAAAAAAATGGATTCAGGCCTGTTACATTCGGCAACATGCGGCTGCGAACCGAAACAGCGGGAGTTTACGTTTGTGCCGTTATGAATTATTTACACAATCCGGATTGATTCATTAATTTAGCCATTCATAATCATGACACATCCTGCTTCAAAGCACGATAAATATTCTTATGCTGATTACCAGTCGTGGAATAACGGCAGGCGGTGGGAAATAATCAATGGTGATGTATTTGACATGACCCCCGCTCCGAATACTAAGCACCAGCGAATACTTTTAAGGCTTTCACGCATTATCATTGATTTTCTGAAAAAAAAACCATGCGAAGTTTTCATCACGCCATTTGATGTGCGGTTTGCAAAACCCGGCACTGATGAAACTGAAATTTACGATGTCGTGCAGCCGGATATTTCTGTTTTCTGTGATAAAAAAAAGATTGACGAAAAGGGAGCTTTAGGCGCTCCCGACTGGGTTTTTGAAATTCTGTCGCCTCATACATCCAGAAAAGATTTAAGCCATAAGCTGATGCTTTACTTACATAATGAGGTTAAGGAATACTGGATCATTGACCCGGATGATGAAATTATTTCCGTATTTGTTCTTGACAAGCATAAAAAATTTTCTCCCGGCAGGGAATTCAATAATAAATCTCTGATTCCTGTCGCTGTTTTCCAGGGCATAAAAATAAAAGCCGCTGATATATTCAATTCGTGAAAAAAAAATTTCTGAATATTTTATTTGCAGCAGCTCTTCTGTCGTTCGCTTTGGCAGAACCCACTTACAAAATCGGGCTGCTCAAGTACAGCGGTGGAGGCGACTGGTATGCCAACATTGAAACCTCCCTGCCTAACCTTGTTAAATACTGCAACGAACAAGTCAGAACCAATTTTGCACCGGACCAGGAAGTAGTTGAAGCCGGAAGCCCTGATTTGTTTAATCTTCCGTTTGTTCACATGACCGGTCACGGCAATGTGGTTTTTTCAGTGCAGGAAGCTGAAAATCTCAGGAAATATCTGGCAGGGGGAGGGTTTCTGCACATATCAGACAATTACGGCATGGATAAATTCATCCGTCCGCAGATGAAAAAAGTTTTTCCGGAGCTGGATTTTGTGGAACTGCCTTTCAGTCATCCGGTGTATCATCAGAAATTTGATTTTCCGAACGGGCTTCCGAAAATTCATGAGCATGACGGCAAGTCGCCTCAGGGCTTGGGATTAATCTGGAACGGGCGGCTGGTTTGCTTTTACGATTTCGAGTGTGATTTGGGCGATGGATGGGAAGATGCCGAAGTGCATAAAAACTCACCTGAAACCCGGCTCAAAGCACTGCGCATGGGTGCGAATCTGGTGCAGTATGCGATGACAAATTAAGTAATCGGAATGATCCATTACTTTAATTTGTCTTCTGCATATTCGATTAATGCATGAATCACCTTAATGTGAATTTCCTGCGCGCGATCAGAAAATTCAGAGTATGGCGCACGGATTTCAACATCGCACATCTCTTTCATTTTTCCTCCCCCTCTGCCGGTAAGCCCTACAATAGCCATTTTCTTTTTCTTCGCGAATGCAATTGCTTCAAGTACGTTTACTGAATTCCCGCTGGTACTGATTGCCATCAGTACATCACCTTCTTTTCCCATCGCTTCCACAAAACGCGAAAATATTTTTTCGAATCCATAATCATTACCGGTGCAGGTAATGTAAGCGGCATCGGAAATTGAAACGGCAGGAAATGGCTTCCGGTCATTTCGGAACCTGCCGGATAGTTCTTCTGCAAAATGCATGGCATCACACATACTCCCCCCGTTGCCGCAGGAAATAATTTTATTGCCGGTCTTTATGGCTTGCACAATTATTTTTCCTGCTTCTTCTATTTTCCTGAAGTTTTCTTCATCGGACAAAAACTCGTCCATAATTTTTTTTGAGTCAATTAATATGTTTTTGATATCAGCCATTTTATTTGCTTCATTAACCAATTTTCAACTTAATTTCATCAAATTACAACAGACAGGACACACTATGGGCTGATTTGTGCAATCGAAAAAAATATCCTGTCCCTGTCCTTGTTACCATATAAATAATTTTTATAGATTATCTTTACACCGCAATTCCCACCAACCCATAAACCGAAGTAAATTGCGCAAATTTAGTTTTATTGCGATTTGTTTCTTAATTGCATTTCTGCCTGATTCCAGGAGTCAGGATTTTCTTATCGGCAACGGTACAGTTAGCTCCTGCAACGGTAAATTTTACGACAGCGGTGGCGATACTTCAAATTACTCACCCAATGAAAATTATGTCTTCACAATCTGCCCGGGCATTCCCGGTCAATGCATAAAAGTACAGTTTACTGCCTTTGATCTCGAAAGCGGTTTCGATTTCCTGTATGTTTATGATGGACCATCTGTTTCCTCGCCATTAATCGGAGCATTTACCGGAAGTGTAAATCCCGGATCCATATCAGCATCTTCGGGATGCATTACATTTTATTTTATTTCTGATTACAACGTTACCATGTCGGGATGGGAAGCTTCCATTTCATGCTCACCATGTATCGTTGGTAATTGTCCCGGCTGCAGCGGGGGTTCTCCTCCTTCCAATGATGCCTGCTCCGGTGCCCAGAACTTAGGTGCTATGCCGGCACCAGCGAATTGTCCTTCCGGTACAGGTCAGATAATGGTTTATAATACTACCAATCTTTGCGCGACTCCTGAAATTCCTTATAACGGACTGCAGGGCTGCAATCCTGTTGGTAACATGGCTGCACCGGCAAGTGACGTTTGGTTCACCTTTTCAATTACGGCACCTGTGCTGAATGTATCCATCAATGGTATGATTACTCCCCAGGCAGGATTATATTCAGGAATTAATTGCAGCAATCTTGTGCCCCGCGGGTGTGCCATCGGAGGCGGAGGTCAATTGAATACTTCATTTGCAGGACTCGCGCCTGGAATTTATTTTTTAAGAGTCAGCGGAGGAACTCTTTCTGATCAGTGTAATTTCACATTATCGCTTCAGAATAATGCCGATTGTGATGGATGTGTTACGCAAAGCTCATTATTTGTAAATCCGCCACCGCTCAACGGAATTTACCTGGCAGGCCAATCGGTAAATTTTTGTCTGACGATAACTGCTTACAGTCCCTCCTCCGCAAACTGGCTGCATGGTGTGGTTCCTTCTTTCGGACCGGGCTGGGATACTTCCACCCTCGTGGCTTTTCCGCCCGTTTCCTGCACCGGAAGCGGAACATGGAACTGGTATAGCCAACCCGTTACTTCCACCGGAAACAGCGGATTTTCTGCCGGACCGGGCTTCTTTTATGAAACGGCTGACGGGAATCCCTTAAATGTGATTGACAATAATCCCGGAAACAATTTTGGTGATAACCTTACTGCCGGATGCTTCTGGAATTTCTGTTTCAGCATTCAAACAAAGCAACAGAGCAATTGCATCAGCGGGGATAATCTGAATGTAATTATTGAAACATACAGTGATGGTGAAACCGGTTCGTGGACTTCCACTGCCTGTGCCGCTGATCCGGTGAGTGACTTTTATGCCTCTCTCGCCTGTTGTATCCCCCCTTCAGTCATCGTTTCGAATCCATTATGCAACGGAATGTCAGGCAGTGCCACAGGAAACGGGGCAGGCATTAGTCCCTGGATTTATACATGGAAAAATGCTTCGGGCGCCACCATCCGTTCGGTTACTTCTTCTTCTGCTGATAATATTTCCAATCTTTCACCGGGCACCTACACATTATTTACTGAGGACGGAACCGGATGTGTTTCTTCCACAGTATTTGTCATTTCACAGCCGCAACCGCTTTCTGCATCTTTTTCAATCTCCCATACCAAATGCGGAAATAACAATGGAAAAATAAATATTAATGCTGCAGGAGGAACACTGCCTTATGAATACAGTAAAAACGGAGGCAGTACTTATCAGCCAGCCAACATTTTTTCTGGGCTTGCTCCTGCCTCATATACTATCCGCATTAGGGATGCGAACGGTTGTGTCCGGGACACAGTGATTACCATTCTTCCTTCCACATCGCCTGTAATTAACAGCATCATCCAGCAAAATGTAACCTGCGCATTCGGAAATAATGGCTCGATTACAATTAGTGTTTCCTCCGGTACTCCTCCTTATTCGTACAGCATTGACGGAGGGACTACTTTTCAGACTTCTTCAACATTCAACCAACTTTCTGCGGGTAACTATGCAGTGGTGGTTACGGATACAAAAGGTTGCACAGCACAATCGAATGTGACCCTGACAGAACCTCCGCCTGCTGTATTGCAAACCATTGTAGTAAATCCCGATTGCGGAATAAACAACGGCAGCATTACGCTGAACATTATCAGCGGAGCTGCAGGTCCGTTTTCATACAGCATTACTGCAGGTCAAACGTATCAATCTTCAAATATTTTTAGTTCTGTCGGTGCGGGAGTTTATATTATCGTTATTCAGAATCCTTCGGGTTGTGTTATTCAGGATTCAGTAATAGTAAATAACCTGGGTGCGCCTCTCATAAACAATTTGGTTGTTTCTGATGCTACATGTTACCAGGTTGCAAACGGAAGTATTACCATAAATGCATCCGGTGGAAGCGGTGTGATTCAATACAGCATTGACACCGGAAATACTTTCAATACAACTGGATTTTTCAGCGGGCTTGCAGCCGGAGAGTATAAGATTGTGGTGAAAGACCAGAACAACTGCCGATCATTCGGTAATGCAAATATTATTGAGCCGGTTAAAATTACCTTTAATCAAACAATAACGCCAACAAGCTGCGGTCTGAATAATGGAATAATTGATCTGACCGCTTACAATGGGATGACACCCTATTTGTTTACATCCGATAGCGGAAACACCTGGCAGGCATCTTCAGTCCTTACAAATTTGCCATCCGGAACTGTTTATACAGGAGTAAAAGATGCAAACGCCTGCGTCCGGATTAAAAGTTATGTTATTGGCGCATCCGTTGCTCCGTTATTTGATTCTGTTTTAGTATCCAATGCCACCTGCAATGGTGTACCCACCGGGCATGTTTCTGTATTTGCCTCAGGAGGAACCTCTCCTTTTCAATACAGCAATGATGGCGGAGGATTTTATGGTAACTCCGGAATCTTTTCCAATATCGCTGCCGGAAATTATTTGATTATGGTTAAGGATAATGCAGGATGTATAATTGATTCGCTGGTGAATATTTCACAGCCATTGCCTTTATCATCAACCGCTACAATTACTGATGCCATCTGCGGGCTTCCGAATGGAGCCGTAACCCTTCACGGTTCAGGAGGAACCCCTTCCTATTTGTTCAGTGTAGATGGCGGGCTTACTTTTTTTGCTGATTCTGTATTTGCAAATTTATTTTCGGGCAGCTACAAAGCGGTTGTCACCGATAACAACGGCTGTGCTGATGCTAAAAACATTATTATCAATGATGCACCCGGACCCAAGATCACTTCCATTGCTGTTTCGCCTCAGATTTGCAATAATACAACCAATGCAGCCATTAATCTCTCGGTTGCAGGGGGGAATGGATCCATTCAATTCAGCATTGACAGCGGAGCAACATATTCTGCCTTTCAGAATTTTCTGAACCTTAGTTCCGGAACTTATTATGTTTATGTGAAAGATTCATACGGTTGCCTTGACAGCGGAATTGCAGTTCCAGGATTCCTTTCAAGTCCGGCTCTTG
>Ga0187893_10009381_pt1 | contig 15056 bp, 16 predicted proteins | sample MA1701074metaG_FD_139574 | JGI IMG/M metagenome (GOLD analysis project Ga0187893, IMG submission 139574) | White microbial mat communities from a basaltic lava cave in the Kipuka Kanohina Cave System on the Island of Hawaii, USA - MA170107-4 metaG ... | reverse complement strand
TTCCTGCTGCATTATCTTGTCACGCGCTGGACTCACTTTACCCTGTGGTGGCTTGAGAAGTGCTGCGATCTCCGCTATCGGGTCACGGGTCGGGAAAACATCCCGAAAGGTCCCGCGGTCATCCTCGCGAATCATCAATCGGCGTGGGAAACCTTGGCTTTCCAAGCCATCTTTCCTCCCCATGTGTGGGTGCTGAAGCGCAACCTGCTGTGGGTGCCTTTTTTTGGCTGGGGCTTGGCGGCATTAAGCCCCATCGCCATCCGCCTGAATGGCGGCAGCCGTGCTCTACGCCAGGTACTGACTCAGGGCACAGAGCGCCTGCGCAGCGGGTTTTGGGTCCTCATCTTTCCCGAGGGCATGCGCGTGAGCCCCTTAGAAACACGAGACTATGCGGGCGGGGGCGCCGCCCTCGCTAAACATGCCCGATGCCCCGTCGTTCTGGTCGCACATAACGCGGGGCTGTTTTGGGCCAAGAGATCGGTGCTAAAACATCCAGGCGTCATCGATGTCGTCATCGGTCCCGTCCTGGATCCACAGCATAAGAGCGCGAGGCAGATCACGGAAATAGCCCAGGAATGGATTGAAAAGACATCCAAGAGTCTGCTCTCAGGGCAGCCGGGAAGCGAGCAAGTGCCTCATCTAGGCAACGGGCGGGCCACGGAAAAGCAGGAAGTGTCGGAAGCGCCTGTGGACTAGCAACACGGTGAAAAAGCCCGTCCTTAGACTTTTTCATACGGCTCAAGCGCAGCACAGGTCCGCGCGCTGTGATAGGAGGTAATTACGGGAGGAAAAGGTCCCTGCTCTGGATGGCTTTTACCGAAATCCTAACTGGATGCGGATCAACACCGGTTGTCCTCATGTGGCCTCTACAGTCTCGTCTCAGCTCTTAAAGACTACCACGTTAATGCCGTCCTCGGCGCCCAAGTCATAGGTATTGTCGTTAAGCTTCTTGACCGTGCCGACCGTCGCCGTGACTTGGGCACGCTCGGCTGAGGCGTTGATGACCACGGCATTACCGGCACCGTCCGAAATCGCCAGAGTGCCGCCTTGGGGACGCGCGATCTCGAGGCCGTTCGAGGGCGAAACGATGCTGAAGTCAGCGTTGAGGTAACGGACCTTGACGGCTGAGGGGTCGGCGTTGGCCTCCACAAAGGCCTCCGCGGCGCTGAGCGCCCCTTCCTTAGCCCTCTTCGCGAGATTGCTTGCCGTCACCTTGGCCTTGGACGTGAGATCTTTGATCGGATCGCTCTCTGCGAGGCCTTTCAGGGTCCCGATCGCCTTGTCAAATTGCTCTTTCCAGTTCATACGATATGCCCTTTCAATAAGGTTAAGACATTTGGCTGCCGCTCGGCATACTAAACCATATCGTTACAAACTTGAATCGCAAAACACATCCTGATCAATGGGATCTTAGTCTAGGTTTTTAATTTTAAGCGAATCGGATCTTGTTGGATCTCCGCGCGCCCGCTCGGGCCGTGGGCATGAATAGCGCCACATGTGGTCCCTCTTTCTGATGCTCTGCCCGCGCGGAGCACACGCGCCTCACTACACCATGAATCCGTCATTCGCGATCATAGAATACCATAGGCGACGACTGGTGCCTGTCGCGCGGCCTAGTCTAGCGTGTAACCGACAGCAGCATGCCCATGCCGACGGCTATCAACCAGATCGTCGCCAACAAGGTGCGCGGGCGGGTAGCGGGGATGTATCGCGAGGCGACCAAGCCTAATAACAGCCCGGCAACGATGCAAACTATGTTCAAAATATTCATACGTTTTAACTCGCCTCCGTAGTTTCGGATTTTCGGATATCCGCGGGCCTCGCCGCTTGGTTTTGTTGGCGCAAGCCCTATACCAATACCGGCAAGCTGAGTGATTGACCGGATCTAATCGGAGCGAAGTGCGCCGCGAGCCAGTAATAGCTTCGTCTGCGCCGCTGCGAAGGCTGATCGTCGAGCGACAGCGCATGCTCCCGTGTATTAGCGGCAGAGGATTGATTGATTGTGCCGCCTCCCAAAACCGGGTGGGGTGGCCGGCGTCGTCTAGGCCGCGCCGACCACTGTTGGTCTTCTGTTTAGCCTCGTCACTGGCTCGCTTCACTGGCTCGCTTTTTCGGCCTCTTGTTCGGCCTCTTCCGCTGTCTCCTCCAGTTTATCGACAGCTTGTATGAGCCCCTCCAACTCTGCCACATGGGCCTGCTGCCTGGGTAACAAGGTGGTTTGGATCAAGCTTTTGGCTTCCGATGGGACGGTCTCCTCCCCCAATGCCTCCTGGTAGTCTTTTACACCGCTTTCCTCGCCCTGCTTTAAGGCCCCAAGGGCGGTCTTGTCGCCTAAAAGCGTCGCGCTTCCCATGATGATCTTGGCCCAGGTGCCCCACGCTCCGGAATCCTCGGTCGGCGTACCGCCCGCTTGTTGCACCTGTGCTTTGAGTTTCAACGCCGCGTCCTGATGATCCTGATGGATGGCCTTTATCTGCCGATACGTTCCAAGTGTTTCATGGTCGCCCTCCGGACGAAACTTGTCGAGCGCTTGCTGGTAAGTCTCTACTGAGGACAACTCGTTTTCTAGCAACTGATTCAGTGAATCCGCTTGCGACTCTCGGTCACGACTTTGCTCCGTGCTGCCGGGGTCCACCGTCTCACTGAACGATTTTTGTGCCTCAGCGCCCTGGGTCGTTTGCTCTCTGCTTTGCCCTGTGGCGCTAGGATTTTCTGTTTCACTTGACTGGACGGGTTTTTGGGCCTGGCTCCCTTCTTCGGTCGCTGCTGCCGGAGCAGCACCTATCAAAGCAAACACGACCACCAATGGCATGAACCATTTCATCTCTTTAACCTCCGATTTCATATCTCCAGTGTTAAGCCTTCGACCAGGTCCCGCGCTTCCGCCAATTAGACGCGATCCAGGGCTATAGTTTTCTGATCCCAATCTTAGGGTCACCCCCAAGCTCGGGCATTCCACGTGCCAGAGTCGACACCCTGATGATTAAGCCTGGTTATCAACGTGATAGCAGCACAATGGCGCTTACCTGGGAAAATCCATATCGGTACAAATTACCGATGCTTGGTAAATTTTGCCGGAGCCTTCTTAACCGAGCCCGCGGCTTGCAAGCACGCCCTTCGAGGCGATGGCGCTAGAGGAAATCATCGCGGAAGCACCACCCGGATATTGCGCGAGGAGCTTGATCGTTGCCCGAATAATCTTGGCCAATGCACCGCAGAATGAAAGACCCGATTGCTTAAGGTCTTTCCGCGCTCGACGGGCCAACCGCAGCATAGACACCGAATAGCTGACCAACGTGATCTTCGGTTAGCGCCTCGTAGTAGAGGGAATGCAGCTTGAAATCGGCGGGTGGGGAAAGCTTTGCTCCTTCGACCAGCGTGGCATAGTGCTCGCCGGCTAAGACGCGATGGACGTGGGTCAAGTAGAGTCGATCAAGCACGCGATCCGTGAGCAGCGTGCCAAATACCTCGGGTCCGGCGATGGAATAAATGGTCCTCAGCCCCCGTTGCTGTAGGGCCTCGATCAAAGGCCGGCCCTGCACCCGTCGGCCTGTTCCGGCGGATAGCACGCGAATGCCCTGCCTCTCGAGGGCCTGCACTCGGGCGCTATCCGTCGCCTCTCCGGTGGCGACGAATAGCGTGCGGTTACGTGTCAGGGCATCGGTTATGGGAAGGTCGAGGCTTGCGCTCACGATGATTATCGCCGGTTGTGGAACAAGGCCTTGTGCCTGCCGCCATGCAAGCAAATCCGCATATTGCGGTTCCTCACTGAGCGGCAAAATGTCCTGTGCAATGCCTTTCGCCAGCTCGCGGACATACCGTCCACTGCTGATCAACACATCCGCCTGGGCGGCCAGCTCCTGAAACAGACGCCAGTCTCGCGGGTTGGTGATCGCCTGTGGGATCCCGAGAGAGCCTGTGCGAGGAGAATTTATCGCGATTCGGCCATCCAGGCTCGCAATAAAGTTGGCATAAACAAAAGCCCGCGAGGGATCACCGCGTGTCCGAAGCGCATGCAACAGATACAGTCGCCGTAACGGCACCGCTTCCACGGGGATGGGAAAGAGCCTAAGTAGCTCGCTCATGCGAACGGATCCTATCCAGCCGGATTGCGAAAGCGCTGGATGGATTTTTCAGAGCTTCCCTAAATAAGCTCATGCGGCCAGGGATGCCAACATACGCGCTAACTCTTTCTTTGTCTTTGCCAGGATCGAAGCCCGCGCTGCTTCGTAGCCTTGCCATGGATCACGGCGAAGGGTTGCCAGGCGGCGCTGCAAATACGGTGGACTCCGGCGATTTGCGAGTCGCGGCAATTTTCGTCGACCATTTTTTGCACCGGTCTTTTTCGACAAGGGAAGTTCTTCGACGACTTTAGTCGCAGATTTGTATTCCCGCAAGCCTTTGAATGAAGCTTGACGCACCATGCTATCCCGGCTCCAGCCCCAAAACGCGATCTCGGCAACCAATCGAGATTTGACAGTGCAGCCCTGCATGGAGCCACCGGAGAACCCTCCGCGATCGCAAATCGACGTCGCGACTCGCCGACCTCACGCCGGTCGGTAATAATTACCGACTCGTGTGGAATTCTTACCGATAAGCGCCACCGCCAAATAGTGCGGTAACCCAAGCCGACTCGAAATATTGCGGTCTTACGCAGGTAAGCGGCCCTGGTCTCAGGACGCACGATTTTTGCGATGCAAGCACTAAAGCGCGCTGTCGCTACGCCGGCGTATCGAGGTAGGTACTGACCGCCGGCTTCGCATCTGGTTCTGGTGTGGAAAGGAAGAGGCGAGCCCAATCGTGCCGCCATTCATGATTTGGGCCTTGCGAGCGCCAACTTGGTATTTGAGGCCACGGCGCGCGGTCTCAGTGTAGAGAGATCTGTGGAGTTAAAGGCGATCGCGACGGCTCGTAATAGATCCCTCCTAAGTCCGACAGGCTTCTAGATTGCTCGATGAGAAATGACGGCAAAAACGAGGCTTCTGGCAAAGAACCTAAAGAAATGGCTGGTGATCTTCACAGCATCAGGAGGATGTTTGATCCTGGCCGGCCTCGCGTTGATGTACTCGGGCGTTTACAATGTCGCTGCGACCGGGCAGCACAGTGCATTGGTCTACTGGATATTGGATACGGGTTTGCGCAGCTCGGTGCGAAGACGCGCCGAGACGATACGAGTGCCGCCGCTCTCGGATCCTGCCTTGATCCGAAGCGGATTGCGTCACTACAAAACGCATTGCATGCAGTGTCACGGCGCACCCGGGATCGCACCACGAGACGTCATCGGCAAGGGCCTCCTGCCTCTGCCCAACAACTTGGTACAGACCGCGCGCGAATGGTCACCGGCCGATCTCTATTGGGTCACTAAGTACGGGATCAAGATGACCGGCATGCCGGCTTGGGGGTACCGGCTCGGGGAGCAGGAACTGTGGGCGATCATAGCCTTTCTCGAGCAACTGCCGCTACTCACACCACGAGACTATAAAACACTTGACCAGACCACCGTTGCCGAGCAGGCTACGCAGCAAGCCGCCATTGCAGGCGGGGGTCCCGAGCGCGGACCGATCACCTTGCGGCAATATGCCTGTACGGCGTGCCATCGCATTCCGGGCGTAACCGGCCCAGACGCGCACGTGGGTCCTGCGCTTGCCGGAATTGCCAAGCGCAAGTATTTGGCGGGGATCCTTCCCAACACGACTGAAAACATGATTCATTTCTGGCTGCTCGGCATCGGCTTCATCGAGATCTCGGCGATTGCGGGCGCCATCGAACTGGTGGTCGGCATCTTGCGCACGCGCGCGCCGGGCATGTCGCTCGACAAGATGCCGATCTATGTCTGGGCGATGCTGGTGGTCGGGGGCATGATCGTCTTCGGCTTTCCACCGGTGATCCTCGCCACCATGCTGCTCGAGCTCGAGCGCGCCTTCCACTGGCCGTTCTTCGTCGCCGACAAGGGCGGCGATCCGGTGTTGTGGCAGCATCTCTTTTGGCTCTTCGGCCATCCCGAGGTGTATATCATCTTTCTGCCCGCTGCCGGCATGGTGGCGATGATCATTCCAACCATGGCGCGCACGCCGCTGGTCGGTTATCGCTGGGTCGTGCTGGCGCTCGTCGCGGTGGGCATCCTGAGCTTTGTACTATGGGCCCACCATATGTTCGCGATCGGAATGCCGTATCTCTCGGCCAGCCTCTTTTCCGCCGCTAGCCTAGCGGTCGCGATCCCGAGCGGCATTCAGGTGTTCGCCTGGATCGCTACCCTCTGGCGCGGCCAGGTACGCCTGAGCGTGCCGATGCTATTCATCCTCGGCTTCCTCGCCATCTTCGTGCTGGGTGGGCTCACCGGGGTGATGCTGGCGGTCGTGCCATTCGACTGGCAGACCCACGACACGTACTTCGTGGTCGCCCATCTGCACTATGTGCTGATCGGCGGCATGGTGTTTCCGCTGTTCGCGGGCCTCTACTACTGGGCGCCGACCGTGAGCGGCAAGCCGCTTTCCGAACGGCTCGGGCGCTGGGCCTGCGGCTTGATGTTTATCGGCTTTAACCTGGCGTTTTTCCCGATGCATATCACCGGTCTCCTCGGCATGCCGCGAAGGGTTTACACCTATCCCGAAGGGCTCGGCTGGGACGGCTTGAACTTGCTCTCGAGCCTCGGCGCTTTCATCCTCGCGGCCGGCATCCTGGTGGTGCTAATCGATCTCGGGTTGCACCTGCGCATCGCGGGGAAGGTCGACACCAACCCCTGGGGTGCGGGCACGCTCGAATGGCTGCCGCTCGACAACCACGCGAGCCGCAGCATTCCGTCGGTCGAAAGCCGGGAGCCGATCTGGGACAACCCCCAACTCCGGCACGAAGTCGAGAGCGGTCAGCATTACTTGCCAGGAAGCGCCACGGGTGAGCGCGAGACGATCGTGACCAGCTCGATCGAGGCGCGCCCGCAATACCTGCTTCTGCTCCCCGGTCCGAGCTGGCTGCCGCTCTTGGCGGGCGCGGGCACTGCGGCCTTCTTCCTGTTGCTCACGGTAAAGCTCCTCATCCCGGCCGCGATCGGCGCGGTGATCGCGCTCGCTGCGATCCTCGCGTGGATGTGGGACACCGATCGCGGCCACGCCTATCCGCCAGTAGACATCGGCGCCGGCATTCGATTGCCGGTGTACGCATCCGGCCCGAGCTCACACTCGTGGTGGGCGATGATCGTCTTACTGCTGGTCGACGGCACTACCTTCGCCGCGCTCTTGTTCTCGTATTTCTATCTCTGGAGCGGCACCCAAGGCCCGTGGCCGCCCTTTGGATTCACGCTACCTCCCTCCGGCTGGTCCGGCGCTGCGGCGATGTTCTGGCTCGCAAGCAGTATTGCGGTTGCAATCGCAAACGATGCCCTTAAATCGAAAACACGCTATGCGCAAATAACTTTGCAAACGTCGCTCACCGTTGCGCTCTTGCTCATGTTCGTCGCCTTCGGCATGAGTCTCTGTGGCCCATGGCAGACCGGCTTGAGGCCGCAGGCGCATGCTTACGGCGCGCTAGTCTACACCGTACTTGCTTACCAGGGGCTGCACGTCGTCGTGCTCGCCATCATGACCGTCTATACGCTCGTCCGATCCTGGTGCGGATTGCTCCATCCAGGGCGACGCGTGACTTTCGATAACACGCGGATCTTCTGGCACTACATGGTCGGCCAAGGCCTGGTAGGGATCGCCGCCGTCGAGTTGTTCCCGCGCCTTGGCTGAAAAGGTCCACCGAGGCAAGTGATAAAAAAAGGCGGGGCCGTATCGGCCGGTACGAGGGGCGCGAGGCTTCTATCGGGTGAACACCCGCCATGGAACCGGATCCAAGGATACTCGCCTTTGTCTGCGCGAGCTGTTCATGAAAAAAACGGGAGTGGCACATGAATTGCCCACACTCAAAGTCAAGCGCAATACGATTCTACCCAACATCAATTGAAACCAGCTATAGGCCCCGCTACCTCCGCCAATTCCGCGCACTTGCGTTACGTCACAGACGCGGAACCCGGCATACGCAGGCGACGAGAAGACAAGCGCTTTGTCTACGTCGGCTCCGAAGGAAAAAAGGTTCGCAACCTGCGGCATCTGCGGCGAATCAAATCGCTAGCGATTCCTCCGGCATGGGAGGACGTATGGATTTGTGCCAGCGACGACGGCCATCTGCAAGCAACCGGGCGTGACCAGAAAGGCCGCAAACAATACTGCTACCATCCGCGCTGGCGCGAGGTGCGCGACGACACCAAATATCCCCGGATACTTGAGTTCGAAGCGAAATTGCCCCGACTGCGAAAGCGCTGCGCGCGCGATCTCGCCGCCCGCGGCCTGCCGAGGAAAAAAGTTCTGGCGGTGATCGTGTCTCTGCTCGAGACCACGCTCATCCGTGTGGGCAATGAGGAGTATGCGCGCGACAACAAATCCTTTGGCCTGACTTCCATGCGCGATCGTCACGTCGCCACGGCCAGCGGCGAGCTGTGTTTCGAATTTCAAGGCAAGAGCAAGGTCGCGCATTCCATCTCCGTGTCCGATCCGCGCCTCGCCAGAATCGTAAGGCGCTGCCGCGATCTTCCCGGCTACACGCTGTTCCAGTACCTGGATGAAGACGGACAGCGCCATGCAATCGAAGCGGCCCATGTCAATGCGTATTTGCGCGAGGCGATGGGAGACGATTTCACCACCAAGGACTTCCGCACTTGGGCAGGGACGGTGCTCGCCTACAAGGCGCTCAGTGAGCTCAGCGAGTTCGATTCACAAGCGCAGGCAAAAAAGAACGTGATCACGGCGATCGAGTCGGTCGCGAAAAAACTGGGGAATACGAAGAGCGTGTGCCGTAATTGTTATATCCATCCCGAAATCATCGAGAGTTACATCGACCGCTCTTTTTTTGCGGTGGTCAACGAGAAAATAAAACGGACGATGGATGAGAAACCATTGCGCCGCGAAGAGGCCGTGGTGATGGCCTTGCTGCGAGAACGGCTGAAACGCGAAGACAAGACTTTCGCGCGGCGTCGCGCGAGCAAAACGACGTCCATGCAAGCGAGACCATGACGAAGTTGGCGATCGCAGCCAGCGCCACGGCAACTGCGCCGGCCGCCACGATCGCAGCCGAGCCGCCACTGGAGCCGCCCGCGCTCCGATCGAGGTTCCAGGGGTTGCGTGTCGGTCCATCTTCACATTTTCTGTAGTTACGTTGAACCCCATCTCGGGTGTTGTCGTCCGCCCGAGCGTTACGAGGCCGGCGCGCCCGTAACGCAGGGCAAGTTCGCTCGCATTGGGCATCCGCAATCCCGCGGCGAGTCTGCTTCCAAACTCGGTCAGTCCGCCTTCCTCTTGAATCAGGATGTCCTTTCGCAAGAACGGCACGCCACCCAACGGGCCTGACCCTGTCCGTCCAGAAGCGGTGGAACAGCGCGGCGGCGATCAGGAACACGATCAGCATCGCGCCGCCGATCACGACGGTGTACGCGTACAGCAGCAGCAGGCTGCCTACCAATTGCAAGATCAATCCGACGGCGAGCGCGCCAGTTGCTGGTCCTTCGTCTTGATGTTGTACCAGGCCGCCCACAAGAAATAGAACGCGACCATGATCCGACCCAGCAGGTTGATTGTTTCTCCGCTGCTCATAATGGCCAAAACCTGCCGCGTGAACCATCGACGGTGCGTCGGCCTGTCTCCTTGCCGGCCTTGAGGTGAATCGAAACGATGATCGCGAATTCCTTCATCTGCTTGCTACTCTTCCGTAGCGCCGAGGCTGTCCCCGCCGTCCTTCCCTTGATGACCAGCGCGGCGGCCCTCGTGATTTTGGGGATCCAGTGTCCGCGCGACCAAGGGGTGAGGTCGGGACGCCGCCGTACCACCGCTGCCGTACGGACGGGTGATGATCTCCAGCAGGTGGCCGTTCGGATCCTGGAAGTAGAGCCCGCGGCCATCATCCCAGCCGTTGATCTGGTCGCGCTCGTGACGACCGGGGTCGGCCCAGTAAGAGAGCCGCCGTTCACGAATGCGCTCGAAGATCTCATCGAATTCGATCTCGCTCACCAAAAAAGGCGTAGTGCTGGGACTTGATGTCGCCGTCGGCCTCGATATAGTCGAGCGAGGTGTCGCCCACGCGTACTACCGCAAACGGGCCGAACAGCGAGGGCGCCGGGAGGCCGAGGATCTCACTCAAGAACATTGCCGCGGTGTGTTTGTCGCGCGCGGCAACGATTGTGTGGTTCAGTCGGACGGCCATGGTCTGATCCTTTATGTAGTGGTCTCTATTGTGAGAGCTGGCGCGTCACGCGGGCACGACCGCGAACACATCGATCTCGACGAGCATTCCCTCAAGCGCAAGGGCGGCAACAGGTATCAGCGTCGAGGCTGGTTTGTTGTCGCCCCAAACTCGTTCGACTTCTTCGGTCATGACGCGAAACCGTTCTTTGTTATGGTCGACGATCAGAAGGGTGATCTTGGCGACATCGGACATCTTCGCGTTCGCCGCTTTTAACACGGTCTCCACATTGGCGAGAGCCTGTTTGAACTGCGTCGCGAAATCGTCCGAAAGTTGTTCGTCTTCGGTCTCGCCGCCCCGGCCCGCAGCAGCGGTCGTTCGGCGCCACCGAATGCCCGGGGCGGCCGCGCGCTTTGATAAACGGCGTGCGATTCCCGTCTGCGATATAAACTGGGCGTGCAGCGGTTGTTTGGACCCACGACGGCTTTCCTCTGCCTAGCTCTTCAGAGCGAAGTCATCGACCCGGATAACCTCGGCGGTCATCTTCGCTGCCTCCTGGCCAAGCCGATCCGCATTCTCATCGGCGATGCCGGCGCTCAGCGCTTGGTCTAACGACCTTGGTCTAACGATCCCTTGCCCCGCCCGCTTGAGCTTTCGCTGCCCTACATCTTAAAGGTTTGGCGCCTGTCGTGAAAACTTGGCAAATTCTTCCGGGCTTAAATTTCCATCACCGTTGTCATCGAGCCGATCCCAATTTTCTGCCAAATCGCGGTCGCCCTTGACTTCTCCTTTGGATATTCGTCCGTCTTGGTCCTGATCCAAACGGGTAAAATGCATACCGGGCTCTTCCAAAGCTTGCTCCTGATGCGGGCTCGCAGGAGCTGCTTTGCCCGCTGCGCCCTCCGCAGCTTTAGACTCTTCTGTGGTTTCCATGCCGGACTCGGGCTCTTCTAGGGTCTCTGTTTGATGTGGCGTGGCCGGCGCCACAGCCCCACCCTCACCGGACTGTAGACCCTGCGCGAGAACCGTTAGAGATAACCCGCAAAACATATAAGCAAATAAAGCGCTGTTCGACATTTCCCATCTCCTCCATCTATATCGTCATTACCACGCCGCTGAAAACGGCTATTCCTTAATTGCGTCTTTGTTGTTGCTCAACACCAAATGAAATGAGCAAAAGCACCGCCCAAGATGACTGCTTCAATCAATCAATTCCCTCAATTCCACGCTCAACCGGTGGCGCAACTCGAGGCTCGCTCGACGGTGCAATTCCCGGCTCGCTCGAGCTCGAGGGCAGCACGATCTCTACCCGCCGATTCTGTTGCCGGCCAGCCACGGTGTCGTTCGTTGCTAAGGGATAGCTCTCGCCATAGCCACTGGCGGTTATCCTCTCCGCCCGGATCCCATTGCCGATCAAAAAGCCTCGCACCGCCTGGGCACGATCCTCCGCGAGCTCGCGGTTATAAGACTCAGGCCCCTTGCTGTCGGTGTGTCCTTCAATCAGGACATTTTGCTCGGGATGCCCTTTAAGAAACGTGACGAGCCGGTACAAGTTCTGCTGTGCCCCTGACTTGAGGCTGGCACGGTCGTAGTCAAACAGCACATCGCCCAAGGTCAGCACCAAACCGCGCTCTGTCTGTTTCGCTTGCAGTGCGGCCAACTCCTGCGCCAATGCCGCAGCCACCGCGTCCGCCTCCGCAGCGTTGGCTAGCGCCGCCTGGGTTTCCCGGGTACGGGCTTCGAGCACGATTTCATCACGCTCCTCTAGTTGTTTTTCCGCCACCCTCTCGGCCGTCTTCCGTTGTGATTCGGCGTGCGCTACTTCGACCCGTCGTTGTGCGATATAGGCGAGATGGTTTATCTCCTCTTCCTCTTTCGCCTCCTCGGCCTGGCGCAGGGCTTGTTCGGCTTCGTGCAGGAGCAAGGCTGACTGGCTAGCTACGGCCGGGTCTTGCCGAGCTTCCTCGTAGGTCTGTTGCGCTTGCCGCAGGGCCGAGTTGGGAGCGGCGCAGGCCGCAAGGAGGGCAAGAACACCTACCATCAGCCCTCGGCTTACCCATAGAGCACCCTTCTGATCAATACGAACGCTTGCGATTGTCTGCATCGTCGTCTCCTCTATTCTGGATTCGGTCATTGCCCCGTGGCCTCGTCCTCTAAGATATCCATCGTCTGCTCGACCTCCTCTCCATGCTGGCGTGCCCTCTCGGAGAGAGCTTTGGTCTCGGCGAGTCGGGCGTCCACTTCTGCTTTTTCTGCCTGTCGGCGGGCCTCTTCATACTCTTCCTCATGCAAGGCGGACTTCGCGCGGTCCAGCTTCTCTTGGGCTAGGCGTAACTCGAGCGGCGCGTACTGCGCTGCTTGCGCGCTAAGCGCCCGATTCAAAGCCATCTCAGCCGTCGAAACGGTATCGAGCGGCGGGCTTGTGCCAGCGCATCCCGTCAGCGCGATAACTACGCCAGGGATCAGGACCAACCGTCTCCAGCGGAGCCGCCGTTTATTCGAATGTGTGCGGTTCACTGGCGCCGTCCTCGGTGGGTATACCTTCTGGTATCAATGGGTTTTTCGGGGCCGCAAACTCTGCAGGGCTCAGCAAGCCATCGGAGTTTTCGTCCAATACGATCATTTGCTCCGATAGACCGGGCACAGCGATAGATTCGGTAGCTGAAATGAATCCGTTCTTGTCCTTGTCGATTTCTAAGAACGATGGCGTCGCCTGCACCGGCACGGTTTCCTCTTGATAGCGGCGCGCGGATTCATAGTCGCCTTCGCCTTGGATGTTTCTCTCTTTGCTCATGATCCTCTCTCCTATCTGGGTGTCGCGCGACTGCGCTGGCATTGCGTTCCCTGTAGAAATAGGCAGATCGTATGCCAAGCCATGCTTCTCAAAGGATTCAACGAAATGCGCAATTTTGCCGACGTACTAGTTTGTAATAATTACAATCAACGTTGTAAGTTTTACAAGTGAGCAGATGGGGGCGCGCGTCCTTCTATGAAGCTGGGTCGGTCCTGATAGCAGATCGCCCAGCCTACCCCGCGCATCTTACCGACCCCGATGAAGTCCGCCCGCCGGCCCTGGTTACGGCCGACTCGCCCCCGCCATTTGATAGCTCGGCTTCGTGAGTCAAGAAGGCTTTGTCACCGCGAGGGCCGGAGGCTCTTGGTGGGTCACGCCAATCATCAGTGAGCACGATTAAGAGAGCCTCCTTTTGCCGGAACCTGGAACAATGCCAAGACCCCGGACCATGGTCTCGTGGGATGAAACAAATGATACAAAAATAGCTCTTCGGCGAAATTGGTTTAAAACACATTCCTTGTATATTCCGTGCCTGGAAATTATGAAGTGTCTTCGCAAAAGCGCGAAGGATAGCGAAACGACCATTTGACCATACTTCGAGCAACAGGAATGAGACGATGAAACACTCGCAAGACCATTACGAGAAGCGCTTTTTAATCCACAGAAGTGGACAGCGCCACGTAATCAGCGGGACGCGAGCGAGGCTCGTATGCCAGTGGGTACAGGGGGGCGATGAAACCCGGGCCGAATGGAGAGTGATGGGCTTAGGGAAGGAGCAGGATCGATTACGGGAGGGGAGCGCTGGCAGCATGCCTCCCGGTCAAGGCCAAAGCCACTGTGCCGAGGCTCACGATTTCGCCCACAGAATCTGCGCTTAGGGTTTACTTATCTCAAACACTGATGGAGGTATATTCAATGTCGCGCTTGAACTTCATTGCCCTGTTATTCGGGTGTGCCGTGCTCGTCGCGGTGCTGGCTGGAGGCACCTTATCCGCACAAGGGCCGGCGGCGGGTGTCGGTGGCTCCGCTCAGAGCGATAATGGACAGCACTGTCTTTCCGACGGGAAGGGAAAGGGCTTGCTTCAGTATTATCGATCGGTTGGTCGTAAGACGGAGTTGCGTCCTTTCGGCGCTTCCGATACAGAAAACCTCGGGGGTACAGCATACGACGAGATAGAGCCGCCCCTGTGGGAAAATCTGGGCGAGCTAAGCTTCGCGATCACGACGGCGAGTCAGAGGGCGCAATCGTACTTCGACCAAGGTCTGCGGCTCTCCTATGCCTTCAACCATGCGGAGGCACGGCGTGCTTTCCGCCAGGCACAAAAACTCGATCCCGACTGCGCGATGTGCTACTGGGGCGAGGCTTTGGTACTCGGGCCCAACATCAACGCGCCGATGGAGCAGCAGGCCTCGAGCCTGGCGTTACAAGCGTCAGGCATGGCGCAGAGAAAAGCGGTAAAAGTTTCCGAGCGCGAGCAGGCGCTGATCACGGCGCTGGGCAAGCGCTACTCCGCTGACCCTGGGGCCGAGCGTGCGGCCTTGGATGCCGCGTATGCCGATGGCATGGGCAAGGCCGCAGCGCGCTTCCCCGAGGATGAGGACATCCAAGTGCTCTACGCCGAGGCACTGATGGATCTCACACCCTGGGACTACTGGGAAGCAGGCGGCAGCCGGCCTAAAAACAAAACGACGGAGATCTTAGCCGCCCTAGAGCGGGTACTGGCGAGAAATCCAAACCATCCAGGGGCGATCCACTACTACATCCATATGGTAGAAGCCTCTGATCGCCCGCAGCGGGCCTTGCCCTACGCCGGGCGCCTGGGATCCTTGATGCCAGGAGCGGGACACCTAGTGCATATGCCTTTTCACATTTATTTTCGTACCGGTCGTTATGTCGAGGCCTTAAAGGTAAACAAACAAGCCGCGGCAGCGGATGAGGCCTATATCGCCACGGCTGGGCCCAAGGGGATCTATCCACAGGCCTATTACCCGCACAATGTGCACTCCCTCATGGTCTCGGCGCAGATGGCCGGGGACGGCAAGACCGCCATCG
>Ga0187893_10009380_pt1 | contig 15056 bp, 13 predicted proteins | sample MA1701074metaG_FD_139574 | JGI IMG/M metagenome (GOLD analysis project Ga0187893, IMG submission 139574) | White microbial mat communities from a basaltic lava cave in the Kipuka Kanohina Cave System on the Island of Hawaii, USA - MA170107-4 metaG ... | reverse complement strand
CCGGCGCGCGGGAAGAGCCGCACACGCGTGCCGACGGCGGAAAGCGCCGCGTCGCCGTCCAGCGCCGCCACCTGCATCGCCAGCCGCACGCGATGCATGACGTCGTCGGCATCCATCCGCGCCACGTAGCGCCCGCGGCAGTCCTCGAGCCCGGCCGCGAGCGCCGCGGCGATGCCGCGGGGCGGAGTCCGCGCCACCCGGATGCGTGGGTCGTCCCGCGCCATGGCCTCGGCGACCCTGGCCGTCCGGTCGGCCGATCCGTCGTCCACGACCACGCACTCCCAGTCCGTCAGGCGCTGGCGCGCGACGCTCGCCAGCGCCGCGCCGATGGTGGTCGCGGCGTCGCGGGCGGGCAGCAGGACGGACACGAGCGGGGGAGGCACGTCGCCTCAGGCATGCCACGGGCGCGCCCGCGCTGCACGGCACGGGCGTTTCTCGCTTCCGGGGAGCATTCGCTATAAGCAACCCCGGATGTCGGGGTGGGCTCGCTGGCTGGTCACGCACCCGCGAAGCGTGCTCGTGGGCACGCTCGCGCTCACCGTGGTGCTGGGCTTCTACGCCCGCCAGATCCGCATCGAGAGCTCGCTCGCAAGCGTGCTGCCGCAGGGCGACCCCGCCGTCGCCTACTACGACGAGACGCGCCAGGCGTTCGGCAGCGACGACGTCGCCGTGATCGGCATGCTGACCGACGACGTGTTCACGCCCGCGGCGCTCACGAAGGTCGCGCACGTGACCAAAGCGCTCGCCGACGTCGACGGCGTCGAGCAGGTCCTGAGCATCACCAGTGCCGTCGACATCGCCGCCGACGTCATCACGCCGCCGCCGCTCGTGCCGCGGATTCCGCCGACGGCCGAGGACATCGCCGCGCTGCGCGCGACGCTCGCGGCCCGACCCGTGTACGGGAAGAACCTGGTCTCTCCGGACGGACGCGGCGTCGCGATCAACGTCGTCTTCCGCCCGCTCACCGACCTGGAGTACGAGACGCTCGACATCGACGCGCGCATCATGCGCGTGCTGGAGGAAGCAGAGGGGCCCGAGCAGTTCTTCTACACCGGCGCCGCGCACGTGAAGCACGAGGCCTCGGCGCTCATGCGGCGCGACCTCTGGCGCTTCACGCCCCTGGCCCTGCTGCTCGTGACGATGGCGTTCTGGGCGTCGTCGCGCACCAAGCGCGGCGTGGTCGTTCCGGTGATCGCGGTCGCCATCGCGCTGGTGTGGACCCTCGGCATCGCGGTGCTCCTCGGCAAGTCGATCACGCTCGGCACCTTCGTGCTGCCACCGCTGCTCCTGGTCGTGGGGTCGGCCTACGTCATCCACGTGATGGCCCGCTATTACGAGCAGGCCGAACGCAGCCGCGAGCCGGCCGAGGTCGTCCAGGCCGCGATCGAGCGCGTCTGGACGCCGCTGCTGATCTCGGCGCTCGCCACCATCGTGGGCTTCGGGTCGCTCATGGTGAGCCGCATTCCCGCCATCTGGGACCTGGGCGCGCTCGCCGTCGTCGGCGTGGCCGCCCTCACGCTCTCCTGCCTGACGGCCCTGCCGGCCACGTTGGCCCTGCTGCCCGTCGAGCGCGCGGCGCTCCGCGCCAAGGACGATACCCCGCTGCTCGACGGCGTATTCACCCGGCTGTCCGACTGGGCGGCCGGTTCACGCTACGGCATCCTCGCCGCAGGCGCGGTCGTGGCGGTCATCGGGCTGCTCGGCGTGCCGCGCATCCAGTCGGACTCCGACTTCATGGAGTACTTCGCCCCCGCATCGGAGGTGCGCCGGGACAACGCGGTCATCAACCAGCAGATCGTCGGCTCGAATCCCTTCTATGTGGTCGTCGACGGCGACGACGGCGGCACCATGGAGCGCTGGGAAGTGCTCAAGCTGGTGAAGGACCTGCAGCGCTTCGTCGAGACGCTGCCGGGCGTCACCTCGTCGTTGTCGCTGGTCGACTACCTGGAGATGCTCGAAGCCGGGCTCGCGTCGGGCGCGACCAAGGACCTCGTGGTCGATGAGCAGGGCAACATCGCCGCGGCCACGGCGCCGAAGCCGTTCTGGGAGGTGCCGCGGAACCTCGCCCCGGTCATCGACATGGTGAAGAAGAGCCCGGCGACCTTCGCCGGCGTCGTCACCAAGGACTTCCGCCGCACCAGCATCCTGGTGCGCACCAAGCTCGCCGGCACCCGCGCCGTGCAGCAGACGCTGGACGCGATCAACGGGTACGTGGCGCAGCACTTCCCCGGCGATCTGAAGGTGCGCACGACCGGCAGCCTGGTGCTCGTCAATCGCACGGCCGAGACGATCGTGACGGAGCAGCTCCAGGGCCTGGCGCTGGCTTTGGTCTCGATCTTCATCGTCATGTCGCTGATGTTCCTGTCGGTCCGCATCGGATTCCTCGCCGTCATCCCCAACGTCGTTCCGATCATCGTCTTCTTCGGCGTGCTCGGCTGGTGCGGCGTGTATCTGAACCTCGGCACCAGCTTGATCGCGGCGATCTCGCTCGGCCTCGCGGTCGACTCGACCATCCACTACATGGCGCGTTTCAACCGCGAGCTGTCGGGCGAGACCGACCAGGCCGCGGCCATCCGCCGGGCGCTGCGCAGCGTGGGCGCGCCCATCCTCTATACGACCAGCGCGTTGCTCCTCGGCTTCCTCGCCTTCGGCCTCTCGAGCTTCGTGCCGATCCGCCAGTTCGGCATCCTCTCCGGCGTCACCATGGCGACCAGCCTGCTGACCAACCTGGCGCTGCTGCCCGCGCTGCTGGCCACGACCAAGATCATCACCCTCTGGGATCTGGTCGGCGTGCGCCTGGGCGAGGATCCGACGCGAACCATCCCCATGTTCGAGGGCCTGCGGCCGTCGCAAGCGCGGGTGGTGGTGCTGATGGGCGAAGTCCGGCACTTCGCGCCGGGGGAGCACGTCATCCGCCAGGGCGAGGAGGGCAACGAGATGTACGTGCTGCTCGACGGCACGGCCGACGTGCTGATCGGCACGGACGGCGGGCGCCAGCGCGTGGCACAGCTCTCCCGTGGCGACGTCTGCGGCGAGATGGGCCTCGTGCGCCACAACCTGCGCGGCGCGGACGTCGTGGCGTCCGGCGAGGTGGACGTGCTGGCCGTCAACGAGAGCTTCTTGAACCGCATCCAGCGCCGCTATCCGCGCATCGCGGCGCGCGTGTTCCTGAACCTGACCCGCATCCTGAGCGACCGGCTCGAGAAGTCGAACGCCCGGGTCGTGGCCGCCCTCCGCCCCGTCTGAGCACCCCGAAACCCCAAGGCTTCTGCGCAGTTGGCGGCTCCGAAAATGCTTGACCCCGTAGGGGTGCTGTGGGAACTTCGCAGCCCTCGGTCGTATATGCTTCGCACTTGCCTGTCTCGCTCACTCGCGCTCGTCGTGAGCCTGCTCGCCGCGGTCGCTCCGGCCGCTGCATCCACCACGTCGACCACGTTCGTCTCGACGACCACCAGCTCGACCACCGTCGAGACCACCAGCACCTCCACGACGGTCCTCGCCAGCACCACGTCGACGACCGAGCCCAGCACGACCAGCACCTCGGTGACGACCACCACCAGCACGTCGTCGTCGAGCACGACCACGACGAGCACGTCGACGACGTCGACGACGTCCACGTCCCTGCAGGTGTGCGACTGCGGCGATATTCCGTTCATGGCGTCACGCGTTGCCAAGCTGGCGGGCGGGAGCATCGTGAACGCCGACCTCGCCGTGAACGACAGCTTCGGCTCGGTGACGCTCGCGCCGGGGGCGACGATGGCGAACGGCACGACGCTCACGGCCGACCGGGTGAAGCTCGCCTCGGGATCGGGTGTGTTCTACGTCCACGCGAACGAGCTGCTCCAGTCCGCGGGAAGTACCATCGGTGGCGGGGTCATCACGAGCCCGCTCACCCTGCCGCTCCGTACGCCCTACTGTGAGCTGCCCATCCTGGCGTGTGGTACCGGTACGCTGCACGTCGACGGAACGCAGGCGCCGCTCGCCTCCGGCAACTATGGGAGCGTGACCGTCGGTGACGGGGCGACGCTCGTGCTCGCCGACGATGGGCCGTATCGGTTCTGCGAAGTCCGGATCGCCAACGGCGGGACGATGCTCTTCACGCATCAGGTGGAGGTCGACGTCACGGGCAGCATCATCGTCGGGACCGACTCGTCGATTCGCACGGGCGGCGGCGCACCGCTGCGGCTGCGCGTGGGCGGGACGAAGGTGCTGCTCGGCCGCAACGCGCTCATCACGGCGGCGATCATCGCGCCGCACGCCAAGGTGAAGGTGAAGAAGGACAGCGTGGTCGAGGGTTGCGTTTGCGCGCGCGTCATCAAGGCCGCGAAGGACGCGACCCTGTCCTGCGCCGGCGACTCGCCCAGCGGCGCCTTCCTCGATTGAGCAGGCCGGACCGGCGGCGTGCCGGCGTCAGGCGAGGGCGCCACCGCAGCTCGAGCCCGCGCCGGCCGTGCAGCCGAAGCAGTGGCGCGCGGTGGTGATGCCCCGTCCTTCGAGCGCGTCCAGGGAATCGAGGTCCCAGACGGTGCGCGGTGCGTTCGGGCCGCCGAGCGGCAGCTCGAGCATCTGGTTGAAGTCGCAGTCGTAGAGGCGGCCGTCCCATCCCACGCTTACGAGCGAGCGGCACATGAGGCCGTCGACCGTGGTGGGGTTGAAGTGGTTCACGAGCAGGCTCGTGTACGCCGCGGCCGCCCCGTCGCGCGCGAGCATCTCGGCGAAGCGCTTGATCGGCATGTTGGTGAGGGTGAGCAGCCGGTCGAACCCGATGCCGAAGGCGCGTCCCAGCTCGTCGCGGTAGCGGGCTTCCAGCTCGGCTTGTGCGGGCGGAAGGGAGGCGCCGACCGGGTTGTAGACGAGATCGAGCGAGAGGCCGCTTCCGGGCCGGCCGTAGCCGAGCGCGTTCAAGCGCTGCAGCGCGCGGATGCTCTTGTCGAACACGCCCTGGCCGCGCTGCCGCTCGACGTTGTCCTGCGTGTAGCAGGGCAGGCTCGCCACCACTCCGACCCGTTCGTGCGCGAGGAACTCCGGCAGATCCTCCTGCCCGGGCTCGAAGAACACGGTGAGGTTGCAGCGGTCGATCACGCGCCGGCCGAGCCGGCGCGCCTCGCGCACGAGCCTGCGGAAGCTCGCATTCAGCTCCGGCGCGCCGCCGGTGAGGTCGACCGCCTCGACGTCCGGGCTCGCCGCGAGCAGCGCCAGCACGCGCTCGGCCGTGGCCCCGATCATGCGCTCGGTGCGCTTCGGGCCGGCCTCCACGTGGCAGTGATGGCACGCCTGGTTGCAGCGCTTGCCGACGTTCACCTGCAGCGTCGTCGTGCGTGCGCGGCGGAGCGGCGCCCGTCCGTGGGCCGCGAGCGTCACCTCGAAGCTCGGCAGTGCCTCCGGCATCGTCTCGTGGTGGCATGCCGCCGGCCCCCGGGCAACCGGCCGCGCTGCCGCCGGACGATTCTGGATTTCGCTCCGGTGCCGTGACAGTCTTCGCGGTCTATGCCCGATCCCAAGCCACGCGTCCCGGTCAAGCCGGGCTTCTACACGGTGCCCGCGGATGCGGCGGCCACGCCCGACGTCATCTGCTCCCGCTGCAAGGACTGCGGCGAGTACTACTTCCCGAAGCGGCTCGTGTGCGCCAAGTGCCTGTCGCGCAACACGGAAGAGCGCAACGTGCCCGCCCGCGGCACCCTCTACAGCTTCACCTTCGTGCACATCCCGCTCTTCGGCTCGACCAAGATCGAGTACCAGGAGGGGTACGGCGTGGGGCAGATCGACCTGCCCCAAGGCCCGCGCATCCAGTTGCCGCTCGTCGGCAAGCGCGAGCAGTTCCGCGTCGGGCAGAAGGTGCAGGGCGAGATCAGCGTGATGCGCGAGCAGGAGGACAAGGACGTCGTCATCCTCCGCTTCCGACCGGTGGAGGCCTGACCGTGGAGCACGTTGCAATCGTCGGCGTGGGGATGAAGCGCTTCGGGTTCTACCCGGAGATGCACGTGAACGAGCTGGGGCGCGACGCGGGGCTCGCCGCGCTCGACGACGCCGGGCTCACCTTCCAGGACATCGACGCGGTCTACGCGGGGCACATCTTCATGCAGCCCATGACCGCGGTCCGCGCCGTGAAGGAGCTCGGCTGCACGGGCGTGCCGATCCAGCGCATCGAGAACGCGTCGGCCACCGGATCCGCCGCGCTGCGCGAGGCGTACCTCGCGGTCGCCGCGGGCTACTACGACAAAGTGCTGGTCCTCGGCCTCGACAAGATGACCGAGGTGATGGGCCGTACGCCCGCCGCTCCCGAGCTGGAGGATGCGATTCTGCCCGCGGCCTTCTTCGCCATGTGGGCGACGCGCCGCATGCACGAGCGTGGCACCAAGGCCGAGCATCTAGCCCGCATCGCCGCCAAGAACTGGAACTACGGCGCGCTGAACCCAATGAGCCAGCGCCAACCCACGGAGAAGGTCACGGTCGAAGGCGTGCTGAAGTCGAGCATGGTCGCCTGGCCGCTCACGAAGATGATGGCGTGCCCCATCGGCGACGGCGCCGCCGCGGCGGTAGTCTGCCGCCTCGACACGGCGAAGAAGCTCGCCAAGGGCCGCCCGATCGTGCGCATCGCCGCGTCGCACCTCGGCAGCGAGAAGTACGAGCGCGGGCACCTTTTCATGGGACCGGTCGTCGGCCCGCCGCAGATGACCCGCGACGCGGCCAAGGACGTCTGGGAGCAGTCCGGTCTCGGGCCGAAGGACATCCACCTGGTGCAGGTGCACGACGCCTTCGCCATCGAAGAGCTGGAGTACTACGAGCTGCTCGGCTTCTGCCGCGAGGGCGAGGCCGAGGGGTGCATCGAGCGCGGCGAGTTCGAGCCAGGCGGCCGCGTGCCGTTCTCGACCGACGGCGGGCTGATCGCGCGCGGCCACCCCGGGGGTCCGACGGGCCTGGCGCAGATCTGGGAAACCGTGCTGCAGCTCCGCGGCGAAGCGGGCAAGCGGCAGGTGCCGAACGCGCGCGCCGGCCTCTGCCACATGATGGGCGGCGGCAGCGTCTGCGTCGCGCACGTGCTGGTGCGAGACTAGCTGGGCTGGAGCCTGTTGCTTCCGTCGGAAGGATCTACTGGCCGATGGCGCTTTCGGCCTGAGCTCCAACGGCAGCTACCCAGCCTCGATCTCGAAGACGCTGCCATGCGATCTGGATGTGTTGAGGCCTGAACACTCCGGCCTTGCGTGGATTCCAGCTAAGGACACGCGCAATCGCTGCCTCCGCGTCGTTCGCCGCTTGCGGATGATGTCGCATGACCCAGTGCGTGGTGGCGAGCAGCTCAAGACCGTACGAATCCTCGAAGCCATGGATCAACTCCAGTACCTTCTGGATGTGTTGCTTTGTCGACTCCGCGTTGGCCAGCAGAGCCTCGGCTTCTTCACGGGCACCTGGAAGCAGCTCCACCTCAGCATCAGGGCGGGCAGCGTCATCGCCCAGGCCGCTGACGTAGTGGCCTTCCATAACGTCGAGTACCTTCCGTAGGGCGTCTGCATACGGCCCGTAGTGGTGCTCGATGTACTTGAGGCGCAGCTCCTCGCCTGCCTCCTGCATGAAGTAGGCGAGCTTCTGTAGCTCAAGGGTTGTGAGATTGTCATCGAGGCCGCCGTCGAGATAGGCCCCGGCGAGAGTAAGAAGGGCTGCACGCCCCGGAGTCATGCGAGGTTTCGACGTCCGGTTCTGCATCGCCTTAGGCGGGGGTGTCTTTCCAGGCGCAAACAGTTTGACCTCGACCGTGGGGAGAGTACCGAGGGCCCGCTCCATCAGCGGCCTGACGACGTCCCACGACAGCCCCCCAGCCCCGCAGCCGAGCGGAGGCACGGCAATCGAGCGGACTCCCAGACGTTGAATCTCCGCAGCCAGTGCCGCAAGGCCCTTCCGGACATCGTCCAAGCGAGAAGGCTGTCGCCAATGTCGCTTGGTCGGCACGTTCAGAATCCATTTCGGCCGCAGGCGACCGGTCTCGAAGGAGAATACCCGACCTATGACGATCTCGCCCTGCTTGGAGGCGCGTTCGTACGCTTCGAAATTTTCCGGGAAGGCCCGCTTGAACTGAAGCGCTATTCCCTTTCCCATCACCCCGACGGTATTGACCGAATTGACGAGAGCCTCGACGTCGGCGTCGAGCAGATTGCCTTTTGTGATCTCGAGCATGCTCTCGCTCATGGATAGTACCATGACGGCTCGACGACAACCGGCGGCGCAGCGGCACCCTCGAGGGCGCGAGCGACCCGCTGAGCGGTTCCGGGGGTCATCGCGACAACTCCAGTGATCGCCGTCCAGGGGACGAAATCATGAACCAAGAACTCGGCCTGCCGTGGTTCCTTGGCCTCGCCCGCCCAATTCTCCAATGGCATCACCTGCCAGTCGATCGCTGGGCCCAGCGAATCTAGGTTCTCGAAGGCCGTATGGTAGGAGGTCGCGGCGTTGCGGTCCGTGAAGATGCAGCGCCTGCCCAACTCTTTGGCCCGCGAGACACGCGTAACCAGATGAACGACGTCCTTCTGGCCGCCTTGCCAACCCAGGTGACCCCCACGGCCGTTTCGGCGGCGAACCGCTTCCAGGATCGTCTTCGGGTCGACACGCTCGTGCACGTGCAGCGAGACGGTCGGGACCTCGAAGGAAGTGTGCTCGGCCTTGCCGGCCCACTGTAGTTGCGGGTCGAGGTGCGGGTCGTACTCGTAGCGGCGCTTGCCGGCATCCCGATCCGTTTCGGGCGTCACGAGCCCCACGTGTGGGTTGTTGGCGCGCTGCTTGTCGCCGTGTCCGTACTGCTCGATCGGACGCTTCTTCGTCGGTTTTGAGCGTGTCTTGCGGCCGGGCATGCGCGCTGTCCTACCCCACTAGGAAGCTGCCGATCCAGCGCAGCCCTCTTGCGAACTTCCGGGCGACCGTGTCACATCCTCGGGACACGATGGAGCGAACGGGCTCGGCACCGCCCACGATAGGCCGCTACACCTGGCAGGATTTCATCGCGCTTCCCGACGAGGACCGGCGCGAGCTGATCGACGGGCATCTGGTGGAGACCGAAGTGCCGACCGGGATCCATGAGTGGATCGTCGCCATGCTCGTCAGGCTCCTCGGGACGTGGGCGATGGAGCACCGAGCGGGGGTCGTCTTCGCCTCGGGATACAAAATCAAGATCCGCGACGACCGGGGATTCATGCCCGATGTCCAATTCCTCCGGCGGGGTGGCCGCCCGATCCCGAACCAAGGGCTCGACTCCGGCGCACCGGATCTGGCCATCGAGGTCGTGTCGCCGGGCCGTGGCCGATACTACCGCATCGTGAAGCTCGGTGGCTACGCCGCGATCGGCGTCCCGGAGTACTGGATCGTCGACCCCGAGCGGCAGACGCTGGAGTGCCTGACCCTCGACGGTCCCGCGTCCTACCGGATAGCCGTCATGCTGGCGAACGAGGCGACGTTCGAGCCCGCGTCCTTTCCGGGACTGCGCATCGGGCTCGGGGAGCTCTGGCAGCTCCCGGACTGGTTCCAGAACTCCTAGGCGCGTTCGACCAGCTCCGGGTGGAATTCGGGGTGTGCGTCCAACCAGGACGCTGCCCCGCGCATGGACGCCTCGTTCTTCTCGTTGATGAAGCGATAGATGCGTGCCTCGAACCAGCGCAGCACGGGCGTCTTCATGTGGAAGCGCTCGCGGAAGCGTAGCCGCGTCCGGTTGGGCCCCACGCGCTCCAACCGCACCGAGCCCGAGAGACCGCCGCGCAGCATGAGGTAGTCGTACCCTTCGTTCGGCCGGACGTTGGTCACCAGCTCGAACGACTCGCCGCGCCGGCCGAGCGGCAGCGGATAGATCACCTTGCGGAGCAGGCCGTTGCCGCCGGCGTCGCCCGGATACACGATCTCGACCTCCAGCACGGCCGGTGCGAACTCCTTCCACAGGTCGTAGCGCTGGAAGATCGCCCAGAGGCGCGCGGGCGAGTGGGGCAGCTCGATCGTGAACTCGTGCTCGCGCATGGTGCGACGTCAGCCGAGGCAGGCGTAGGTGGCTTCGATCAACGCGGTGGCGCGCGGATCGAGGAGGATGTGCGGCCCCATGCGGTTCATGACGTAGCCGAAGCCGAGCCGCGCGTCGGGGTCGGCGAAGCCGACGGATCCGCCCGCGCCGGGGTGGCCGAAGGCGCGCGCGTTCGGACCGAAGGCGGCGTCGGCTCGGCGCTGCGAGAGCATGAAACCGTGCCCGAAGCGCGTCGAGAGTCCGAGGACGAGATCCGCGCCGAGCGACTGCTCCGCATGGCAGAGCGCCAGCGCGTCCGGCCCGAGTAACGGCGCGCGGCCGCCGCTCGCGAGCGCGCCGTAGACGCGCGCCAGATCGCGGGCCGTCCCGTGGCCGTTGGCACCGGGGATCTCGGCCCGGCGCCACTCCGGCACGTTCGGCCCCCGGGCCATGGATGGAGGGTTCAGGAAGGCGCGCGCGGCCATGCCCTCCGGATCGCTCAGAATGATCAACCCAAGCCCCTGCTCCGCGTCGGAACCGGGCTCTGGAAGCGGGATGTCGCTCATCTGTCCGACGCGATGATGCTCCGCATCCGCGAGGCCGATGTGGAAGTCGAGCCCCAGCGGGCCGGCGATCACGTCACGGAAGTAGGTACCAACCGACTTGCCGGTGATGCGGCGGACGACCTCGCCGACGAGCCACCCGTACGTGACGGCGTGGTATCCGTGCCGAACGCCGGGCGTCCACCACGGCGCCTGTGCCGCGAGCGCCGCCGTCATCGCGCTCCAGTCGTAGAGCGCCTCGTCCGGTAGGAGCGGCCGTACGGCCGGCAGCGCCGCGCGATGCGAGAGCAGCCAGCGCACCGGAATCTCGCCCTTGTCCGCCTGCGCGAACTCGGGCCAGTAGCGGGCGACGGGCGCGTCGAGGTCGAGCCGTCCCGCTTCGACGAGGGTCAGCGCGCAGAGCGCGACCATGCCCTTGGTCGACGAATACACGTTGACGATCGTGTCGCGGTTCCAGGGGCGCGTCTTCGCCTGGTCGCCGGACCCTCCCCAGAGATCGACCACGCGGGTCCCGTCGAGCTCGACGGCGACGGCCGCTCCCACCTCGCCCCGCGCCTCGAAGTTGCGGGCGAAGGCCTCGCGGACCTGGATGAAGCGCGCGTCACACGTTCCTTGGATCGCCGGCGCCGACATCGGCGAGCAGGGCTAAGCCAGCCAGCGGCGGGCGTCAAGCCGCGGTTTGTATCCGTCGCGTAGGGCTTCGTAGTATCGCCCCCCTTGAAGGTCGTCGTCGTCATGCCGGCGTACAACGCCGCGCGCACCCTGCGGGATACGCTCGCCGACCTGCCGCGCGCCCACTACGATTCGGTCATCCTCGTGGACGACGCGAGCCACGACGGTACCGTGGCGCTGGCGCAGGCGCTGGGGCTCACGGTGTTCGTCCACGACCGCAACCGTGGCTACGGCGCCAATCAGAAGACCTGCTACACGAAGGCGCTGGAGGCCGGCGCGGACATCGTGGTCATGGTCCACCCGGACTACCAGTACGACCCGACGCTGCTTCCCGAGATGACGGCGCCCTTGAAGGCGGATGAGGCCGACGTCGTGTTCGGCAGCCGTTTTCGCGGGCGATCGGCCTACGAGCAGGGCATGCCGTGGTGGAAGTACGTGGCGAACCGCGCGCTCACCGCCCTGGAGAACCGGACCTTCGGTCTAGCGCTGAGTGAGTATCACACCGGCTATCGAGCCTACACGCGAGACGCGCTCGCGCGCGTGGACTTCATGGCCAATTCGGACGATTTCATCTTCGACCAGGAGATCGTGGCGCAGTTCGTGGCGACCGGCGCCCGCTTCGCCGAGATCTCGGTGCCCGTGCGCTATTTTCCCGAGGCGTCGTCGGCGAGCCTCCTGGCGAGCATCGTCTACGGCCTGAAGGTCGTCCGCCTCCTTTGGCGAACGCGCCGGCGCCGCTGACCCGCGATCGGCGGGACGACCCTCGCGCGTCGCGCCGCGTTCGGCTATGGCGCTTCCGTGTCCTCCGACGACGCCGCGCGAAGTGCGGACGATTCGCTCACCGACGTCGCCGCGGAGCTGCGCACTGCGTACGAGCGTGAGCGAGCCGAATTGGTCCGCCGCCGCGTTCCCGGCGCGGCGCTGTTCTTCATGGTGTCGATCGGTGTCGCCGCGTTGGTCGATCGGCTGGTCTACCCCGAGCGTGCCCTGGAGGTGACGGCGGTGTTCGGGGCCCAGGTCGTGCTCTCGCTCGCGGCCATCACGGCCTGCCGGGTGCGATCGATCGGCGTGTACGTCGAGGCCGTGGCTGCCGCGTTCGCGGTCGCGCTGGCACTGCTCGCCAACCTGTACCTGCTGCTCGTCGACGCGCCGCTCGAGCACCTCACCGTGACGGCCGTCTGCTTCCTGGCAGGCGGGGCCGTGCTGCTCCCCTGGAGCTGGCAGGCTCAGCTCGTCATCTCGCTCTCGATCCTGACGTCGTTCGTCCTCGCGGCGCCGTCGCTCGGCAGCGACGTCGGACACCTCACGATGACGCTCCCGGTGGCCGTGATCGCCATGCTGATGGTGATGGCGACCTATCTCTTCGACCGCTATCGGTTCGAGGCGTTCGTGCGCACGGTCACGGAGGTCGAGGAATCCGGCATCACGGCCGCCCTCGCGCGCATGAGCGAGACGCTGCACGCCCACCTGCGCGATCCCGCCATGCTCGAGCGCTCGAATCGACTGGCGCTGGAGCTTCTCGACTGCGACTGGAGCGCCACGTACCTGTGGGACGCGGCCCAGGACGCGTTTCGCCTGCGCTCGCTGGCGCTTCGGGAGGGACTGCGGCTCAGCGACGAGCGCTGGACCGAGCTCATGGCCGCCGAATTCGCTCGGGACACGCTGCCGCTCGTGCGCGCCCTCGAGGGCGGGCGGCCGATCGAGATCCAGGACGACGCGAAGCAGCCGCTCGTGCCGGGGGCCGTCATGCGCCGGTTCAACTTCTCGTCGGCGCTGCTGACGCCGGTGGTGGACGAGGGCACGGTCATGGGGGTGCTCGTACACGGCTACGTCACACGGACCGGTCCGTTCGGACGCGCGCAGCGGCGGATCGCGGACGGGGTGGCGCACGTCACCGCGCTCGCCATCGACAACGCGCGGCTGATCGATCAGCTGACCGCTGCCAATCGGCTGAAGACCGAGTTCGTCGCCACCATGTCCCACGAGCTGCGTACGCCGCTCAACGTCATCAGCGGATACAGCGATCTCCTCCACGACCACGTGTTCGGCGCGTTGAACCCCGAGCAGTCGGACATCGTCGGCCGCATCCGCCAGAGCGCCCTCGTCCTCCTCGACCTCGTCAACACCACGCTGGCGCTCGGCCGTCTCGAATCCGGGCGCGAGCCCATCAACGCGACGCTCGTCCCGGTCGCCGCCGTGGCAGACGAGGTGCGGCGGGAGCTGGAGGCGTTGGTCCCTTCCGACGTGGCACTCACGTGGCGGATCGATCCGGCCCTCGCCGTTGCCACGGATCGCGACAAGCTGAAGATGATCGTCAAGAACCTGGTCGGCAACGCGCTCAAGTTCACGAAGCATGGCCACGTCCAGGTCGACGCCGACTGGAGTCGGGACGTGCTCGAGGTGTCCGTGCGCGACACCGGCGTCGGCATCGCCCCCGAGCACCTCGGTGTGGTGTTCGACATGTTCCGGCAGGTGGACGGCTCGCCCACACGGCCGTTCGAAGGCGTGGGGCTCGGCCTCCACATCGTCAAGCGTCTGAGCGAGCTGCTCGGCGGGAGCGTGTCGGTGGCGAGCACGCTCGGCGAAGGCACGACATTCGTCGTGCGCATCGCCTGCACGCGCATGGCCGCGGCCCCGCGCGCGCACGGCTGAGCGAATCCGCTCAGGCCGCGGAGCGAAGGCGCCGCAGCGCCTGGGCGAGTAGCCGCGTGGCCACTTCGAGGTGGGCCTCGGGCGTGAGCACCTCGCCCAACACGGCGAGCTGCGCGGCCCGCGTGTTCAAGCGGTCGTCGTACGGCGCGTGCGCTGCGTGGTCTCGCATCCGGGCGACCAGGCGCAGGAAGTTGGAGGCGGCGGTCGGCTGGCGCTCGAGGTGGAGGCCGTCGTACTGCAAGTGGCCTTCGCGGAACACGAGCGTGGGCGCCGCGCCGGAGTGCACCTCGAGGAAGGGCTCCCGGTCGTCGGTGGCGGCCGCGGCGCGCACGCCTCGCACCAGCACCTGGATCTCGGAGAACGGCACGCGCACCCGCGTCCCGTGACGATCGCTGGCGCGGATCGTGCGCTCCTCGAACTCGAAGCTGCGGACGACCATGCGCGCGTCCGGGTGTTCGAGGTCGTCGAGCACGATCGGGCTGAAGCCGGCGCGGCGCAGCGCGTCCGCGGCCGTGAGGGCTGGCGCGCGCCCGGCGAAGGTGGCGAGCACGCGCGGCTCACCCTGCGAGAGATGCCGGCGCGCCTCGTACAGGCTCACCGACAGCGCCGTCGCCAGCGCGTTCGCACGCTCCGCGACGTTCCCCGATATCCCGGCCAGCGCCAGTATCTCCATCCGCATCCCCACCCCTCGTCTTCGAGAGTGCCGTGAAGCGCGCCGAGTGACCAGCCCCCCGGGCCACCCTGGCCCCGTGCTGCAGCAGGGCGCACGGCAGGGTAGGGTCGCCCATGCCTGGAGACGACCCCTTCCACGACGGCGAGCGGACGGTGCAGGAGCGGGCCGGGGTTCGGGCAAACGCGCGGAAGATCGGCGGGTCGATCGTCAGTGTGTTGAGCGCGCCCGTGGCGCTCTTCCTCCGGCAGCGGATCACGTTGTACGCAAGCTCCATCGCAGCCGACGGCTCGGTGTGGGCGTCGCAGCTCACCGGTCCTCCGGGATTCGTCACCGCCACGGACGCGCGGACGGTCGTGATCGACGGCGGGATCGAGCACGGTGACCCGCTGCGCGAGAACCTCGAGGCGGAAGCACGCCTGGCGCTCCTCGCCCTCGATCCCGCGACGCGGCGGCGCGTGCGCGTGAACGGACGCGTCCAGGCACGTGCCGGGTCGACGCTCACGCTGCGGGTCCGTGAGGCGTTCGG
>Ga0187893_10009379_pt1 | contig 15059 bp, 14 predicted proteins | sample MA1701074metaG_FD_139574 | JGI IMG/M metagenome (GOLD analysis project Ga0187893, IMG submission 139574) | White microbial mat communities from a basaltic lava cave in the Kipuka Kanohina Cave System on the Island of Hawaii, USA - MA170107-4 metaG ... | reverse complement strand
TTGCGGAACTCGAAATTCGTGAGGAATTCGACAAGGTTCGACACCGTCGACTCCTTGAATCGTAGGGGCTTGCCGTCCGGTCCCTCTTTCAGCCGATCGGCCATGTGCTGGACGAGCTTCGCCATCGACTCGCGCAGCACGACCTGAATTTCCGCCGACGCTTCCGCCATACGCTGTGCCGCCTTTTCGCGCTCCTCCTCCCAAACCTCGCGCGAGATGCTCTTGAGCTGGTCCGGCACGCCGAAGCTGACGTACTGCCAACAGAATCCGAACTCGCGAGCGATGTCTTCGACGGGAGGATAATCCGATGGGTTATACAGCCCTCGGAGCCGTTTCGCAGCGTCCTGACACAGGCTCGGGTAGGCGGCGATGAATGCTGTCACAAGCTGCTTTCGATCTTCCGCGAACTGCCGCAGCCGGCCCTCGACCGTCTGAAGGGCGGCGATCGGGAGCAGATGGATTCCGACCTCGAACGGAAGGCAGATGTTGTAGAGGAAGCGCCGGATCTCTCCATCGAAGCGACCGATGGCCTTCAGCTCGGCCGAGTCTACCAGGTGCTTCGAGACCCGAAGAAGATCCTTGTCGGCATCCGCCTCGATCTGCGAAGTCGAGACCTTCCGGGTGTTGCCCATCGTGGACAACCGGACCTTGATGCAAACGGTCTTTCTGGCCAGGTCCACGCCGGGATCTGAGATGGGAACCGCGACGGGCATGCCGCCGCTATTGCCGGCAGGGATCAACGCAGTGACACTGCCTTCCATCGTCACCGATGCCGGTTGTGTGAGCGAGAGAGAGAGTAGTTGTGCTTGAGTCGCCATTGCTGGCCACCTCCTGAGTTTTCGTTGGATTGGGAGACTGGGATGCCGCTGACGGCGGTTGCGAGTCTCAACCGTGTTCTGTCGCGGCCTCACAGACAGACTGTGCGCAGCGGTTCGTCAGACTGGCGCGCCGGCCACCGGAAAACCGGTGACCTGAACCAGCCCGTTCTCGCAGATCTGGACCTCGATCTCCTGCGGCTTGAAGTCCTTCTCGCGGTAGCGATCCGAAAAGATCTCCAGCCTCTGGTTTGCACTCGTGCGAAGCGCAAGCGCGCTAGGCCGCTCGGCGACATATCGTCCTAGCACAGCGAAATCGAGCCGTCGCCGGATGCTTTGCCAAATCTCTTGCCGTACGACTTTGGTAGGTTCCGTTCTGCACCAGTAGCTGCCGTCGGCCAGTTCCTGCCCCGCATAGCCGGAGTAGATGCCGAAGCTCAGCGCCGGCAGTCGGTAGTGAATCGACTTCATCAGTGCCAGAAGCTCGTCAGCTTGCTGCATCGGTTCACCGCCGGAGAACGTGACTCCTTCGAGCGGGCGCTCCCGATGTGCAGAAAGGACGTTGGCGGCGACGGTTTCGATGGTGCGTTCCTCGCCCGAAAAAGGGTGCGTTTGTGGATTCCAACATGAGCGGCAACCCACGGTGCACCCCTGGAGGTAAACGACCGCTCGAAGACCTGGTCCGTTCACTCGACTGCCGGAAACAATAGCGTGGATCAGCATATATTCGTCTCGGATCTTGTCAGCCCATCTTTGCGCATGAGGGCGGCCTGCCCTGGTCCACGCGTCGCGGACCTCACGCCAAGCGATCAGGTCAGGCCGGAGCATCGTATGATGGTAACTCCGAGGTGACTTCCAGGCGTGGTCAGCTCAGTCCAAAGAGTAGAAGATCGCGCCGGCGCCTGTCTTAAGGCCTTGGCGACCGGCGATGCCGTCGCGAAGCAGACTGAGAAGTTACCGTTCGTAGCCGTACGGACTTGGTACCCCGGAGGGGTCCACGGATTTGAGGGGATTCCAGGTGAGATCATCCGCGCTACCGGGGAAAGCGCTACGAATGGAGAATCGGTGAGACCACCGACGACACCGAACAGACCCTCTCTGTAGCGAGAGTGATTCTGAAAGAGCAGGCCATCACCCACGCGAGCATAGGCCGCGAGCTTCTCACCTGCAAAAAGTCCATTCACCCCGGAGTGGCAATGTTGGCGTTTGTGCAGGCAGGCGACGCTTCCCGTGTCGCCCGCGATGGTGACGGTTGCGGAGCAGCAATGCGTGCTGCCTGTGGGCATCCTCTATCGATCCTGGGATATCGACAACATCGTTCGCGGCGCGTACGAGTGTTCAATCCCGACGCATGGGGGGCAGTCAGCAATCTGCGGCTCTTGCAGCCGCCGTCTCTGCATCGTTGGATGAGTGCTCACCGCCCGAAGTCGTTGCTGCCGCTTGACAGCTGCAAGAGCCGCAGAATCACTGAGGCCACCGACGCGTCACTATACTATCGCTGAGTCAATCGCCGACATGCACGCCGACTTGTCCAGTCGCCACCCACTGACCGTCGACTACATAGCCGAGAAGTACTTTCCTTCCACGCCAGAGACAAAATTTCCTCGAGCAATCAGCCTTGCTCTTCTCACACTATCGGCAGAGGGCACAGCCCTGATCGCAGCAAACCTTGGCGGCGACTCGGACAGCGTAGCTTCCATGGGCGGTGCGATCGCAGGAGCGCTCAGACCTGACACGGTCAACGAAGGGTGGTTCGACGTTGGGGCGAAGGTAAATGACGACGATCTCATTGACGGTGCCCTCGGCCTCGCGGCTCTGCGAAGCTGTTGACACTTGAAGCCGTTGTGGACTCCCCCCTATTCCGGCTGCAGAAACGTGTCCTGTTTGAAGCGTCGAATAGCCGCTGTTCCGCTCCGGCGGCCGTCGGCGGCCTACTTTCGCTCTTGCTCCTGCGTCGTAGCGGTGACTTGGACGTAGAACTCTCGCTTGTTTCCAACGCTTCTCACCGCATCCCTGCCCTGGAAGTCTTTTGCGACCGCGGAACAACCGCTTCCCTGGAAGCCTTCCAGATCCAGCGAGCTATTGCCGTGCTCGTCGATTTCGATGACCACCGTCTTCTGTTTCATCGGACGCCTCCTCATCGAACCCCGAAGCGCAGTTGCACCTTCTTACCTTGAGGCGTGTTGATGACCTCTCGGCCTTTGAAGATGTACCCCTTCGCCTTGGCCATCGCCATCGTCTGACGCTCCTTGTACACCTGGGACAACCGGCCAAGCCATGCGTCGTCGAAGCCGATCCCGCGGTCGTACTCGCTGATGATCGCCTGGTAGACGCCGGGTCCATCACGCGCGAAGCCGATATCGTTGGATGCCGAATCCAACTGCCGTCGCCGGATGATGATCTGCGCTCGCACAGTCCGCTCGTCACCCATGTACCCGACGAGCGGCCTGCCCTCGCGGCACACTTCCGGGTCATACCCGAGTTCGCGGAGAGCCTCGACGAGGTACCGCTCGTCGGTCAACTTCGTACTCATTTCAAGGTACTTACTCACGCTCGCCTCCTTGAGATATTAAAGCCTTGGTGGTTGTGACTTAACCCATAAACTTGCCGCGATGAAACCATAACTTTGCCGCCAGCGGGCCTATCTCGGTGCCCGAATCGGTTCGGGATGCCTCCGTTGAAGAGTGGCGGGAAGCATAACCCTGCCGAAAGCCCATGGTTGAGAAGCGTATTGTTGCCGCGAGCGCAGGATTTGAAAAGGGAACCGCGATACCGGCGCAGACGAAGAGTTTAGCGGACTACTTCACGTTTCCAGTCGCAGTAAACGTGGACTGACTATGGCGATTCCGAAGAATAAGAACGGGAGAGCAAATCTGGCTTGCATAATGTCCCTCAGAAGCTCGCTCTCAGAGCCAGTTGAAACGCACGAGGCCCGCCAGAGCCGAAGACCTGCGATGTCCGGCCAGTGGGCTTGCCAAATGCGGCGCTCGTGAGATCTCCGCCAAAGCCGGTGAGGTTCGCGTTGTTGTACAGGTTGAATACCTCCCCGATTAAGGACAACCGCACGCGCTCCCCGAAAACGATTGACCGGCTCAGCCGTAGATCCAGCGCATGAAAATCATCGCCGAGGTCATAACGGAATGGCACCGTCAATGGCGGAATAACGCGCCCATGCGAATCTGTTGTTCGAGCATAAACCTGGTTGAACTGATCGACGAGGCGTAAGAGATCCGAACGACCAAGCCTGCGATTAAATGCTCCGATGGTTGTCCCGGGCAAGAGGTCACCAACGGTGCCGTCGCCGTTGAAGTCGATTCCACCAACAATCGCGTTAAACGGCGCAGCGCTTGAATAGGAGAAGTTGAGCCCGATCTCGAACCGCCAGGGTAACTGCACGACACCGGCGACGTTCGCGATGTGTGTGAAATCCGTGACGAGCGGGCCAGGATTCGCGAGCCAGTTGTCAAGGTTGAACCCGGGTCCACCGCCCGTTCCTGCGGTACCGGTGTTGTTCGAGTACGCGTACGAGCCGAGCACCTGAACGCCGCGTGAAAAGCGTTTGTCCGCGCGCACCAGCAGCCCTTTGTACGTCTGACGGCTGGCGGCTTGCCAAACGTTGATCGGACCGTTCGAGCACAACGCCTGCGGATCAGTACGTTGAACGGCGGTGCAAACGGGCAGTACCGGACCGCGACTGCTATTGAAGTGATTCAGATCGACGCCATTCGGGCCCAGGCCGCCGTGAAGGAAATGCCGATAGACAAAATCGGCAGTGACTACGAAATCTCGTCCGATTTCGCGCTGCACGCCCACGTTGGCGTGCTGCGCGGACCAGCTTGGAACGTCGACCGGATAAAGTCCAGTTGGCGCCTGTTTTCGGATCTGGATGGCCTGCACGGAAGGATCTCCGGTGTAGGCGAGGCTCTGCGTCAAGTTTGCACGAATCGCTGGGAGCATCGCGATCAGGTCCGCGCCAGTGAGCAGGGTCGGTGAGCCGGTGAAGTTTAGCGGTGTTCCAATGGGAACACCAGGAATGCCGGGCAGGCTGTTAGGTATGGAGCTTCCGAGTATGGTCTGCCGCCCAAGACCAGGCCGGCCGAGTAGAGCGCGCTCAGAGTCAAGATTCTGTCCAAAGAGAAAGTCGTAGAAGATGCCGGCCCCGGCGCGAATCACTGTCTTGCCGTTGGACGATGGCGCCCAGGCCAGCCCCAGCACTGGCGAGAAATTCTTCCACTGTTTTCGTGTTGGACCCAGGCCGTCTGCACTAAGAATTGGAGCCAGTAAGGCCGGCTTGGCGAGGTCGTAGTTGAGATTGCGGTCGATACTCCAGCCGAGCCCGTAATTCATGGTCACGCGCTGATGCAGTCTCCAGGTGTCATGAAAGAAGACCCGCGCTGTATTCCAGGCGCGGGTTGCGCCACCGTTTTCTTGCGGCACACGGGGGTCGCCGATGCCCACTGTGATGCTCTGTAGAGGCAGACTAAGAATATCGCCTAGAGTGTTGAATGCTGTGGACAAGGGGATTCTTAGGTTCTGAGGCGTCTGCGGGCGCGCATTGTATGCCCGAACCTGGTCGGGCGAAAACGACGTAATCGTCGCGGGATCGTTGTTCCACATCAAAGCGCCGCCGCGGTTATATTCCCAATCCACGCCAAAGCGCACGCGGTGTGCACCGCGCTGCCAGCTCACCGAATCGTTGAGATGGAATCGCCTGCTGAGAATGCTTTGTTGGTCGAGTCCCCCGATAGCCAAGCCGGCTTGCGGAACACTTATCGCTGGAGCTCCTATTGCGAGGCATCCCGGACAGTCCTGCTGTTGTGGCGCAACCTGGTTCGAACTGACAAACAAGTAGGCCAAGCGAAAATCATTCACGAGCGTTGGGCGGAGCACGCTCGTAAGCCCGAACATGCTCTGATCTCCCCAGCCCAATTGTCGCGTCCAAGCTGACGGATAGGCGTTCGGTAACGGCGTAGGCGGTGTGAAGGCTCGCGCGCCATCATGCGAGTGGCGGAGGAATGCGGTATGAGCGTTGGAGACACGCCCATCCAGGCGCACACTGAACTGATTGCCGAAGAACGGACTCTGCGTTACGCGGCTGAGATGCGCAAAGTCCCCAGCCAGAGTAGTGTCGACGACTCCTCGTTGCTCATTGCGCTCCCAGTTAGCAAAGAAGAATGCGCGGTTGCGGCGAATGGGTCCGCCGAGAGCAAAACCGAATTGACGCCGTTGGAAGAAGGGGTCCGGGCTTTCGGGGTCGCGGTTGAGAGCCGGATACGCAGACAGGTTGTGGTCGCGAAAGAAATAAAACGCTGAGCCGTGCAAATCGTTGGAGCCCGAGCGGGTGACTACGTTAATCGCTCCGGAAAAAGTAAGCCCGGTGGAGAGCTCGAGGTTTGCGGTCGAGGTCTGGAATTCCTGCACCAGCTCCTGCGAGAACCCGATAGCCGCGCCACCATTGCCCACGGCCATGACGCTGCCACCGTCTACGGTCACCCTCGTTCCTCGCCCGTTGTTGCCTCCTGGCGCGCCCAGGACCGGGACAAAGATACGGTTGCTACTGGCGCGAGACGGAGGCTGAACTCCAGGCTCGAGCTTGGCGAGTTCCAGAAAACTGCGGCCGTTCAGCGGCAGGTTCTCAATTTGACTCCTTGCCACCACGCCGCCAACGGTGTGGGAATCATAGCGGATTTGCGGAGTCGTGCCATCCACAGTCACCGACTCACTCAGGTCGCCCACACGAAGAGCAAAGTCCGACGTAGTGGTTGCTCCCGCCTCGACGGACACCGGACGAACCATCTTCTGAAAGCCGGAAGCTCCCACGCTTACCTCATACTCACCAGCCAGGAGCGCGGGAAAACTATAGTCTCCCTCCTCCGATGTGACGGCCGTCCGAACAAAGGCAGTGGTGACGCTCTTGGCCTTGACGCGGGCCCTGACGACTGCGGCGCCGGACGGATCTCGGATCACTCCGGCGATGGCGCCGGCCGGCGACTGCGCGCAGGCGAATCCGACCAAAAGGAAAAACAGAACTGCGTTCCTCATGTTCTTGCCTTGCGACAAAATCAACGATGCCGCTGATCAATCCATGCTTTTAATTCACCTCGAGCGTAAAAGCATCGAGGCGCCGGTTTCCTTCGTACCACATCCTGCAATCTCCTACGACGCTGTCCCCAACGCGGCGCTCCCTCAGCGACAGCGTGTAGCGGCCGGGGCTGAGCGAACCTGGTATCTCGAAATCCACGCGGTAAATACCGATCAAGCCCGGTGCGACGCCTGCCCAGAGCGAGTTCATCGCGGCCACAGCTCGATCTGTCGCTGGATTCGAAAAGACGACGCACGGAGGGTTTGCCAGTTGCGGGAGTGGTGTCGTTGGCAACTCTCCGGCCGATAGCGAGGGCACCAACTCGCCCATCCCCACTGCGAAGAGTGAGATCACTTCACCCCGGCGCGCCGGATCGTCGGCGCTCACTCGCCTGAAGTCGCCCGCATGAAACAAGAGTGGAGGTGACTGCCGCGTCGCATTCTCCCTCAGAACGAGCACCGCCTCTGGCAGCAGGCTCACGGTTTGCCGATCCACAGTTCCATCGGCTCTGCGAACTTCTATCATCACGCTGGACGTCGGTGGAACGGCCTCCCAATTTGCCCTTGCGAGCCCGAAGGGTACCTGCGCATTGATCTGTCCAGGTGAGACGAACAGCAGCGGCGCGGGCTGGCCGTTGAAGGAAACGCTGGCGCCTGCCAGGTTGACCGGGAGCGGCACCGGCTCCGCGACCCGGGTCTCATTCGCAAGATCGCGCCCGTAGATTGACACTAGGCTACCTGGCGCGACTTGCTTCTCTCCCAACAGGTTTCTCAATAAAGTCTGCCGGTCGTTGAGCGAAAGCTCTTGCCTCAGCTGGCTGTAGGCATAAAGGGTATCGGGCGCACTGGGATCGATGAGTATGGCAAGGTCGGCCCCTAAGTCGGCCAACTTCGTCCCAGTTTCCCCGCCATTCTCGGTCTTCCAAATGCTGTTGTTCCCAGTCCCGAAGAGTACCTGCGGACTGGTTGGATGTACTCGCAGGCTCCAGCTGTTCACTCCTGAGGGTTCTCCGGAGCGCTGCCAAGTCTCCGCCCCGTCCGTAGATCTCCAGATGGCGCTTCCTCTTCCGAGGTGTGTCGTCACCGAGGTGTACATGATCGCCGGGGAGCCCGGACCGATCTGGAGATTCCAAATAGGCTGTCCGTCAGGAGTCGATTTTCGCATCCACGACTCGCCTCCGTCGGTGCTCTTCAAGAACTCGGATCGCCCGCAAGCGAGGTACACCGCAGAGTCCGAGGGATCAATCGAGACTTGCGGGTACGTACAATGCGGAGTTACAGGAGGTTCGAGCCGCTTCCAGTTGCGACCGCCATCCGTGCTCGCCCAAAGAGCTTGGAAGAACGCATAAAGGTCATCGTTCAGCTCATTGGTGATGACAGCATAAAGCCTGGAAGGCGCGGCAGCGTCTATCGCGAGACGAGTCAAATAACCCCCAAACGAGTTGGGGACCGTGCCCTGCTCAATGGCCAAGCCCTCGGCCCGGTATTGCTCCACAGTCTGCCCGCCATTCGTCACCCTGGTGATGATGGCCGATCTTGGGTAACGAAAACCCGTGCTCGGGTCTTCGTTGGCCAGATAGAGCGTATCCTGGCCAACCGCCCCCCGCGCGACGAGAATATTCCAGGTAGCGGCCGGTGGGAAGCTCTGCCGGGCTTGCCACGTCTGGCCGCCATCGGTGGAAACCAATAAATACCCCTCAGCGCTGAGGTCCCTTTGGGCCACTGCATAGAGGACCCCAGTGCGCGGATCCACGTTGAACGACGCGAGCAGTTGGTATGGTGGTCCTGGATCAATGTCGACCCAAGTCCGTCCGCCATCCGTGCTCTTGATTAGGAACGTGTCGGCCGTTGCGACACCGCAGCCGAGCAGCAGGAGAACAATTAATACGAGCATTTTGACCTACCTCCGGGAATCTTTGATTCACTCGACCGGAAGCTTTACCTCGGGACCCTGGATCCAGGCACTCGAGAGTCGAACGGAAACCAATCCGCCGGCAACGCCGTCGGGAACACGGAAATTCACCTGGTAGCGATCGGCCGCACCGGGATATCCGCCAGCGTAAAGAACCTCACCCGGTTTTCCGTTCACCAACACTTCGATGGGCGAATTGCAAACTTGGAGCGAACCCGAGGGGAATGGCTCCCCAGGCTCGACGCCGGGTAGCGTCGGCCCAAGGCCGGAAGCGAACAGCGTTAGGACTTCGCCTGACCTTGCCGGTTTTTGCAGCGTTACCTGAGAGAAATCGCTCGAATGAACTATCGCCGGACCATTAGCGAGCGTGACAATCTCAGGCTGGAACATCGGGAGCACATAGACGCCAAGCGCAAGACTTCCACCACCGCTGAGCACGCGCCGCTTCGACGGGTCTTCAGCCATCGAGGCAAATCGGGCGGGACCAAGCGGACTCGTGGCGCCTATGTAACCTCGCGCTCCCAGAAATGCTCCGTTCCCTCCGACCACCATGTAGCTGCCCGCAAGGATTTTTCGACTTTGACCCGGCTGGACCGGCGGCTGATCCAGGCCGCTCGCTCGGATGGCCCCGATCGGCCGGCCGTCCTCATGGAGAATCTCAAAGTACCACTCCATCCATGCTCCACGCGCTATGTCGGCGATAGCCATGCCGGGCGGCGCATCTGGCCGCAGGTTTAGTTTCTGTATCACCTGGACCACGGTGCCTTTCACGCGCATTCCGTTCACCGAAACGACATCGCCGATCAGGACTGTCTGCCCAAAGTTTCGATCTGGGACGGCGGTCGTGGAGTCGGGCTTCGTCGCCAGCAATGAGTAGTCCGCGACATCGCGGGCATACACAATGCGATTCGTCGTCTCGATCACTAGAAGACTACCGGTCGGGCCTTGCCCCCAAATGACGGACGCGAAGCCTCCCAGCAGAGCGACGGTTGCGAGTCTTGTACCATGTGAATTCATAGTGGCCTCCATCAGTTTTTCTTCGTGCTGTTTTCGAGCGCCATGCTACATTCAAGGCCGCTCTCGGCGATTAGTCGAAGGGCCGGGCTCAGTCAACCACGGAGATCACGATGCGGCAAGTCGCCTGACAGGTCATCCCAACCACGTGTGCGCCTTGCTTAATCTCTGTCCCAACGACACCGCCCGGGTTCGTGTCGATTTCAAAGATGGCGAGCCTGACGCCTTTTCCAGGCCTTGCGAGAGTCATCGGCACTCGCTGGCCGGCTGGAACCTTCAGGAGTTCGGCCATTTCCTCCGTTCTCCCGCGGCCGGCTTCGGCTACGTATCGGACGGTAATGAGAGTCAAGCCGGCTCCAGAATTGTCGACATTTACCTCAAATGGCAAAGAGCTCACTAATTGCAAGGCCTCAAAGTATTCGGCCATTGCTGGCAGGCATGTCCCAATCAACACTGCGAGTGCAGTGATCTTGCAAGTAAGTCTCTTCATAACGGCATCTCCTTTGGTTTTATTGCCTGGCAAACCGCCTCCAGGAGCGGCGAGGACAGAGTGCGGGTACCGGTCGGGCCTTGCCCCCAAATGACGGACGCGAAGCCTCCCAGCAGCGCGAGGGTTGCGAGTCTGGTACCAAGTGCATTCATAATGGCCCCAATCAGTTTTTCTTCGTGCTGTTTCTCGAGCGCCACGGGACACTCAAGGCCGCGACCGGCGATTTTCGGTCTCCGTGGACGGCTCACAATTGCAGCCGTGGACATTCCCCAAGTACTGCTTGTAGATAAAGGCGCCCACACGCCGTCCCATGTCGGCGCCTGCCTCCTGCTCGAAGCGGAAGTGAATCCCACCGTACACGCGCGCGTCGTCGATATCTTCGGTGATTTGCTTGAGTTTCGTGTAGTTGAGGGTCACGCCCGGCACGGCGGCGTTCGAGAGGGTCATCGAGTGGTGACGATTCGTGTAGATGCGTTCCAGCACCTCGCGCGCGGCATTGCTCAAGGTAGCGTGCGCCGATGGATAGCTTGGGAAACATGGAGCGGTTACGTAGGGCACGTATGCAGGGTCGGGATCGGTCCTATCATTACCGTCCGTGTCGCCAAATCTGATCGCGGTCTCGGGCCGCCAGAATTTGTAGTGGTACTTTGTATCGAATGTCGCGACTGCGGCATCACTCATCGCCATGTTAAGGAGCGCGAGAGCGCGCGCATTCTCCGACAGTGAATTGCCTTGCGCGACGCTGAGCTGCCGTGCAACTGAATTCCACACGGCCACGGGGTTAGTGGCGCCATAAAACCGCGCCACGTCGGCTCGATCTTGCGACCGCTCCGTGCTGTTGGCGCCGCCGACCTCCTTTACCTCGTTGTAGTCTCTCCTATACCTGGCGCTCGTGAACGATGGCGGCTCATCCAACCGGAATTGATCGCTACTCCGGATACCGAACGGCTTCACGTTGCGCCAATGGAGAAACGTTCCGCCGCCGGCAGGGCAGCTTGGTGTCTGTTGCCATGCGCCTGGACTGGGCAGTGGCGGCAAATAGAACTCAGGTGTTTCCGAACCGTCGGTCGTCCGCGCCGCGATCATTGCCGTGCCTGCTGTTTCACCGACTGCGATACCTGCGTCCTTTGCGACACTTTCTGGAATCGTCGCAAGGGAACTCGCTCGCGCGGCATCCAGGATCGCTGCTGCGCCTGGGAAGTAGTTCTTGAGCACCGCATGCGCGGCAGCAACCGCAGCCGCTTCCGCCGACGCGCCGGCTGGCGCGATGACCGTAATCGTACCCAGATACGGCTTGTAATCGCGAGTAATCGCGTTGACCGCTTCGAAAACGGCAAGTTGTGTGATCGCCGCGAAGCGGGCCGACGGGAACGCCTGGCCAGCGACTGTGGTCTGCATGATGGCATTCCAATCCAGGACGACGTCGGCGCGAGTGACAACGGGGCCAAACAGCAACACCACCGAAGCATAGAACGCAGTGTGTAGTCTTCTCATTTCTTGACGACCTCCTCCTCTTGTTTCTCCATGACCAGGTGGCGCTCAACCCGGCGGCCGCCTGGTTGTTGCTCGGTGATTTCCAAGATCAGTTCTCTTGGCTGTGCGGCCGGCCGCCGGACGAACCGGAACCATGCGCCACTCGCACAGGTTCGAGTCACCTCCACAATGTCCTTGCCCACGCGCCGGGACGATTGGGTTCCCGCACAGTTGGCCTCCTGGAAATCGCGAGGCTTGCCGTCGAGGTACAGGATCGTGCTGGAGGTCGTGGCGCGGCCGTCCGTCGCTGTCCTGTCCAGGGTGAACACCTCACCTTTGGCATGCGGTCCAATTCGGACAATGAAGCTCTCAATATGAGAACCGCCGTTGGAAGTCGAGCGGGCTGGATCTACTTTCCAGGTTCCAAACGCATCCCCAGCCCGGCAGGCAACGGCAATTAGGATCAGCAACGCTATCGTGCGCATGTCATTCACTGAACCTCCACCCGGACGGGATTCGCCAAAACGCCATCCACTGTTAGAGTCAGGCGTCCGTCTGTATTTCCCTTGAGCTCCGTCGTCAAACGGATGTTGACCTGGTCCAGTCCGGGCACTCGGTCGCCCGCCGGTCCGGCATAAGTGACCGGAACGTTGATTCCGCCGATCGCGGCCTGAACGTTCTCAACGGCTGAGCGATTGCGGACTCCGGTGGCGTAGGCGATCAGATAGACGGGACGCTCGTCGAGCGTGATCGCGCCAGGCGGTACTATGACCTGCGTTCCATCCGGTTCAATGCGAACGGAGTAAGCTGCGGCTTTGCCGTCAGGAAATGCGAACAACCCAGGCGCCACCGGTCGGACCGCGACGGGTACCTCGGGTAAAGATGATGGTGCGTTGACTACTTCGACCTTCAGGGCACCCGAGACGGTTTCCGGCGGAACCTGGAAGTTGATTTGCGCCGGCGATACATAAAACAGCGGAGCTAGGAAGGTTTGGCCAGTGCTGTCATGCAGCCGCAGGCTGATTCCGCCCAGAGTCGTGCTGGGCGATTGAGGATAGGCCTCTGCGATCGACCTTGCCAGTCCTGAACCGACAAGCGTCGCCAGTGAAGCGGGGGCCAACGGGGCGGTGAGACTAGCGGCGGAGACCGCGACAGGACCCGGATCCCCACCGGTTGTGGTCCTCAACAGGCCTCCGGTCCCAACCGCCCACCCAGTAATGGCGTTGCTGAAGGCAACGTCGCGGAGGATAAAGCTTACGCCGCTGGGCTGCACCTTCCATGTAAAGCCACCGTCAGTCGTCCGGAGAATCAACCCGCGACTGCCCACAGCGACGCCCCTATGCGCATCCGTGAAGTGCACGCCAAAGAGCGGGCCATTCCCCGACGGGGGCACACGATTCTCCCAGGAAACGCCGCCATCCCGGGTGTAATAGATGCCTCCGCCTCCTACGGCAAATCCGCCGGAACGACTGTGAAAAAACAAATCTTGTACGCCGCCGATTACTTTGTCGGCGTTGTGAAGGACGGTCCAGGTCGCGCCGCTATCCGCAGAGGTCAGCATCGTGGTTTGGTCGCCAACGGCCATGACGGTGTTCGCGTCTGAGAACGTGGCTGCCCAAAGCCGGCGACTGGCGGACGTCTGAAGGGTCCACGTAGCGCCTCCGTCGATAGTCCGCAGAATGAACCCTGAATCAAGGGGCCCCAAGCCGTCGCAGAAGCCGTTGGAACCTACCACGATGCCCGTCTCCGCGTCCTTGAAAGCGACCCCGCAAATATCCGCACTCGTGCCGCTTGATTGTTGGGTCCAACTGGCGCCTCCATCGTCGGTCCGCAGGATTGTACCCGCGCCGCCCACGGCGATCCCGGTCTTGGCATCGCTGAACCTGACGGCGTTCAGCGTGGCGACCGTTGGGCTGCCAAGGCGGGTCCAGGTAACGCCTCCGTCAGTGGTGCGTAGAATTGTCCCTGACGCTCCCACGACGACAACCGTGTTTACATCCAAGGCGGCCACCGCGCGCAAGTCATTGGGGGTGCCAGGCGGCAACTCTTGCGAAGTCCAGCCGGTAATGACCTGAGCCAGCCCGATACCGGACGTGAGAACCAGAAACGCCATCGACCGCATGGCTGAAGAGTGCACCGTTTCAAGGCGTCAGGACAAGTTCAAAGGGGTTGAAGGGAGGTTCTACAACGCTTGCACTTGTTTGAAAACAACGGATATCCTCAAAGCTATGCCGCCCGAGAATCACAACGGGCAAATGGTCCGAGAGCAGTTGGAGCGGGTCCTTTCGAGTAGGGATTTTTCACGAAACGAACGCCTGTCCCGATTCCTCCGGTTCGTGGTCGAGCGCTACTTGGAGGGCAAGGACAGCGAACTAAAGGAATCCGTCATCGCCATTGAGGTTTTCGGGCGCAAGGCGGATTACGACCCCAAAGAGGATGCCATCGTACGGACCGAGGCCATGCGGCTTCGAGCGCGGCTGAGCAAGTACTATGATGGCGAGGGCAGCCGGGACCCGGTGATCATCGAGTTGCCCAAGGGTGGGTACACACCCTCGTTCCGCCGGCCTGAGGCAGCCGAACCGCCCAAAGCCAGCTCTCGCGGGCGTTGGGTTCCGATCGCTCTTGCCCTTCTAGCGGTCGTTTTGGCGGCAGCGGGATGGTGGTGGGCTCGACATCGAAATGAACCGGTTGTTGTTGCGGTTCTGCCTCTCGAAAATCTGAGCCGTGATCCGGCCAATGATTACTTCGCTGACGGGATCACGGATGAGATCATTCGCAATCTGTCCGTCATCGAAGGTTTGGCCGTGCGGTCGCGGACCTCGTCTTTCGCCTTTAAAGGCAAGCCGCGAAATGTTCGCGAGGTGGGAAATCTGCTTGACGCCGACTATGTCTTGGAAGGGTCCGTCTTGCGCGCTGGCGAGCAGTTGCGGGTCAATGCCCAGCTCGTCCGCGTGCGCGACGACTTCCCCTTGTGGTCCGGCAAGTTCGATCGCGAGCTGACCGATGTCTTCGCCATCCAGGATGAGATTTCCCGGGGCATTGTGAACCAGCTTCGCTTGAAACTCGGTCGGGGCCGACGGCGTTACGAGACGAGCCTGGAAGCCTACGATCTTTACCTTCACGCACAGGCTCTGCCAGTCCGGCCTGGACCTATTGAGTCTCGCATAATATAGCGTAACTATTCTACCGCGCCGAGCGTCTTCCGTGTATGGGCAATCCACGCGGTGTGAAGCGCGACTTTGATGCCTTGGAGCGCCGTCGCTTCCAAGCCCAC
>Ga0187893_10009378_pt1 | contig 15059 bp, 18 predicted proteins | sample MA1701074metaG_FD_139574 | JGI IMG/M metagenome (GOLD analysis project Ga0187893, IMG submission 139574) | White microbial mat communities from a basaltic lava cave in the Kipuka Kanohina Cave System on the Island of Hawaii, USA - MA170107-4 metaG ... | reverse complement strand
GCTTCGCTCAAAGAATTTTTAAAAACAGCTTATTTCACCAATAATTAATAAAAATTAAAACACACATCTAATGAAAAGAATAATCTTTTTGCCCGTTGCCGCAGCATTCCTGCTTCTTGTTTCTTTTACAGTTGTAAACAATATTACCTGGTCTGTTGATGGAGCTCATTCAAGACTCGGTTTTACTATCAATCATCTTGGTCTTGCTGATATCAACGGAAGCTTTGGCAGCTTTGAAACAAAGATCAGCACAACAAAACCTGATTTTTCTGATGCAGTTGTAGAGTTGAGCGGAGATGTGAGCAGCCTCAGCACCGGTATATCCATGAGAGATGATCATTTGAAAAAAGCTGATTTTTTCGATGCAGAAAAATATCCCAAATTCAGTTTCAAAAGCAATTCATTTAAAAAAGGTACTGGCAAAAACTATATCGTAACAGGTGATTTGACACTACATGGCGTTACCAAACCGGTTACTTTGAATGCAGTGCTTAACGGAACAGCTACTCACCCGATGACAAAAAAAGAAATGAGCGGATTTAAAGTAACGGGAACATTCAAACGTTCTGACTTTGGTGTTGGCGCCGGTTTTCCTGCTCCTATGCTAAGCGATGAAGTAAACATCATTGCTGATCTCGAATTCAGCAAAGAATAATTTCTTGAAAGATGAGAAGAATAGCATCAGTGATGGCAGCACTATCCTTATCGGGGATAGTGTTTGCCTTTTTTATGATCACTCCGTGGAAAGTTGATAAAGATTACAGCATCAGGTTTTCAAGCAGAGACGTAACCGGTGTGTTTGAAAAATTCGATGCAGTTATTGTTTTTGATCAGGCAAACTTACAGGCTTCAAACTTTAACCTGGTGATTGATGCCGCTTCGCTCAATACCGGTATTGACATGCAAACTGAAGATGTGAAAAGTCATGAATGGTTTGACGTAGCAAAATATCCTGAAGTAAAATTTACTTCTTCAAAAATTGATACTGCCGGCAAAGCTTATGTTGTGACCGGCATAATGGAGTTGCATGGCATTAAAAAAGAAATCAGCATTCCTTTTTCATTTGCAAAAAATGGAACTGATAAAGGAATTTTTTCAGCCAGCTTTATCATTAATCGCAATGATTATAAAGTAGGCCCGCCCGGTGGCGGCATTGCAGAAGAGATCAAAGTAGAAGTAAGAGTTCCGGTGATAAAAAAATAACTTTTTAAGGTTAGGTTTATGGTTTTATAGATGCCACGGTTTGAGCCGTGGCATCCCTATTAATAAGTCATCATTCCCAGGGTTTATTTTTCCATTCTTCAAAATCTTCTGGCTCATCGTCATCATCAAACGCCATTTCATCTTCCAACTCCTGCATAGTGTAATGAAGAGGTTTGTGTTTTTTTATTTCTTCCGATGCCTTTTCCTCAAAAAGGCCTTTTATTAAATTATTCAGCGTATATGCTTCAATGTCCAAAAGTATTTTGGTATTGTCAACAAAATCAACGGAAGGATCAAAGAGATAGTCAGGCTTACCATTCTCCCCGTTTTCATCAAACTCAAAACCAACAAGGTTCATGTCTATTGGAACCGGCTCTGGCTTATTACGGTAAGTTAACTCTACATAAAAGTTTTTGCCATCCTGGCAAAAAGTGACTGATTGAAGTTCCGGGTGCAACTGCTCGCCATACTGTTCTTTATAAACCCCGATCAGTTCAAATTTTCTAATGGATGATTGGCTCATAGTAAAAGGCTTTGGTTTCAATAAATATAAGAACTGATTTTTGGATAATAATCATTTCTATCACGAATTAATTCCTTCACATAGCCAGTCATTCATTCGTCTTTATCTCATCCTCTCCTTTTTGGCAGGCTTACATGAGCTGCCTATTTTTATGCAATGGAAAACGTCGGTCTCATTGTACTCCTTCTATTTGGTATCACATTCCTTGGGCTTTTAAGCTTCAGGTACCGGTTTCCCTTTCCTATTGTATTGATATTATCTGGCATTGTTATCAGTCTTATTCCCGGTTTGCCGGTCATATCACTCAATCCTGAAATAGTTTTTCTTATTTTTCTTCCGCCGCTTTTATATGCCGCCGCATGGAATACAAGCTGGCACAACTTCAAAGCAGCCATTAGTCCCATAGCAAGAGCTGCTGTCGGGCTTGTATTATTTACCATGTTGCTTGTTGCTGTTGCAGCCCACATGCTCATACCCGGCTTAAGCTGGCCGCTTGCTTTTTTGATCGGCGCTATTGTTTCTCCGCCCGATGCAATAGCAGCCACTACAATTACAAAGGGATTAGGATTACATCCCCGGCTCACAACAGTATTAGAAGGCGAAAGTCTTGTCAATGATGCCAGCGGATTGATTGCTTACAAATATGCATTGGCAGCTATCATGGCCGGCAACTTTGTATTATGGAAAGCCAGTCTCAACTTCCTGCTTGTAGTTATAGCCGGTGTTGCCATCGGTCTTGCGATTGGCTATATACTCTATCTTATTCATAAAAAATTTGTTTGTGATCCTGTTATCGAGGTCACACTTACTTTTCTTACTCCCTTTGCTTCTTATTTGCTGGCAGAGCATTTTCATTTTTCCGGCGTCATCGCTGTTGTCACCACAGGGTTATATCTCTCCTTTCGTTCCAGCGAAATGTTTAGTCACGAGAGCCGCATTATGACCTATGCCGTTTGGGATGTGGTTATCTTTATTTTAAACAGTCTCATTTTTATTTTGCTTGGACTGCAGCTACGCAGCGTTATGCAGGGCATCAGCACTTATCCCGTCGGCGACTTAGTATTGTATGGTGTAGTCATAAGCCTTGTTGTTATCATCGTCAGGTTTGTGTGGATATTGCCTCGTGTAGCCGTGCCGGCTTTGCGTCGTCAAATGAAAAGAGACAACATTGATCCCCGCAACATAGTAGTGTTTAGCTGGGCCGGTATGCGTGGAGTAGTATCAATGGCGGCTGCATTAGCGCTGCCATTCACGATTAATAACACTCCCTTTCCTTATCGCCACCTGATCATCTTTATTACCTTTTGCGTTATTGTTTCCACACTTGTGCTGCTTGGTTTCACCCTGCCCTGGATCATCAGGAAATTAAAGCTGCCCAAATACTCTATAGAAGCAGAAGAATACGAGGTACGCAACCAGGTAGTATCCGAAAGCATTACACATATTGAAGAAAACCTTTCCCTGCTGCAGGATACATTGCTCAACAACATTAAAAGCAAATACGAAGTAAAATACAATCGCCTGCAACGCACCGATCTTCCCGCCAATTATTTCGGCAATGGCAAAACACTTGGCCCGGGCTTTTTTAATGAGTACACTCAACTGCAAATTGACATGATAGCCGTTGAAAGAAAAACAGTAGAACGCTTACACCGCGAAGGCAGATCAAGTGATGAAATATTGCGCAAAATAGAAAGGGAACTTGATCTTGAAGAAACCCGGCTGAAGATGGAAATATATCAGTAATGCTTGATGATAGTGCAAGTAAGAGAAAATATTCTTATTATTCCGGCTGCATTGCTACTATTATCGTCTGTTGCGTCGTCCCGATAGCTATCGGCATCATTGTTCGATTCGACATTGCGCAATAATATATTTCATTAATGTTTGAAATAGACCCGCAACACAACAACAATATTTTTACAGCCTCGCAACATGTACTTTTCCCGTTTCATACTATTAACGCTTGCATTAATTTTTTTCTCTTCACCATTTTCATTTGCCGCTCCTAAATCAGATACCATACCCGGTTTGATTGTAATGGATAGTGCACTTCATTTTTTTGTTATTGGAGATTGGGGACAAAAGGGATCGCCGCCGCAGCGCCGTGTAGCCAATGCTATGGCTAAGGCTGCAGAGCAATTAAACATTTCATTTATCATTTCAACCGGTGATAATTTCTACCCTGCCGGCGTAAGCAGTGTCAGCGATTCGCAATGGATCTATTCATTCGAAAGAGTATATGATGCTCCATCGCTTCGACGTAAATGGCTTGCTGTACTTGGTAATCATGATCAGCAGGGCAATCCCGATGCCCAGGTTCAATACACTTTTCATTACAACAATTGGTATATGCCCGCCAGGTATTATGATACCACTATTGCTGCGGCTAATGATTCTATCTTGTTTGTATTTTTAGACACCGAACCTATCGAATTAAAATTGCGTGGCATAGCTCTTGACAGCATTAAATATCCATTTGGTCATGTTGAAAGGCAATTAAGCTGGTTAAAGCAGGTGCTTGGCAGGTCTACAGCACGATGGAAAATTGTAGTTGGTCATCATCCGCTGCATACCGGTGGCAGCAGGCGGCACAATAAGCGGATCAAAAAATTGAGAAGCCTGCTTCAACCAATCTTCATTGATCATCGTGCAAATTTTTATTTATCGGGCCATGAACATCAGTTGGAATTATTAAAACCAAAAGGTCAAACGCCATACTATATCATTTCCGGAGCTGCATCAGATCGAAGACATGTAGGATGGCTAAAGCGATATAGAAAATTTGCCGCCCGTAAGAGAGGCTTTGTAAGTATTTCGGTTTCCGGGCAGGGATGGTTGATACAGTTTATTAGTGAGGAAGCAAGGGTAATGGAGAAGTTTAAATTGTGAAGTTCATTTTACTCATTTGAACCAGACTGACAAAAGTTGCCGCGGGTCAAAGCCCTAACCCCCTTGTTCGGTTTGCATAAAAAACATTAGTGCTGCTTTAGAAATTTATATAATGCATGGCCGGCGTTAAATAGAGTATCCGTTTCATTAATTGGAGCTTTAAAAAGGGTTATGGTGTCTCCGTTAATTTTGAAAGCATAACAGTTTTGCGTGTCGGTTTGAATATCAAAGCATATTACATCGGAGCTATCTTCGGATGCCACAAAATCTGTAATCACATAATATGTCTCAATGCCGGGCAGTCCTTTAACAACTCCTTCGCTGGTCATCTGAACTAATCTTTCCTTATCTGTGCTGTCCGTTACTAAATACGACCCGGTTATCAGCTTTTTATTAACCATATATTGAAAACCATCTTCCAGACTCCTATTATGAGAAACTTCAATAACCCTTATATATTTTGTTTTGTCAAGAAGCTTTTGATTTTTCTTATAGTGATATAAAATCAGAGTAGTATCATAATTATTAATTTCATAACCAAGTTCGTACGAATCAGACTCTAGCTCAAACCCCCTGATTCCAGTTAAAAGCGACATTGGCGTTTTACCTTGTTTGAAATAAAGGATGAAATCAGAGCCTTCATGATTGCCGAGAGCTATATTTATAAGCATACTATCTGTTGCAACATTTGAAGTGTCTATAATCATCTCACTAATAAAAGTCAGTTTTTCGCTGGATTTAAAAGGAGATTTTGTTTTTGCAATATCATCTATGTAATCTGCCTGAATCCAAACACCATGGAGAAAGGGCTTAAACCTTTCAACCAGCTCATTTGTGGGTTTTTGTGGTTGTTTGTCCGTTATTGAATTGCAAGACGAAAGAATAATAAAAAGAGAACTGACAACGATTGTATATTTCATTGGTTTTATAAAAAAAAACAAAAATGACTGATTTTTGTAAAATACAATTTAATATTTGAAATCGTTCTCACTAACTTTTCAATAATGTCCGAATTACAGAACGATGAAGAGTCACCGACGATAAATGTCGGGTCTGACGACTCTGACGAATATCAGACTCCGTCAGAGATGCTGACCGAAGCGTCAGCATGCGATGCAACAGGCGATGCCCAATGAACAGAACGCTGGTATAAAAAAACTTTTATATATAGACAGGGTCAAAGTGATCATTATCGTAAATTTTCAAAGAATAAAAGTAAAATTGCTCTTGTGCTGAGTTGGCTACGTCTTTATGTTTGCATCAGAAGCTGAATGATCCAATATCCATTTAAAAATCGTCCAAACATCCTGCAAAACCACGTATCAGCTTCTACCGTCCAAGGAACCTTTTCAGAAAGCCATTGCGAAAGCAGTGGTTTTTTTTATGTATGTAAGAATGCAATAGTATCAGCCAGCGGTTTTGTTTTCCTGCTGTTTGCGCAGTTCAATTTCTGAAAGCAATGTCTCGATCATTTTGCGATTCGCCTTCAAAGCAATGCCTCCATCCTGGTTGGTAATCGGGATACAGGGAGAAGATGCCGGCAAAATATTTCAACCGTTTTACCGCATGCACTCCAGGTCAGAATTTGAAGGCACGGGTATTGGACTGTTGATGCGCATCATTAAAACATGGTGATTTGTAACAACCGGATTAAGTTAGTAGCAGTAATAAGAAAAAAAATACCAGTCGCTACCCAATAAAATATAGGTTGAAAATGTTTGCATAAAAAAAGTTACAGCATTTTATTCAATGCTGCCATATTTCTATTATCTTAGCTCTTATCATAGGATAAGGTTTAATGGTTAATGGTTTTTGATTAGGACCCCGGCTTCACTGTCGGGGATCTTTTTTATAGGCACTATCTCCCCCATCTGCCTTTCTATTTCCGCTCTATCAAATCCCAAAGATTGCCATAAAGATCTTTAAACACAGCCACTGTGCCATAAGTTTCATCAGAAAGTTCACGGACAAATTCAATTCCATTTGCTTTCATATCATTGTAATCTCTGCGAATATCATCTGTATGCAGAAATAAAAACACACGGCCACCGGCCTGATTGCCGACTCTTGACCTTTGTTCATCCGTTGCTGCCTTTGCCAATAACAGTTTACAACCTTCAGCACCAGGCGGGGCAATAACCACCCATCGCTTGGTTTCTGATAAAACGGTGTCTTCAATCAATGTGAATTTGAGTTTTGCAGTATAGAATCGTATAGCTTCATCGTAGTCATCTACTACCAATGCCAGTTGTGCTATGTCCTGTTTCATATTAAATACTCTATGCGATTATCTATCTACCTGCTAAGCGGATGACCAATTTCCCAATGAAGACCAAACGGATCAACGATACGGCCGAGCTTCCATTCATACTCTTCAGTCACAGGAAATATTTCCTTTGCTCCTGCTTCTATAGCTTTTGCAAAAACAGCATCGGGATCAGCGACTGATAAGATCAGTCTTACCGATTCACCACCTAATGGCCTAACTTTTATATCGCCATTATCTGTAACACCTCCGCTTAGCCAAAACTCCGCACCTTCAACGGAAAGCTTTATTACCAACCCGCCATCAGGCGATTCGAGACGATAAGTTTCAACCGCATCAAATGCTGCTTTGTAAAACTCAACAGCCTTAATACAATTTGCAACCGACAGCCACGGTGCAATAGAAGTTCTAATATTGTAATGCAGCATCGTTATTCATTTTTTAATTGTAAATAGAGTTTTGTTACCCGGCATTCATCCAATGCTTATTCATTTTTCAGTAAACGCATCCATCAATTTCATTATCTCCACTCCTTCTTCCGCACTGCAGGGATTAGTGCCTTCATCAAGAAAATAATTAACTACATTTTCAATCATCGGTTGCTGCACATGCTGCAAAGCATCAAAGGAAAATGTTTTCGTTTCTCCATCCACGATCATCGCAACAGGCTTGTTTTCAAAAAAGCTAAAAACGATCTTCCCCTTCTCTCCTACTATTTCACATTCATCTTTTTCATCCTGCGATGATACATTAAAACTCCATACCCCGCTGAATTGCACGCCGCTTTTAAACAAAATATTTCCCGATACCATATCATCCGCTGCATACAAGCTGCCCTGCCTGTTGCCAATACCACATGTTTTATCTATTTCGCCAAAAAAATAATACATGAGATCGAGCTGATGAGGAGAAAGATCATGAAACAAACCGCCGCCGGCCAATGAAGGATCAACACGCCATGCGGTTTTTTCCACCTTCAAATCATTTGCTGAAAGCGATGACTTATATAATGAAAGACGTGCAAACCGTATTTCACCAATTGCTTTTTCGGATACCAGTTGTTTTATTTTTTTAAACAAAGGCTGTGCACGGCGATAGTGAGCAACTGACAATTTTTGATTCGTTGCCTTTACGGCATTCATGATATTAATAGCCGATGCAGTATTTACCGTCATCGGTTTTTCAAGATAAACCGGCTTCCCCGCCTGCATAGCAGCTATGGCATATTCTTCATGCGATGATGGGGGCGTAGCAATATAAACAGCATTGATGCCGGGATCATTAATAAGCTCATCAGCATTGCTGTACCACTTAGGAACATGATGACGCTGTGCATAATCCTTTGCTTTTTCTGCATTGCGGCGCATAACGGCCACCAGCTCTGAATTATTTACTTTGTTAAATGCCGGCCCGCTTTTTACTTCCGTTACATCGCCACAGCCTATAATACCCCATCTTATTTTTTGCATTGAAATGATTTTGAATTTTGGGAGAACACGGATGACCGGATATAAAGGATTTACACGGATTTTTTAAATTCATTAATGTTACTCTATGTCATGCTTATTCTTTTTTTACTGATCTCTAACGTCTAACTAATATGAGAATATGGATGCAACACATACAATGATCTTCTTAGCTTTTCAAACATTAATCCGTGTTAATTTATCCAATCCGTGTATCCATGTTCCTCATTTTACGCAAATACTCCATCACGTTTTCCTGTTCACTAAAATTATATTGAAAATTAAAATAGCCGGCTACCTTTATTGCAAATTCTGAAAATAATTCTGCCGTTAACAATAATGACTTCCAGTTACTTTCTATGTGATGATCGGAATAAGTGGCAAGAACACTCTTGTACTGCCGGGCGGTCAAATATTGGCTCATAAATTTTCCGCCGCTACCAAAAGAAACAGAAAAGTTTGTTTTAAACCCGATATACCATTCGATCACTTTCATGAACATTGGCCTCACAGTTGTTTCAAGCATTTGTTTTGCATAAGGCACCTGGTCTCTCAAAAGCCCTTTGGCAACATAGGTGCACACCCACCAAAACTCGTTACAAGTATCAAGAAACTCTTTTTCCGTTGGTGTTTTTATCCAATAGTCTTTATCGGTTGGAGTTGGCAGGTTATTAAAAAGATCATCTTTATCCAATAAACCTATTGTCAAGCTATCGGGCCAATAATTCTTTTGTACTTTTTCCACCGGATATAAAGTAAAATCAATCCTGTTACCATCTTTAAACAAAATAAGATAACTGTAACTATCCTCGTTGTGTTCATCAATAACCATTTCATCGGGAAGCTGCATAATAATCCTTTCGCCAAAAACATCCATCCAACCGGTATCATTGATAGAACTTCTTAGCTCTTTCACGATATAAACAATATCGAAATCCTGGTATTGATCTGCCATCACCTTATCGTTTGCTCTTGAACCATTCAGCAATACGGCCCTGATCCGCTCGTCGGATTTTGCATAGTCAATTATCAGTTTCTTTATTTCTTCTTCGCTTCTCATTGTAACAGGAATTGTCCAGCAACTTCAAAAATCCGTGTTAATCTCTCAAATCAGGTCATCCGTGTTCTTCTTTCCCAATAAATGTACAATACTTAGTCACTGCTTTATTCAACAACAATTGCTGCGATTTAGACAAAGGTCGAAAAGGTACCGTTTCCACACTTACCGCATGATTTTTTATGATCCTTTTCCATGTGCCCTCAATTTTACCATTTATAATGATCATCCGGTTATAAGCAGGGTTCTCACCTCTGAAAAATGAAGAATCATTTGGAGATGACATCAAAGCGCTGCGGTCTTTATAGCTCATACCATACTCATCATAGTCTGGCATCAGGAAACTATCCTGTATCACACTGTTATTTTTTAAAGTATTTGGCAGATAAATATACTCCTGCTCACCTGTTTTTTCCTTCACAAACTTTTTTGGCAACATAGCAATCCCTGCTTTGGCTTCGCTAACGGTAAGGCCCGACCATGCAGTAAAATCTTTCAGCGCAGCAGGCCCGCGGCTTTTAAAATAACGATGAGTAAACTGTGACAACGCTTCTTCTTTTGAAATCATTTTTATCCGTTTCACTCTTTCTTCCAGCAATGCCAGTGTAAATTGATTTCCTTTTCTGGGGCCGCTGCAAATCAATGCTTCCAATTCTGCATTCATCAGCAGGTAAGCCAGCCTGAATCCTTCAGCATTAATTTTATTCTTGGTAAATACGGCTCTTAATTCATCACGGGTTAAGTGTTTGTTCCCTTCCAGCGACTTTATCAAAATATCATTGCAGCGCTTAAATAATTTGTTATCCAGTTCAAGCCGGCGATACATAAATGCATTCACCGCATGCACCCCCGGCGCAGTTAATGCCAGTAACCATTGTATATCTGCAGGAGAAACAAAATGCCAGGTAGGCCGCATCAGGTGTGTACGAAGTATCTCGCCTTTATTAAATGCTTTTTCAATATCTGCATCATTAGTACCGGGCAGGCGAAGACCAATAGCCCATTTTGCCATAGCATATTCCTGCGCCTGCATAGCCACCATCCATTCCACGATCTGCTTTGGCTTTTTAAATTTTGTTTCAGCGATCTGCTGATTTACCAGGCGATGATGAATGATCTCGTTAGCGGTCATGTATCAAAAATAGGGAAGAAATAAGTGATTGATTTTTTTAACAGTCTTCCCCGGAAAAGTTTAATTTCTGGTATTTGTAATAACTCCAAATAAGACCTAAGATAAACGGAAGATTAAATATTACTATATATACAAGATCACTGTCACCTTTCTCCTCGTATTTTATATTAAGATTGATTTCGTGAATAAAGACTATAGTAATAAAACCAAATGGCAATGAAAACCAACTTAAAAAGATTAAAACACTGTTTTCATTTACCTTTTTAAACTTGTTTAAAAAAATTGTCAATGAAAGTAAACTAACGATTAAGCAATAAACAATGGCTGTTATAATCGCCAGGAAAATAACAGATTCTCCAGTCAACCATTCGCTCTTATAGTTATAGTTCTCAATAATTGAAAATACAAGGGTACCAAGAATGATAATTATTGATGGGTATAAAGTTGCTTTTTTATAACATTCGTTTAAGCTCATTGCTATGCAGGTTGGATTATATTATTTAAAGAGAGGCTGTTCTTTACTATTAAAAGACATAAGCCAGGAAATACTCCCAACTCATTTTCCCAAATGCTCTTTCAACAACGCATTATCAGCTTCGCTTAAACGATTCTTTGCAAAATTTGCCTGGTGCCAATAAGGATACAACAATGGAACCTGGCTCACTTTGTTTAGTTTGTCCAATTCAGGTTCTGCCAGTTTTAAATCAGTTGCTTCAATGTTACTTTTTAATTGTTCCAGGTTTCTTGCGCCTGCTACCAATGAACTAACTGATGGACGGGTCAATAACCACGCCAGCGCTACCTGTGCAGCCGTTGCTTGTTTTTCTTTTGCTATTTCGTTCAATACGTCTACGATGTTCCATAGCCTTTCAAAGTTCCTGATGGGCGGTTCATTCCAGCCTTCTGCAAAGCGGCTGCCGGCATGAGTTTGCACATCACGGGTATATTTTCCCGATAGCCAGCCACCAGCAAGCGGACTCCATATCAAAGCTCCCAAACCCTGGTCTACACCAATAGGAAGCAACTCATATTCGGCTTCTCTTGCCTCAAGCGTATAATATATTTGTTGCGTAACAAATTTTTGATAGCCGTTTTCTTTGCTGGCATTTAATGATTTCATAATATGCCAACCCGAAAAGTTGGAGCAACCAATGTAACGTATCTTTCCGTGTTTGATCAATGTATCCAACGCTTCCAGCATTTCTTCTACAGGCGTTTGCCCGTCCCATTCGTGCATGTAATAAATATCAATAACATCGGTGCGAAGGCGTTTTAAACTCTTTTCACATTCCTGTACCAGGTGATGCCTTGAAAAGCCTTCATCATTTACTCCTGTGCCAATGGGCATTCTTGCTTTAGAAGCAATGAGCACATTGCCGGGACGTTTTCCATTAAACACTTCGCCAATTATTTCTTCTGATGTGCCCGAAGAATAAATATTGGCGGTATCAACGAGGTTTACTCCCCTGTCAATGGCATAGTCAATAATGCTGGCCGCCTCTTTTACACCGGCGCTGCCAACTTTAGAAAATTTACCAACGCCGCCAAATGTCATTGTTCCTAATGTAATGGCTGATACTTTCAACCCTGATTTTCCTAATAATCTATATTCCATGTTTCTTTTTATTAAAATTGATTTTGCTTGACTGGTTGTTCCGGAATGCTATTCGGGACGTTTTTGTTTTTTTAGTGAAGATATACTTTAGCAGTAAATTAATTTAAAGCAATTGTTATCAAAAAAATGAACCAGGGATATCACTTCCTGTTTTTCGGTTTTGCGTAGGTGTTACCCGCCTCCAATAGTTTAATTCCTTCTGTTGTTCTGAACTTTGTTCTGACAAATGAATTCATTTCATAGTTTAGTTTACGTTTTACAGTAAAATGCAAGTGTGGCCATAATACAAAACCTGTGCTGCCGCTATACCCAATTAACTGGCCTTTAGCTACCTTCCCATTTTTTAAACTGACACCTTTTTTTTGCAAATGCCAGTAGCAACCAAAGCTCCCATCACTGTGCTTTATAATTATATAATTTGCTTTCCCTTCATACCCTGAAAAGGGCCCTCCATCGCTGCTATCATCTTTATAACTATAAACAACTCCCTCCCTGGCCGCATAAACGGGTGTTCCTTCCGGCATTTCAAAGTCCAGGGCCGCCTTGTTCTTATGTGAAAATCTTCCTCCATAACCTTGAACAACCTTGTGCTCCGTACCTTCCCGGTAAGGAAGATCATAGATATATGCGTCAATATTTTTTGTAACAGTGCTGCCTAAAGAAAAATAAACAGCAACACTTGCAACAATTAAAGCGACTATGAAAAGTATCTTTTTCAATTGAACAATGGGTTATCGTGAAGATGTAAGTTAAAACAGGTTACCCGGGGCGAAAATTATAGATTCATTTCTTAATATTTTGAAATTATTGCGGTTCAAATACAATTCAAAATATACGAATCTTCTTACACCTTAAAACTTTCGGAAATACAATTCTTTCACGTATGGAAAACAAGTGCCGGATGACATAGTTACTCTTTGAGATAACACTTAAATAAGGTTAGAGCGGGTCATTCTTTTTAGCTCTGAAGACCGGCTCTGTATAAAACAACGGTATCTTTTTCTCCGCTTTTATAATTAAAAGTTTTGTCTTTGGTTTAATAGCATTCCTGGCTATAGGAATGACAGGTGCATCTTCCGCTCCTTTTACGATTGCCGCAATATCTTCTCCATCTTCTTGCCTTTCGCCAATTCGTCAACCAGCTTGTCTAAATATCTTGCTTGCTTTGTTAAAGGAGTTTTGATTTCTTCTATCCGGTAGCCGCAAATTATCCCTGTAATCAGGTGAGCATTGGGATTCAATTTTGCTCTCTTAAAGAACGTTTCAAAATTCACTTTTTCATCAATAAGTTCTTGCAGCTTTTTGTCATCAAATCCGGTTAGCCACTTTATCACCTGATGCAACTCTTCTTTTGTTCTGCCTTTACTCTCAACTTTTGTGATGTAGTGCGGGTATACCGATGAAAAAGTCATTTTTGCGATTCGCTCATCGTGTTCGGGTGTTGTTGTCATAATTTATAATTAAAGTGAAATTCAATCGTCAATTGTTTTATCTAATTCTTGCACTCATACTGATTTTAGCCTTGCAGCTTATTTCATTCGCATTTACTGTGTGGCTCAACCTGAATGCTGATTACCCGTTTTGAGTACGCCCGAAGAACAACAGGTAGCCGTCAGCGTCCTTGACTTCAAATCCACGCAAACCATCATCGTTGTTTTCGAGTGGCCGAAAAAACTCCACATTGCGCAGCAAGAATTCAGCAGCCAGTGCATCAGGATCGGGAACATGAAGGTAAGCGTCCCAGCGGGCAATGCCTTTTTTAATATCTCTTGTATAGTTCGGTATGGGATCAACGCCAATGTCCTTCATCATGATCATTGCCCTGCCCCGTTGCACAATGCCGAAGAATATGTCGCCAGGTTCGGGACCTTGAAACGTGATGTCGAACCCGGGGCGGTCATGATAAAACAACAGCGCTGCAGGAACATTCTTTACAATGAAGAATGGCGCAATGCCGGTAATTTCTGCTTTAGTCATGTGAGCCTGTTTTGAATCAGTAAAGTGGCAAATAATATTTTGCACAATGCCAATGATACTATTTCTTCTTTCAAAAATAATTAAGTTTAAACGTAACTCAGAACAACTATGCAATTTCAAATACATCCACAACCGCACCCGGTGATGAATCAGGCGAAGAAGAATCTTACAACCCCATTTTATGAGCCAAATGTTGTAAATTCAGATATGCCACTTGTCAACCTGAAGCCTCTTCACCATCGTGATCAGGAGTGTATTGGGATATACTATGCCAATCATTTGTCCATTAACAATGTTGTAAAAAAGATACCCGGAGTAAAATGGAGCCAGACAAATAAATGCTGGTATCTGCCGCTTGGCAGGGATTCATATGACCATCTGTCAAAAACTTTGAAAGGAGTGGCAGAACTGGATAGTACTGCGCTAAAAACTTACCTGCAAAAACGAAAACAAGTAGCGGCTGCTGCAGTTCCGGTACAAAACAATAAGAAAAAAGCTGAAGCAATCAATCTTGTATCGCCGGCATGGCGGCTTAGTAAAGATAACCTGGCGGCTTTGGAAAAATTCATTGAACAGTTAAAAGCTGAAAGCATATAGTGAGTCTACCATCCGAACATATCGGAATGAGTTTATGCAACTATTAAAATTGCTAAAAACAAAAGCTGTAAATGAATTAACCGCTGATGAACTGCGCAGATATATGGTATATGCTATGGAAAAAGAAGGAATAAATGAAAACACGGCCCATAGCCGGTTAAATGCATTGAAATTCTATTTTGAACAGGTATTAAAACGGGAAAAGTTTTTTTGGGAGATTTACCCCGTTGGATTAAAAAATCTGAATATGGTTTACTATGTATACGTCTTACTAAGTGAAAAAGATAATCTTTTCTATACAGGTTATACTAATAATGTTGAAAACAGGGTT
>Ga0187893_10009377_pt1 | contig 15060 bp, 16 predicted proteins | sample MA1701074metaG_FD_139574 | JGI IMG/M metagenome (GOLD analysis project Ga0187893, IMG submission 139574) | White microbial mat communities from a basaltic lava cave in the Kipuka Kanohina Cave System on the Island of Hawaii, USA - MA170107-4 metaG ... | reverse complement strand
TGAGCGGGGCTGAGCCGTTGTGTGCCCAGGAACGGGAAACGATCTCCCGGGAGCTGGGTCGAAGAAGTTCGGCGCGTTTCATCGGAAAACAACTCGGGCGACACCATAGCACAATCTCACGCGAGATCGATCGCAATGGTGGTCCCGACAACTATCGGGCTCTTGCCGCTCAAGAGCGTTATGACCAATGCAAAGCGCGGCCGAAGGAACGGAAACTGATGGCCTCGACCCGGCTGCATGATGCGGTGAACGAGGGTCTGGAACAGAAGTGGTCCCCCGAGCAGATCAGTATAAGACTGGAGAAGGACCATCCTGACGATCCGGAGATGAGAGTGTCCCACGAGACCATTTACCAGACGCTGTATTTGCAGGCACGTGGTGCGCTGCGTACCGAGCTCAAGCTCGCGTTGCGGCAGGGCCGGGCGAGGCGGGTGCCCCGGTCCCGGGTGTCTCTGAGCAGGGGAAAGATTCTGAACATGGTCAACATCAGCGAGCGGCCGGCCGAGGCCGACGATCGCGCGGTGCCCGGTGTCTGGGAGGGCGATTTGATCATCGGTAAAGGCGGCAAGTCTCAGATCGCCACCCTGGTCGAACGCACCAGCCGCTTTACCATGCTCGTGAAGATCCCCTACGATCGCTGCGCCGAGCGTGTCGCCGGTCTCCTGGCCCGGAAAATGGAAACACTCCCCGAGTTCCTGTGCCGCAGCCTGACGTGGGATCAGGGCAAAAAAATGGCCCGCCACGCCGAGTTCACCGTCCGCACCGCCCTGCCCGTCTACTTCTGCGACCCACACTCACCGTGGCAGCGCGGCACCAACGAAAACACCAACGGGCTGCTCCGGCAATATTTTCCGAAAGGCACCGATCTGTCGTTGCACACCCAGGAAGAACTTGATAGAGTAGCTACAGAACTGAATGGTAGACCACGCAAGACGCTGAACGGCTTGAAGCCGATCGAAGTCTTCGAAAAGTTGATCGCGGAGCATTGTGTCGCCATGGCCGGTTGAAACCGCCCAGCTAACCTATCACCACTATCATCTGAGTCTCCTGGTTGCGAGGCCAAACAGCCTATGTTTGCAAGGTTCTGTTATAATATGGAAAGTTCTGGATGACATTATATGGCCGCCAAGATCAGGAATGGGACCGTCTCGCCGAAACCGGGCGAGAATTCCTCATCAAACGTGCACGGCTCAGACGGGTGACGTCCTACACTGAACTGAACACAGTAATCGCTCGTCGTACCGGCTTGACGGGCTTTGACTTCGCTCACCCTGACGAGCGGGCTGCGATGGGGCACCTCCTCGGGTTGATCGTTAAACAAGACTTCCCTCGGACCGGTCTCATGCTTTCGGCCCTCGTGCACTACCTCGACGCAAACGGCGCCGGGCCTGGCTTCTACCATTTCGCAACCAAACTCGGACTGCTGCCGCGTGGCCGACCGGACCGTCATCGTCCGGGACGGCGTCGTCGCGCAGCCGGTCGGTACCGCGTGAGCGTCTTGTTGGGGCGCAGGCTCGCCGTGGCCGGAGCAGGGCGGCCTGAGCTTGGTTGGCGCTCACCACGATCGGCGTCGGGATCGGGGTGACGCTGCTCCTGCTGAGCCTGACCGTTCAGTCGGTGGTGGAGGGTCGAGCCGATGGCGGAGGCGATGGGTGCTGACATCGACCCCGAGACGCTGCTGGCGGCTACCGCGGGAAACCTCGCGATCCGCGGACCCGCTGCCTGATGTCCCGCCGCAGGCCCACATGCCAGGGCGAACCGGCCCTGTGACACACCGTCGCGGGAGTACGCGCCGGACCGTGCGGCGAGGCGACGGACAGGGCAGAGTGGGTGACGTGGCTGAGGATCTTGGGTACTTCGGGCCGGGCAGTGTGACGTGGCGGGTGCTGGCCGACCCGGCGGCGAGCGTCGGCGGGATCACTGCGCTGTTCCTGCAGGCGCTGCATCCACGGGCGATGGCCGGGGTGGCCGAGCACTCCGACTTCGCGACCAACTTCTGGCCGCGGCTGCAGCGCACCGCACAGTACGTGACCATGGTGGGTTTCGGCACCCGTGCCGAGGTCGATGCTGCGGCGGCCCGGGTCCGGGCGGTGCACCAGCATGTGCGCGGGGTGGACCCGGTGACCGGCGCGCCGTATGCGGCGGACGATCCGGACCTGCTGCGCTGGATCCACGTCAGCGAGGTGGCCTCGTTGCTCGACGCGACCCGCCGCGGTGGCCTCCCGCTGACCGACCCGGAAGCCGAGCGGTTCCTGGCCGAGCAGGTGCGCGCCGCCGAGTTGGTGGGTCTGCACGACGTACCCACCGACCGGGCCGCGGTGGCGGCGTACTTCGAGCAGGTGCGTCCCGAGCTGCGGGCCTCCCCGATGGCGCGCCGCGCGTCCCTGCGGTTGGCCCTGCCACCGCTGCCGCTGCGGATCGAACTGACCACCCCGGTACGGGCACTCTGGACCACGGTGGCCGGGCTGGCGTTCGCGCTGCTGCCTAGGTGGGCGCGCCGGATCTACGGCCTGCCCGGCCTGCCCACCACGGACCTGGCCGCCACGGCGATGTTGCGTGGCCTGCGCGCCGGCATGTTGCAGCTGCCAGACCGTTGGCGGCACGGCCCCATCGTGGCCGGAGCACTGGCCCGGGCGCGCGCCGCCTCGTGAGTGGCGTGTCGAAGCCCGCCCAGGCCGGTCAGGCCCACCACCCGAACCAGAGCACACCGGCCACGAGCACCAGGACCGATCCGGCGGCCAGCGCCGCGCGCCGGCCCCGGGAGCGGTCGGCCACCACCTGCAGCAGGACGGCGGCGAGTGCGGCCATGGCGTGCCCGACCACCGCCACCGTGCCGGGGCCGGGCCGGCCCGACGAGCTGATCAGCCACTGCGCCACCGCCACGGTCCCGGCAAGCGCGACGAGGCCGCCAGCGAGTACGCCGGAAATCCCGCGGAGAACGCGCACCCCGATGGGCTGATCGTGAGGTCTATGCACAGCCGTTCCTGGAGCGAAATGGGTTCACTGCCCGAGGTCTCACGGGTCACGGCGCGAGCAGCGCCCAGGGCTCGAGGTCGGGAGCACCGGCCTGGCCCTCGGGGCAGTGCCGCCGGAAGTCGCACCACGAGCAGGCCCGGCTCACCGAGGGCGGGAAGAGGATGTCCCGATCACCTCCCGCCACCAGGGTGTCCGTGGCCAGCGCGATCTCGTCGGCGGCTTCCTCGGCGCGCTGGAGATGCCTGTCCAGTGACTGCTCGGTGTGCTCCCAGCCGGCAACGGTGCCGGTGGGCAGGTGGTGTAACTCGACCCGGCGGCATTCCCGGCGCAGGGTGCGATGGGTGGCCACAGCGTAGAGCGCCAGGGACTGCGAGCCACGGGCGTCGTCGACGGTGAGGCCGTGCTTGCCGGTCTTGTAGTCCACCACGACCAGCTCACCGTCGCGCTCGTCGATCCGGTCCACCCGCCCCTCGGCGACGATCCGCTGAGTCGGGGTGGAGACCCAGCGCTCGACGCCCACCGGTTCGAGATCGGGGTCCAGGTCCTCGACGTAGCGGGCCACCCAGTCCTGGGCGCGGGCGCGGTACTGCGCCGCCTGGGCCTCGTCGGCGAAGCCTTCGGTGGACCAGTGCGTGGCCACCAACGCGGCCGCGGCAGCCGGACCACGCCGTCCGGGTGGCAGGTCGAACAGTGCCCGCAACGCGGCGTGCACCACCGCGCCCAGCGTGTTGTGCGCCCAGGCCCCGCCGCGGGCCGGCGCCGGCCGGTCCAGATAGGCCAGCCGGTAGCGCCGCCGGCAGCCGGTCCATGTGGTGAGTTTGGCGGGGGTTACCCGTACCAGAGGGCGGGGCAGACCACCGAGGTCCAGCTGTTCCTGCGTGTGCCGTGCCATCGCGCCCACCGTAACCCACCCCCTCGGTTTCAGCCGACCACCACGCCGACCAGGCTCCCCGCGGCCAGCGCTTCGATCCGTTCCAGCGCCTGCGGGTCGGTGGTCTCCTGGCCCAGCCGCACCGTCTTGTTCCCACCGTGGTAGTCGCTGGAGCCGGTGGCCAGGAGATCCAGCCCGGCGGCGAGCTCGCGCAGCGCCGCGCGGTCGTCGTCGCTGTGGTCGGGATGGTCGACCTCCAACCCGGCAAGCCCCGCGGCAGCCAACTCCACGATCACCTCAGCGCTCACCACCGGGCCCCGCCGGCGGGCAAAGGCGTGCGCGAGCACCGGGACCCCACCCGCTGCCCGGATCATCCTGATCGTGGTGTCGACCTCGGTATCCGCTCGGTCGGTGTAGTACGGGCTTCCGGGGACCAGGTACCGGTAAAAGGCCTCGCCTACGCTGCCGACCACGCCGGCCGAGACCAGCACCCGGGCCAGGTGCGGCCGGCCGGCTGGCGCTTCCGGCGGCAGCTGCGCCAGCAATGCGTCGGGGTCCACTGGGAACCCGTCGGCGGCCATCCGTTCGGCCATGGTGCGCAACCGCACGCGGCGTTCGGTTCGCAGCCGGGCCTGCTCGGCGACGATGGCCGCGGAGGCGGGATCGAACAGGTATCCGAGCAGGTGAACCGAGAGCTGGCCACCCTCGCCGTCCGGCGCGACGGCGGAGAACTCCGCGCCCCGGATCAGCCGCAGTCCGGCGGGTAGCGCCTCGGCCGCCGCCGCCCAGCCGGCGGTGGTGTCATGATCGGTGATCGCGACGACGTCGAGGCCGGCTGCGGCTGCCGCCGTGACGAGCTCCGCGGGGGTCTCCGTACCGTCGGATTCGGTGGAGTGGGTGTGTAGGTCGATGCGCACGTCGTGGTCAGCGCCGGCGTTTCAGCTTCTCCCGGGGTGGGGCCAGCGAGGGTTTCCGGCCGTCGCCCTTCTCGCCGAAGATCAGCTCCGAGATCGCGTCGTAGACCTCCTCGGGCCGGGGTAAGAAAACGATCTTCTCAAGGTCCTGCTTCTGCCCGGCCGACTCCACCCGGAGCGTGCCGTAGCCGAACATGCGCCCGACCAACGGCCGCGTGTAGCTCATATCGGTCACCTTCGTGATCGGCATCAGCGAAATCTTCGTCTCCAAGATCCCACTGGTGAGCATGAACCGCTTGTCGGTGACGATGATGCGCTCAACCCACCACTCCAGCACATGATAACCGAAGTACAGCACCGCTAGCAGGGCGACATACCAGAGCACCGTCTGCACCAGCTCGACGCCCTGCACACCCGCGAACTGTTGGAGTATCCAGGCCACCCCGATCACGACGACCGGGGTCAGCAGCGCGACTTTGAAGCGCTTGGCCAACGACTTTTGCAGGCCTTCGCCGAAGCGGGTGACCGGGCCCAGTGCGCCGAACCACTTGAGCACGAGCGCACCGAGCGCGCTCAGCGCGATCACCAGGCTCATCAGGCTCAGCGCGCCCAGCGTGACCAGCCAATGGGCATCGAGCCCGAGTTCCACGCCACCATCGATCGTGTAGGATAACCCGACCGTCGTGACCAGGAGCCCGAGGGTCTTCGCCAGCACCAGCATCAGCGCGGCCCAGTGCCGCCGTACCCGGATCACCCGCCGCTCCGTGGGCAGCAGGTAGTCGTCGGGTTCTCGGGGGCCGAGCATAGTGGGCGCCTCTCGCTAGCTGGCCAGGGCCTGGAGGAAGCTGATGATAGCTTCGGCTAGGGCCTGCACCTGCGCAAGCAAGCCACGCACGGTCGCAGCTGCCTGCCCCGGATCGCGCAGCACGTAGAACAGCACAAGACCGATGGCGATCCAGGTAAGATATTTTTTGGTGCTCGGCTTCACCGCGACCCATCCCTCGTCTCGCCGCTGCACGGTTCGGTTGCGCAACCGTTCTACCGCACTCTGTCATCTATCCACAGTTTGTACCGCACTCGCCTGATGAGCGACTAGGGGGACACGCGTAGAAACTACCGTCGCTCTATGGGAGAGTTACCCGTTCGGGGCATCCGCTGCGTCGGGGCGGTGGTGTTCGACCACATGGGCCGGTTATTGCTGGTCAGGAGGGCGCACGACCCTGGGCGGGGGCGATGGTCGGTTCCCGGGGGCCGGATCCAGCCCGGCGAGGACGACCATCAGGCGGTGGTCCGCGAAGTGGCCGAGGAGACCGGGCTGGACGTCGAGGTCGGCGCCTACCTGGGACGGGTGGTGCGCCCGGCGCCCGGTGGGGCGGTATTCGAGATCCACGACTACGCCTGCACCGTGCAGCGGGGCACGTTGCGCGCCAGTGACGACGCCGACGCCGTGCGCTGGTGCGACGCGGCCACCGTGGCGGAACTGCCCATCGTGGACGGGCTCATCGAGGCCCTCACCGGGTGGGACTGCCTGCCCCGCTAGGATCCAGTTCAAAGTCGGGGTTCCGGCCGGCCGGGCTGCTCGCCGCCGCGTGCCTGGCCGTAGGAGTGCTTGGGAACCATCACCTTGCGCCGGAAGACGCAGACCACAGTGCCGTCCTGGTTGTAACCACGGGTCTCCACCTGCACGACGCCGCGGTCATCCTTCGACGTCGACGGGATCTTGTCCAGCACCTTGGTCTCGCCGTAGATGGTGTCACCGTGGAAGGTGGGCCGCAGGTGCCTGAGCGACTCCACCTCCAGGTTGGCGATCGCCTTGCCCGACACGTCCGGCACCGACATCCCGAGCAGCAGGGAGTAGACGTAGTTCCCGACCACCACGTTCTTGCCGAACTCGGTGCTCTGCCCGGCGTAGTGCGCATCCAGGTGCAGCGGATGATGGTTCATGGTGAGCAGGCAGAACAGATGATCATCGTACTCCGTGACGGTCTTGCCCGGCCAGTGCTTGTAGACCGCTCCGATGTCGAAGTCCTCGAAGTAACGCCCGAACTGCACGTCTGCCTCCTCACCAGCCTCGCACCGATGCACCAAGGACAGTCTGCACCGGTGAGGCAGCCTGGGCCGCCCCCCATTGGTAGCTCTCCAAGTACCACCAACCCCCTGCTGAGCTGTCCATAACCGCTACCGACCCCCCAGCCTCTCGGGCTCTGCTGGCTGGGCGGTGGGGGTTGGTAGCGGTGAGAGGCTCCGATTCCCCGGGTTGGCGGTACTTGGAGAGCTACCAACCTCAGGTGGTGATGTTGCGACCGGAGGAGGGGTCGAAGACCTGCACCTGCGTGGTGTCGAACCAGACGTCCACCTGCTCGCCTTCGGTAGCCGGGGAGGCCGCCGAGAGGCGGGTGGTGATCTGGGTCCCGGCCGACGGCAGGTCGGCGGTACCGGCATCGGCGGCGAGCTCTTCCAACTCCTGGGACGACGCCCGATCACCGGCAAGCGAGAAGTAGGCGTACTTGTCCGAGCCCATGGACTCGAGTACTTCGATCTGCGCTGAGAAGGTCCTCCCCGCCGCTCGCGCGGAGTCGTCGACCAACCGGGCATCTTCGAAGTGCTCCGGCCGGACGCCGACGATGACCTGGCGCGGCGCATCGGCAGCCTCCAGTGCCCGGCGGAGTTGATCGGTCAGCACGATGGGGCCTAATGCGGTGTGCAGGGACCCGTCGGCGGCGGTCGCGGGCAGGAAATTCATCGACGGCGAGCCGATGAACCCGGCGACGAACAGGTTCGCCGGGTGATCGTAGAGCTGCTGGGGGGCGCCCACCTGCTGTACCGCGCCACCGCGCAGCACCACCACCCGGTCGCCCAGGGTCATCGCCTCGGTCTGGTCGTGGGTGACGTAGACGGTGGTGGTGCCCAGGCGTTGCTGCAGCCGGGACACCTCGGTGCGCATCTGCACCCGCAGCTTGGCGTCCAGGTTGGACAGGGGTTCGTCCATCAGGAACGCTTTGGGACTGCGCACGATCGCCCGTCCCATCGCCACCCGCTGGCGCTGGCCGCCGGACAGGTTCGCCGGCTTGCGGTCCAGATGCTGGGTGAGGTCGAGCACCTCGGCCGCGTCCTCGATCTTCCGCGCGATGGTCTGCTTGTCGAGCTTGGCCAGCTTGAGCGGGAAGGCCAGGTTCTCCCGCACCGTCATGTGCGGGTAGAGCGCGTAAGACTGGAACACCATCGCGATGTCGCGGTCCTTGGGGGCCTTCTCGTTGACCCGCTCGCCGCCGATCCGCAACTCGCCGGAGGTGATGTCCTCCAGACCGGCGATCATATTGAGTGTGGTGGATTTCCCGCACCCGGACGGACCGACCAGGATGATGAACTCGCCATCGGCGATCTCCAGATCGACCTCGCGCACCGCCAGGGCACCGTCGGCAAACTTCTTGGTCACCCGGTCCAGCACGATCTCGGTCACGACACCCTCATCCCTTCACGGCGCCGGAGGTCAACCCGGCGACAATGCGACGTTGGAAGAACAACACGAACAAGACGATCGGGATCGTGATCACCACAGCGGCGGCGGCAATCGATCCGGTGGGTTCCTCGAACTGCGAGCTGCCGGTGAAGTTGGCCATCGCCGCCGGCACGGTACGGGTTGCCTCGGTGGAGGTCAGCGAGATCGCGAACAGGAAATCGTTCCAGCAGAAGATGAACACCAGGATCGCCGTGGTGATCACTCCTGGCGCGGCCAACGGCACGATCACATGGCGGAACGCCTGCGCGGGCGTGGCGCCATCCATCTTCGCTGCCTTCTCCAGCTCCCACGGGATCTCCCGGAAAAAGGCGGCCAGAATGTAGATCGCCAGCGGCAGTGAAAAGGTGATGTAGGGTATGATCAGGCCTGGCCAGGTGTTGAACAGCCGCACCGAACGCTCGATCTCGAACAGCGGGCTCACCAGCGACACCTGCGGGAACATCGCGATCAGCAGGGAGACCGCGACCAGCAGTTTCTTGCCGGGGAAGGAAAGCCGGGCGATCGCGTAGGCCGCCATGATCCCCATTGTCACGGCCAGCGCGGTGGCGATGACCGCGATGCCGATCGAGTTGAGCAGCGCGCGGGTGAACTCGTCGGTGGCAAAGATCCCACGGTAGTTGTCCATCGTCCATTCCCGCGGGATGAACCTCCCGTCGGTCACCGACGATGCCGGCTTGAAGGACAGGCTGGCGATCCAGAGCACCGGGATGAGCGCGTAGGCCATCACCATCAGGTTGATCAGGGTCCAGCCGGCTTTGCGTCCCGGCGTATCGACAGTCGCCATTACCGCCTCCCTGCCACGTCCGAGCCCGGCGCTGCCGTGCCGAAGAGCTTGATGAACAGGAACGCGATGATCGCGACACAAAGGAAGATCAGGATACTGATCGCCGACCCGATGCCCAGGTTGAACGCCTTGAACAGGTTGTCATAGCCCAGGATCGATACCGACCCGGTGCCGTTGTTGCCCCTGGTCAGCACGTAGATGTTATCGAAGATCCGGAATGCGTCCAGGGTGCGGAACAGCAGCGCGACGAGGATGGCCGGCTTCATCATCGGCAGGATGATGCGGGTCAGCCGCTGCCACGGGCCCGCACCGTCGACCTGGGCGGCACGCAACAGGTCGTCAGGCACCAGCGCGAGCCCGGCGAGCAGGAGCAGCGCCATGAACGGGGTGGTCTTCCACACCTCGGCGAGCACCACGATCCCCAGTGCCGGGATCTGCTCGGTGAGCGGAGCCGACCCCTCGGGCAGCAGGTTGGCCAGGTAACCCGTGCCCGGCGTCCAGGCGTAGGCCCAGCTGAAGGCCGCCGCGACGGTCACAATGCCGTACGGGATGAGCACCACGGTGCGCACGATCCCGCGACCCATCAGGGTCCGGTGCATGATCAGCGCCAGCGCCAGGCCGAGCACCAGTTCGATCGCCACCGAGACAATCGTGATCCCGAGAGTGACCCCGAACGCGCTCCACCAGTAGCCGTCGGAGAGCACCGCGACGTAGTTGCCCAGCCAGACGAACTCCCGCTGGTCAGGAAAGCGCAGGTCATAGCGCAGCAGGGAGAGCCAGATGGCGTAGCCGATCGGGTAGGCGGTGACCGCGAGCATCACGATGACGGCGGGCGCGCACAGCAGTGCGGCCAGCCGCCGCTCAGCCCTGGCCCCCTCCGACCGGCGCCGCTGGGCGACTGTAGCCGTGGAGGTCATGGGACCAGCCCTTCGGAGTCGACCGCCCGCTGCACCTGCCGGACCAGCTCGTCCTCCGTGCTCGGCGGGTCGATCTCGGCCGGTGGGTTCAGCAGCGCGGAGATCACGATCGAGATGCTCTGGTAGGCCGGGCTCTTGGGCCGCACGCTCGCGGCGTCGAGCGACTGCTTGATCGCCTCCCCGGCCGGGTACTCCTGCTGGAAGGCCGGATCGGTGTAGAGCTCCTCCAAGGTCGGGGGAACACCGCCCTCGACTGCGTTGCGCAGCTGGTTGGGCCGGTTGCGCAGGCACTGTACGGCCTCGACCGCCTGGTTGGAATAGCGGCTGGTCGCCGACACCGCCAGGTTCAGCCCGCCGATCGTGACGTTGGCCGTCCCGCCGGGCTCCACCGCGGGGTAGGGCGCCCACTCGAAGAAGTCCTGCACCTGCCGGCCGGTGTTCTCGGTGGTCGGGTTGCCGTTCTCGTCGAGGAACGCGCCGCCGCCGTTGGTCTCGATACCGGCCAGGACGAACGGGTAATTGACCATGAAAGCGGCTTGGCCGGACTCCATCGCCAGCCGGGTGGTGCCCTCATCCCGCTGGGACAGCGACGGGTCGGCGCCCGCGGCGTTGGCCACCCGCCGCATGATCTCCAACGCCTGCGTGGCCGCGTCCCCCTCGCCCAGGGTCACCGCGCCGTCCTCGGTGACGATCTGCCCGCCGGCACTGGTGAGCAGCGTGTTGAACCACACTGTGAGGCCCTCGTACTGCGAGGCCTGGACCTCGATCCAGCTCGGCCGGTCCTGCGCGGCGAGCCGCTCGGCGATGTCGATCAACTCATCCCAGGTCTGCGGCGGTTGCCCCTCGGGCACCAGATCCGAGCGGTACCAGAGCAGCTGGGTGTTGGTGTTCAGCGGCGCCGCATAGAGCTGATCCTGCCAGGTACCGGTGTCGTAGGCGGCCTCCAGCGTGCCGTCGCGGATCTGGGCCGCGGCGCCCGGCGGGAACGGCCGGATCCAGCCGGCCTGGGCGAACTCGGCGGTCCAGGTGACGTCCATGCCCAGGATGTCGATGGTCTCGTCGCCCCCGACGATGCGGCGGGCCAGTTGCAGCCGCTGGTCATCGGCCTGCCGGGGCAGGGTGCGCTGCTCGATCCGGTACGCCCCACCCGCAGCGGCCGTGCAGTCCGCCGCAGCCTGGCTGTACTGCTCGGCCCCGTCGGCCGGGGTGTAGAACCGCAGCACCACCCCGTCGTCCCCGGACCCGCACCCGGCCGTGACGAGTGCGGTGACGAGGGCGGCCCCCATCAGTGTGCGGGCGCGGGACCCCCGGAGCCTCATTGGCTTATTGTCCTTCCTGGATCGCTCTGCGTGGCGGTGCAACCTCAGAAGCGCCTTCGCTCGTCCTGATGATCGTGGCGGTCACGCCGCGGTGCAGAGGAACCGCACGACGACGAAGAGAGTGCCATGATCAACCTCCGGAGAACTCGGTGTGCTGTGGTTAGCTGCCGTGCTGGGTTGCCGGCCGTGCTGGCGGCGGTGGTAATGCTGACCGCCTGCGGTGCAGTTGTGGGCGAGGGGGACGAATCGGGAGGTGCCGGAGTGCTGACGGTGCAGGGCGTGTCCCGGGAGGTGCCGCAGGACGCCCCGATCGGGCACACCGTGGACGGGTTGACGACGTTCGGTCACAATCTCTACACGGTAGCGGCTGATCCGGCCGAGAACACGGTGATCTCGCCGTTGAGCATCGGCTACGCCTTCGCCATGGCACGTGCCGGCGCCGGCGGGCAGACCGCGAGCCAGCTCGATCACGTCTTCGGTTTCCCGGCGTCCGGGCCGCACACCGCGTTCAACGACCTCGACCGGCAGATCGTCACGGCAGGCGGGCAAGTGCCCCAGCCGCCTCCCGGCGGGACCGGTGCGCCGGGCGAACAGCATGCCCCGCCGGTGGTCGCGATCGCCAACGGGCTGTTCGTCCAGGACGGTCTGGCGGTCACGGATGGCTTCCTGCGGACCTTGGCTTCGCAGTACGGCACTGGTGCGCAGATCTTCTCCCCGGGGCAGGGCGCTGAACAGATCAACGCCTGGGTGCGCGAACAGACGGCGCAGCGGATCGACACATTGTTCGATCAGCTGGATCCGGCGACCCGGCTGGTGCTCGCCAACGCCGTCTACCTGAAGGCGGACTGGCGGACCCCGTTCGCCAAGGAACCGACGACCGACGCGACGTTCACCCGCGCCGACGGCACGACGGCGACGGTGCCGATGATGCACCAGCAGGAAACCCTGCGCTACGCCAGCGGCCCGGGCTGGCAGGCGGTGGAGCTGCCGTACGCCGCCAGCGAGCTGGCCATGCGGGTGATCGTGCCGCAGGATGATCTCACCCCGGCGCCGGCGCTCTCACCTGAGACGCTGGCCCAGGTTGAGGCGGGCCTACGGGCCGAGCGGGTGGATCTGTTCCTGCCGCGCTGGGACTTCGCCACCGACCTGGACCTGCTGCCCGCGCTGCAGACGCTGGGCTTGACCGACCTGGACGACTTCTCGGGTATCTCGGAACTGGGTCTCGGGCTTGACCAGGCGGTGCACCGGGCGAACATCACGGTGGACGAGTGGGGCACCGAAGCCGCCGCCGCCACCGGCCTGGCCTTCCCGCTGTCCCTGCCACCGGAGCCGCAGTTCACGGTCCGCGCCGACCGGCCGTTCGCCTTCGCCATCGTGCACCAGCCGACCGGCGCGGCACTGTTCATCGGCCACGTCGCCGATCCGCTCGCAAGCTGACCGGCACCGACCCAGCCGGTCGCCGGTCGAGCGGGAAGCGCTCCCTGACTGCCGCCTCCGCCCCGAAGCTCCCGGCGGCCGGTCGGCTTCGGTGGTGGACAGCTGTTCGCGGCTGAGCAACCGCTTTGCTGCGCGCACGAGCGGGTCTCTGCGGCTGGTAGCCAGCCGATGGCGTGGTGCGGACACTCTAAAAAGTGGACAACAACCTGGACACGCGGGTGGACAAACCGGACCATATAATCGTACCTTGGGGCAGTGAAGCCGCGTCGCTACCTCGAAACCCATCCATGGATCACCTTCGAGTTCCGTCTCGACCAGAACCGCCTGTGGTGCCTGCTGGGAGAGGCGGCTTCGAAGTGCCAACACCTCTCGGGCACGCCGTTGCAGCCTGCGCTGGCGAGGGAGCTGAGCCAGGTCTACCTGGTGAAGGGGGCGGTGGCGACCACCGCGATCGAAGGCAACACCCTGAACGAGGAGGAGGTTCAGGAGTTGCTGTCATCGAAGCGGAGGCTCCCTCCTTCTCAGGAGTACCTCCAGCGAGAGGTGGAGAATGTCATTGACGCTCTCGCGCAGATCGATGAGGAGGCTCGTGCTCGGGCACGCACTGGCGAGCCGTTTGTCATCACGCCAGAGTGGATTAGGGAAAAAAATCGGATCGTCCTCTCCGATCTAGATCATGAGGATTATGTCGTGCCCGGCGAGTACACCACCGTCCAGCTGGGTGCGGGGAACTACAGGGCAGCCCCTCCGGAGGATGTTGAACTACTCGTTGACCGTCTCTGCAGCTGGCTCAACGAACTACTCAAGCCGCTAGCCGAGGCTGAGATCGCGGCAGACATGCGGTTCTTCCACGCCTTCCTTGCCGCCGTGTTGGGACACCTCTACATCGCATGGATCCATCCTTTCGGAAATGGTAACGGGCGCACCGCCCGCCTGCTCGAATGCGCCATCCTCGCCCATTCGGGCGTAGTGCCTTGGGTATCAAGCAACCTGCTCTCCGACCACTATAACCGGACCCGGACCCGCTACTACCAATGCTTGGATCTGGCGTCTCGGAAGCGAGACGTGCTCGGGTTCCTGACCTACTCGGCGCAGGGCTATGTCGACATGCTCCGTGAACAGATTGATCGCGTTCATGGTCAGCAGCGAAGAGTCGCGTGGATCAACTACGTACACGAGGTGATGCAGCAGGTGCCCGACGGGGCCACCCAGAAGCGGCAACGCACCATGGTGCTGTGTATGCCTGCCGACCGCGCCGTTCGCAGGGCAGAGATCAGGAGACTTACGCCTGAGCTGGCGGAGATGTACGCGGGCAAGACTGAGAAAACCCTCACCCGTGACCTGAACCGGCTCCAGGACCTGCTCCTCCTGCGGCGCAGCGGCAATCTGTTGTACTCGTGTATCGACCAGATGGATGCTTTCCTGCCGATCGCCAAGAATTGCCCGCCATAGCGGTGGGACGCTGTCTAGCTATCCGTTCCGGAATTTCCGGTCTACCAGCTGAAAGGTCTAACACGTCTACCGGGCAGGCATGGTGAAGTCACACGTCGTGCCCTCACCGGCCTGGCGTTGCTGCTTTCCTTAGCACCGGAGCCGCAGCTCGTGGTCCGTGCCGATCGGCCGTTCGCCTTCGCGATCGTGCACCAGCCGACCGGCGCGCCGCTGATCCTCGGCCACGTCGTCGATCCGCTCGCAAGCTGACCAGCAGCCGATCAAGCACCTTCTCCGCCGCCGCCCGCTGCTTCGGATGAGGGTCGTATACCGCGACCAGTGCCAGGGTGATGATCAGTAGTGGCAGCATGGCGAGCGGTATGACGACCACCAGTACTGGGATAAGCAGCGCCGGTTGCACGGCGACGGCCACTGCGGTGCTGCCTATCGCTCCGACCGCCGACGTCACCCAGGCCAGCGCGCCCGCCACGGTGCTCACCACTCCGTCACTCGGCGCACCAGCCCACCGCGTCCGGCGTGCGCACCGTGCCAGTCAGCACCCGGCGCAGCTCCCAGGCCCTGGTCAGGGTGCGCAGCGCATACCCCCACCGCTCACGGCGCGGCACCTCACTCAGCTCCACCCGAAACTCTTCCGCGTAGCGAGGCCGATCCCGCACGGGCAGCACCCGCACCGCCAGCCCCACCAAGCCCCGCAATGTCCTCTCGGGGACCGCATGCGAGCCACCTGCGGATTTCTCCTGCATCACTGAGTCTTATCGGAAACTCTTGATTGACCCCGGCGTGTCGGCAAGGGCAATGCCCTCTCGCAGCTGCTTGGATGTGGTTACCACAGCCACACCGAGCGGCGGGAGAGGGCATTGCGGACCAAGT
>Ga0187893_10009376_pt1 | contig 15060 bp, 11 predicted proteins | sample MA1701074metaG_FD_139574 | JGI IMG/M metagenome (GOLD analysis project Ga0187893, IMG submission 139574) | White microbial mat communities from a basaltic lava cave in the Kipuka Kanohina Cave System on the Island of Hawaii, USA - MA170107-4 metaG ... | reverse complement strand
TGGGGGAACGTCCTGGTGAACCCGAACGTCGGGCTCCTGTCCGTGGACTTCGGCGAGCCGGAGCGCATGCGGGTGAACGGCACCGCGGCGATCAGTGCCGACGACCCGTTGCGCGCGGATCACCCAGGTGCGGTCTTCATCATCCGGGTCACGGCGAGGCAGATCTTCCCGAACTGCTCCCGCTGCTCTCTCCCGATGGAGAGGGTCGAGCACTCCGAGTACGCGCCGAGGGGGACCTCGAAGCCCTGGCGAGCCACGGGCGTCCAGCGAGACCCCAGCGCCGGACCGCCTACCAGTCGTAGGTGAGCAAGCCCTGCACGCCGTTGCCGGACTGGCCCGTGCCCCGGTCGGTCGTCGGGTAGTCCTTGATGTAGGCGTACTCGAACGACAGGCGGAGGCCCTCCGTCACCCATTCGCCGAGGGTCAGGAGGAATCGCCGCTTCGGCAACGCCCCGACCCGGACCGGCGTGCCCGCCGGGACCGCCGTGACGCCGGCCAGATCCAGGCTCTCGGAGTAGTCCACGGCGAGGTAGGTCCCCTGCGCCCCGAGGGACTCGACGCCGGAGTTCCATCCCAACTGATAGATCGCGCCCACCTGCCAGGCACGCGGGCTGAGCTCGCGGACCCGATTCCGGTCGTCCACGAGCGAGGTCTTCTTGATCGCCCCATTCCACTCCGTGACGAATCCGACCGGGCCCAGCTTCGTCTTGAGACTGGCCGCCATCGCCGGGATGAGCCCGACCTCGTCTATGAACCCCCGGTACTCGAACTCGAGGAACCGGCTGTCGAACACGGAGCTGTTGTACTCGACGTTGAAGTCGAAGGTCTTCGTGCGCAGCCCTGCGGTGAGCCCGTAGTGCTGGCCGGGATACCAGGCCTTGTTGGGCTTGTCCCTCTCGACCGTCGCGCCGTTGAACCAGAGCACCCCCAGGGAGATGGGCGGAGGCGGCGCCACCCGCTCCATCACGGCTGGCCCGGTCGGCACGACCGGGGGCGGGCGGTAGCCGAGCAGGTGCGTGAGCCCCCCGAAGAGCGGTCGGAGCAACTTGGGCTTCACGGGAGGAGGGGCGAGCACGCTGACCGTGGGCACGGGGGCCGGCGTCGGCAGGGCGAGCCCGATCAGGAGCGCGTCCTCCCGCATCTCGAAGCCCTCGATCGTCAGCGGATTCTCCAGCGTGGGCACGTCGGTCACCGGGTCGCCGGTCGAGATGCCGAACGGCAGGATCTGGCGGCCGAACCTGGCATAGAGCGGGAACTGCTGGGGGTCGCCGAGCATCAGCCAGCCGGTGTCCACCTCGAACCGCGGAACGCCGAGCTCCGTGCCCTCGGAGGTCGGGAACAATTGGTCCTGGCCATCCGAGTACTGGACCACGAAGTTGCCCAACGTCCACTTGCCGGCCTGGACCTCGAACACGAACTCCAGCGCGTTGAGCTTCAGCACGTGCTCCTTCAACCCGGCGTAGTTGCGGGTCTTCCCGGCCAGCACCTCGAACACGCCGCCGAACGACGCCACGTTGTTGATCTTCGTGCCGGTCTGCTCGATCGCCTGGTGGATGATGGCACGCGTGGCCGCCTCCTGCGCCGCCCGCGTCTGCTCCAGGTCGCGGACCCGCTGCTCGAGCTGCTCGATCTTCCCGGCGGGATCCGAGGCGAGGCTGTCGGCCCCGCCGCTGCCCTGCGCCGTCGCCGCGGCGGGAGACAGCAGAAGGCAGAGGATGAGCGTGGCGAGGCGAACGGCCATGCGGCGGTTCCTTTCCCGTAGGTGCGACGGCTCTCGTCTGCGGCTGCGGGGCACGATCTCGGATCGCATCAATGCCTCAGGGCATCGACCGGCTCCATCCCGGCCGCGCGCATCGCGGGATAGAGCCCGGACAGGAGCCCGATGAGCGCCCCGAGCAGCGGCGCCAGCAGCGGCGCGGCCGGGTCCATGACCGGGGTCCAGACCTGCTGGGCCGAGACCCCCACCACGATCAGCACGCCGACGCTCGCGCCCACCGCGGCGCCGATCGCGCCCATGGTCGCGCTCTCGAACAGGAACTGCCGGGCGATGTGCCCGCGGGTGGCACCCAGGGCACGCCGCAGGCCGATCTCGCTCGTGCGCTCCATGACGGCGACGAGCGTGATGTTGGCGATGCCGATCGCGCCCACCACGAGCGAGAGCCCGCCGAGCAGCAGGAACATCACCCCGATGTCGCTCTTCACCTCGTCGCGCACGCGGCGGAGCGGAGCCGGCACGTCCACGCGGAGCGCCTGGGGATCGTCGGGCCGGAGCGCGAACGGCGCCTGGTCGGCGATCAGGTAGGCCGCTCCGAGACGAGTTTCGATGACCACGGTGCGCGGCCCCTGGAGCCCGAAATCGCGCCGCGCCGTCCCCTCCGGGATGATGACGGAGCCCAGCAGCTCGGGCTTGCGGCCCACGTCGCGAAGGATGCCGATCACCAGGTACAGGTAGTCGCCGATCGAGACGGCCGGGAGCTGCTTGACGCCCGGTATGCCGAGCCGCGCGGCGGCGTCGGGACCGAGCACCGCGACGCGGTCGGCCCGCAGCGAGTTGCCGAGGTCGGGCAGTCGGCCCGTCTTCAGGTCGGCGCGCACCGCGCGGTACAGCTCCGGCGAGGCGGCGTTCACCGAGAGCTTGATCGCGGAGGGGTTCATCGGATCGTTGACCGGCGAGCTGCTCACGAGCGCGTCGGCGATGTCCACCTCGCTCATGGTCCCGGCCGCGACCACGCCGTTCAGGCGCGAGAGCCGGGCGGGCGAATCCCAGGGGATCGCCGTCGGGTCCACGATCCCGGTGGAGCGCCCCGGTCGCGAGGAGACAAACAACTCGGTCGCCGCCATGCGGTCGAACTGACTGATGATGCGGTTGCCGGCGGTGCGCGTGAGCCCCAGCGTGGCGATCAGCGCCGTGATGCCGATCACGACACCCAGGACCGTGAGCAGCGTGCGTCCCGGCCGTGCGAACATGCCGGCCAGCGCCTCGTCGAGCAGGTCACGGGCGGTGATGCCGGAGCGGGCCGCGCGCGGGCCCAACACCGCCGGCGCCTCGGCGGCGAGGGCCCCCTCCGCAGGCTCGCCTGCGGCCTGCCCCGGGGGAACCGCCGGCTCGCCGGAGCCCGCCACGCCGCCGTTACCCGCGGGCACGTGGTCGAGCCGCCCGTCCACGATGTGGACGCGGCGGCGTGCGCGCGCGGCGATCTCCTCGTTGTGCGTCACGACCACGAGCGTGAGGCCATCCCGATTCAGGCCCTCGAACAGCTCCACGATCGCGGCGGACGACTTGGAATCGAGGTTTCCCGTCGGCTCGTCGCACAGGAGCAGGCTCGGGGAACCCATGAGCGCTCGCGCGATCGCCACACGCTGGCGCTCGCCTCCCGACAGCTTCGCCGGCGAGGCCTCGGCGCGGTGGCCCATGCCCACGCGTTCGAGCGAGGCGAGCGCCCGCGCCCGGCGCCCGACATGCGAGTTCTTCCGGTAGACCTCCGCCAGCATCACGTTCTCGAGCACCGTGCGGTACGGCAGCAGGTGGAACGACTGGAAGACGAATCCGATGCGGCGGCTGCGAACCCCCGCGCGCTCGCTGTCCGTGAGCCCGGTGGTGTCGAGGCCGTCGATCAGGTAACGACCCTTCGTCGGGCGGTCGAGGCAACCCAGGATGTTGAGGAGCGTGGACTTGCCGGCCCCCGAGGGCCCGGTGACCGCCAGCCACTCGCCGCGGTCCACTCTCAGGTCCACATCCACGAGGGCATTGATCGCGGGATCGATCCCGAACACGCGAGAGACCCCTCGGAGTTCGAGGACCGGGATGTCGGCGCTGGCCCCCGACTCGGTCATGGGGTCCCGGCGGTGGCGGTCTCGTAGCCCACCACCACGAGCTGGCCCTTCTTGAGCGTCCCCTGGACGGGGGTCACGGCGATGAAGCCATCCGCCGAGAGTCCCGGCTTGACCACCACGTACTCCAGCTTGTCGCCCATCTGGACCTGGACCCGCGAGGTCCCGTCGGCGGCCAGCGAGACGGCGCTGGTCGGCACCGCGATCACCGCCGACTCGCTCGACCGGATCGGGATGGTGAGCCGGAGCGAATAGCCCTGGAGCGGCGTCGAGGCCTTCTCCACCCGGACCTCGAAGTAGAAGTGGTAGCCGTCCACGCCATTGGTGCCGGGGCCGTCCGCCACGCGCACGACCGTGCCACGGGCATTGACGCCCAGCGCGGGCTCGGAGATCTGGACCGCCATGCCGGGCTTCACGAACGGCGCGCTCTCCAGCGGCACGGCCGAGTCCACGGAAAGCTGGTTGTCAGTCACCGAGAGCACCGGTCCCCGTGCGGCGTCGCCCACCACCGCCGTCACCTCCTGCACGCGGACCGGGAGCGCCGGCAGGAAGACGACCTCGTCCACGGGGAGCTGCACGCCGAGCTGGAGCCGCGCGGCGTTCAGGTCGGCGGCCAGACGATCGGCCCGCTCGGCGGCGACGCGGGCGTCGATCTCGGCCGACTTCCGGGCGTCGAGGGCGTTCCGCACCGCCAACTGGCCGGTGAGCTTCGCCGCCTTGACCCCTGCCTCCGCCTTCTGCACCCCCGCCTCCGCCGCCATGCGAGCGGACTCGGGCTGGCGGGGATCGAGCACCACGCGGGCGCGTTCCGCGACCGCGGTGGCCAGCTCGGAGGTGGCCACGCGCTCGTCGCGCTCGGCCGAGGCGCGCGCCGATTCGATCCCCAGGTCGGCGACCGCCAGGGCCCCGGCGGTCGAGACGCGCAGCTTCTCGGCATCGGCCGACTCGCGTTCGATCGCGCGCACCGCGGTGAGCTGCTCGAGCGTGGGTCCGAACGGGTCGAAGCCGGCCTTGCGGTACCACGCCGCCACGGCGTTGCCGGTGGCTTCGTCATAGGTGCCGGTGAGCCCGCCCGTGTAGTGCCCGAGACGCGTGAGCGCCTCCTGGAGCTGGCGGACGTCCTCGCCCGAGAGCCCCGGGATCAGGTCCCGGTAGGCGGGCGTGCGTCCCTGGAGCAGGAACACCGGACGTCCCGAGGCGCGCAGGAGAACCGAGCCCTCGCTCAGCGCGGCGTTGCGCAGCGGCAGCGTGGTGATGAGCCCCGGCTGCGCCTTGAGGACCGACGGCGCGATCGAGACCTGCTGCGGCAGGCCGAACCGGGCGGTGCCACGGGTCACGACATTGGAGCTCAAGACGCGCTCCTCGACCGGCACCAGGATCGGCGACGGGGTGGGCGCGGCCGTGCGGGCCGCGACGTCGGCGGGGGAGCGAACCTGCGTGAACCCCCACCAGCCCGCGAGTGCCGCCAGGACGACGATGGCGAGGACGGCGCCCAGGAACCTAATGCGCTGGGTGGTCATGGTGTAGCACGATCTCCGGTGCGGGTGGGCGGCGCCCAGTGGGCTGACGTTTCGACGCGACGACGGGAAGGGCTGGTGTCACTTGATCTCGCGGGCGAACAGCTGCCGCTGGATCTTCGCTTCGAGCGGATCGAAGAGCGACACCTTGAGCTCGTGGTTCTTGACGGCGGATCGCAGCTCGTAGGCCTGGAGCTCCTTGAGTGCCGCTCGCTGTTCGCGCGACATGGCCTCCGGCGTGAGCGCGCCGCCCTCGGTGAGCGCGGCCAACCGGCGGCGGATGTCGTTCTCGGCCTCGTCCGGATGGCTGAAGCTGAAGCCCGCCTTCCGCATCTCGAGCGCATAGAAGCGCAGCGCGGCCTTGATCCGCGGGTCCCGGTACACCAGGGCATCGGTCGGGTTGTAGTAGCTGGCGGTCAGCTGCACCGGCTTGAACACCTGGGCGATCGCGGTGCGCGTGCAGCCGCCGCACCCGGAGAAGTCCTCGCTCTCGAGTGCGACCGCGAAGGTCACGTTGAGGTTGTTCCCCAGCAGGGCGCGGTTGTACGCGACCTGGTCGGACGGCGAGAGCTTGCCGTAGATCTCCACATTGCGCGGCCCGAGGCCCACCCGCGCCGGGCTGTAACCCTCGGCGAGCTGCGGCGCGCGGCCGGTGTAGAGCGTCGAGATGCCCCATCCGTACTTCTGGACGAACTCCAGATCGCTCATGCCGGGGATGTTCTTGTCGGAGGTCATGCCCTTTCGCACCGTGGCGTAGTCCGCCGGCACGTACGTGAATCCCTGCTCCCGCATGCACTTCGCGATCCCGGCCTCGACCTTCTCGATGGCCTGGACCAGCTCACGCTGCGAGAGACCGAACTCCTCGGTACCGGCCTGGGCCTGCGACTGGCCGCCGGCCCGGCCCGCGAACAGGGCCAGCAGGGCGATCCCGACAACGCTGCAGGTGCTTCGTCTCATGGCTCGCTTCACGCCTCTGACTCGGACCCCCGGGAGAACATGCTGCGGCACCGCCGAGGTCCGGCCGCGGTGCACGCGCGATCAGCGTTCCGTTGCGACGACCTTCCCCGTCACGACGTCGATGAAGACGTCGGTCTCGACGCCGTCCGCCTTGGCGATGATCTCCACCGTGTACACGAGCACCGAGCCCCGCTGCTCCACCACGATATCGCGGAAGGTGCCCGGGACCTCCTTGAGCGCGATGGCCTGGGCCTGCTCGGGGGTGATCCGGCCGGCCTGCGCCTGCGGCGCGGCGCTCTCGCGGTCGTGTTGGCCGAACCCGGACAGGTCGCTGTTCAGGGCGTCGGAGGCCACCAGCGCGCCATCCGTCCCGTCGCGCACCAGCCCGACCTTCGGGCACCACCATCGGTCGGTGAACGTGCCGGGCTCGCCCAGCGTGAATTGCCGGATCCGGACGCATCGGTCGAACGTGCCCGCGGGTGCTTCGACCTTGACGCCGGATTCCAACACTTCGCTGTAGCCGTCGGCGCCGGAGCCGCGCTCGACGGAGCGCTGGCGCGCTCCCTTGACGGCCCGGCCCGGCACGACCAGTGCGGGCTCGGCGAGGTGACCCTCCTCGCCGTCCCCTGCGCGCCACATGCCGGCGAACACCCTGGTGCCCGACGAGTCCACTTCCCAGCTCACCGCGCCGAACGTGTAGATGGCCCGCGTCCTGGTGTCGATGGCGAGCCACTCCTGCACCTGCCGCTCGAGCATGCCGTCCTCGAGTTCCTCGGTCTGGACGACGGCGCAGTCGAAGCGGCCGACCCCCGGCAGGTCGAAGGGCTCGGTCTCCTCGAGCACCATGACCTCGACCCGCCTCGCGCCCGCTGCATCCGCACTGGGTCCGAGAACGTACCGGAACCCTGGCCGCAACGGGCCGTAGAGCGGATTCGAGCCCCGCGGCGAGAGGTGCTTCGCCATGAGGTTCCAGTCCCGAGCGGTGGCGAACGTGACCGAGCCGCCCGCGGAACGTCCGGCGGCGGGAGAACCGGCCGGCGCGCAAGCGGCGAGCGCGAGGCCGATCAGCCCGCAGGCGAGCACGTGCATTCGCACCTCGGGGTGGGGACGGCCCGGGGGGCAGCTCATGGATACCGAACCTCTCGACCAGACCAGGGAAGGGGTCGTCCGGTGCACGCCCCCTGGAGTGCGTCCACCGCCTGAACCTCACGCGTACATCTGGAACGATCGCCGCGCCGACGCACACCCGCCGCGAAGCGTGATCCGCACATCGGCCACCGGCCTCGCCCCGGCAGGTTCTTGGAGGGGTTCCCAGCGTGCCGGAGTACCCGCCGCAGCCGGGCAGAAGATGCACCAATTCTATGCAGCCGGACAGCCGGCCACAAGCACAACCGAAAGGGGCATCCCACCCACTTGCCGAGCCCCTGGGCTCCGGCACGCCCGGGGCCGGGAGCGGGCACGCGCCGCGCGGTCCGCACAGCCCGAGCCCCGACCGGCGAGGGATCGATCGAGTGCCAGAGCCCCCCGTAGGGTTGCGCCCCCGCGGGGCGTGGGAGACTCTCCCTCGAGCATTCGCACCTTCCGCGACGGGCGGCCGTGAGGGACCCCATCGCATGCTCGGTTCGGGATCGCGTACCATCGCAGCCTTCTCCCGTGGCGTCGGGGCGGTGCTGCTCGCGGCGCTGGTCGCCGGCGCGCTCGACGCCTCCCACGCCCTCGCCGCGGACGCCTCCGCCGAGGCCGCGCGCCTCCACCGCGACGCCCTCCGCCGGCTCGCCAAGCCGAGCCCCGAGCAGCGGCAGTTCGCGCGCCGGCAGCTCGAGGCGGCGCTCCTGCTGGAGCCCGACGACACGGAGATCGCGCTCGCGCTCGGCCGGCTCTACATGGATGCGGACATGATGCTCCAGGCCAAGGTGCTGGCCGCCGACCTCGCCCGGCGCGCCCCGGACCTGGCGGGCGGGCACTTCCTCCTCGGCGAGAGCTGGCGCCGCGATTGGCTCGCCACGGCCGACGAGATCTCGCGCGACCGCGCCATCGCCTGCCTCGCGCGCGGCCTGAAGCTCGAGCCGCGGGACTTCACGCACGGGCAGATGCTGGTGCCGCTCCTCGAGGACGCGGGCGAGCCGCGCGAGGCGCTGGCGGTGGCCGAGTTGGCCGCCCGCGCCGCCGCGACCCGGCCGGAGGCCTGGCTGCTGCTAGGCTACGCGGCGCAGTTCGCGGGCGAGACGCGCCTCGCCGACCGCATGTTCGCCCGCGCGCTGCCCGGGCTGCCGCCCGCGCTCCGGGCGCGCTACGAGGACCTCTCGCCGCTCTTCACCTACGGCGGCGCCGAGTCGTACCGATCCCTCGGCACGGCGGCGCGCGCCACGAGCAACCAGCGCTTCTGGCGCGCGGCCGATCCCGATCCCGTCTCGAGCGAGAACGAGGCGCAGCTCGAGTTCTGGGCCCGGCTCACGCACGCGCTGCTCCTCTACGGCGTGGACGACCTGGGCGAGCTGGACGCGCGCGGCCAGATCTACGTGCGCTTCGGCGCGCCGCGGTTCGTGGACAGGAACCCGCCGACGAACCCGCACTCGTCCACGTTCGGCACCTGGATGAGCTGGACCTACCCGGAGCTGGGGATGCGCGTGTGGCTGAACGCGGCGCACCCGCTGGCGCACTACCGGGCCCGCTACGGGTCCTACGTGCGCGCGTTCCCCGAGTCGCTGGCTCGGCGCCCCGAGCTGCGCGGCGTGCACGGCGGCTGGGCGGTGTTCCGCACCATCCCGGTCGGCCTGGCGCCCCTCCAGGCGGACTGCGCCGTGGCGCGCTTCGAGGGCGGCGGCGCGCGACAGCTCCTGGCCCAGGTCGAGGCGGCCGCACCGCCGGGCTCGCGGCTCCGGGCGGAGTGGGCGGTGCTCGACGCCGACGCGCAGGCCGTGGCGCGCGGCGAGGTGGAGCTGCGGCCGTCGGCGTGCGACGCCGACGCGCGCGCGGCGACGATCACGGCCGAGCTGCCGCCGGGGCGCTACCAGCTCGCGGTGCGCGCCGACGACGACGCGGGTCGCCGCGCGGTCCTGAGCCGCGATGTCGTGATCACCGCGCCGCGGCCAGTGCTGGAGTTGAGTGACCTGGTCGTGGTGTGCGGCCGGCCCGAGTTGAGCGTGGTGCCGGGCGGCGGGCTCCGGCTCGAGCCGAGCACCGGGCTCCTGCCCCTCGGGGGCGACCAGCTCAACGCCTACTGCGAGATCTACCGCCTGCTGCCGGGTCCGAGCGGCGAGGCGAGCTACGAGTACGTGTGCACGGTGACCTCGAACGAGCGCGACGGCCGCTCGTGGCTCAGCCGGTTCTTCGAACCGCGACCGACGCCGGCTCCGATCGAGGTGTCGCGGCGCGAGGTGACGCGCGGCGACATGCGCCGCCAGTACTTCAGCGTCCCCGTCCAGCCGCTCCCGCCGGGCCGCTACCGCATCCAGGTGCGCGTCCGCGACCTCGTGACCCGGGTCGAATCGAGCGCGTCCGCGGACTTCGAGCGGAGGTAGGCGGGAGACTGGCGCGCGCGTCGCGCCGGGGCGATGCTGGCGTCCTCGGACATGCTCGGCCCCGACGCCCGGAGCGCCCCGCATGCTCCCCTCGGGGTCGAGGCCCGACGGGTATCCTGCTGGCGCTCGGCCCATGCGCGACGTGCAAGACCGCTGGAATCTTCGGAGGACGACGATGGCGAAGGTCACCGGGATCGGGGGCGTGTTCTTCAAGAGCAAGGGCGACCACACCGCGCTGGCGGCGTGGTATCAGAAACACCTGGGCATGCCGATGACGGACTGGGGCGGCGCCATCCTCAAGTGGCCCGACGACAAGGCTGAAGACGGCGGCCTCACCGTCTGGCACGTCGCGAAGGGTGACACCAAGTGGTTCAACCCGAGCGAGTCCTCGTTCATGATCAACTACCGGGTGGACGATCTCGTCGAGCTGCTGGCGCAGCTCCGTGCGGGCGGCGTGGAGATCGTCGGCGGACCCGACTCGGACGAGAACGGCACGTTCGCGTGGATCTTGGATCCCGACGGGAACAAGGTCGAGCTCTGGGAGCCGAAGCGGCCGGACGACGGGAGCAAGGGCGCGTGACGTCGTCGCTTGACCTGCGGCGGGAAGGAGACAGGCGAGTGCCGATCCGGGTGATCGTCGAGTTGCGGGCCAAACCGGGCAGGCGGGACGAGCTCAAGGGCTTGATCGAGCGCATCGTCGCGAGGCACGGCCCGAGCGCGAGCGGCTTCCCGGGCAGCACGCGCCATGAGGTGCTCGACGACCCGGACGTGCTCGTGGAGATCGCCGAGTGGGAGTCGCCGGAGGCCCGGGTGGCGCACATGCAGGAGGCGGCTGCCACCGGCGCCTACGCACCCCTGGCCGAGCTGCTGGCCGGGCCGTTCCGGGCGACGGTCCTCCGGCAGCTTCCCTGACGGGTGGCTCGCTTGCCCGCCGGCGACCGGCGCTCGCGACCGCCTGACCACCCGATGAGCCGGAAGCGCCCCGAGACCCCGATGACCCCTGACGCTCGCGTGGCGAGCGGCCGCCGCGAGCGCCTCTGGCTCGTGGCGCTCGCGCTCACCGCGATCCCGCTCGTCGCGCACTCGTTGGGCACGCCGCTCGGCGAGCCGTTCGCGGACGACTTCCACTTCCTCCATCGCGAGCTGCTGTCCGGGGAGCGCACGTGGTGGGATGGGGGAGGCTCGCCGCTCTACTGGCGGCCGCTCGGGCGGCAGGCGTACTTCACCGTGCTGGGCGCCGCGATGCTGGCGTGGCCGTGGCTGGTGGCAGTACTCCACGCGGGGCTGCTGGTCGCGGGCGCGATGCTCGTCCATCGCGCGCTCCGCCGGAGCTGGCCCGCGCCGTGGGCAGCGGCGGCGGCGAGTTTCCCGCTGCTCGTGGAATCGGCGCGCATGCTGCTCGCGTGGCCGAGCCACTTCCAGGACGTGGGCGCGCTCTTCCTCGCCTCGCTGACGCTCCACGAGGCGGCGTTCGGGCGGCTCGGCACGATGCTCGCCGCACTCCTGGGCTCGCTCCTCTGCAAGGAGGTGGGGGCGCTCACGGCGCTGCTCCTGCCGTGGTTCCCGGGCGCCGTCCACCGCGACCGGGCGTGGCGCTTGCGCGCGACGCTGGCGGTCGTCGCGCTCGTGGGGGCGTGGGCGGCCGCGTACGCGACGGTCACCGCGCGCGCCGGTGTCGGCTTCGCGCACGAGTTCGGCACCGAGGCGGCGGCGGCGGGCACGCCGCTTGCGGTGCGCGTCCCGTGGGCGCTCGGGAACGGGCTGCGGGCGGCGTTCAGTCTGCCGGGGCCGGCGGGGCCGTGGGATGCGCTCGTGGGCTGGTCGGTGGCGGGGCTCCTGGCCTGGGTGGCGTTCGCGCTCGCGTTCCGGCCCGCGGCGCGCGCGGCGCTCCGGAAGTCGGCGCCGCTCGCGCTCTGGGGCGCGGCGTGGTTCGCGGCGTCGTGCGTGCCGCTCGTGGAGGTCTACCCGACCTGGTCGGCGCAGCGCGCGGTGTTCGCGAGCGCGGGCGCCGGCGTGATGGTCGTGGCGCTGCTCGCGTCGGCGGCGCCGATGGCGCTGGCGCCGCTCGTGGCGCTGCGGCTGTTCACGTTCGCGACGGGTCCGGCGGCGTCGAGCGCGTTGCCCGAGACGGTGGCGGGCTCCGAGGCGGACTTCGACATGCGGCACCTGTCGCGGCTCCAGTCGTTCGCACGCAGGACGCGCGACCTGCTGCGCGAGCGATACCCGGCGCTGCCGCCGGGATCGGTGATCGGCGATCACCACCTGCCGTTCCTGACCCGTCACGCGCTGGCGGGCGACCGGGCGCTGCAGGTGTGGTATCGGGACACGACGCTCCGCTGGTTGGGGTTCGAGGAATTCCGCGGCGCGACGGCGACGCCCGTCGCGGCGTTCGTGGAATACCAACCGATCGAGCGACACCCGCTCGCGCTCGTGGACGGCGCGGCGATGCGCGAGCTGCTCGAGGCCAGCGAGCACATGCGTGGCTCGGTGTGGAACGAAGCGCTTGCCGCGCTCGGGCGGGCGGAGTCGGCGCAGCGTGACCGCGCGGCGCTGGTGTTCCTGGGGACGCTGGCTTCGAAGCGGGCCGTGTGTCTGTCGGCGATCGGGCGGCCGGGCGAGGCCGAGCGGTCCGCGCGCCGGGGTCTCGAGCTGTGGTCCGGCAATCCCGACTCACGCTACACGCTGGCCGAGCTGCGGTTCGCCGAGGGGGCCCACGCGCGCGCGGAGACGCTGCTGATCGAGCAGTTGACGCTGCATCCCACCGACGCCGGCTCGATCGAGTTGCTGGACCGCGTGCGCCGCGACTGGTTGGCACGACAGCGGCGATAGGCGTTCCGGGCCTCCGGGGAGCTTCGACGCGACCGCGCCGTCACGGGTAGACTGCTCACCGGGAGGTGCCGCGTGAGGAGCGTTCGCCAACGGTCGGGGCCCCGCGTGCCGCGCGGAGGTGCGGCTCGCGCCGCCATCCTCCGCGGCTGCGTGGCGGGCGGCGTCACGCTGCTCGCGGTGATGGGTGCGGTCGCGGCGGTCGTGCTGCTCACCCGCGGCGTCGCGCGCGATGCGACCGGAGCCCCGGACCTGGGCGAGTGGCTCCGCGTCCAGCTCGTCGCCGGTGCGCTCGCCAGCCTGCTCGCGGGCAGCGTGAGCCGGCGGGTCGCGCGGGATCCGGGCGCGGCGCCGGTGCTCGGCGCCGTCGTGCTGGTGGCGGGGCTCGTCGAGGCGGTCGAGCTGACGCGTGCGGTGCAGGCGGGGCTCGTGCTCGCGCCGCTCGGGCTCGTGTGGGCGGCGCCCTGGGTGGCGGCGGGCGGCGTGCTCCTGGGCGGCTGGAGACGCGGCGCGCGCCCGACCGCCGCGGCGGTCGGGGCACCCGTGGGGCTCATGCCCGCCGCGCCCGGCGCTCGCCGCTGGCTCGGCGTGCTCGCGCCGCTCGGGGTGATCCTCTCCGCGACCGCGGTGGCGCTGCTCTCGCTGCCCGAAGTCGCCGCGGCGGCCGAGGCGCGCGTGCTGGCCGCGGCGGTGGCGGTCGACCTCATGGTGACGGCGCCGGCGCTCGCTTGGTTCGGGCTGGTCCGCACGCGCCGGGCGCCGTGGGTCGTGCTCGTGCCGATCGCGGTGGTGGGCTACGTGCTCGCCTCGCTCGCGATCCCGGCGCGGCACCAGCTCGTGCTCGAGCCCGTGCGCTGGCTCCTGCCGCTCGCGGAGCTGGGGCTGCTCGCCTGGCTCCTCGCGCGGGTGCGACGCACGTGGACCGCGGCGGGCGACAGCGACGACTTCGTGGACCGGTTGCGTTCGAGCGCGCGGGCGGTGTCCGGGCATCGCGTCGTGGCGGACATCCTCGCCACGGAGGTCGGCGTGCTCTGGCACGCGCTCCGGGTGGGGCGTCCCCGGCCCCGCGGGGAGCAGGCGTTCGCCGTGAAGCGCGACCCGACCGAGGCGTCGGTGCTGGTCGGGCTCACGCTGCTGCTCGCGGTCGAGACGTTCCCGGTGCACGTCGCGGTGAGCGCCTGGAGTCCGGCGCTGGCGTGGGTGCTCACGGCGTTGAGCGGCTATGCGTTCCTGTGGCTGCTCGGGGATCATCGCGCGCTCTCGGCGCGCGTCGTGCGGCTCGCCGGGGAGCGGCTGGAGCTGCGGTTCGGGCTCCGCTCCGAGGCGGACATCCCGCTGGCCGCGATCGCGGGCGTCGAGGGTCTCGGCGCCAAGGAGGAGACGCCGAAGGGCGTCCCCTCGCTCGCCGCGCGCGGGGTACGGCCGAACGTGCGGTTGGTGCTGCGCGAGCCGGTGACGCTCGTCGGGATGTACGGCCTGCGCCGGGCGGCCCGCGAGGTTCGCCTGGGGCTCGAGGAGCCCGACCGCTTCGTCGAGCGCCTCGCACGATCGCCCGGCGCGCGCGCGCGCTGATCGGATCCGGGAGGCCGCGAGGTGAGCGCCGCTGGGACCGTGGACGTGCTGCGCCGCTCGCCCGAGGCCATCCGCTCGCTGCGTGAGGAGTGGCTCACGCGCATGGCCGCCCAGGTCGTCCACTGGTCGTGGCACGCGCGCGGGTTCCTCGACCTGTTCGCGGTGTGCGCCGGCGGCGAGACGGTGGGATACGCAGCCGTGGGGGCCGTGCCGCCCGAGCCGCGGGACATCGTGAAGGAGCTCTTTCTCGCGCCGTCCTCACGCGAGTACGCGCCGGCGGCGTTCCGCCGGCTCCTCGCGGAGAGCGGCGCGCGCCGGATCGAGGCGCAGACGAACGACACGCTCCTCTGCGACCTGTTGCGTGCGCACGCGGGCGACGTGACCGAGGAGTACCTGCTGTTCGCGGACGGGCGCGCGACCTCGCTCGAGCGCGCGGACGCGCGGCTCGAGCGACTGACACCCGAGGCGCGCGCGCGTGTGTTCACGCACGAAGTGGAGCCGGTGGGGGACTGGGGCGTGTTCGTCGCGGGCGAGGTCGTCGCCACGGGCGGCCTCCTCACGCACTACAACCCGCCGTTCGCGGACCTGTACATGGAGGTTGCAGCGCCATACCGGAGAATGGGTTACGGCGCGTGGCTCGTGCAGGAGCTGAAGCGGGTCGCGGGCGCCGCGGGCCACGTCCCGGCGGCACGCTGCCGGCCCGCGAACGCGGCCTCGGCACGCACGCTCGAGCGCGGCGGCCTCGTGCGCTGCGGGGCCATCCTGCGCGGGAGGCTCGCGACGTGATGGTTCGCCAGGCGCTCACGCTCGCGTGTTCCGCCGGACACGTCCGTGTC
>Ga0187893_10009374_pt1 | contig 15062 bp, 18 predicted proteins | sample MA1701074metaG_FD_139574 | JGI IMG/M metagenome (GOLD analysis project Ga0187893, IMG submission 139574) | White microbial mat communities from a basaltic lava cave in the Kipuka Kanohina Cave System on the Island of Hawaii, USA - MA170107-4 metaG ... | reverse complement strand
TTGGATCAATAACTGGGAACTCGACGTCGTGATCGAAGATGATCGAATCGGCGAAGAGATGGAACAGATGTTCCTCGATGATTTGGAGAACGCCACCGAAATTGTCCTCACCGCCAAACGGAGGCTGGAGCCAAGATCAAGGCGTGAAAAACGCCGGTTGCGCGAGCGGATCGGCACAGGCAGTTCGAGCCGCGCGGCAGCCGGAGCGATTCAGCTCGGTCGGACAGTCGGCGCCGCGATCACCAACCGGCGCGTGCTCGGTCCGGCTGAAGCGCGGATTATGGGCAGCTCGGGTCTGTTATTGCTGTCCATCTCATCCATCGCCATTGTCTGGCCGCGGTTGATCGCCGCGCCGTTGGCCGTCATCGGCGTCTGGGTGGCGATTTCATTGTTCATCAGGGCCTTCCGTTTGCACCGCGAAGGCCGCAGAGAAGAGCGGGAGCTGAAATCGGCGGAGAGCGAAAGATCGTTGCGTGAAGATTTCCGCGTTAAGCGTGAAGGAGTTGATCGGAGAGTCTGATCCGAAAGTTCGATAAATCGGCAATGTCTGAAACTGGTAAATTCCGCGTCGTTACCTACAACGTTCATAAATGCGTCGGGCTTGATCGCCGTCTCAACCCCGCGCGGATCGTGGAGGTTTTGCGGGAGATTGACGCCGACATTGTGGCTTTGCAGGAGGTGCTGTGCATTCAGGGGCGCGGCAGTGAGGATGATCAGGCCCATTTCATCGCGCGCGAGCTGGGGGTCGATTACCGGATTGGCGAAAACCGCAAGCTGAAAGGCGGAATTTACGGCAACGTCCTGCTCAGCCGTTTTCCGTTGCTCGACGCCGAAAACCACGACATCAGCGTCGCCGGGCGCGAAGAGCGTGGTTGTTTGCGGGTGAATGTTGATCTGGGGCAGGGCAGCGCGATGCACGTTTACAACGTGCATCTGGGCACCTCATTCATCGAGCGCCGCCATCAGGCGCGCAAGCTGATCAGCGAATCCATTCTCAGTGACCGCAATGTCCCCGGCCCGCGAATCATGCTGGGAGATTTCAACGAATGGACGCGCGGACTGGCGACGCGGTTGTTGACCGAGCATTTTCAAGGCGGAGACATCCGGTTGCATCTGCGGCGCGCGCGCACTTATCCCGGCGTGCTGCCGATTATGCATCTCGACCACATCTACTTTGACGAAACGCTCTCGCTCGAACGCGCAGAATTGCACCGCAGCCGCGCGGCGTTGATCGCTTCAGACCATCTGCCGATCTTCGCCGATTTCAAGGCGCCGGCGGGCGGAAGCAGCGGAGAGCGTCCGTAATTCGATTATGGCTTGATGTGCTGACTGACCAGCTTGGCCATCTCGAACATCGAAACGCGCTTCTTTCCTCCCAGCACTTGTTGTAGCTTGGAGTCCGCGTTGATCATCCGCCGGTTCTTGGGATCCTGCAGCTCGTATCTTTTGATGTAAGCCCAGACCTTTTTGGTGATCTCGGTTCGCGGCATCTTTCTGGCGCCGACAATCACCGCCAGCTTGGCGTCCGGTTGCATGGGCTTCATCAACCCTTTCCCCGCTGTCCGCGTGGCGCTGGCGCTTTTCCTGCTGGCGCTTTTACGGAGTGTTGTTTTTCTGGCGCTGCTCTTTTTTGCGCCGCTCTTTTTCGCGCTGCTTCTTTTTGTGCTGCTCTTTTTCGATATGGGCATAATTTTGCTCCTTTAGAGTTTGGTTTAAACGCGGGCATCATAGTTGCGCTCTAGCGCCGCTGTCGGTACAGAAGCGCACAGATCGGCCTGCGAACAGTTTGATCACAACAATGAAAAATCACGGATTCGGTATCGAAGAATCGAGGGAACTCAAACGGCTCTCCAGTCCGGAGAAGATTCAATACTTCCTGGATTACGAAATCGCTTACAACAAGGAGGAAGATGGCGAGACCTGCCGTTCGCCTCGCCGGATGTTGCGTGACCGGCTGGCGCATTGCGCGGAAGGAGCCTATTTCGCCGCCGCCGCGTTGCGGGTTCACGGCCACGAGCCGTTGATCATTGATCTGGAAGCCGTGCGCGACGACGACCACATCCTGGCGGTCTTCAAACTCCACGGACGGTGGGGAGCGATCGCCAAGTCGAACTATTCCGGCTTGCGTTTTCGCGAGCCGGTCTACCGGACGATCCGCGAGTTGGCGATGTCCTACTTCGCTCATTATTACAACCCCAAGGGAGAGCTGACGCTGCGAGCTTTCTCACGTCCGGTTAATCTGCGGCGCTTCGACCAGATTGACTGGATGACGACGGAAGAAGATTTGTGGGAGATCGGAGAATATCTCTGCACGGTTCCGCACACGAAAATCCTCTCACCCGAAATGGCGCGAAAGCGCCGGATGCTGGATCGCCGTCTCTACGAAGCGGGAATGGTCGGCGCAGTGAAATAGGAGTAGGCATGGCAAAGTATTGTGAGATTGTAACGATGGAATCGCTGGCCGAGGCTTTGGAATCGAGCGAACAGCAAACGGTCTTGTTCTTCAAACACAGCGTGACCTGCGGCGTCAGCGACCGCGCGTTCAACGAATTCCAGAAATACCTCGAATCGCCCGAAGGCTCTTTGGCGCGGAATTATGTGATCGTAGTCCAAAAGTCGCGCGATGCGAGCAACGAGCTTGCCCGTCTGGTTGGTGTCCAACACGAATCGCCGCAAGCGATCATCGTCCGCAACGGACGCGCCATCTGGAACGATTCGCACCTGGCGATCAAAAGTCAGAAGCTGGCGGATGCGGTGAGAGCGGAGAATTGATTTATTGTCGCTCGATTCAGACAAGCTTATACTGTGGCTATTATGGAGAACGAAATGTCTTACACAACCTTTGCTGACCGGGAGATCGCAGCGTTGGTGCGGATCGGCCTCTATCAGAGCCGTGAAGAAGTAATCTCCGACGCCGTCCGCAATCTGCTGCTCAACAATCGGTCCTTGCGTTTAGAGTTGGCGCTCGATCTGTTCAAAAGCGACGAAGTTTCGTTAGGCCGCGCGGCGGAGATAGCTGGGCTTGACCGCTGGCAGTTCGAGGAAGTTCTGAGCGAACGCGGCATTCCGATTGTCATCGAAGCTGACTCAGCGGAAGCGATGGATAAAGACTTGGCTCTCTTTTTCGGTCAACCGGCATGATCGTTGCCGACACCAACATTCTCTCGACCTTCGCGCGCATCGGGCGACTTGACCTGCTCTTTGCGGTTGCAGAGACCGAGATTTTTTACCTGCCGCCTGCCGTGGCGAGGGAGATCAACGTTGGATTGCAGAAAGGCCTCGTCTTTCTGCGACCGATTGTTGATGGCTTGACCGGCGGAACAGAGTTTGATGCGCTCGATCTTACCGCCGAGGAGAAGAGCTTGGCTGACGCGATGCCGGCATCGCTGAATGCCGGTGAAAGAGAATGCATCGCCGTGTGCGTCAAGCGGAGCGAAGCCAAATTGCTCACCAATGACAAGCGCGCCCGCAATTACTGCCAGGCCAACCATCTTCCCTGTCTCGATCTCAAGCTGATCCTGCGTCAGCTTTGGAAAGCCAATCACTGCGCCAAAGGGGAAGTCCGCACCCTGATCGAAGAGATTGAAAAAGGTGAACCCCGCATGGTGATCAAAGGCAAGAATGAAATATTCCGATAAGCAGCGAGCATGAAACGCCTGCGTGAATTGTGTAAGACGAAAGCGCCGGAGCCTTTGCATAAGCGCGGTTTTTACGCGCCGCCCAACTTTCTTGAATTTGCTTGAGGAGACCACCCTATGCTGCGCCCGAATGACATCATTGGCCCATACAAACTAACTCGCAGACTCGGCAGCGGCGCGTTCGGTGAAGTCTGGCTTGCCGAAAAACATGCGGCCATAGTTTCGCCGGAGGTCGCGATCAAGTTCGCGCTCAGCGATGACATAGACTTCGAGGCGGTCAAGCGCGAAGCTGAAGTCTGGAAGCTGGCGAGCGGCCATCCGAACGTCATTCCGATTATCGAAGCCAACGTCTACGACGGCCACCTCGTCATTGTCAGTGAATATGCCCGTGATGGCTCGTTGAACAATTGGCTCAAACGGCACAATGGCCGCGCGCCATCCATATCTGCCGCCATCGAAGTGATGATGGGGATTCTGGCTGGGCTGGAGCACCTGCACGCGCAACGGATTGTGCATCGCGATCTCAAGCCGGACAACATTCTGCTGCAAGGCGCAACTCCACGGCTGGCCGATTTCGGCATCTCGCGCGTGATCACTTCCAAATACAGCGAGCACGCGGTCGGCACGTTGCCATATCAGGCGCCGGAAACTTTCAAAGGCCGCTACATCGAGCAGACCGACCTCTGGTCAGCGGGCGTGATCTTCTATCAACTGCTCGCGGGCCGCCGGCCTTTCCGGCAACCGGATGAAGCCCCGTTGATCCACGCGATCCTCAACGATCCGCCTGATCCTTTGCCTGCGGATGTCCCCGCGCAATTGCAGGAAGTAATTGCGCGAGCTTTACAGAAAGATGCGGCGCAACGGTATCAAACAGCGGCGGAGATGCGCGAAACATTGCGGCAGGCAAGTAAATCTATCTTTGACCGGCAGACGGTCAAGATTGATCCTCAGCCCGCCGAACCGCCAGGCGCCAATTCGCCCGATCAGCCAATCAACCCATCCGACATCACGCAGCCGCGCAGCAATCGCTGGAAATATGCGGCGGCTGGCGTCGTGATGGCTTTGGCAATTGGCTTGGTGATGTTCTTGAATCGCAATTCTTCCGCGCCCGCTAAAGCAAGCTCTGAGACAAAATCTTTGAGTTTGGCGCCGACAGCGAAGAGCACTGTTGCCGATTCGCCCACACCACCTGCTTCGCAGACTGAAGCAGATATATTCAAGGAAAGGCTGCTCGTTACTGTTCCGAAGGAATATGAAAAACGATCTACAGCCAGCAGTTGGCTTCCCGCATTCAGTCGGGACGGCAGCAAAGTCGTGTATGCTGCATCGCGTGGAGGTAAGGATTTTGTTGTCTTTGGTGATATGAAAGGGCCGGAGTTTGATTCCGTTGGCGAACCTGTCATCAGTTCTGATGGTAGCAAGATTGCTTATTCAGGAATTCAGAATGGGAAAGAGTTCGTCATTGTAGGTGGTAAGAAGATAACAGAGTTTGATGTTAGTTATCATCCCATATTCAGCCCTGACGGTGGCAAGCTGGCTTATATTGCGTGGCAGGACGGCAAGCGGTTTATCGTCGTGAACAATCAGAAAGGACCAGCGTTCGATAGTGTGGGCACCCCTGTTTTCAGCCACGATGGAAGTCGGATAGCCTACAGCGCGAAAATCGGGAAGAAATCGTTTGTCATGATTGGAGATAAGAAAGGACCAGAGTTTGACTCAGTTGATGGCCTTGTTTTCAGCCACGATGGAAAGCGAGTAGCCTATGCTGCTCAACAAGGCAACAAATATTTTGTTGTTATTGACGGCCAAAAAGGACAAGGATTTAGTTATGTCAGAGACCCAATTTTCAGTTCTGATGGGAATAAAGTAGCTTACAGCGCAAGAGATGACACCATCTCCAAGTGGCTTATTGTGGTTGATGGTGTGAAGGGGCGGGAATTCGATGGGGCAGTGGTTGCGCCAGTCTTCAGCCCAGATGGAAGCAAAGTGGCTTGCCAAGTTTATTTCCCTAGATACATGGGCGAGTCTGGCCCACACTTTATTGCTGTCGGGGATAAGGAATGGCCAAGGTTTGATTTCATGGACATTTTCAAGCGCCCTGTCTTTAGCCCCGATGGAACCAAAGTGGCTTATGCGGCTCATAGTAATGACACCAAATGGTTCGTCGTCGTGAATGACAAGAAAGGCCTGGAAGTTGATTGGGTATGGAACATTGTTTTTAGCTCTGATGGATCTAAAGTGGCTTACGGAGCTGAACAGGGCCGAGAAATATGGTGGAAAGTGATGGATGCTCGATAATACATTGACGAGTATCGCTGGATTATCATTGGCACGTCAGATCAGAACCGGTTGCTCGTCGTCTCGTTCACGGAACGTGGCGACGCAACCCGCATTATTACGGCGAGAGAAGCTACGCCAAGAGAGGCGCGCGACTATGCCACATAACTATCAAATTCTTGATGACGATGATTTCGATCCGCAGGACGACTTGCGGCCAGAGTATGACTTCGCGGCGCTCCGCGCTGCCGACCGCGCGCAAGGCCGCGAGTATCGCCGCCAGTTCGTGCGGCTCGATCCCGATGTCGCCGCCGTCTTCCCCGATGCGGAAGCCGTCAATGCGGCGCTGCGCGAATTGATTGCGGCGCAACACACCGAATCCGCGACGGAAGTAAGACAATGAACTTGGTAATCCCTGACGAAATCCTGCACGCCACGCGGATGAGCGCGGCGGAGTTGATCCGGGAACTGGCGTTGGCGCTGTTTCAGCGCGAGAAGTTGACGCTCGGCCAGGCCAGCCATCTGGCCGGGATGAATCAATGGCAGTTTCAACAATTCCTCGCCAGCCGGCAGATTCCGCTGCACTACGGTGTGGCTGAATTTGAAGCTGATCTGCAAACCCTGGCGGAGTTGAAACAGCCATGATCGTCGTCAGCAATACTTCGCCGCTCACCAATTTGGTGATGGATGAACGGCGCGGGCGTGTGGTGGCTGAGCGGTTCGGGCTGCGCGTGCTGTGTGTGCTCGGCGTGTCGCTTGACGCTAAACAGCGGGGCTTGATTCCGGCAGTTAAACCGTTGCTGGATGCGCTCAAGCACAGCGGCTTCTGGGTTGCTCAGGGGTTGTATAGCCGTGTGTTGCAAGCGGCAGGAGAGTGATTGATACGGCGCGAAAACACTGAATTGCTGCGAAAAGTCTGGAAGGCGCTGGTCGAACATCTGGGTTGGCCGCAAGCCCTCCAATTTGTTGTGCTGCTCGAACGCGGGAAAGGTGATTCGGTCGCTGAGATCAAGGATTACTGGAGAGAGGCGAGCATGGATGAAATCCACGCCAGAATTATGCAGTGGAAAGAGCAGCGCGCCTGAGATCAATCCCTGCCTGTCCTGACCACACCATTCCTCGGTTATCGAGGTCGCGGCTAACTTCAGCCCCAACTCACGCGAGTGAGCCGATTGCCGCCCAATCGAGGCGGGCTTATACTTTTGGTGGCGTCCGAGCAGCGATGTCGAAACGAAAACAAGCAACAGCAGAAGGCTGAATGAGCAAACGAACCGCCAGCGTAAAATCGCCCATCCAATCCGTCAAAACCGCGGAGACGGTGGCCAGGAAAAAGTCTCGTCCGATGAAGGCCGTGGACAAAGAGCCGCCCAAACTTGTGGATTTGGCGGAGGCGTTTCGCGTCTGGCGGGAAAGCTTCGAAACGCCCGCCAAACGGCAAGCCTACATTGAAGATGTCTGCCGGCGCATCGCCGAGGAATTCAAACCGGAGAAGATCATCCTCTTCGGCTCGCACGCATACGGACAACCGACGCCGGAATCCGATCTTGATCTGCTGGTGGTGATGCAGTACGAAGGAGATTACTTTCTTCAGGCGGCCAAAATCAGCCAGCGGCTCGGACTGGTGACGCCGATGGATCTGCTGGTTCGTACCCCGGAAGAGCTTCGGTATAGATTGGACATCGGCGATCGTTTTATGCGTGAGATCGTCGAACGAGGGAAGGTGATGTATGAAGCCACTCACGCTTGAATGGATCGAAAAGGCCGAAGAAGATTGGGTCGTGATGCTGAGGTCTTATCGCGCTCGCAAAGACCCGTCTTACAACGCTGCTTGTTTTCACGCTCAGCAGTGCGCGGAAAAATATCTCAAAGGCAGACTGGAGGAAGCTGGAATCGCGTTCAGAAAGACTCATGATCTAAATGAGCTTCTGACTCAAGCGACAGCCATTGAGCCTGGCTGGACAATACTTCAACCGGAAATAACCAGCCTGAACAGATTCTCGGTGATGTTCCGCTATCCCGGCCAGTCGGCGACGAAACAAGGGGCGAAACAGGCTGTGCAAGATTGCCGCAAAGTCCGCGCTGCCGCCCGCACCGCATTCGGTCTGCCCGTTTGATCTCATCACTGGCAATCCCTTGCCTCCTCCATAAACTTCGGATCGAGCAATCCGGTCGGCTTCGTACGCTGCTCGGTGTAAACCTGCTGAATCAGTTTCGCCACCAATCCTGTCCACCCCGTCTGGTGGCTGGCGCCGAGTCCCGCGCCGTTGTCGCCGTGGAAGTATTCGTAAAAGAGGATCAGGTCGCGCCAGTGCTGGTCGCGCTGAAATTTCTCGACCGCGCCATTAACCGGTCTTCGCCCATCGCCGTCGCGCAGGAAGATTTTGATCAACCGCCGCGACAACTCCTGGCTCACTTCCCACAGGTTCATCATTTGCCCGGAACCCGTCGGACATTCGACCTCGAAGTCATCGTGATCGCAATCATGAGTGAAGAACTCGTGATACTTCTGAAGCGATTCGATGATCAGGAAGTTGACGGGGAACCACATTGGCCCACGCCAGTTCGAGTTGCCGCCGAACAATCCGGTCTGCGATTCAGCCGGCTCGTAATCAACCCGATGCTCCACACCCTCAACGATCAAACGATACGGATTCGCTTTGTGATACCGCGACAGCGAGCGGACGCCGTAAGGCGATAGAAATTCATTCTCGTCGAGCATCACTTTCAAAACCTGTCGCAGGCGATTGCGGTTGACGAGCGAGAGGAAGCGCTGGATGCCGGTCGGCGTGGTCATCGTTTCGATGTAGCCGCTGAATTCCGGCAGGTTATCAATGAACCACTGCATCCGCCGCTTGAATCCGGGCAGGCTGTCAATCACGTCGGAATCGAGATTTTCAACTGCGAAGAGCGGGATCAATCCGACCAGCGAACGCACACGCATCGGGAAGCTGCGCCCGTCGGGCAGTGACAAAACGTCGTAATAGAAACCGTCGCGCCGATCCCACAACTCGATGCCTTGACCGCCCCCTCCTCCGCCGACGTGGTTCATCGCGCGCGAAATGTAGACGAAGTGTTCGAGGAATTTTGACGCTACGTCTTCGTAAGCCGCATTCTCTTTGGCCAGTTCGAGCGCGATGACCAGCATGTTCAGACAGTACATCCCCATCCAACTCGTCGCATCCGATTGTTCGATGTGCCCGCCGGTTGGAAGCGTCGCGCTGCGGTCGAAGACGCCGATGTTGTCGAGTCCCAGAAAGCCGCCTTCAAAAACGTTGTTACCGCCGGCGTCTTTGCGATTGACCCACCAGGTGAAGTTGAGCAGCAGTTTGTGAAACACGCGTTCGAGGAAAGTGCGATCAGCATTGCCCCATTGCCTTTGCTCGATCTTGTAAACGCGCCAGGCCGCCCAGGCGTGAACGGGCGGATTGACGTCGCCGAAGTTCCATTCGTAAGCCGGTATCTGCCCATTCGGATGCATGTACCATTCGCGCAGCATCAGGATCAGTTGCTCTTTGGCGAAATCAGGATCGACCAGCGCCAGCGGGATGCAGTGAAAAGCCAAATCCCACGCCGCGTACCACGGATACTCCCATTTGTCCGGCATCGAGATGATGTCTTCGTTGTTCAGGTGCCGCCATTCGTGGTTGCGGCCTTTTCGCCGTGAAGCTGGCGGATCGGGCTGAGCCGGATCGCCGCGCAGCCATCGCCGCACGTCGTAAAAATAATACTGCTTGCTCCACAGCATTCCGGCGAAGGCCTGTCGCTGCACTTGCTTCGCGTCTTCGCTGGCGTTGCAGGGTTGAAGCTTTTCGTAAAACTCATCGGCTTCGCGTTGGCGCGCGGCGAAGATTTCATCGAACTCGCGCGTGAGCATTTCGGCTTTCGGTTCATTCAGGGTCAATCGCAACTTGACCGTAGCCGTTGCGTCCGCGCCTATATCGAGTCGGTAACGGGCGGCAGCCTTCGTCCCCACCCACTGTGGGTTGACAGCTTCGCGCACGCCGTTCACCACGTAATCGTTGATGCCGTCTTTGACGAACTTTGTCTGGTTCTCAGCGCCGAAGAGCTTTTTAAAGTTCGTCTCGTTTTCAGTGAAGAGCAACTCTGGCGAGCCTTCGCAGATCAGCCAGCGCAGTGGCAGATCGAAATGGCGCAAACGAATGACCGGCAGGTCTGGCGTGGCGTCTTCGCGCCGTAACCGTGGCTTTCGTTCATCAACGCCCCACACCCACGTGTTGCGGAACCAGATCGCTGGCAACAGGTCGAGCCGCGCGGTTTCCGGCCCGCGATTGGCGATATTGATGCGGATCAGAATGTCTTCAACATCAGCTTTGGCGTACTCGACGAAAACATCGAAATAGCGATCTTCGTCGAACACGCCGGTATCGAGCAGTTCGTATTCAAGACCTTTGCGCCCGCGTCGTTGCGTCTCTTCAACCAGTCGCTCGTAGGGGAATCGCGCCTGTGGATATTTGTAGAGAAACTTCAGGTAGGAATGCGTGGGCGTCGAATCGAGGTAGAAGTAATACTCCTTCACATCCTCGCCGTGATTGCCCTGCTGGCCGGTGAGTCCGAACAGCCGCTCTTTCAAAAACGGATCGAGCCCGTTCCACAGCGCGATGGAGAAACAGATCAACTGGCGCCGGTCGCAGATGCCGGCGATGCCGTCTTCGTTCCAGCGGTATGCCCGCGACCGAGCGTGGTCGTGCGGGAAATAATCCCAGGCTGTGCCGTCGGGCGAATAATCTTCGCGCACTGTGCCCCAGGCGCGTTCGCTGAGGTAAGGCCCCCAGCGTTTCCAGTATTTTTCGCGCGTGCGCGATTGCTCCAATCTTTTCTCTTCTTGTGTCATGGCGCTTTAGTTGATCAGATAATTGCTGAAGTAGGGCAGGCCGTAGTATCTCGCTGCGCCGGATTCATTTCAATGAAAATGATGGCTGATGCGCCAAAAATAAAAGCTGCCAGAGGCTTTGCTCGCCGCCGACAGCCGTGAATGAATACCGAGTGATGCTTCGCTGATTCGCTGGTCCTCGCTCAAGCCGCGAAGAACTGCTCGCAATAGCCGACAAACTCGCGCGTCATCTCCAGCGCCGCCTGCGCCGAGACTTCATCGGCTGCGCTTGATTTCAAACTCTCGAAATTGGCTGAAAGATCCTGCCACGAGCCGCCCGTTTGGCCTGAAAGCACGAACAGGTTTTCAAACTCCCACAGCGCCTCGAGCGAAGTGAAGGGATCAACCAGCCGCTGGTAGAGCGGCACGCGCGCCGCCGCCGCCGCCGCTTCGTAAGCCTCAATCTGCGCCTGTTCATAGTTGCCGTGATGGATGTAAGCCGCAGCCTGCTGAAGCCGTTCGTGCGCCGTGGCAAAGACTGGAACTACCTCGGCTATCGTCGTCCCAGCACACTCGCCGCGCACGCCAGAGCGCACGGTGAAGCGTTCGTTCTCGTGGCCGTAATCGTCATAAAACTGGGGGTCGTCCTCGAAGGCGGGAATCGCTTTCAAAGGTTCCAGCGCAGTTTTCACCCGCTGGTCGCCAATTCGCTTGATGAAGGCGTTGAAATCCTCGCTGGGCAACTTCTCCGTTTGATGTAAATCCAGCAGCGTCTCGACGATTTTGATGGAGTTGCGCGCCGGGTATTTGCCGAACACCTTTGCGGCCTGCGGGCGTCCGTGATTGGCTTGGCCGCCGAGGAAGAGCAGGTGAGCGGGAACGTTGCGCCCGTCTTGAGTGAGCGCCGCCGCGTGGAAGCCGATGTTGGCCACCGCGTGCTGGGCGCAGCCGTTCGGGCAGCCGGAGATTTTGATCCGCAGGTCTCGGTTCGTTTCGCGGTATGAAGCGAGCGAGCCATTGAAGAACGAGTCGGAGATCGCGCTGCCCAAGCCCTTCGCCGATGCGATGCCTAGTCGGCAGGTGTCAGCTCCGGGGCAAGCTGTCACGTCAGCGATGGTCTCGGCCCCAGCGTCGCCGAGCGACAACTGGTGGAGCGCTTGGTAAAGTTCTGGCAGATCTTCGACGCGCACCCAGGGCAGGAAGAGGTTCTGTTCAATCGAAACACGCAACTCGCTGGCGGAGAAGCGGCGCGCCACATCGGCCAGCGCGCGAGCTTTATCGGAGGTAATGTCGCCCAACTTCGTGCGGACGTGGACGCCGCGCAGCCCTTCGATTCGATGCTGGATGGCTGAATCCTGCGCCCACTGCTGAAAGTCAGGGTCGCTGGTAATTGGGTTGAGCGTGTTCAGGCTTGGCGCTGCGACCACCGACTCTGGCGCTGAAGCTTCTTCCAGAAAATCTTCGACGGACGGTAGCGGGCCGATGATCTCGCGCTCGGCGTCCACTTCGGCGCGGAACTTCTCCCAGCCCATCGTCTGCACCAGAAACTTCATCCGCGCCTTCATCCGTTGCTTCCGCTCGCCGTAGCGGTCGAAGATGCGGATCACTGCGGTGGAGAAATTGAACAGTTCTTCGACCGGGAGGAAGTCGCTGTAGACGTGCGCGACGTGCGGCCCACTGCCCATCCCGCCGCCGACGTGGACGCGGAAACCTCGGCGTGTGGCGCCATTCTCTTCGCGCGTGACGGCGTGGAAGCCCAGGTCATGGAAGGGAAGCGCGGAGTGGTCATCGGCGCAGCCTTCAAACGCGATCTTGAACTTGCGTCCCATGTTCTGGTTGAACTTGTTGCGCACGAAGTAACGAAAGAGCGCCTGCGCGTATGGGTAGACGTTGAAGGCTTCGGTGTGCGAGACGCCGGCGCGGTAACAAGCGGTGATGTTGCGCACGGTGTTACCGCAGGCCTCGCGCGTCGTGATGCCGGCCTCGGCCAGCGAACGGAGCAGCGCGGGCGCTTCTTCCAATTGCAGGTAATAAAGCTGCGCGTCCTCGCGGGTTGTGAAGTGGATGAAGCCGCTGGCGTAGCGGTCGGCGGTGTCGGCCAGCCGCGTCAACTGGTCGGCGGTCAGGTAGCCGCCGGGAATCTTGATGCGCTGCATCTGGACGCCTTCCTGCCGTTGGGCGTAGGTGCCGAATTGCAAGCGGAGCTTTTGCATCTTGGTCTCGCCCAACTCACCGGCGCGATACTTTTTGATCTGCCGTTCGTAATTGGCCAGTTCATCCTCGACGAAGTCTGGGAGGAGTTGGACTGGCGATTCTTCTAGCCGGCCCTCTAACTGGATTGAAGTGGCTTCCATTGGTTCTCCTGGATGGGCGATGCGTCGCCGCAAAATAAAAACGCCCCGGTTCCTGTTGCTGGAACCGGGGCGCTTGATCTCTCTCTGATGCTGCTATCTCACTGAGATGATGACGCGCAAAGGCAATCGGTTCCACTCCGGTGTGGGCGGACAACAACAACAACAGATCGGCGCTGCGCCGGCCGCTTTATCCGCTAGTGGAGTGGGAAAGTAATGATTCATCGTTATTCGTCTCTGGCGCCTCTGAACAAATTTGCAAAATGACTACGTCAAAATACTGGGGAGCGGCTGGATTGTCAACGCTACGCTGGCTATATCGTATCGGCGTCGTATAAGCCGATATAGAGCTTGCCTTCATAATCAATCACGCCGAGTTTTAACTGCTGCATCCAGCCAAAACGACCAAGCACGTCGCGAATGAACCATTCATCAACGGCGAAATAGACCATCACGTTGAGCTGAAATTCGAAGGCTGAGAGGGTCACATCGTGACCGTAAGTAAGAAATGAGCCGGTAGGCGTGGATATCCATTGAGGCATTCCGCTTTCGATATCCAGCCCGAGCATTTCACCCAATTCGCGCTGGAAGATGCAACAGCTTGCGCCGGAGTCGAGCTTTGCATCAACCTTTGTGCTATTCATTCCTATGGTCAGTTCCACTGGCACAGTAATCCCCAAATCGCCAGCATCGTATTCGTGAAGCACATCGAAGGTCATCGTATACGCCATGCTACCACCCTCCGAACGGAAGTTGATCCGGCGGATCAATGTGCGCAACAAACGGGACTTTAACTCCTGCTTCACGCGCGGTTTCGTAAACCTCGCGGGCGTTTGTCCCATGACTGATCAGCCGGTCGCCATCTAATGCCACCCATTGGCCGATGTACTCGTGGCGATGCTCTTTCAACCACTGCTTCTCGCGCGAGATGTCAATCGGCGGGACACGGCGGACTTTCGTTTCGAGATGAACTATGAGAGGCGACTCAACTCCCGACTGGCGTGCGGCAGCGATGACTTCTCTACTGCTTGTTCCGTGACCGAGCAACCGATCGCCGTCGAGCGCTACCCACTGACCGGCGTATTCCTTGCGGTGTTCCTTGATCCATTTCAATTCCCGCGAACGATTAGGCATCTCCTTACGAGCAGGGGCTTTTACCGGTTTCTCGGCAGACGGTGGCGAAAAAACCCCGGCTTGGCGCAACTCATCCACAATCAAGTCTTCGCGCCCGAACATCGTCCTGGGAATAATCGCGCCAATTTCATTGATAACTACGCGGGCTCCATCTTCTTGCATAGTTTCGCTCCTCACTTCCTTTTTGAGCGTAAATCGAGTTTCAGCATAACGACGCTTTTCAGCAGATGCAACAAAAACAAAGGCCGCCGGAGGCTTTGCTCGCCGCCGGCAGCCGGGAATGATTATGGGTGATCCCTCGTTGATTTATTTTTTATTCGGGAAATCTCGCCGCTCCCTACCGGTCGCGGTACTGATCCTTAATCGCCAGCCACAGTCACTGCGCCAGTGCCCACTTCCTTCTGGCTGTTCTTCCCACCAAGCTGAACAAGCTGCGGCGCGGCATTGGCCTGTTTGAGCACCGATTGCATATAAAGTTTGCGCATCGCCGCCTGCTCTTCCTTGGCCGTTTGCGGCAACGCGCTCTTGTCGCGTCCACGCGCGGCGTCGGCTCCGTTGACGTTCAGGCGGTGGACCTGGTCGTCGAGTTTGACGCTGTGGTTGTTAGCGAAAATCTCGTGACGGCCATGCTCCTGATACCATTTGGCGACCGTCGCGTTCTGGTGCATGTTCTCGATGATGTTGCGCCAGCCGATGCCGGTGTTGTAAGCGCAGAAGCTGATCTCGCCTTCCTGCGTGCCGTACGGGATGATGCACATCTCGGTGCGGCGGAAATCGTAGTTGAACAGATCCTGGAACCACATGCCGGCGATGAAGAGGAAGTTCCAGCGA